>Ga0207684_10001446_pt1 | contig 25682 bp, 21 predicted proteins | sample KBSK5501metaG_FD_184342 | JGI IMG/M metagenome (GOLD analysis project Ga0207684, IMG submission 184342) | Corn, switchgrass and miscanthus rhizosphere microbial communities from Kellogg Biological Station, Michigan, USA - KBS K5-50-1 metaG... | ecosystem: Host-associated > Plants > Roots >...
CAGCTTCGCGATCGAGCGCTTCCACGAGATCACCCAGTCCGGGCTGCACCAGCGGATCGCGAAGCTGGCGAATGATCCAGCCATCGACGGCATCCTGCTTCAGCTGCCGCTGCCGGATGGTCTCGATCCGGATCAGGCGCTCGAGCAGATCCCGCCACATAAAGATGTCGACGGGCTCCACCCCTACAACGCCGGCCGGCTGGCCCAGGGCAACCCCACCTTCATTCCGGCGACGCCACTTGGGGTGCTCGAGCTGTTGCGCCGTGAGCACATCGACCCCACCGGCCAGCGCGCCGTCGTCGTGGGGCGCTCGCGCCTGGTCGGCCGCCCTGTGGCGCTGCTGCTTCTCCAGAACCACGCCACCGTCACGATCACGCACTCGCACAGCCTCGACCTGCCCGCCATCACCAGAACGGCGGATATCCTGATCGCTGCCACCGGCAAGCGCGGCCTGATCACGGGCGAGCACGTCAAGCCCGGCGCCGTCGTCGTCGACGTCGGGATCACCCGGGATCCGCAAACCGGCAAGCTTACGGGGGATGTCGATCGGGCCAGCGTCGATCCGGTGGCCGGCGCGCTGACGCCCGTCCCGGGTGGAGTTGGGCCGATGACGGTCGCGATGTTACTCGTCAACACCTACCGCGCCTACCGACAGCACCTCGGCGAGGGATGACCTACCAGGAGTCGCTCGACTACCTGACCTCGCTTGGCCGCTTCGGCATCAAGCTCGGCCTCGAGCGGACGGAGGCCCTCCTCCACGAGCTCGGCGATCCCCAGGAGCTCTTCCAGGGGGTCCTCGTGGCCGGCACCAACGGCAAGGGCTCTGTCTGCGCGATGGTGGCCAGCATTTTGCAGGCCGCCGGCTACCGGGTCGGCCTGATGCCGAAGCCGCACCTGATCTCCTATACCGAGCGCATCCAGGTCGACCAGCGGCCGATCGCGGAGGATGACTTCGCCGCGCTCCTCACCGAGCTGCAGCCCACCATTAATAAGGTTGCGGCGGAGCTGGGGCCGCCGACCGAATTCGAGATCCTCACCAGCGCCGCCCTCTATTACTTCGCGCGCGCCGGCATCGACCTGCTAGTTTGCGAGGTGGGCCTCGGCGGGCGCCTCGACTCGACCAACGTGCTCGATCTCGGGGTCAGCGTCATCACCAACATCGCGCTCGACCACACGCAGTATCTCGGCTCGACGCTCGAGGCGATCGCCGCGGAAAAGGCGGGCATCTTGAAACCCGACAGCATCGCGATCACGGGCGCACAGCCGCCCGCGCTCGCGGTCATCGAAGCCGCTGCCCGAACAAAGCAAATTCCACTGCTGCGCCTCGGCCAGGAGATCGAGCTGACCGCCATCGACAAGGAATGGGCGGGCGTCCAGGCGACGGTCACAACGCCCACCGGGATCTATCGCGACCTCCGCATCCCGCTGCTCGGCCTCCACCAGGCGGACAATGCCGCGCTCGCGGTCGCCGCGATCGACTCCCTGCGGTCCCGTGGCTGGGAGATCTCCGACGGCGCACTGCGCGACGGACTGGCCCGCCCGCGCTGGCCCGGTCGTCTCGAGGTTGTCGATCGCAATCCGATCGTGCTCGTCGACGGCGCGCATAACCCGGCCGGTCTGGAGCGCTCCCTGGCAACGGTGCAGAAACTCGCCAGAGAGCGCCAGCTCGTCATCGTTTTCGGGGCAATGAAGGATAAAGACCTGCCCGCGATGCTGGCGCAACTGCGCGCGATGGATGCCCCCGTTATCTTCACTGCCATCGATTGGCATCGGGCCGCGGCGCCGCGAGACCTGGCCAAACAATTTGGCGTGGCGGCCGAAACTGCCGAGTCGTCCAGCGAAGCGCTCGATCTCGCTCGTCAGCGGGCATCGTCCACCGGAATCGTCCTGGTCTGTGGCTCGCTCTACCTTGTCGGCGAGGTTATCGTTGCGACGCGAGCGCGACCGGCGAAAGGCTCACCGGTGCCGGCCCGCTAACTGCGGGTTTGTGGAGAAAGCGCCAGCTTGCGATGCGGGGATCCGGCCTGCCGTTTCCAGGCCTCAGGTGCGGCTTCGAGCGGCAGGACTTCCACCTCGACCGTCAGGTTTCCGGCCGCGGCGTAGTCGATGAGCGCTCGGTAGGCCGCAGCCTGATCCTCCCATGGGAGGACGAAGTTGCTGTGTCCGAGAACTGATAGGTAGCGACCGCGCACGATGGCTGACTTGACCACTGCCTCTGGGCCGGCGGCCTGCCCGAGCTGGATGAATCGACCGAACGGGCTGATCGCTTCCAGTGCGGCGACGCCCGGCACCCCCCAGACTGGGTCAATCACCACATGGAGCTGGCCGCCGCTTGCGTCGCGGATTCGCTCGGTCAACCCCTCGGTATTTTTCAGATCGACCGTTGCGTCCGCGCCGAGTTCTCGCGACCGTGCGAGCGCGTGCTCGTCGCGCGCGCCGGCAACGATCCGCCCCGCCCCCAGCAACCTGGCCACCTGGACGGCGATCCCACCAAGGACGCCGCTGGCAGCCAGGATGAGGACCGTCTCACCCGCTTTCAGCTGGGCTCGTCGGGTCAGGCCGAGATATGCCGCGATGCCCGGCGTCCCCAACGCCGCTGCCATGCCATCGGGAACGCTGTCCGGAAGCGCCACCGTCTGGCCTCCGCTGACCATGGCGCGCTCGGCTAACGAGCCATTCGGCATCGCTGCCCGGAAGAAGACGCGTGGACCCGCCGTTCCGTTCTGCAGGAGCCGTCCGACACCCTCCCCGCCCGGTACGTAGGGGAGTGGCGGCGGTCCCGTATAAAACTTTCCGCTGGCGATCGACAGGTCCGCAGGATTCAGCGCCGCCGCGATCACCTCGACAAGGGTGGAGCCTTCGGCATTCGGTTCCGCCACCTCGCGGAGTACGGGTGGCTCGCCGTAGCCCTCGATCACCGCGGCTCGCATGCTGTGATCAGCTTACCGACCAAGTCCGGTCCGCTGTGGCTATCCCTCGTTATTTGAGGTACCGGTCGAAGAACGCGACTGACCGCGCCATCGCGAGCGTGAACCCCTGCGAGATGTTGTGGTCAGCGCCGGCGTATGTGTAAAGCTCGACGGCCTTGCCGACGTTGTGAAGGTCGTTCGTTAGGGTTTGTGAAAACTGCAGCGGTACCTCGGTGTCGGCGGAGCCATGGTGCAGCTGGATCGGCGCCGTGATGTCGGCGAGGTAGGCCATCGGCGAGATCGAGTCCCAGAATCCCGGGTTCTGCTCCGGCGTGCCGAACGTCGCCATGAAGGTCTGTCGGCCCCCTCCCCCGAACGACGGCGGCGGGCGGTCGCCGCCCGTTGGATGCCAGTTTTCCATGAGGTCCTTGTAGGTCGCGTTCACCCCGGCCCAGATGACGGCTACCTTGATCCGCGGGTCGATCACGAGCGCCCGCAACGTGATGTTGCCGCCCATCGAATGGCCCCACATACCGATCCGGTTGGGGTCGGCATTGGCGTATCGCTGCATCGTCGTGACCGCGTTCAGGACATCAACGGTGTCGTCCGGCGCGTAGTACGCGCTCACCGCCTGGCCTTGCGAGCTGCCAAAACCGCGATAGTCGGGCTTGAACACGATGTACCCGTTGCGCGCAAAGGCATCGACGTAGGCGACGTAGCGCTCGGTCGTCCGATAGACGGTCGGAGGAATGTAGCCGTGGTTGAAAATGATCACCGGCCAGCCGGTTGCGGGCTTGGGCCCGCTGGGGACGGTCAGCAGACCGAAGATCTTGAGGCCGTCAGACTGATACGAGGCCACGTAGCGGCGATAGTTGATTCCCGGCGTCAACGTCTGCTCGATTGCGAGGTCGCTGCCCGGATACTCGCGCTGCCGCATCGCGTCGATGGCGAGGGATACGAGCGTCGGCTGGGCCGCGACGCGTGAAGGCGACGGCGATCCAGAGGGTTTTGCCGGGGTCGAGACGGCGGGTGGCGGACCGGTGCAGGCGATCAGCACGATGGCCATTACCCCAGCCAGGAGATCGGCCCTGCCTCGGGTGTGATCGCGCCAGGCCATCGCTTGAGGATACGGCTGGTGCTGTAACAGGGTCTTTTGCTCCAGCGGCTTCTCGACATCCTCGCCGGCGATGAAGGGCAGAACGTCTTCTGCAACATCAGCGGCGCCATGGGCCAGTAGCGCAGGCCTCAGCCGCCTGGACTCACCCGTGGGACTCGTCATCGACGGGCTCGACATGGACGACGGCATCCGTTACCACCGGCAGCTCTTTCTGGATCCTCTCTGAGACCGCATGGCCGACCTCGTGTGCCTGGGCTAGGGAAAGATTCCCGTCCACATGTACCGACACGTCCAGTAATACATGCTTGCCGGCCTGGCGGGCGCGCAGCGCGTGATATCCGTGGAGGCGCGGATCACTCCTGAGGATGCGCTCGATGGCGTCGAGCGTCGGCCGGTCGGGCATCGCGTCGAGCAAGACCTGGGTGGTACGGCGACCCTGCTCGATGGCGGTGGTGCCGATGATGATGGCGACCGCGATCCCGGCGAGCGGATCCGCGAGCTTGAAATCGAAGACCGCGACCAGGGTGATGCCGATCAACACGGCGAGCGAGGCCCAGAGATCCGATGCGAAGTGGAGCGCATCCGAGTCGAGTGCGGCGCTCCCGCCATGAGCCCGCGAGACACTCTGCAGATAGCGGCTGACCACGATGTCGATGACCATGGCGGCGAGAACGACCACGAAGGAGTACCAGGCGACGCGCACGTAGGCGGCAACGACCAGCCGGCGAACTGACTCGATCACGATGGCGATGCAGGTCGCGCCGAGGAGGAACATCTGGACCAGGCTGGAAATGTTCTCCGCCTTCGCGTGGCCCCACGCGTGGTCCTCATCGGCAGGCTTGGACGCCGCTCGGATGCCGGCATAGGCGAAGATGCTCGCCGAAAGATCGAGGAAAGAGTGGGCCGCATCGGCTAGGATCGCGACGCTGCCCGTTAACAGCCCCACGACCAGCTTGGCACCGATCAATACCACGTTGACCGCCACGGAATACAGCGCCGCCGCGGCCTTGCCGTCCATCCGGGGGGTTGGCGCTACCTGTGCCTCGTCCATCGTGACCTCACCTTATTCTTATGCCCACCACGGTGAAGACGCCCCCAGAGCCCCGCGCCGCGATCAGCCGGATGCATCCTTATGAATGGGAACCGCCCAGCGCGAGCATCGCCCTAAAGGCCGGGGTTCCTGAAGACCAGGTCGTCCGTTTCGATACCAATACCTTTCCCTGGCCGGGCGCACGTCTCGACGCACTGCCGCCGGAGGCGCTCAACGAGTACCCCGATACCAGCTATGCCTCGCTCACTCAGGCGATTGCCCAGTACGCCGATGTGCCGAGCGATCGCATCACCGTCGGCGCCGGGGCGGACGAGATCCTCGACCTGATTGCCAAGGCCTATATCGACGCCGCAACCCGGGTGGTCCTCTCGCACGCCACCTATCCGATGTTTCGGATCCTGACCGAGATGGCGGGCGGTTCGATCGACGAGGTCCGGGCGATCGACCTGTATCTCGACCGAAGGGGGTTCCTGGAGCACGCGCGTGGCGCCCGCCTGAGCTGGCTCTCCAATCCGAATAACCCGACCGGCGAGTTGCTGCCGCTGGACTACGTCGAAGAGGTGGGCCACGCGACCGATGGCGTGCTGGTGCTTGACGAGGCCTACTTCGAGACATCGGGCGTCACAGCGGTCCCGCTGATCGACCGTCTGCCGAACCTTGTCATCGTTCGCACCCTGAGCAAAGGCTTCGGACTGGCGGGCGTCCGGGTCGGTTACGCATTGGCCGGCGCTGCCATCAGCGACGCGCTTAGACGGGTGCGCCCGCCCGGCAGTATCAGTGTGGTGTCGGCGGCTTTGGGAGTTCAGGCGCTGACTGATCTCGATGGCATGCGCGCGCGCGTGCAGCACATCAAAGATGAGAGGGCGCGATTACGTCGCGGGTTGCAAGCGCTCGATCTCGAGGTCCGCGACTCGGCCGCCAACTTCCTATTGGTGCAGACTGGACGTTCGGCCGCTCCCGCCCTCCTCAAGAAAGGCCTCGTTGTCCGCACCTTCCCGGCGACCTCGCTGCTGGCGGAGTACATCCGCGTCACGGTCCGCCGGCCGGAGGAGAATGACCGCCTGGTCGCGGCGCTCGCAATGGCGCCGAGCTAGGGGTAGATTCTCGGCGAGCAGGTCCCCTGACTGCTGGCAATCTGCCAGCCCTGGAGGAATCCATTCCAGGTGAGCGTGATGACGCCGGCGCATGACTGCCCGGTTTGAGCAATCTGATCCCTGATCGGATACGTCACGGTGCCGGTTCCCCAGCGTGGCGAGCCGAGCGTGTAGCTGCCGATGCCCTGGCCGAAGAGGCTCGTGCCCGTGTTCTTTGCCCCCTCGATGACGAGCGGGGGACGGCCGAAGTAGTCGAACCAGGCGCAGGACGCGAGGAACAACGCGACCACAGCGGTCAGCGCGAGAGCACGCTGCCGCCTGATGCCGGGCGGGAATGATCCACGGACAGCGACCTCCGCGGGAACGACGATCGTCCCGGCGAACCGATCGCCCAGGCGCTGATGCTGGCGCGAGCTGAGCGTCAGGATGCCACCCAATAGATAAAGGAAGGGCAGCGCGTCGAGCAGCCGGCCGAGGTTGCGCAGAATGGCGGCTTGCCAGCCGATACGGCGACCCGCAAGGTCCGTGACGCGCAGGCCGGCAATACGTTTTCCGATCGTCGCGCCGAACAGGCCCTCGAGCACGGCATAGTAGGCCACCCACAGCAGCGTCAGCCAGAACCAGTCGACGCTCGTTTGCGTCGTGAACGAGGCGAAACTGCCGGTGGTCATCGATGGCACGACACCGCTGGTGACCCGGGTAACCCCGAAGGTGCCGTTTACGATCGCCTCCAGCAGCGAGACGACCAGGGCGTCGAGGATGAGCGCGCCGAGGCGGCGAGGCAGCGCCTGCCCGGTCGCTGGCGCGAGATCGATCGAAACCGCCGTCGGAGCCCCCGGCAGGCTCATGTCGAGCCCATTGTGACGCGCTCGCGCGGGCTCTGCGCGGCGGCGCTGGCTACATCACATCGGTGAGCAACTTGACCGCCTGGCCATCGGGTCAGACGACATACACATTACGCGGCGGGAAGCCCCCCGTCTGTCGCGTCCTCAGCGTCGCGACGATTTCCCAGCATCGACAGGGCAAGGCGCAAGCCGGGCTCGACCAGCGGCCGGATCAGCAAGTCAAAGGCGCTTTCGTCGCCGGCGACGGCGCGAATACGAAGCGGCTCGTCAGTCGGCAGGCTCAACGCGTATGCCACACCCGTGAGACACGGCTAATCTGCCGGCGGTTGCATCCAGGACCAAACTGGCTGGCCGCAGTGTAACGAAGGCCGGCATCGTCCGTTGTGAGGGGTAAGTACCGTGAAAGGGGGTCACACCTGGACACCGCCGACCGCAGTTGGTTCGAGCCGTTAGCCCGGACGTTCGAGCGGCCGGCGTATCGCTTTGCCGTCATGCTAACCCGCGATCGCGCCATCGCTGAAGAACTGGTCCAGGAGGCTTTCGCCCGGGTCTGGGCATCGGCGCGGACGCCGTCGGCGGAGCCGGATTTTCGCCGGTGGCTCTACCGGGCGATCACTAATCTTGCCCGCGACCATCACCGGCGCCGGCTGCTCGAAAGCAAACTCCGTTTCTGGGCTCCTCCCGAGATCGACCCTGTTGAAGAGGTTGTCCACCGAGCCCAGGACCGAGAACTGCTGCGCGCCGTCGTCGGCCTGCCGCTCAAGGATCGACAGACGATTTACCTGCGCTATTTCGACGGTCTCCCCTTCGCCGACGTTGCCCAGGTTATGGGGACGACCGAATCGGCCGTCCGCGTGCGCGTCCACCGCGCGCTGAAGTCGTTGCGAGTCCGTCTTGGCCCCAACTCTGCCTCGGAGGTACCGGCATGACTGACTTCGACGTCGAGTTGGAAGAGCGCCTCCGCGAGCTGTCGTCATCCTTTAAAGACGGCGTGCAAGCGCCCGCGACCCTGCATATCGGCGTCATGGCGCGGACCACCGCCCGCCCGACGCGCCGACGGCCGGTGCTGGTTCGTGAGATCGCAGTAGCCGCCGCGCTGGTCGTGTTCGTCTCACTGATCGCCTTTGGATTTTCGAGGCTCCGCACGCTGACACCCGCGCCGATCAAGCCGTCGCCTCGCCCAACAGCCAGCGCCATTCCATGGACCCCGGCGTCGGTTGTGTTCCCGCCCACCTTTGCGCAGCTGGGGACTCCGTTGGAAGCGGCAGCCTGGATCGGGCACACGGTCGCGACGCTTGATCCCGTCTTGCTGCCGTCGGCGATCGCGGACGACTATCAAGCGGAATTCCTGGCAGACCAGGGGAGCTTCTCAGTCGAGTACGCGAGTCGCACGCGGCACGCCACCGTCGAGCTGGCGAGCTCGCAACCGGTGATGCCTGATCCCGCCTCGCAGGGCCACCGAACCGCGCGGCAATTCCGCGGCGTTACGGCGACCTACCAGGTCGACAGCGCGGCGCCGGCGGCATCGCGGTGGTTGTTCTGGAATGAGAGGGGAAGCAGCCAGCCGATTGCCTACTCGCTGATCGCCGATGGGCTATCGGAGAGCGACTTTTGGCAGGTGGCCAACTCGATCGGGCCACTGCCCTCGCTCGGAACGGTCCGAGCATGTGCGGCCGCCGATCTACATGCCGTGGCAGGACGCGGGGGAGCCGCAACCGGAGGGCTGATTTTCAATCTGATTTACCTCAGCAATCACAGCGATACACCCTGCGCGCTCAATGGAACTCCGCAGATCCTGCTGAAAACGCGTTCGGGAGGGACTCTGTCTCTGCCCCAAAAAGATATACCAGCCCCAGAGCTGCCTTCGCCGGTGATTCCCGCGCTGATGTCGCCGCATTCACCCGACCCCCAGCTGTACAGCCAAAGCAACAGTTTTGGCCAGGCGTCGGTGATGTTCGCGTTGTGGGATTGCCCGGCGAATCCGAGCCTGAGCGTTTTGACCATCGTTCTCCCCAGAGGCGGTGGCCTGGTCAGCCTGCCCGCCAACGACATTGCCCTTTCAGGGGGCGGCGAGTGCGAAGGCGGGAACATCGTGCAGCGTATCGAGGTGTCGCCGTTCAACGGGACTGAGCCACAGCCGAGCTGGATCGAGAACTCCCCGCTGTCGGTCACCGTCAACCTGCCTGATCACATCCGGGCCGGTCAGTCGTTGCATTACCAGGTCGTGCTGACCAACACTTCGGGAGCGCCCTTCCGTTTCCATGACTGTCCGAGCTACACGGAAGACGCAAGTCGCCTCGGCCGCAAGAACCTCGCAAGTTACCAGCTCAACTGCTCTGGCCTTGGCTGGCTCGCGCCCGATGCGAGCCTGACGTTTGCCATGGTGCTCGACATCCCAGCCAGCACCCCTCCTGGTCCTGGCGATCTCCGCTGGGCGATGCGCTCCACTTACGGCAACGGGGAAGGACGCGCGACCCTTACCGTGACCGCAGCCTAGTCCTCGGCTCAGTCGTTTTCGGAGAGTCAGGCTGTCACCTACGGGTCAGGCGTATCGGATTGACTGAGGGCGAACGTGCCGCCAGAATAGGGAGCCTCATGCCCACCTGGTTTCGTCGCCTCGTCCCGACCGCCGCGGTGCTGTCCACCGGCGGTGTCCTCCTAGCCAGCCAGGTCGGCGCCTTGGCCTATACCTCGGGATCGACCGGCTACGACATCAGCTATCCGCAATGCGGCGGCAGCTACCCGACTGGGGCCTTCGGGATCGTCGGCGTCAACGCTGGTTACCCATTCGTTTACTACAACCCGTGCCTGGCCAACGAATACAGCCACACACCCAACGTGGCGCTCTACATCAATACCGGTTACGACCCGATCTACACGCAGGTTGACGGCAAGCACAGCACCCCGGAGTGCGTGACGCAGTCGGCCACGATCCAGGGCACATCGACGCAGCAGGCCGCTTGGGCGGTGGGTTGCAGCGAAGCCTCGCGGTCGATTGCTTATGCGACGTCCCAAGGCGCCACCAGCCCGAGCAGTTGGTGGCTCGATGTCGAGACCAGTAATAGCTGGTCCTCAACTGACCTCAGCTTGAACCAGTACACGATCCAGGGCATCGTCGACACGGTTCTCCGGCAGTCGCCGGCCGCGGTCGGTGTCTACTCGACCGGTTACCAGTGGGGCACGATCGTCGGTAACCTGCCCGTTTCCGGTGTCCTCGCCGACTGGGTGGCCACCGGGTCGAACTCCGCCGGCCGGGCCCGCACCTACTGCGGCACAGGCTTTTCGGGGCGGCCGGTGTGGTTCGTCCAGTACCTCCACGGAGGCTTCGACCGGGACTACGCCTGCTGATCGCCCGCTGATGACGTAGCCCGGCGGCAGAAAACCGTACCCTTTCTATTGCTCAGCCCGTTCGCCTGAGGCCACGGGTTGGTGTCACTGAGCGTCGCCTCTTATGAATCTCCAATTTGAAAAGCGCATGATTCGTATCGTCTGATGGAAGGTCGGGGGTCTGCAAGGCGGCGTCGTGCCTCACGTTTGCACCCTGTGCGTCTGGTTATCCTGACCCTCTTCTGCCTGCTGCTGTCCGGGACGGCGGGTGCAGCCGCGTACTTTTTCCCAGTGGTGGTGGCGGGGGTCGGACAGACGGGTCAGACTGTCGACCTGCTGCCCAGCAACAGTCCGGGCGTGAAGGCCACCCCCACGCCGGCTGCCGTCCCGGGCGCGCCCTTTACAGTGCTGCTGCTCGGTTCCGACGACGACGGGAAGAACAAATCCCCGTTGACCCAGTCGATGATCCTGGTTCGGGTCGATCCCGCGAGCAAGCACGTCACGATGGAATCCATCCCCCGCGACCTCTGGGTACCGCTGTCCACTGGCGGGAGCGGGAAGATCGACGCCGCCTATGCATACGGCGGACCCGCCGCCGCCATCGCCACCGTTGAGCGCAACTTCCATGTCCACATCGACGAATACGCCTGGGTAGGGCTCACGGGTTTGATCAATCTGATCGACCGGCTTGGAGGGATCGACGTGTTCGTGACCAATCCGGTGCTCGATGATGCCTACCCGGACGACATCAACAGCGGGTTCCTCTATGGGTACAAGACGGTCGCGGTGCTCCCCGGCGCGCAGCACCTCGACGGCGCGCACGCACTAGAGTACGTCCGGTCGCGGCACAACGATATCAACGGCGACTTCGGACGCTCAGCCCGGCAGCAGGAGGTCCTGCTCGCGATGAAGGTCAAGGCGAGCACGCTAAATGCAGCTGACCTGCCTGACATCGTCAGCGCCCTCAGCGGCAAGTTCAAGACCAGCATGGGACTCGACCGAGTGCGGAGCTTGCTGGGTGTGGCCAATGCTTTCGACCCGGCCAATGTCAAGCAGGTCGTGCTCTACGCGGGCCTTTACACCAGTTACGACCACGGCGCGGCATACGGTGGTCAGAGTGTGATCATTCCCCACTGGTCGCTAATCCTCGCCGTCACGAGGGAAAACTTCCCATGATCCTGCGACGCATCGCCGCCGTCCTCTTCTTGCCCATGATGTTTGCGTTCGGGTCAGGCGTCTATCTGTACCTCGGCACGTTGAAGAGCAAAGTCGTCAAGACACACGCCCAGATCCCCACCGTGACCAAGCCGCGGCTCGTCTTGTCCGGCACGATGTTCGTGGTCCAGGACGGTCGGCTGTTCAAGCTCAAGGCGGGTGGCTTTACCGAGATCGGCCCGACCGGCGATTGGTCGCAACCGACGCTCACCCCGGACCACACTCATCTGGTCGCGGTCCTGCGCGGCAGCCTCTCGAGTGATCTCTACCTGCTGGATCTCGACGGCCACGTGGTCAAGCGCCTGACCAAGAACGATTCGCGCTACGTCGGATACAACCACTGGGCCTTCTATCCGCGCGTATCGCCGGATGGCTCGACGCTCTTCTACAGTTACGATGGCCCCAAGCACGTCGACGCCGAGCCCGGAGACGACCTCTCCGTCTGGAGCATGCCGCTCAATGGTTCGCAAAATCAGGCGCGCCGTCGGACCGACCCTTACTTCTATACCGGCGGTGACGTGAGCCCGATCCCGCTGGCGGGAACCGCCCTGCTCTTCGTCCAGCACTCGATCGATCAGAGCACCGCGGTGCACTCCCAGATCAGGCTCCAGACCCGTCCAGGGGACCTAGTCGGCAAACCGTTGACCGCCCTGGCCGATGACTGCAGTCAGCCCGCGCTGTCACCCGACGGCACGCAGCTCGCCATGATCTGCACCAGCGGGAAACAGACCGCGAGGCTCGAGGTCGCGTCCTTCAACGGCACCTCCCTTGGCCCCGCCCGTATCCTCATCGACGGCGGCCTCTATGCCTCGCCGGCATGGTCGCCCGACGGCCAGGCGCTGGCGTACTTCGCCCCGAGCGGCGCCGCCGGGCACTTCGAGCTCTGGTGGTTGGCCGTGCCGGTTGCGCCGACACCCTCGCCAACCCCGACCGCAACCCCGTCACACGCGCCGTCTGCGGGCGGGGCCGCCTCGTCGATCGTCGTGCCGCCCCTTCCCGTGACTCCAGTGCCAGTGCAGGTGACGCAGGGCGTCGACCTGAACGCAACGTCGCCCCCCGCCTGGTACTAGCCGGGTGGGCAAGCCTTAACCGAATCTTCTTGATTTCTTCCACCGCGGCGCGTAAAACGGAAGGTAGGGAATTCGGATACGGGGCTACAACAGGGAGGAGGAACCTTGATCAATCCACGTGTGCGGATCATCGTGCCTGCGGCGTTCGCATCGTTGCTAGCGCTGACGGCGTTACCGGCGGCAGGAGCGTCGCCTGCCAGAACAGCGCTGGGCAACATCAACCACATCGTGGTCATCTACCAGGAAAATCACAGCTTCGACAACCTCTATGGCAGCTGGGAGCGGGTCAATGGCCTGAGCCGTGCCGATACCGTCCAGATCACACAGGCCGGGGTGCCGTACACCTGCTTGAAGCAGAACGACGTCAACCTCGCCACCCCGCCGCAACCGGCGACCTGTACCGATATGACGACCGGCAAGACCTTCAGTAGCAACTTCACGAACCAGCCCTTCAACATCGACGACTTCATCGCTTCCACCGATACCACGTGTCCGGCTCCGGGCGCGTTTTACCCCAATGGTGTCCCCAAAGGGACGGGGCTCCCCGGAGGCTGCACGAGAGACCTGGTCCACCGCTACTACCAGGAGCAGTACCAGCTGAACGGCGGGCTGCAGAATCGCTATGTCACCGGTAGTGACGCGATCGGTCTGACCATGGGGGTGTACAAGACCCAGCAGCTTCCGATCTACCAGTATCTGCACCAGGCCGGCCATCCGCAGTACGCGATTGCTGACAAGTTCTTCCAGGGCGCCTTTGGCGGATCGTTCCTCAACCATCAGTGGCTGATCGCGGCAGCCTCACCCGTCTTTGCCGGCGCAGCCAACGATGGCTCGGCCATCGTGGGCACAAACCCACACCCGGACATGCATTCGGTCGTCGACGCGAACGGGATGCCCATCAACTATCCGCTATATGCATCACCGCTCGGGGCGAACGGCAGCGCCGCGAACCCGGGTGGTCCGCGGGACAATCAACTCACCGCGTCATGCAGCCCGCCCGCCGGTCGTCCGGCGACTCCGGCCGGCGTGGTTTGCGGTGATTTTGCGGTGAACACGACGCAACCGTGGTATCAGCCATACGCGCCAAAAACGGCCGACGGGCGCCGGCTTCCGCCGCTGACGGTGACCCCCGGCAGCAATGTCAACGTCACGATCGGCGACGAGCTCAACACGGCCGTAATCGACTGGGCCTGGTACGCCGGCGGATGGTCGAACGCCGATGGTCGCGTCGGCGATCCGGGGTGGTCATCCTCGAATGGGCCGACCGCATGCGACCCGGCGATCACCGCGGTTAATGCCACCTACCCGTTCTGCCCGGATCCGCTGTTCCAGTTCCACCACCAGCCGTTCAACTATTTCGACAACTACGGGCGACTGCCCGATGCCAATGGCAATACCGCCGCCGGCCCGGAAAAACCGGCTCGGGTCCAGCACCTTCGCGACGAGCAAGAGTTTCTGGAGCTCGCTCGCCACTCAACGACGCAGTGCCAGTTGAAGCCGGTGAGCTTCGTCAAGCCGATCGGCGCAGAGAACGAGCACCCCGGCTACACGAGCGAAAGTGCAGGGAGCAATCACCTCGTCGACCTGATCAAAGCAATCGAGGGGAGTGCCTGCAAGAACGACACGCTCGTGATTTCGACCTACGACGAGTTCGGCGGGCAGTGGGACCACGTGACGCCTCCCGGGCAGGGCGGCAACGACGGTGTCGCCGACCAGTGGGGCCCTGGCACGCGGATCCCGGCCCTCGTCATCTCGCCCAACCTCGAGGGTGACTTCGTTGTCGATCACGTGCCGCACGACACGACCTCGATCCTGGCGACCATTGAGCACAGATTTGGCCTGGCGCCGCTGGGAACGCGTGATGCCGCGGTGCGGGACTTATCCTCGGTGTACAACGCCCAGTAACCTGACGAGTGCTACGAAATAAAAAGGGAGGAAGCGGACAGCTTCCTCCCTCGGTTCCGGAGGTCGCTGAACTCTAAGCGGTCGCGGCCGCAGGCCCGCGGACCGCGACCGCGTTGTGCACGACCTGGACACCGGGGACCTGACTCGCAACCCTGTCGACGGCGCGCGCCGTGGCCCGATCGGGTGCCTCGCCGGTGATGTCGACGGTTCCATCGTGGGCAGTGACCTGCAGCTTCGCGGCCGAGGTGGCGAGATTACGTCGGATGGCCTCGGTCACCGCGCTGGAGAGATCCTCGTCGGTGATGAGCCTCCGTTCGATCTGCAGGACGCCGGGAATCGACCTGATGAGTCGCGCGACCCGCTCCGTTTGCGAACTGTCCGTGGCATAGCCGCGCAGCGTCACAACCTGGTCCTCGACATCGACGCTGATGGACCGCTGCGCTAACCGCAGCTGCGGATCGGCCGCCAGCTGGTCCATCACCGCCTGCTTGATCTCCCAATCGGTGGCAAAGGGTTGCAGCTTCATCCAGTCGCCGCTCCGCAAGTCGAGGACGATGCCGCTCGGGCCGACCTCCCGGACTCGATCCATGGGCACCAGGCGCTGGCTCGGCGTCCCGCGACCCGCGATGACCAGGGCGGTCACCCTGCCGGAGGCAGGATCGAAGCCCACCAGCCGAAGACGGCCGAGGCGCTTGCCGTCGGTGCCCTTCACGGCCATGTCTCGGCGCAGCGTCGCCGCTTTGGCATCTGATCCGTCGGGTGACTCGATCCACGATTCCGTCAGGCGGACGACGCGGCCGTTCGCCGATAGGATGGCGGTCGCCGGAACCGTTTGGGTCTCGAGGCCGGTGGCCAGACCGATACTTTGCAGCTCGCGGCTCTCCGGCTGGAGCTGAACCGACTCGACCCGGCCGCGGATGTTGCCCAGGACTTCAGCGTCCCCACCGAGCAGGATCTCCTCACGCGGCCCGGTAAGAGCGCCCGCTGCGCCGCTGGCCCCGGCAATGCGGACGGCTGCGCCACCCGGCCGCAGCACCATCACCAGGCCCGCGGCTCCGATCGCCACCACCCAGCCACCCATGATGACGATGGCGAAAAAGGTCAGGTCCATGCCGCTGGCAATTATGCCGGAGTCACGGTTTCCGAGCGGCACCGTCCCGATGGCGAAGCGCAATGAGGGCCAGGAAGTCGTGCAGCAACGTGCCCGCCAGCAGCGAGGTGACCTCACCTGAGTCGTATTGCGGTTGCACTTCGACCAGGTCGAAGCCGACGAACTCGATCCCGCGCAGTCCCCGAACCAGCCGCAGCGCGTCCCGGCTGCTCGGTCCGCCGACTTCGGGCGTCCCCGTGCCGGGGGCGAAGCCTGGATCGACGAAATCGATGTCGAAGCTGAGAAAGACCGGACCCTCGCCGATGCGCCGGCGGACTTCGGGCAGTACGTCGTCGATGCCTCGTGCTAGCAGTTCCTCAGTCGGAATCAGGTGAAGGCCGAGCGCCCGCGCGCCGCCGCGGTCCTCCGATCCGTACAAGGAACCGCGGATCCCGAGTTGCACGGCGCGCTTGGTATCGATCAGTCCTTCCTCGATCGCGCGCTTGCACCAGGTGCCGTGGGTGTAGCGCTCACCCCAGTAGCTGTCCCAGGTATCGGTGTGCGAGTCGAAGTCGATCAGGCCCACCGGCCCATATCGCCTGGCGACCGCGCGCAGCTCGCCGAGCGTGATGCTGTGGTCGCCGCCGATCGCGAGCGTGATGACCCCGGCCTCCAGGATCGGCCGCAGTCCTTCGACCATCACCTGATAGCTCGCCTGGATGTTGCCCGGCACCACCGCGAGATCTCCAGTGTCGACCACCGAAAGATGGTCGAAGATTTCGATCTCGTGCTCGACGTGGTAGGGGCGCAGCAGGCGCGAGGCCTCGCGGATCGCCGCCGGCCCGAAGCGGCCGCCGATGCGGTAGCTGACGGCGGTGTCGAAGGGAATGCCCACGATCGCCGCATCGACGCCGTCCATTTCGCTCACCTGCGGCAGGCGCATGAAGCTGCCGACGCCCGTGAAGCGCGGTGCCTTCATCGCGTCGACCGGCCGGTACCGCTTTTCTCCTCCCCCGCTCGCGGGGGAGCCAATGTCGTCAGGGTCGCGGGATTTCCCGCGTGGGCTGGGTCGGGGTGGGGGCTCAGGCACGTACTAGCTCCGACTCGACCGCCTTCATGCTCTCTTCGTGGATGATGCCGACCACCTGGCTGCGCAGCTCGGCAAACCGCGCGCTCGTCACCATCTCGAAATTGCGTGGGCGCGCCAGGTCGACGTTCAGGGTGGTACGGATGCGGCCGGGCCGGTTGGTCATGATGTAGATCACATCGCCGAGGAAAATCGCCTCATCGATGTCGTGCGTCACGAACAGCACCGTCTTTCGATAGCGTTGCCAGAGGTCGGTCAGCATCTCCTGCATGATCTGGCGGGTCAGGGCATCCAGCGCGCCGAAGGGCTCGTCCATCAACAGCACCTCCGGATCGTTCGCCAGTGCCCGAGCGATCGCGACCCGCTGCTTCATGCCGCCCGACAGCGCCTTCGGATAGGCGTCGGCGAAGTCGTCCAGCTTCATCAGATGGATCAATTCGCTCGACTGCTGATGCCGCTCCGGTTTCGGCGTGTGCTTCACCTCGAGGCCGAACTCGATGTTGCGGCGAACTGAGAGCCATGGATAAAGCGAATACGACTGGAATACCATGCCTCGATCGGCGCCCGGCGAATACGCCGGCTTGCCGCCGACCAGCACCTCGCCCTCAGTGGGCAAGATCAGGCCGGCGGCGATGCTCAGCAATGTCGATTTGCCACAGCCCGATGGGCCGACGATGCAGGCGAACTGTCCGTCGGGCACCGCCAATGAAATCTGTTGCAGCGCCCGCACCTCGCCACGCCGTGTCCGGTAGCGCATGGCAACGTCGACGAAACGGATCTCACTCATACGTGGACCTTCTCGACGTACGGGAATGCCCAGCGATGAATCAGACCGAAGATCGTGTCCGTGATCAGTCCAAGGATCCCGATTGTGATGATGGCGGCGATGATTCGGTCCATTCTGAGAAACCGCTCCGAGATGATGATGAAGGTGCCAATCCCGCGTTCGGCCCCCAGGAGCTCGGCGACGATCAGGTAGGTCCAGGCCCAGCCGATCGTGATTCGCAGCGCATCCACCACTTCGGGAAAGGTGGCGGGCAAGAACACCTTGTAGAAGACCTTCCAGCGCGAGGCCCCCAGGGTATAGGCGACGTTGAGCATCTCGTCCGGGACCCGATGGGCGATGTCCATCACCATCAACACGAGCTGGAAGAAAACGCCGATCCAGATGAGCGTCAGCTTCTCCTCCTCACCAAGGCCAAGGAGCACGATCAGCAGAACGATGAAGGCCGAGGCCGGCATATAGCGGATCGCGTTGATCGGCGGTTGAAAGAACGAACGCACCACCTCGAACGATCCCATCAGGAGACCGAGCGGCACCGCCATCGCGGCGGCGATCAAGAATCCCGCGACGATCCGGAAGGTGCTCCAGGCGACGTCGTCGACGAAGTGCTGGTGCTGCCACATATCGATCCAGGCTGTGCCGACTCGCGGGATGCTCGGCAAGAAGAGGGGATTGTCGATGAGGAGCGATCCGACGCTCCAGAGCGTGATGATCACGACGAAGCTGCCTATGCCCAGGGCCAGTCTGGCCGAACGTGGTATGGCTTGCTTTGGCGTCAGATAAGTGCGGAGCAACCCGCGGCGCCGGCGCTGCACTCGGACAGGAGTCGCCGGCGCCGCCTGGGTCGCGGGGACCCGCTCGCTCACGAGTCCCTACAAGCTGTTGATGAAACTGGGATCGACGGCGTCGCTAGGATTCACCGCAGTGTCGATCTTTCCCTGAGACTTCCAGAAATCGGCCGCCGCCTTGACGTTGTCGTAAATCTTGCCGTGGCTGCTACTGGTGCCGATGACCTGCTTGCCGGTGCTCAGGTCAAAGAGGGTCAGGGTTGAGAGATCAGCCGATACGTCAGATGGCGACTCCTGCACCGCATCGCCGATCACTTTCAGGGCCTCGGTCTGGTTCGCCTGCATCCAGGTGAAGGCGTCGTAATAGGCCTTCATGAAGTCCTTGACCGTATCCGGATACTTCTGGATGAAGTCCTTGCGGAACGCGAAGCTGTCCATGATCAGGTCCGGATACTGCTTCGACGACACGAGGACATGACCGTCGGTCCGGGCCTTCGCCTTGCTCAGCCATGGTTCCCAGGTCACCGCCACGTCGAGCTTCGAAGCGACGAACGCCGCCCCGGCCGCTCCCGAGGTCATGTTCTGCTCCTTCACGTCGGACAGATGCAGGCCGTTCTTTTCCAGGACTTGAGCCAGAAACCACTCGGAGACCGAGCCCTGGTTAACGCCGACCGTCTTGCCTTTGAGGTCGGCCACGCTCTGGATCGAGTTTGCCGCAAGGATGCCATCACCACCAACCGAGGCGTCGATGGGAAACACCTCGACCGCGGCGACACCGTTGGACTGCTGCCGGGCAAAGGCGTCGACCGTTGAGGCCATACCTTCAAGCCGACCCGCGGCCAGCGCGATGAAGCGGTCGTTGGGGTCCTCGATGTCCTTGAAGTTGACATCGAGGCCGTGCTGCCTCCAGATGCCCTTGGCATTGGCGAGGTAGATGAGGGCGTAGCCGGTCCAGGTGGACGAGGCGATATGAATCGTGCCGCTGTACTTCGTGCTGGTTCCCGAGTTCGATGCGCCGCACGCCGACAGGACGAGGGCGACGAGGATAAATAGAGGTAAGAACGTCCGCTTTCCGACCATGGAATCCCTCCCAGACAGAGTCGGCGCCGTACACAAAAACGGCCTCGGCGGCGCCCTCCCCGGGCCGCGAGCCCCTATGCTACTCGATGTGGCTCACCCTCTTCGGATCGGCCTAAAAAACTCCGGACAGGACACCACGATCGAGGCACTCCGGGACGTCTGGCGCATCGCCGACGAGGCCGGATTCGACCACGTCTGGGTCTTCGATCACCTGGCATCGATCGGCCCCGGAGGGCCGGATCGCCCGGTCTATGAAGGCTGGGCGCTGCAGGCCGCCATCGCCCAGGCAACCAAGCGGGTGCGTATCGGCTGCATGGTGACGGGCAACACCTACCGCAATCCGGCACTACTGGCAAAGCTGGCGGTCACGGTCGACCACCTCTCTGGCGGGCGACTGGAGTTCGGCATTGGCGCCGCATGGGCGGAAATCGAACACCAGATGTACGGCATCGAGGGCCTCGACCATCGGGTGGGCCGGCTGCGCGAGTCGCTCGAAGTGATCACCTCACTCTGGACCAAGGATCGCACCACCCTAGACGGTCGCTATTACCACTTCAACGATGCCATCGGCAATCCCAAGCCGCTTCAGAAACCGCACCCGCCCATCTGGATCGGCGCCGGCGGTCCGCAAATGATGGCTCTGGTCGCTCGCTATGCGGACGTCTGGAACAGCTCCGGGGCGGCGAGCCCCGAAGCTGCCAGCGAGCAGAGTCGAAAGCTGGACGATGCTTGTCATCAGGTCGGGCGTGATCCAGTGGACATCCGGCGATCGGTCCAACACATGTGGGACGGTCGTGATCGTGGTCAGCTGGTGGACCTTGTGGGCCTGTACGTCGAGCTTGGCTTTAGCGAACAGGTCATCAACGTTCGGGGACCCGACCAGGCCCGCGTCGCCGAAGCCGCCGCGGAAGCGCTCCCGGAGCTGCGCAGCGCCCTCGTTCACTGAGACGGCCGGCGGGCCGCTCGCGATCCTACGGCCTGTGCTCTCGCGTCACTAAGACCGTTTCGGGAGTCGCACCGGACTTACGTCGCTCGGCCCTCCAGCGACCTGAGCGAGCTGGATGCGCGGGCTGCTGTCCCTTTTGGTGAACACCTTATGCTCAAGCGAGAGGCAATGCAGAGTGGCTAGGGGTTCAGGCGACCGCCGCTCGGCGCCGTACGACCCGGTCGTCGACGGCGGAGCCGCCCAAATTGGTCGAACTGGCCTGACGGAGGAAGCCCGCGCGTTCGCCGCGGCAGGAGACGACCGCCCCCGGATCCTCGAGCGCGAACGGGAGCTTGAGCGGGTCGAGGCGCTCATCCAGCGGGCGCGCTCGGGCTACGGGTGCCTGGCTTACGTGGAAGGCCCGGCCGGGCTCGGTAAGACGGCGCTCCTTGCGGACGCACGGGCAAAGGCCGAGGCCGCCGGGATGGCGGTGGCTGAGGCTCGGGGGTCCGAGCTTGAGCGCCTGTTCGCATTCGGGGTTGTCCGCCAACTACTGGGCCACGCGGTCTGGCGCGGCGCCCGCCGCACGCTGCTGCTCTCGGGCGCAGCGGCGCTGGCCACTCCGCTGTTCGAGCCGGGCGCTGCGAAGGGCGAGCACCAACCCGCGTCGGCCTCTTCGCCCTGGCCGATGCTGCACGGGCTGTACTGGCTCGTAGCGAACTTCTGCGAAGAGCGCCCGCTGGCGCTGCTGGTCGACGACGCCCACCTTGCCGATACCTCCTCGCTCCGGTTTCTGGCGTTCCTCGCGGGCCGCCTGACCGAGCTGCCGTTGTTTGTCGCCGTCGCCGTGCGGCCGGCCGAGGGCGAGACCGAGGGGCCGCTGCTTGATGAGCTGTCGTCCGCGTCCGGGGTGGAGATCATCCGTCCGAGGCCGCTGTCGCCGGCGGCGGTCGAGAAGCTCATCGAGGACCGGCTGGGACATCCGCCAGAGCGCCAGTTTCGCGACGCTTGTCACCGGGCGACGGGCGGAAATCCGTTCTACGTCGGCGAACTGCTTCGGGACGCTGCCGAGCGGGGTCTGCGGCCGACAGCCGAGGAAGCCGCGCGTGTCAGGGAGCTCGGCCCGCCGGCCATCGCCCGGGCCCTACTGCTCCGGCTCGGGTCGCTGCCCCCGGCCGCCTTGCCGTTGGTGCGAGCGTGCGCCGTGCTGGGAGACGGCGCTCGGTTTGCTGACTGCGCCCTGCTTGCCGAGTTGGAGCCAAAAGAAGCGGTCACCGCCGCCGACCGGCTGGTCAAGGCGTCGATCCTCTCACCGGGGCCGCACCCCGCCTTCGCCCACCCCATTGTGCGGACCGCCGTCGAGGCCGAGCTCGGGCCCCATCAGCGAGCCGCCATGCATGCGAGAGCGGCTGTGCTGCTCAACGACAGCGGGGCCACCGCCGAACAGGTCGCCCTCCACCTCGCGCTCACCGATCCGGCCTCGGACGCCTCCACCGTCGAGACACTCCGGGCCGCCGCTCGCGCCGCGTTTCGGACTGGAGCCCCAACAGAGGCCGCCGGGTATCTGCGGCGCGCGCTCGCCGAACCACCAACGGCGGACGTTGCACCAGACGTGCTGTTCGAGCTCGGGTTGGCGGAGGCCTCGGTCGGCGCCGAACCAGGCCTCGGCCACCTCGCGAGGAGCGTGGCCACCACTAACGACCCTCGCTTGCGAGCGACACGGGCACTTGCGCTCGCTCAGTTCGAGGTCTTGGCGGATCACAGTCCTCGGGCCGTGGTGACGCTCGGCGATGCTCTCAGCGCACTAGGGGGGCATGACCCCGAACTCACGCTCGCTCTCGAGGTCACCCGCTACTGGGCGGGCCGCCAGGACCTGAGGGCGTACGCGAGGGTGGCCGGCCGGCTCGCAGACCTCAGGCTTCGCACCGACGGGCCCGACTCCGCCACCAGGCGTGAGCTGCTCGTTTACCTTGCGCTCGAGGCGACCAACACGGAGAGCTTCGCCCGGGCATGTGATCTGATGGATCGAGCGCTAGCCGCGCCGGGCCTGCTTGCGTTCCACTCGGCGGAGTCGGTCCCCGTCCAGACCGCAGCCTTCACGCTCTGCTGTTTGGGCTTGCTCGATAAGTTCGATGTCCTCTATGACGAGGCCCAGGCTGAGCTGAGTCGCCGCGGAATCCTGCTTGGATTCGTCGCCCTATCAACCTTCCGATGCGGGGCCCTCCTCCGTCGTGGGCGGCCCGTGGATGCCGAAGCCGAGGCGCGGGGCACGCTCGGTGCGGCTGCTTTGGCAGGGTGGAGATTCGGGTCACCCGCGCTCGTTGCGTTCCTCGTCGATGCGCTGGTCGACCAGGGAAGGGAGACGGTCGCCAACGCGGCGCTCCAGGAACACTGGGAGCTCTCCCGGGAGCTCCCCAGCTCCTTCTCGGTGAACCTGTTGCTGGATGCCCGCGGGCGCCTGCGCGTAGCGCAAGCCGACCCGCGCGCAGGGCTCGAGGACCTGATGCTGTGCGGCGAGCGAGTGGAAGCCCTCGGCGTCCATTGTCCCGGGGTGATCGCATGGCGGTCTCACGCGGCGCTTGCCCATCTTGCCCTAGGCCGACCTGCGGTCGCACGCCGGCTGGCCGCGGAGGAGTTGGAGCTCGCTCGTCGGTTCGCCGACCCGAGCGCGGCGGGTGCGGCCCTGAGGGTCCTCGGATTGGCCGCCGGTGGCGGGGAGGGCATCGAATGCCTTCGCGAGGCGACCGCGCTGCTGGAGGCGTCACCAGCGCGCCTCGAGCTTGCACGAGCGCTGGTCAATCTCGGTGCCGCCTTGCGTCGATCCGGGCATCGCGCCCAAGCTCGTGAGCACCTTCGCCGTGGTCTCGAGATGGCTACTATTGCGGGAGCCGGCGCACTCGCGGCCACGGCGCACGAGGAGTTGCTCGCGACCGGCGCCCGCCCGCGCCGGGTCTTCATCCATGGGACCGACGCCTTGACCGCCAGCGAGCGACGCGTCGCGCGCATGGCCGTCCAGGGGCTAGCCAATCCCGAGATCGCGCAAGCCCTATTCATCACGCGTAAGACGGTGGAGAACCACCTCTCGAGCGCCTACCGCAAGCTCGGCATCGCCTCGCGGACGGAGCTCGCCAAAACAGTTGAGAAACTTGGATCGTTCTGACGGCCGCCGTCCAAGAATCTGCGACGATCCACTTACAGCCGGACGGCGTGGACCCAAATCCTCTTCCGACACCGCGAAAGAGTAGGGAGGCTCCCCCATGCGAAGCCTCCTTGAGGCAGTCCATCATGGGTGTGCGCGGAGCTTCCTGAGCCCCAGTGCCGCTGGATTACGACCCTGCCGTCTGCAACGCGTGACAACCACTGAAAGAACGAAAGGAGTTGCGAGCATGCTCAACATGCGGACCCTATGGAGACTCAGCTGCGCAGCTGGCATCGCAGTCCTCGGAATGTCGGGATGTTCAATCGACTGGGTCGAAGGGAGAAAGTCCAGGCGCCGGAAACTGGTGCTCCTGCCCGTCTTGGCAGCCCTGGTAGGTATCGTGGGCGCGAGCCAGTATGCCCAAGCCACCTATCCCGGCAGCAACGACGGCAGGCTCGCCTTCGGGATGATCGTGGGCGGCAATGTCGACGTTTATAGCGTGCTTCCAAACGGGGACGACCTGCGCCGCCTGACGACCGACGCAAGCTTCGACGCCTGTGCCTCGTACTCACCCGACGGAAAGGAGATGGCCTTCTGCAGCACGCGCAGCGGCGCGAGCGAGATCTGGAAGATGAAGCAGAACGGCACGCAGCAGGAGCAGGTCACGCACCTGAACGGCAACGTCACCTTCCCCGATTTCTCGCCGGACGGAAGCAAGATCGTTTTCGGCGGGAGTGCCGGCGGGTCCAACCCTGATATCTGGGTGGTGAATAGCGACGGCAGCGGTGCCACACGGCTGACGTCGGGTCCCGACGTCGACATGTTCCCGGCCTGGTCGCCAGACGGGAGCAAGATCGTCTTCATCAGGAACGGCCAGGTCTGGACGATCAACGCCGACAGTGGCGGAGCGACTCAACTGACCTTTGACGCCGCGCCGAAAGGGCAGGTTCCCGACTGGTCGCCGGACGGCAGCAAGATCGCCTACAACAGCGGCGATGACATCTGGGTGATGAACGCGAACGGCAGCGACCAGCATCCCCTCTTCGTCGATCCGAGCACGGTCGAGTTCGGGCCGGCGTGGTCGCCCGCCGGAGACCAGATCGCCTTCGTCTCGTTCCCGGCCCCACCTTCCGCGGCCAACCTCGGCGCACGAACCATCTACGTGATCAACGCGGACGGAACAGGAAAGCACGCCGTGCACCCAGGACCGGGACCGCAAATCGTGCCGGCCTGGCAGCCGCGCGGTAACAGGATCGACTAGGGCGTCCTGGAAGGTCGCAGGGCGTGAGCTACCTGACCGGGCAAAGCGGGGTGGTCGCTGGGAAACGTAGGAGTTCGGATCATCTAGCCCAATGGGTCAGGCGAGGGTTAGAAGCGGCATGGGCCGCGCCTTTCCACGAACAGTGGCAGGCCCCAGGGACCGCAGAGGCACTGACTCATTCAGACGGGATGCGGTCGCGTCGGAGAGGACGCAGTCGACTCCGAAGCGCTTGCATAGTCCTTCCAGGCGCGAGGCCGTGTTGACCGTGTCGCCGACCGCGGTGAAGTCAGTGCGACGGCTAATGCCAACTGCCCCCAGTACCACCTCGCCTGTATGGATGCCTATCCCGAAGCGCACCGGCTCAGTCCGGCCTTCGTTGAGGAGCGCGAGGCGGTTGCGGATGGTGAGCGCCGCACGGATGGCTGGCATCGCTCCCGCGGTGGGCTCGTCCATAACCCCGAAGATGGCCATCAGCCCGTCGCCAAGAAACTTATCGAGCATTCCGCCGTGCGGCGAAGACGGACTCCGCCATGGCTCCGACGTACTGGTTGAGATGCTCCACGACGTTGGCCGGCCGCATCGTGTCTGCCAGCCGGGTCGAGCCACGGAGATCGGCGAAGAGCACGGTGACCACCCGCCGCTCCCCTGCCAGCGCCAGAGTGTCGCCCGCCAACACCCGCTCCACCGTTTCGCTGGCCAGGAATCGCTCCAGCCCGCGACGTCGTTCGAGTTCGGCGAAACTGGCGAGAAGCTTGGCGTTGAGGCGGGCGTAGACGGAGAACACGACCAGCACCACGACCGTCGTGCCCAGCGCGATCGCCGGCACCCATGTGCCGGTCCAATCCCACAGCACCGGCCCAATCAGGAACGGGCTCAGCAAGAACCAGATCGGGAAGAAGGCGGCTAACACTGCCACCCCACTCAATGTGCTCAAGACCACGGCTGGTGGCAGGTTGGGGAACCGGTACATGGCGGCGTGGCCGAACCAGCGGAGG
>Ga0207684_10001447_pt1 | contig 25658 bp, 28 predicted proteins | sample KBSK5501metaG_FD_184342 | JGI IMG/M metagenome (GOLD analysis project Ga0207684, IMG submission 184342) | Corn, switchgrass and miscanthus rhizosphere microbial communities from Kellogg Biological Station, Michigan, USA - KBS K5-50-1 metaG... | ecosystem: Host-associated > Plants > Roots >...
CCCTGACGGTAAGCGCGATGCCGTTGTTTTTGGGAAATCGATCCGTGGTGGGTTGGTACTCCGGCACAGCGAAGGATTCGCAGGACACATTGGAATTCAGCGCACTGACCGGCGTGCACCCGATGATTGAGAAATATCCGCTGCGCCGCGTGGCGGAAGCTTACGAACAGATGCACAGCGGCAAAGTGCGCTTCCGCGTTGTCCTAACTATGGACGTGTAGACCTTTCGGCCGTGAACGAACAAGAACATTAGAAAATCAGAATATGACAACTTCTAAAAAGAAATCCGAAAGGCAAGGTCGCCATCGTCACCGGTTCCTTTGGCGGAATCGGACGTGTGGTGGCGTTGGGTCCGGCTGAAAGAACGTTCGATGTCAAAGGTCTGGTTGATTACTGGTAGCTCCCGAGGTTTGGGCCGAGCGCTCGCGGACGCAGTGCTTGCGGCAGGTGACAAGCTCATGGCCACAGCGCGCAATCCCGTCCAGCTCGATGATTTGGTCGAACGCTATGGCCATCAGGTTCGCACCGTTACTCTTGACGTGACCGATGCGACGTCCGCCGCGAATGCGATTAAGAGCTCGGTCGACGTGTTCGGTCGGCTCGATGTGCTCGTGAACAATGCCGGCTACGGCAACATCGGTTCGATAGAGGACACAAGCTTTGAAGAGATCCGCGCGCAGATCGAAACGAATCTGTTCGGCGTTATCAATGTGACCAAGGCCGCACTCCCGCTCATGCGGGAACAACGCTCCGGCCACGTTATCCAGTTCTCGTCCGTCGGCGGGCGCGTGGGAGCCATGGGCCGCGCGCCTTATTCGACCGCCAAATGGGGCGTCGAAGGTTTCTCCGAAGTGCTGGCCAGGGAGGTCGGCCCGTTAGGCATCAAGGTCACCATTATTGAACCAGGCGGCTTTCGGACCGACTTTGCGGGCTCTTCGACGACGATTCGTGAGGGTCGTCCCGAATATGACTCGACTGTCGGCGCGGCTGCGCGTTTCCAGCGCAAGTATGATGGCGCCCAGCCCGGCGATCCCGTCAAAGCCGCGGCCGTGATCCTCAAGGTGGCGGCCATGCCTGAACCGCCGCTGCGGCTGCTACTCGGAAGCGATGCGGTCCGCATCACGGAGCAGGCCGACCTCGCCAGAATCGAGGCCGACAGGAAATGGCGGCACTTGAGCGTCTCCACCGATTTCGTTTCCGAAGGAAACGGAAAGGATTAGTTATGAAGAAGAAATTGGAAGGCAAGATCGCGCTTGTCACCGGAGGAATGACCCGCGTGTGATGCCTCTAGAAAGACGAAATTGAGGCGGAACGCTTGGATGAAAAGCTAACATCGTTAACTAAGACCGCGACAGGAACATAAGCGTAAGAAATTAATTTCAGCTCCTGGCAGCGGTCCTGCGCAAAATAGCACAACTCAAATCAGCTAAGAAAGACACCAGTTGAGGCCGATTGAACGAAACGCGGGACTCTGAAACGCGATCCTAAAGAAGATATATTAACGCTGCAGAAGCGATTTAGAGATGCAGTGTAAATTTTATGGCTTACCTTTTTGATCCGCTCACGGTTCGAGATCTTGAGTTTACGAATCGCGTGTTCGTCTCGCCCATGTGCGAGTACTCCAGTAGCGATGGCTACGCCAACGACTGGCATTTCGTCCATCTGGGCAGCCGAGCAGTGGGCGGCGCTGGACTGGTGCTTACCGAGGCAACCGCCGTTCTTCCCGAGGGCCGAATCAGTCCGCAGGACCTTGGTATCTGGAATAACGGGCACATCGAACCGCTGGCTCGAATCGTTAGTTTCATTCACAAGCAAGGCAGCGTAGCCGGCATGCAGTTAGCGCATGCGGGACGCAAGGCCAGTACATACCGGCCATGGGAAGGTCAGGGAACAGTTCCTGAAAACGAAGGGGGTTGGAAGAATGTCATGGCCCCGAGCGCACTTCCTTTCGCCAATAACTATCCCATGCCGCAAGCCCTCACACCTGATGGCATTCAGGAAATAATTGCTGCTTTCGCGAACGCGGCGCGGCTCGCTTGCGACGCGGGCTTCCGCGTAATTGAGATTCACGCCGCGCATGGCTACCTCATTCATGAATTTCTCTCGCCCCTTAGTAATCAGCGGGAGGATGCTTACGGAGGTTCATTCGAGAATCGCACCCGTTTATGTCGTGAGATTGTTGCTGCGGTGCGATCCTCCTGGCCTGAGCGGGCGCCGTTGTTCGTGCGCATTTCCGCGACCGATTGGGTCGAAGGCGGCTGGGATATTCAACAGTCGATCGAACTTGCTCGGCGATTGAAGCAACTAGGAGTGGACCTAATCGATTGCTCTTCCGGCGGCAGCGTGCCTCATGCAAAAATTCCGGCCGGTCCGGGGTACCAAACGCCGTTTGCTCAGCAGATTCGTCGGGAAAGTGAAATCATGACGGGTGCGGTTGGGATGATCACCTCTCCAGTTCAGGCAGAGCAGATCATCGGAACCGGACAGGCGGACGCGATCCTTATTGCACGCGAGCTCCTGCGCGATCCGTATTGGCCATTGCGAGCGGCCCATCAGCTAGAGCAGTCAATTTCGTGGCCTGTCCAATATCTGAGAGCTGCCCCAAAAGGCGCCCAGGCTCGCGTTCCCGTAAACCTCAAGAATTTGGAGTCATGCTTCGAGGAACAACACGCCGTCCCGGGAACACCGACTTCCCATTCTTAACTGGTAATCATCCCCTGGATGACAACGGCGCGACTGCGCCGGGCATTCAAGGACAAACTTCGTTACCTTCGTTTCCTTCTGTTCGATTTCCTGCCTCGAAAGAGGGAGTAGCAAACACCTCCCTCGCGCGATGGCGGTGCAATCGGCAGAGGAACACTGTGTGGGTGTAATGATCACTCCGATCCTAATCATCTCCACTTTGACCGTTTTGCTCTTCGGCTTCGATTCGAGTGCACATAACAAATCGAATCGGCACCCGAGGCGCGTGCGCTCCCCGGGCGAAAATTGCGGCTAGCTATTCGTCTGCGCTCTTCGCGGCGCTCGGATGCTCTTCTGGCCACACCGCCACGACCGCAAGAGCAACGATGATTCCGACTGAGACTTCAATGAATCTATGTAGTGCAATCATCCACGGTGCAGCCGAGCGCGGGATTAAAACGATAATCGCAAGGGTAATGCTCGCGTAGCGATATGCGGTCTTCTCTAGCCGAAACGCGAAGGACAGCAATCCGGTGAGAAAGATGGCAACCGCGAACGCGACCAGATTCGACCCAAAAAAATTCGCCTCGAGTGCTCCAACTGACGCACCTGCGGCGGTGGCGACGATCCGCTCGAGCGAGAGCGTCAGCGTCGCGCCAAGGGTGGATTGCATGACGACCAAAGTGGCGATCGCCGCCCAGTACGCCTCGGGCATTTGCACGAGCCGCGCGATTACGACTGACACAGTGGCAGCGACTGCTGTGCGAATGGCGTGTGTGATCGAAGGAAGATTCTCTTGCTTCCAAGTCCAGAATTTCATGAACAAATCATCTCCGCCGCCAGTTCGCATTGGCAAGATCACAATCGATATCGATTCGCTAGGGAAGTCCTTCGTGCAGAAGTAATCATCTCGCTCTATCCCGAAAGGGGGAACACCAATCATCTCGCGAGCGGTATTTCAAAATCCCACGCAAGTGTCGTAGCGAGCAACTGAAGCGGGTCGTTAGTTTTAAGCATGAAAACGACTAAATCTTTAACTATCGGGGTAATCGCGTTGTCGATGTTGGCCTCAAACGCCTTTGCGTTGATTACATCACCCTATCCGCGAAAGCCCACTGCGCCGGATACGATCATCGTCATCACTGATGACAGGCATGATGGGGTTCGCTCGACTCTGCGACCCTCAAATTAAACATCATCAACGAGCACAGCGTCGATTCCACTCTGGTTCGCCATGCTTAGCCCGTTGATCGGCATAATAGCCGGATTTGTGGGCGCGTGGCTTTTGAGTTGACTGACAAATCAGGCATAGAACACTCGGAGACGAATCATGACAACGGCGGCGGCCGCCAATGTCAAAAAGGTATCAAACGGGGGCTCGGGCCAGTTTAACAGAGGTCAGACGTCAGCGATCAGAAGTCAGAATTTCAGCGGCAAGCTGAAAATCAGCCTCATATGATCCGGCAGCTGCCGGAGTACCGGACCGTGCAGGCTCCGAGGTTCCGGGCAGCAGCAACATCGAACGTCGAACGCCCAACACCGAACATCGAACTGCGGACTCGCTACTCTGCATTGGACGTTGGATGTTGGGCGTTGAGCGTTTGCCCCTTCGCGCAGCGAAGCGGAGCCGAGTCGGCTTCAGCCCGAGCGTGAAACTCTCTGCTCTGATCCCAGCCTTTACCTCAAAGATCACACCTCAACCATCAAACATTCGCCGACGCCGTCGGCTGCAGCTAGGTCTTTGGGCCGTACTTGTCGATCAAAGCTTGGAAGCGCGGGTCTTTGCGCAGTGGGTCCCAAACTGGATCAAGTTTAAGAAGCGGAACTGTGATCCCGTTCGGAATATTGAGTAAGTGGTCGAGCAGGCGAAATGCTTCGTCGTATTCACCGGTCCACGCAAAAATCTGGGCGAGCGCGGCGGTTCCCTGCGGGCCATCAAAGGCATCTTCAGATTCGGGTAACAATTCAACCGCGCGCTTGCCTTCGGCGATAGCTTCCTGTTTTTGATCCAAGGCCGCAAGGATAAGGCCATGCTGTGCATGCCGAGCTGGATCTGCAGGAGCTTGACGCAGCAACTCTTCCGAGACAACGCGGGCGTGTTCGAACTGTGCCCGAGCCTTCGTTTTATCGGCCTGAAGCAGGTAAATCTCGCCTTGCAGGAAAGCCTTCGGGCAAGGGGCAGTGGTCGTGGTAAACAATGTCTCGCCGCGAAACTGTTCCAGGACCTGGAGCGCTTCGGGAAACTTTCCCTTTAGCTTCAGAATCCAAACCCGGGCCAATGTCATTAGACCATTCGGATCGGTTTCAGACGGGATTGAAGAAAATACTTTCTCGGCCACGCTAAGATCGCCTTTCCATTGCGCCGCAAGGAATCCTTTCAATGCACGCGCCTGAAACGATTCCGGCGATGCCGCAATGACGCGATCAATAGTCTTGTCGGCGGTTTCGAAGTTGCGTTGCGCCACGTAACTGAAACTAAGGTTAATCAGGACGCTTGTGTTTTTCGGGTCGAGTGTGGCGGCTTTTTCCAAATTGGCGTTTGATTCCGCCCATTTGCCCTGACGTCGCTGAATGGCACCGATTGCCATGTAAGCCTGGGCTTCATTCGGCAGACCGCGCTTGGCGATCTCGAACTCGGCCAGGGCGCGCCCGTAATCGCGGTCGCCATAATAGTAGGAAAAACCGAGAGCGAGGTGGCCTTCGGGAAGATCCGGTTGCAATCGTAAAGCCTCATCAGCGGCCAGTCGCGCCTTATCCCGCCGGGCCGGTACCGGGTCGAAGCTATGATACGCCCAGCTCTCCACCATGGAGAGACCGGCAAAGGCAAGGGAAAAGTTTGGATCGAGCTTGATAGCTTGTTCGAAAAGCGGTTCAGCCTTCAATGATGTATCGCGAAACATGTCCGTCCGGTTAGCGTAATCGTGTGCCTGGACGAAGAGCAGATAGGCGTCCGGATTTTGTGTCGGCCGGCGATCGAGCCGCGATTTTTCATTTGGCGAAAGCTTCGCCTGCAACGTGTAAACAATTTTTTGGGCAAGATCGGTTTGAATGGCGAATACGTCGGTTAACTCGCGGTCGTAATCCTCCGCCCAAATGTGCTCGTCGTTGTTGGCATTGATTAGCTGTACGTTCACGCGCACCCGATTGCCGATGCGGCGAACGCTGCCTTCCAAAAGCGCGGCCACGCCAAGAGCTTTGCCAATGTCGCGGGCGTTGCGCGTCCCGTTGCCGCGATACGACATGACCGACGTCCGCGAAATCACCTTCAGATCACCGATTTTGGAAAGATTCGTCAGGATATCGTCCTGGATGCCGTCAGCGAAATAGGCGTTTTCCTTTTCATCGCTCAAATTTTCAAACGGCAACACCGCGATCGATTTCTCGATCTTGGGGACGGAGGCCCGTGGCAAGAGGAAAAAACCCGCGGCTGCCGAAACGATCACGCCGATTACAACAAGGATGATCATGTTACGACGAAGGTGCGTTTCGGCTGCGGTTCCCTTTGTCGCTTGAATTCCTTCTGGAGTGACGTCGAAAGCCCAGGCGAGAATCAATGCGATGGGAAATCCGATCAGTAAGAGCACCACCACCAAGCGGAATGTCCAATTCGGCAATTCCCAGGCCGGGAAAATTGCCGATCCCATCTGAATGATGAATCCTGCCGCAATGATGTAGGCGGCCGCGACTCGATAAACTTTTCGACGCTGCAACTCCTCGAAAAAGCCGCCGCTCATAAAAAGGAATTTAGATGGCTCGCGCACCGCGATCATAACTCAATTCCTTACTCCACAGTTATTATTACTTTGCCTCGAGCGTGGCCTTCTTCCAGATACGCGATCGCTGCCGGGACCTCACTCAACTTGTAAGTCCTGTCGATGACCGGTTTCATTTTCCCGGACTGCATGAGATCGCCCAAAATGGTCAGGTCCTTTTGGCTCGGGTCTGCCATCATCATGCCCATCTGTTGGCTGATGAACGGCGATAACACCATCGCTTTGAGCGGACGCGCGAGGAGGCCGATGAACCCCTGCTCATTTGCTCCTCCGCCTCCGACCATGACGTATTTCCCCTTGGGATTTAAGACGCGTCTGCATTCTGACAACGAATGGTTCGCTACGTTGTCGAGGATTACGTCGTAACGATCCGCGCTCTTGGTGAAATCCTCTTTTGTGTAATCGATGACGCGATCTGCGCCGAGTGATCGGACAAGATCAACGTTTCGCGTACTGCATACACCGGTCACATCCGCGCCGAATGATTTCGCGATCTGCACCGCGAACGTCCCAACACCTCCGGACGCGCCGTTAATCAAGACCTTCTGCCCCGGCTGAACCTTTCCTTTGTCGCGAAGACCCTGCAACGCGGTGATGCCCGCTATGTTGATAGAAGCTGCTTGTTCAAAAGTGATGTTAGCAGGTTTCAGTGCGACTGCCCCCTCGGCGCGCCGACATACATACTCGGCAAACGCCCCGCCTTTGCCGCCGAAGACATCATCGCCTGGTTTGAACTGCGTAACATTCTTACCGACCGCTACAACCGTTCCTGCAAAGTCAACGCCCAATCGTGTGTCCTTTGGTTTGCGTAGCCCGACCCCCATCATTCGCATGATCTTGGGCGTGCCTTCGACGAAGTGCCAATCATACGGATTGACCGAAGCCGCGCGAACTTTCACCAAGATCTGATCGTCATTCGGGATAGGCCTTTCAACGTCCTCAAGCTTAAGATTGGCTAAACCATAGTCGCAATAAACGATAGCTTTCATTGGATTACTCGGTGCCGCGGCCTTGCGATCGCAATCGTTGCTTGATGTCCAGTAAGCGATAAAAAACCACGCCACCAACGCGAGAAAAATTACGGCTGTAGTCCATTTTAGAATGCGTTTTATTTTCATAGAGTTAATGAGACAGGTTATTGAGCAATAGCCGGATCAGGATGTGGGTGATCTAATGGTTGATCCTTTGCCCCCCAGATCAAAAGCCAAAAGATTATCGGTAATTCCGCAGCTGTGAGAACGCTTGCAAACCGGTCAACAACAGGCGGGTAAGATAGTGGAAGGAGGGAAGTAAAGGAACTCGCCACATTGCCGAAACCTGCAATGAAGAGCAAGTAGCCCAGCACACGCGGAATGAAACCGGATCGGATGACAAGAATCCCGAACGGAAATAGCCAGAGGCCCCAGAAAATTTGCGCAACGACAAATCCCTGGCCATGCAAACGGTGGAAAAAGTAGGCCAGGGCGTCGAGCTGACCCTTATCAAATACCGACAGAAAATTGGCGCCGCTAACGAGGACCAGCGCAGCGACGTCGTTGAGCACATTCAGAAGCGAGATGGGGATAGAGACCAAAAGCAAGATCGCCATCGCCAAAGCATGTTTCTCGTTAACGCCTTTGAATAAGCGGTATAGAGCCAGAACGACAAAGATAAACATGGTAAAGCCGAACAGTTCGCTCGCGATGCCGAGGCGGAAAAGGGTCTCGGAAGCCCGAATGTGACTGGCCGTCGCCGTTGCGTCTCCAGAGACGACGAGAGTGTCAGGGACATAGATGAGGCCAAAGCAGCCGATGATGCTGGCCAACAGGTATAATATTCCCGCGACTCTTGCTTGTTTCTTGGTTGAGTTCATGTCTTCTCTCCGCCCGTGTCAACTTCTTGCTAGAATGGGCTCAGCGATTTCAGGTGGCCTTAGCCCTTTAAACAAAAGCCAACAACTGAGTACCAGTTCGAAAATGGCCATCGGCGAATCGAACCAGTAGTCGTTAACGATCTTGTTGAAGTGGGGGAAAATGAGGAAAACGAAAGCGCAGATCCCGCACCATGCAGACGAGATCAGGCCGAAGACAGCTAATCCTTTCGGAATGTAGTTCGACTTGAGCCACAAGTAGGCGCAAACGGTCGCGGCCAAGCCAAAAAATGGCAGGCCCACGTAGTAGTCGTCGAAATTCGCGGCGAGCGATAGTTTGGCCAAGGCCTGTAACCGGTCTGGCTCGAAGACTTGCAAATAACTAGCGCTACCCAAAAGGCGCAACGCGCCCAGCAGATTGAGCGTTGTCAGAAGCCAAAGGGAGGCAAACACCAGGCGGAATAACGCTCCAACCAACGCAAGACCTGGATTTACCGGTTTAAGAATCACGTAGAGCGCTGCGAGCAGAACGATGACGCTTGCGCTGTAAGTGAGAAAGCAGGTCGCGATGACACGCACTTGAGTTTCATGCGCCACGAGGTTCCGAGCGGTTTCCACAACATTGCCCGGAACGATAAGAGGATTGAGCAGCGCGTAGTTAGCGAACACCACGATCGCCACCGCAAACAGGCCAGTGAATCCCGCGACTTTTGCAGCCGTGCGTTGTGAACTGTCGATCTTACTAATTGTCATTTCATTTTCTCCGCATGGTCAGGTGTTATTCCAAACTGATGACAACTTTTCCGCGGGCGTGGCCTGTTTCCAGGTAACGAAGAGCGTCACGGGTCTCATTCAATTTGTAAGTCTTGTCGATGACCGGTGTCACCTTTCCGGCCTGCATGAGATCGCCCAAGATAGTCAGGTCCGCTTTGTTCAGTGTGGCGATATAGGCGACGAACTTCTGGCTCACGAACCGTGACGCCACATACGCATTGAGCTCACCAAACAAACGCATCCCGATACCGTCGTGCCATCCTGCTCCTCCGATCCCGGCCATGACGCAGATCCCATTTGGATTCAAAATGCGCCGGCGCTCGGAGAACGAATGGTTCCCAACGAGATCGAAGATCAGATCGTAACGTAGATCAGTTTTGGTGAAATCTTCTTTCGTATAGTCGATGACGTGATCCGCGCCGATTGAGCGGACAAGATCGACATTGCGCGTACTGCATACGCCGGTCACCTCCGCGCCGAATGATTTCGCGATCTGCACCGCGAACGTGCCGACGCCTCCCGAAGCGCCGTTGATCAAGACTTTTTGACCGGACTGAATCTTTCCTTTGTCTCGAAGACCCTGCAGCGCGGTGATTGCCGCCACCGGGACAGAAGCGGATTGCTCAAACGTCAGATTGGCCGGTTTCAGCACGACTGCTCGATCCGCCAGGCCACACACGTACTCAGCCAAGGCGCCATCTCTCGCGCCGAATACCTCGTCGCCAGGTTTGAACTGTCCCGCCGCTGCGGGATTCTTACCAACTGCTTCAACCGTTCCGGCGTAATCAACACCCAGTCGAGTGTCTTTGGGTTTACGCAGCCCGAGCAGCGGGCGGATCAGCCACGGACCGCGGATGGTCAGGTCCAGCGGATTAACGGAAGCCGCGCGAACTCTGACCAAGACTTGGTTGTCTGCCGGAGTCGGCTTTTCAACGTCTACCAGCGTCAGAACATCGGGTGAACCATACTCGCAGTGAACGATCGCTTTCATAGGATTGGCCGGAGCACCGGTGTTGCGATCACAGTCGTTAGTCGACCTCCAGTAAGCGATGAACCCCGCCAGGAACGCCAATATTAACGCGGCCAAAATCGCGCGTGTGCTCCACTTTAGAATACGCTTTAGTTTCATACGCCTAACGGCCGTTATCAGTTATCAGTTATCAGTTGTCAGTTGTCAGTTGTCAGTTGTCAGTTGTCAGTTGTCATGCTGGCTGCCGACGCATCCTGCTTAATTCGTCCGACTTGTCGGTCTGCGGTGCGCGATGTGACAGAAAACATCGAACGTCGAACACCGAACACCGAATTTCAAACCGAGCCTTCTGCATTGGACGTCGGGCGTTGGACGTGTGCTTTATGCGGGAGGTCTCACGCAAAGACGCCATGGCGCTAAGGTTTGGGAAAGAAATCGCCGCTCTGGAGGTCAATCCGACGAACCTCCGGTGTTTCGATGGGTGGCCCCGCTTTGCGCCTTCGCGACTTGGCGTGAAAGGTTCTCTCCGGGTCGCCGAGGTCTCACGCAGAGACGCCATGGCGCCATGATTTTTCGCTTCGCAGGCTGGAAGGAGGAGCACAGGCTTCGCCGTATGAAAGAGAATGAAATCGCGGCTCTGGTCGTTGACGCTGCCTACCGCCTGCACACCGGGCTCGGGCCAGGCATCTTCGAAATTGTATACGAAGTCTTGCTTGCGCATGAACTGCGCAAACACGGCTACTCGGTGGAAAGACAGATACCTGTTCCGATCACATGGGATGGGATCAGGTTCGACGAAGGCTTCCGCGCCGACCTGATCATCGACAATTGCGTGATCGTGGAAGTGAAATCGATCGCCGCTCTCGACGCGGTCCACACCAAACAGGTCCTGACTTACCTGCGGCTGATGGACAAACGACTCGGCCTCCTCATCAATTTCGGCGAACACCTGGTCAAGCACGGCATTAAGCGCATCGCCAATGGCATGCCCGACGAACCTCCGGTGCTTTGATTGGTTCCCCCTCTTTGCGCCTTCGCGCCTTCGCGTGAAAGACTCTTTCCAGGATGGCGTTGCCGAGGTTTCGCGCAAAGACGCCAAGGCGCTAAGGGTTGGGAAAGAAATCGCCGCTCTGGACGTTAATCCGACGAACCTCGGATCCTTTGATTGGTCCCTCCTCTTTGCGCCTTCGCGCCTTGGCGTGAAAGACTCTTTCCAGGATGGCGTTGCCGAGGTTTCACGCAAAGACGCCAAGGCGCTAAGGTTTGAGAAGAAAATCCCGGGTCTGGTCGTCAACCCGACGAACCTCCGGTGTCTTGATTGTTTCCTTTTCTTTGCGCCTTCGCGCCTTGGCGTGAGTGATCGCATTAGTTGCATGTGCATCAGATCGGTCCGCGATAGCGGCGTAGCCGAACTGCTGCGACCAGGAATGCCGCGGCGACCACCAGCCCGATCCAGAGGCCAGGGCTGCTCAGGTATCTTCCCGGAGTGAGTTGCGCCAGCGAGTCGATCGTGGGCTGGCTGTGGCCGTGAAAGTCGAAAGCGTCCGGCGCGAATCCGAAGAGACGGTGTTTCACAAGGGAGGCGAAATGCGAAGTGCCGAACGTGATTTTCTCGAAGATTTGGATCGCGATTAGTGGTAACACGGCCCAAAGAAATGTCGCGCGCCGCGCCCAGCCTGAGACCAGCAGCAGCCAGCCGTAGATCGGCGCATGCCAGAGCGCAATCGCGATCAGACCGTAGAGCAGCACCAACCAGTTCTGAAACACCGGAACGTGAGCCCACGTCGTCGCCGGACTCATACCGTGGAATATGAGGACTACGCTGGTTTGAAGCACCATGATCACCTGCACGCAAACGATGATCGCGAAGGCGACCAGCGGCAGAACCACCAGCGGAATGGTCGCCTTCGAAAGCACAGTCGTGAGGTCCGACACCGGCAGCGATTTCCAGAACAGGATGCTGCGATCGCGACGTTCACCGTGGAGCGCGTCGAGGCAATAGAACACGCCCACGATGAACGCGATAAAGATCATCATCATCGCCGCGAGGTCGTACGGCTGCTCGATTGCAGCCCGCTGGTGGGCCGGATCGAGTAACAACACAGCGCGCCTGCGTTCCGCCAGACCAATTGTGCTGATCGCGAAGCCGATCACCTCGAAGGCGGCGACGATTAGCGGCGCTATATATATAGAGCGGTTCTCCCACAATTCCCGCCAGACCGACCAGTAAAACGGCCGCGTCCGGGAAATAGCCGCTGGCGTCTGCGGTTCTATCGAAGCTTCTTGTAAAGTATTCATGTACTCTCTCCCATCTGCGGCCGTTGACCACGGACCACTGACCACTGACCACGGACCTTCCGGGGAGCGCGCCCGTCTCCCCACCGAAGGCATATTGTAAGCCTGGCCTGAGCGAGTGGAGCGAGTCGAACGGGGGCGTGGACGATCGCGTCCCGCGATCGCGAACTTCCTCTTCCTTTGTAAAGACGAATTCCCCTCATCGCAGTTCCCCTTTCTTTTCTTCCCCCACCCTCTGACCTCTGACTTCTGACCTCTGACCTCTGTCTTCGTTGCCCATCACCGCAACAAACAAATCGGCGATACTCGGCCTACGCACCTCGCCAAGCGCAGCGACCTGCTCCCTATCAACGCCTTCGAACAACAAAACGCTGCGGCCGAACACCGGGCGCTCGTAAATCGGCTTGAGCGCCCGTGCGGCGGCGATCTGCTCCGGATTCACCATCACTTCCAGATAGCGCGAGTCGAATTCTTCCATGCTGCATTCGAGCACGATCCGACCGCGGTCGATGAACATCAGATCGGTGAGGACATCCTGGATCTCTTCCACCTGATGCGTCGTCACCACGATGGTGCGGCTGCGATCGAAATAATCGTTCAGCAGCGAATCGTAGAACTGTTTGCGAAACAGAATATCGAGACCAAGCGTCGGCTCGTCCAGCACCAGCAATTTCGCGTCAATCGCCATGACCACAGCGAGGTGCAGTTGCGCCACCATGCCCTTCGACAATTGCCTGACCTTGCTGGTGCGTTTGATGCTGGTCTTCGCCAGAAAACCTTCCGCCTTCGTGCGATCGAATCGCGGGTGCACGCCGGCGACGTAGTCGAGCAGCTGCGAAACCCGCATCCAGCGCGGCAGCACAGCGACATCGGCAATCAAAGAGACATCGCGCATGAGCTGCTCGCGCGCGCTCCACGGATCGCGTCCGAGGACGTTTAGCGTCCCTTCGTATGAAGTGAGACCGAGAATCGCATTAAGCGCGGTGGTCTTGCCCGCGCCGTTAGGCCCAATCAGTCCAAGGATGCGGCCCTCTTCGACACGCAAATCCACACCGTCCAGCGCGACAGTTGTGCCAAAAACTTTGCGGAGACCACGTGCTTCTATAGTTGCCATAGGTTTAGCGCCCCTCCTTGTTTTCACGCAAAGACGCAAAGACGCTAAGGTCTAGGGACGGAGTCCGGCGTTCCGATTCATTCGTCTTCTTTGCGCCTTGGCGCCTTAGCGTGAAAAACTCTTCTCTGCTTTGCCCGAAATGATCGCTGACCTCTGACCTCTGATATCTGTCCCTCCTCATGCTGAACCTCCGGTCTTTTTGCTTTCTACTTTCCCCTCTGACCGCCGACCGCTGACTGCTGACCGCGGCTTCGCGGCTTTCAGCAATTCTTTCGGTGTGATACCGAGCCGCTGAATCGTTTCGGCGATCCGCGGCCATTCTTGTGCGAGAAACTTCTGGCGTTCGCCCTTGAGCAACAGATCCCGCGCGCCGGCATTGACGAACATGCCGAGCCCTCGCTTGCTCTCGACCAGCTGCTCGTCGACTAATTCCTGGTAGGCTTTGAGAACCGTGAGCGGATTGACCCGATATTCGGCGGCAACATTGCGCACCGACGGCAGCGGATCGCCTTCCTTGAGCACGCCGTCGAGAATCATGGCCACGACCCGATCGCGAAGCTGCCGGTAAATTGGCTGACTGTCGTTCCACTCATTATCCATTCTGTGTTCCACTGAGCCTCATATGGTGTTATAGTTAACTATAACACCATCCCACAGGCAAGCACTTTTTTTATTTTTTTTTTGGCCTGTTTTCCCGAATAGGACGAGAGTTCTCCTTGGGCTAAGCGGCACCATCAGCAGCGAGGCATATCTTGTTGACAATCAGATACGCCAACGAAGTGGCTTGGCTGCGTCGAGAGCAAATTATAATTTACCGCTGTGGCCGAGCCAGGAAACAACGGTGAGACAGAAGTAAAACGCGCGGCGTTGGGTGAGCGCTTACGCGCTTTCTTTGGCTATGGATTTTTCCGGCCCCTTGCGCGTCCCACGGCCGCTATTTACGTGGATTGTGCCGATCGACTCGAAGCAGCGAGTGATGAAGGCGGCCAACTTTCCCATAGCGATGCCCTGACGATAATCCGCGACACGCTTGCGCTGCATCCCCGCGCGGAACTCAACGTCGATGAAGGGGGCGACACGCACGATCTGCGGATTCGCGCAGGAAAACTCTTCAACCAGTTACTAGCCGCGCGCTGGCTTGAGGATCGCACAGTGAGCTTGGACGAACGGTGGGTTCTTATCTCGCCACTGTTGCGGCCGTTGTTGCGAATGCTCCGAGAACTTGCGCAGGATGAGATCGCCGAGCTAAAAGGCTTCGCTGACATTCTACGCGGACTCTGTGCCGCGTTGCTCGCCGACGGCGCTCTCGATCCGACCGCGCTCACCGCCGATGAGATGCGGTCGCAGATCAATTTTCTTCTCACGAACGTGCAGCACGCGACGGATCAAATGCACGCCGTGGAGAAAGTTGTTCTCGATTTCGAGGAACGTCAGCGCCGGAGCGATTCAGGTGAGCTCACTTTGAGGTTGTTCTACCGCGACTTCTATGAAGGCGAGCACATGGTCTGTTACGACACGCTCCGACGCGGCGGCTTGTTGCCTCAACTGAGCCGCGCACGCGATGTCGTGCAGTCGGCACTCTTCGATCCGTTTGCAAAAGAGAGACTCGCCGAAGGCTTGGCGCAACAGAAGAATCTCACACCGCAAGACAGTTATATTCTTGCTGAAGAGCAACTCAACCGGCTTGAGCGAAACCTGGCGGTGATTCGGGCCAAAGCCGAATTGATCGACGCCCGCGTCGCTTCCTTCAACAAGCTCTCCGCGCAACGTTACCGCTATCAGACCGAAATGCGCGGACGTCGACCTGAAGTGGTGAAGGCGTACTTCACGGCGATAAATGAGGTGAACGCTGGCAAACGATTCGCGGATTTACCTGATGCTTCCGATTTCCAGCTCCTTACGCCCGAAGCCGAACTCTATTACGGCACCGAATCACTCGCGCGCTTGCGACGCGCGCGGCCGCCGGTGAACCTTAGCCTGAGCGAAGGAGCAGAAGGCGATCCGAATGATGCGCAGTCCGACATCAGAAAAAGCAGCCTACACGCGCTGACGCCGAGCCGCGCGGCCCGCTTCGTCGAGAAGTTCCTGCCAGAGCGCGGCGTTCGTGTGACTTCACAAGAACTAGCGGCGATGCCAACGCATCCTGTAGGCGATGATGAGTTGCTCGACCTTTTAGCGACTCTTTCGTTTGATCGCGCAACCAGTGCAGCAACCGCACGCGCGATCCGCTGGCGGCTCGAGTTCGCCCGAACCGAGCTTGGCCTCGAACCGGAAAAGATACCTGTTGATACACTAGCAGGCTGCCGGTGTGAGCAGTTCACAATTGAGCGTCTTACCTAATGTTACCGTGGCCGGAGTTTTGGATCCATGTGCCGGAATCGGATCGGCAGTCACTCCGCGAGTGCATTGCTGATCTACATGGTTGCGTCCTCCGATCACCGCAATGTCGAGACTTTGCGCGACTGACCAGCGTTATGCAGCTGTGGCCAGCTTGCGCGGTTTCTTGGCAGAGTCGTTCTTGGACAACGCACCTGTTAAGACGGCAACGATATCGGATAGCGCCTTGCCCATCTTAGGAGCAGTGATCTCCATATCGTACCGGCTTTGCAAATTGAGCCATACCTGAGCCGGCCACCCGAGATAACGTTCTAGACGTAGTGCTGTTTCAGTCGTAATCGCGCGTTTGCCTTGCACGATTTCGTTGATCCGGCGAGGCGGCACGTTGATGGCCTTGGCTACGCGATATTGCGAGAGGCCGAGCGGCTTCATAAACTCTTCCCGCAAAATTTCGCCCGGGTGAATCGGCGACATCTGGGTGACCTTGCGCTTCTTCTGATTTTTCATTGTTTCTGTATCTTCCTGTAACTGTGTTGTGGAGGGAGAGGATTCGAACCCCTGACCTTCAATGATAATCGACAATTTCTACATCGTGACGAGACGGTGCGGCAAGCAGAGGACAGCCGCCTTCGCGCAAGCCAATAACGAGATTGCCACCAATACGCAGTCACGAGATTGACAAGCGGCGACCGGCTTTGCCATTCATTATGCTCTGACTTCGCTACTCCGACAGTGGCAGATCTTTGGCGCCGCGCTCGCCTGCGCGATGCTTTCCACCATTAGCTTTGGACAATCATCCGCCGCTCCTCTTCGGGTCGTCATTGTCGGCCTCGCGCATGGCCACGTGGAAGGATTTCTGAAAGAGCTCCCGGATCAGCATGAAATCCAGCTCGTCGGTATTGTGGAAGCGGACAAGGCGATCGCTGACCGTTATCAGCAGGAATTGCATCTCGCACCAAGCCTCTTTTACTCCACGGTCGACGAAGCCGTGCCTGCCTGCCGTCCTCAGGCGTTACTCGTCTATACATCAATTGGCGAGCACCGCCGCGTCATCGAGCAGGCCGCCAAACACGGACTCAGCGTGATGGTGGAAAAACCGCTCACCCTGACGCTGGACGACGCACTCGCCATCCGGCGTGCGACTAACGAACATCACATCCAAGTGCTGGTGAATTATGAAACTACCTGGTACGCCAGCAACCGAGCCGTCTACAACCTGCTCCATCAAGCAAAGCTCGGTGATCTGCGCAAGGTGGTGGTGCACGATGGACACCCGGGTCCAAAGGAAATCGCCGTCCGGCCGGAATTTCTCAAGTGGCTCATCGATCCAGAGCAAAACGGAGCAGGTGCACTGTATGATTTCGGTTGTTACGGGGCTGATCTCGCAACCTGGTGGATGGACGGTCAGGCGCCGCTGAGCGTCACCGCGGTCGCCCAAACCGACAAGGCGAGCGTCTACCCGCGCGTGGATGATGACGCCACCATCATTCTGCGATATCCAAATGCGCAAGCGGTCCTGATGCCTTCCTGGAATTGGCCATTCTCCCGGAAAGACGCCGAAGTTTATGGAACAAAAGGCTACGCGGTTGCCGTCGACAGGAATCGGCTGCGCGTTCGTTATTCCGGCGATGAAAAAGAGAAAGAAATCGAAGCCGAGCCGCTCGCTCCTCCCGAAGACAATTCAGTGCATTACCTGGCCGCGGTCATGAACGGCACGCTCAAACCGAAGGGCGATCTCACATCGCTGGATACGAACGTAATCGTAATGCAGATCCTGGATGCCGCGCGCGAATCGGCCCGCACCGGGCGCACGGTCACACTGAAGGAACTGCCACGCTAAGGTTTCTTAATCCGTGCGCAGGGCGTTGCGAGAGTACTGGACCGAACTGCAAAATCCTAACGGTCGGCCCCGAAAAATCTCTGAGATCGCTAGTCATAGGATGATTCCCCTTCCTCCGTGATGCAGCTGAAAATCGAAAATGGAAATGCTTCAAAGAATTACCGCTCCGTGTAGTACCTCCACGGCATATCCGCCAACGCGAACGTCGGTGACGTGCTCACCTTTCCGCGTTGCGCGCACAAAAATTTCACTCGGACGATGGATTTCGATACCCTGCCGAATCACCACCTGTTCGTCGCTTTCGGCAACGCCGTATCTTACCATCCAACTCGCGGCACAGCCGGCGGCGGATCCCGTCGCCGGATCTTCACCACCGTAAAAAATCATGCGAGCTCCAGCTTCAAGCCGACTTTCACGCCGTTCGGGACAGAGAAAATAGAAGAAGCGGGCGCCCGTGCTCTCCAGGAACTGGGCCGCTTGGGCAAAGCTAAACTTCAGATTCGCCAATGTCTGTGGACTGCGAAACGGCACAATCGCAAACGGGAGTCCTGTCGAGATCACCTGCACCGGCCATTCTGAAGCAATCTCGTCAACTTCAACCCCGATCACCGCCGCGACCTCTTCTCGCGAAAGAATAGTTCCAAACTCAGGATCGCGCTGACGCATCTCACCGAATACCTGTCCATCCACGCGTTCACGGCCAGCGTTCTCCGATTCAGCGGTGAAACGCACAGGAATTTTTCCAGCCTTCAAATCAAGTGTGATCTCATCGGATGTCTGCGCATGGTCGGTGCGCTGGACGGCGTACAGGTACAGCGCCGTGCCCAGGGTCGGATGTCCGGCAAACGGCAATTCCTCCGAGACCGTGAATATCCGGACCTTTTTCCCTTCCCGAGCCTCGGTGGCCGCGTCACGCGATAGGATGAAAGTGGTCTCGGAAAGATTCATCTCCCGCGCCAAGGCTTGCATTTCGCTATCACTTAGCCCGCGCGCGTCCGCGAAGACGGCCAGCGGATTTCCCACCAGCGGATTTCTCGCGAATACATCAAGCTGAACAAATTCGTAAGTGCGGCGGTTCATCGACAAACCTTAAAGGTAGAGGTCTGGTTTTTTAACAAAACACTCGACGCAAGGATCGGCCAATGGCACAGATTCACGCGCTTCAATTAGGACCTCAGCATTTGCGCCGGCGAAAAGCGAGCGGCACGCCTGCCGGGGATGAAACAGGCGGCCAATGCCACGATCCCGAGCAGCACCGGAACAGTCGCGAAGGTAAGGGGATCGCTCGCAGACACACCGAACAGCAGACCCGACATCAAACGCGTCACGGCAATTGACGCCGCCAAGCCGACCAAGCTCCCAGTGGAAATCAGGATCAGGCCCGGCCGGAGGGCAAGCATGACGATGTCTCGCGCCTGCGCACCAAGAGCCAACCGAATGCTGAATTCCTGAACGCGCTGGTTAACGAGAAAAGCCATGACGCCATAAACTCCGAGCGTCGCAAGAAGCAACGCCAAAGCGGCAAACGCAGACATATATACCGTGCCTAAAGCTGGCTTCACCCCGAGCATTTCGAAGTAGCTCGGGCTGGTCCCGAGCATCTCGATTCGTTCGGCTCGCTCGCCGCCCGTTAGCGCAGTGCTGACCGGCCAAATGGCGCTGATCTGCTCGAACACCTCAGAGCGTTCGCGCAAGTCCTCCAATTCCGGGACGGACATCCCTACATCCTTTGCTCCGGCTCCGTTTAGATCGTCAAAAACGCGCACCAGGCGGTCGGGTTGGGGGAATGGCAACGGCTGCAATAGCACGGCTTTGACCAAGCTGAAGATTGCGATATTCGCGCCGATCCCAAGCGCTAAAGTGAGCACCGTGACAGCGAGGAACGCCGGGCTTTTACGCAGCGTTCGCACTGCGTAACGCAGATCGTGTATCAGGTTTCCCATGTTCTCCTTCCAGGATTAGTCTTATCCTGGACGTGTCGTAATGTGTTAGGGAATGGCTGAAGCCGGTTTCCATCGAGGTAGCCGCTCGGCGCGCGGACGGAATCGTGTGATTCGCTCTTTGTCGTTCTTAGCAAGCCAAGAAGGAATTCTTGTGACTTGGCCATCGGGAGCATCCGTGCCTACATTATTTAGTCATTTAGCTAAATGTCAAATACCAATTCGAGCAAGCTAAAAATGGAAGTCGATCGCACATTTCGGGCGTTGGCCAATAAGCAAAGGATCAAAATATTGTTCTGGCTGCAGAACCCCAGGCAGCATTTTCCCCCGCAGGTTGACGGAGACCTCGTCCGGGACGGGGTCTGTGGCTTGTTGATCGCCAGAAAGCTGCGTGTCAGCCATCCAACGGCGAGTGAACACCTGAAAATTCTGTCGCACGCAGGCTTTATTCGCGGAAAGCGGATCAAGCAGTGGACCTTTTACAAGCGCGATGAGACCGCAATTCGGAAAATAAAGAAAACGATATTTCCCAATGTTTAAAATGGGAACCAAGGCAAGTGACATCTTTGGATGGGTAGAGAGCGTGCTAGTCTCGTAATCAACTCAGGGGAACCATACTGGCCAAGCAGTAAACAGCGGTCAAACATCAGAGGACAGAGGTCAGAGGACACAGGTCGGAGGTCAGAGGTCAGAGAACCGCGCGCACGCGCCTGCTTGGCGGCGCGGTAATGGTAGTCGGCCTTGTCGTGACGCTTTAACCGATAGGTGGTATGATATAATCACGAAGATTAGAGGCTACATAGCCGTCTGTTTCACCTCGGGCGTAATAGGAGCGCTCGCGGTGGTCATTTTTTCAGTAGTCCTATACCATACCGGCATCTCGGCGCTGATGGGCGTTAACGCCCCGCCGAAGCTTACGTCTCCGGAGATATATCGGCCTCTTTTCTGGGGCGGGCTTTGGGCTATACCCTTCGGGTTAATCACCTGGAAGCGTGAAAGCCATTATTACCTGATCGGCTGGCTCTATTTCCTCGCGCCGGTTCTGGCGCTTTATTTCATTTTCGCCCCGATGCGCGGACTCGGCCTCTTCGGCCTTAACAAAGGTCCGCTGTTCACATTTTACCTCCTCCTCGTGAACGCTCCGTACGGGATAGTAAGCGCTGTTCTGGCAAGGTGGCTCTCCCCCTCCTCCCTACGAAGCCGGGCAACCTAACAGTCAGACGTCAGAGGTCCCGCCTACGCCGAGGCTCCGGCGCGGCAAGCAGAGGTCAGAGGTCAGCGAAGTGTGAACTTGGGCAAATCTCCAGACGATTGTTGCTCATCGAGCTCGCCACGGCGAGTCCGTCCGCTGGCGGACAGGGAGCGCTCTGAGTCAGCCGCCTTTGCACAAGGCTACGGCGAGCCAGGAAGGTCAGAGGTCAGAAGTCGGAGCTCAGCGATCAGCAGTCAGACTCGGCTGGACTTGCCATTGAGTTTTTGTTCCGCGTTGAGTTGACCTTGTATTGGCCGGCGAGCAACGAACTCTGAGACGTCCAGTGCTCAGCTCACGGAGACTCGTCTCTCTCGTGATTCACTCCGTCAACTCTGCAACATGCTCATCCTCGTATTTTTCGATGAGAACGCCGAGCACATCCATTAGCGAAGCCAGCGGATGATTTTCATCTTCACCAACTTCATCGGTAATACGATCGAGCAGTTGGACGAGCTCTTGGTAATCGCTGTCGCTATGAGGCACACGCACCGCGCGAGAGATTGGTGCCCAGGCTTTTGTTACTTTTTCGAGTTCAGCGGTCGACATATCATTTATTCCAGGTACCCGTGTCGTATTCCTGATGGGTTAAGACGTGGCGGATGTAAATCTTGTTTCTATTATAATGCACCGCCGCGATTAATCGAACTTTGTTACCGCCGATATTAAACACAGTGAACTTTCCTACCTGATCAGCGTGCGGAAATGTTTCCCCCAACTTTGTGAAATTCTCAAAGCGGTTCTTCCGCATGATCGTGTACCAACGCACGAGCGACGATCTCGTGTCCGGATACCTCTCCGCGAATTCGTTCAACCGTTTCCTTGTGATGACGTGCATGCCCTTCACCGCAATTAATAGGGCGGTTGGACTGCGAATCCACTCAGGAAAACAACTAATATGCCTACCGAACGGAACTGCAATCTTAACGGTCGGCCGCCAAAAATCTTTGAGCCAGCAACAGGCTGAACGAAACCAGAGGTCAGCGGTCAGAGCTCGGAGGTCGGCGGTCAGACATCACACGGCAGACATCGGAGGTCCCGCCGCGGCGGGTAAACTGCGGTCGGAAGGCAGCCGCCTTCGCCAAGGCTTCGGCGCGGCGAGCAGAGGTCAGAGGTCGGACATCAGACATCACAGGTCAGACATCAGAGAACAATCGTCGCTCCAAGTTTTACGAACTCACGTCCAGGGGGCGCAAGCGGTTGCGAGAGGAAACGGACGGATGGAACCGCCTGGCCGCTGCCATAGCCTCGGCTCTGGCCGCGCAGCCTAACGAAGCATGAGAGGTCAGAGGTCAGATGTCAGCGCCCGCGGCCGTCGCCGCACGACCGCAGGAAATATGAAGCTAATGACGAATGACCAATGACGAAGGACGAAGGAATGATTGTTACCCCGCATGCTTTATGATCTTGGCGTATTTTCGGTCTCTAGCCGCCAAATTTTTTCATCCTTCTCAGACCGAGGCGCCTTCGTGCTCGTGCTTGCCGAGCAAAACATCATTTGCTTAAACGCTCTAAAAATTCGTGGACCGTTTTCCAAGTTTGCTCCGGCTGTTCGATCCAGGGCATGTGCCCGCATTTGTTGATGAATGTCAGAGTGGAACTCTTAATCAGCAGATGTGCTTCGCAAATGTTTGCCTCTCCTGCCAAGTCTTGCCGACCTTGCAAAAGCAGGACCGGCGCTGTGATCGCTTTTAGTTTCGGACGCAAATCAAAGTTTCCTTCGGCCTTGAGAAAGGCGGGCACGACACGAAAATTAAAGTCGCTCGGACTCATCTCCATGGCGTACTGCAGAGCCGCTTTGCGATTGTAAAAATACGCTGGCGCCATCGCACGCGTGCTTTCGAACTGCGCTCGCTCAAAATCGGTGGACTGTCGCGACGGGTCGCTCCAGAACTCTCGCACCTCCAATTCGCTCGGCCACAACCGCGTGTTTCGATTGGCGCCCATAACCTCGAGGTATTCGCCCGTGATGGGGCCGGAACCGATTGTTATTATCGCGCGGACAGCGTCAGGGTATGTGCCACCGTAAGCCAGAGCGAGCATCATTCCCCATGAGTTGCCGACAAGAATGAGTTTATCGATCTGCATCTGCTTACGCAGCGCCTCAATGTCTTCTATGTAAGCATTTAAATTAATCGTCGAAGCATCGCACCGGGTCAGTTTTGACCTGCCCGTGCCGCGTTGCTCCAACATGATGCATCGGTATTTCTTACCAAGCTCGTCGGTGATGCCTTGCATCGAACGGACCTCTTCGCCGGGACCGCCACTTAATACGAGCAAATAATCGCCGGCGCGACCCACTACGGTGTAATAAAGATCAACTCCGTCCCGAACAACCTTACCGTCGCCCGGATTTTGTTGCGCAGTTGCACGGGCACTCGGCATTGCATACGTGCAATACACAAGGCATGCGGCCACAAAGAGTGCTTTCGCCACCACGGTGGTTGGTCGCATCATTCTGGAGAGGATTGGCCCAGGAGCGCCAGATGAAAATGAGCACGATTTTGAAAGCGGCAGTTCGGCATGTGTTTAAGGTATTTCAAACGCCCGACACAAAAAAGGGAGGTTCCATGCAGAAGACAAGTAATCAATGCAATCAACCAAATCTACAAATCTCATCCGCAATCACAAAAGCTTACTCGGTTCTACTGCTCGCCGGGATAATGCTAGGGTGCGCGGCGTTGTTGGCTGCGCAGGTGGAAGCGCAAGAATCGGCGCAGAGCGCAGCTGCAAGTGATCCACGACGCGACATGATCAAAGCGCTTGGAGCGTCGAGCCCTCACCCTTCGTTAGGCGTGGAGGCGCGCGTCTTCGATCGCCTCGTGGGCACCTGGGATTGCGACTATAGCTTCCACCTCGATGATGGCAGCGTTCGACATTCAAAGGGCGAGTTGTTGCTCGGCTGGATCCTGGATGGTCGCGCGGTGCAGGACATCTTTATTACCTACCCGGCAAATGGCGAGAAGGAGCGCCGGATTGGCACGACGGTTCGGTTCTTCGATACTGCTCTCAAACAGTGGCGCGTGGTCTTTGTAGCCCCGCAGGGCAACTACCTCGTCAATGTTCAGGGAGGATTGGAAGGCGATCGTATCGTTCTTCGTGGTGTAGATATTGACGGCGCGCCGATACGTTGGTCTTTCAATGACGTCAAGCCCGACTCGTTTGTCTGGCGCGGGGAGAAGTCCCGCGACGGTGGGAAAACGTGGAAGATGGAAGAAGAACATCATATGAAGCGACGCGCCGGATAGGCAATGCGTGAGCGTATAACTGGAGCCCAACAATGAGGATCGGTATGGAAAGTCTAAAATCAATTTCTGCGGTTGTAATGAGAAGAATTACTAGGGTTCTATTCCTCGTCCCGGCAGTGCTAGTAATGCCGACCGCGATGTCGGGTCAGCCCGCATCCCGAGGGACATCTGAGAGCGAGGCAGCTTTCAAGCAACTGGCATCGCTCGTAGGCGAATGGCAAGCGATTCAGGACGGCGTGCCAATTAAGGAGACTTACACGCTTACTGCAAAGGGAAGTGTGCTCATGTCGGAAACGAAGCCAGCTAATTCAGAAGTAATGATTACGATGTTCACGGTCGACGGCGATCACCTGATTGCGACTCACTACTGCGTTGCAGGGAACCAGCCCCAAATGGTCACAGGCGTCCCGGGCGATCTGGAAAAGGGCGTGACGTTTTCCTTGGAACGAGTAACGGGGATGAAGACACTAGACGACTGGCACAATACAGGGTTGACGGTGACGCTGGATGACAGAGATCACATGACGCAGCGATGGACTTATCTCTATAAAGGAAAAACCGGAACAACCATCTTTCATTACGCGCGCAAGAAATAGCCCGTGGATGGCCAAGCAAAAGCACGACGCTAAAGTTACGATTTGACTTAGCCTTCAACTGAGGGGGCTGTTGACGAGAGCGTTGCCTTCGACGCGGTCGAATCTAAGCGAGTGAAGAAGCTTTCCGGGGGTTACCAGGTCGGAATTATCGACAATGAAACCTAGCGTGCTGGATAGCCGCAATATTGCTGCGCGTCGCGAGCGTGTCGCCAATGCTTTGCAGTTGATTGATGAGGTCTTAGTAGTTGGCGCCGGCGAACCGGTGCCGCTGCCAGAGGGCACTGATCAGACATACCCGTTTCGAGCCCATCCGGAATACTTTTATCTGACGGGAGTGGATTCACCCGGCGGCGTAATCGCATTTGATCCCAAAGATCGTTCGCGCGAACGCTGGGTATTTTTCGTCCCTGACGTGACCGAAGCGGAGCGCACTTGGGAAGGCCGTACTCAGCAAAGTGGGAGAAGCTTAAGCGCGCTGGAACCATGGCTAACGGCGCGTCGTGGACGGCCGGTTGTGAATCTGGGTGAAAGGCTGCGCGGTGTGCGATCCGATGACGCGCTTATCGCTCGCGCGCGAGAACAATTTACGCACGCCCGTCGGGCCAAAGATACGACCGAGTTGAGATTGTTGCGTCACGCCGCCAACGCAACTGCGCGAGGTTTCTCCGCAGTGCGAAAATATCTTCGCCCGGGTGTGACGGAGCGCGCGTTGCAGATCGAATTGGAAGTAGCCTTCTACCGGGCTGGCGCCGACCGCACCGGCTATGGAACCACCGTTGCCTCGGGATCGAACACAGCGGTGATGCATTTCTCGCCTTCAGGGAGGAAACTGCGCCGCGGCGACTTCGTCCTCATTGATGCGGGTGCCGAAGTGGGACGCTACGTTAGCGACGTGACGCGTACGTTCGTCGCGGGCGGGAAAGCGTCGCCGTTCCAACGCGAGCTGTTCGAGCTTGTGCTCGCGGTCGAGGAGGCGGGAATATCGCGCTGT
>Ga0207684_10001449_pt1 | contig 25614 bp, 25 predicted proteins | sample KBSK5501metaG_FD_184342 | JGI IMG/M metagenome (GOLD analysis project Ga0207684, IMG submission 184342) | Corn, switchgrass and miscanthus rhizosphere microbial communities from Kellogg Biological Station, Michigan, USA - KBS K5-50-1 metaG... | ecosystem: Host-associated > Plants > Roots >...
CTCTTTCTCGGTCAGCTTCTGGAATCCTGCATATACAAAGGTAATACCGAGAAAGAGTCGCAAGGGTAACAATACTCGTTCTGTAAAGCGCATGCTGTGCTCCATATAATATGTTTGTGCTTCATTACATACGTACGAAGCAATGAAAAAGTATACGAGTCAATTATGAAAAGAACATGAAACAAGTCAAATTATGTACCTGACATGCTTGTAATCAGTCTCATGTTGGTTTAGAATGATTGTGGTGACTTCTTTTAGGTGTGGAACCGATATTTACTTTGTACTTCCCTTATTTTAAGAGCAAGCGGAGGTAAGACATGGAAGACCCGAAGCTGTGTCCTAAGTGCGGTCACAATGCAGTGCGCGTCGTGCATGTGAATCCGAAAGGCCGAGAACTCAGGTCTTGGGCTATCTGGCTCTTCTTCGGAGTCAGCATGTTGATACTCATCAGCTCATTCTTCGGATCGTACGGCAATACTGGAAACCATTTAGTATATGCTCTTCCTGGCCTTATCTTAGTACTGGTAGCAATCTTCTATCTCTTTCTTTTCTTCAGGTTGCCAAAAAGATTCAGATGCGATAATGCTCATACATGGGAATGACCACAGTAGTCGCGTCGAAACCAGATTTGTATGAAAGAGGCCGGCTATGCCCGTCATTGTACGACTCGTACTCATAGGGATTATTGGCTATCTATGGGGTTCAATTCCTGCTGGCTACTGGATGGGTAAACTGATTAAGGGCAAAGACTTTGATATTCGTGACTATGGCAGCCATAAAATAGGTGCGACCAATGTTCTACGTACTCTTGGCAGAGTGCCAGCCCTGATTGTGTTAATATTTGACTTGTTAAAAGGATTTGGGCCAACGCTCATCGCAACGCTCGTCCCTTTCTTCTATGGAGCGGGTTGGGGACCGACCGTGGCAGGTCTGGCCGCTTTGATAGGTCACATTTATCCGGTCTTCATTGGCTTTAAAGGTGGGCGCGGAGTGTTGACTGGCTCCGGGGCGCTTCTGGTTATCTCCCCTCTGACTTTCTTGATTAGTTTTGTAACTCTCGCAATCACTATCCTGACATCACGCTTCGTATCACTGGGATCGATTGTTGGGAGCCTGACTACAATGATCTGTGGTGTTCTGTTTTATATCATCGGACTGAATAACCCTGCGTTCTTCGGTAGAGTTACCCTGGCGCAATTGGTCTTTATGCTGGTTGGCCCTGCAATTGTCATTGTTGTCCACTACGACAATATAGGTCGCTTGCTATCAGGAACTGAACGCAAGTTAGGTCAGAAAGTTGCCGTCGAAGAGGGAACTTCTTCCACGAATAGTTCTTCTTCGAATGCGAAGGCGTAATGACTATTTAGCTCCCAGTCTAAGCCTTTGAAACCGCTGTATCTTGCTTTCCCTGTAAAATGGGCAATGCTTCGCGAACGTATTCTACTCCGGAAAGAATCGTCCAGATAACAGCAATCACCATCAACACGTCTGCAATCAACAGCAAGAAATCACCAACATTCAACATACCACTATTGAAATTTAGCTTCAAAGGAAATAACGAAAGGTGACTTGCGCCAAGCCCCATTCCTAGCAATATTCCTTCCATGGCTACCAGCGTAATAAATGTTTTCTGTTTTCCCAATTTTCCAGCAGGGATCACAGTTCCTTTGGCAGCTGCCATTGAGCGCAGTCCTGTGACTACAAATTCGCGGGCGATAATAATCACAACTATCCATGCGGGAACAAGGCCAAGCTGCACGAAGGCTACCAGAATAGCGGAGACAAACACCTTATCTGCTGTCAGGTCAAGAAAGACACCTAGTTGAGATACGATGTGGTACCGTCGAGCCAGGTAACCATCAAAAAAATCTGTGATCGATGCAAGAAAAAAAACGCCTGCTGCGACTAAAAAAGCCCACGGTTGGTTGACTATGACCAACACGAAAACCAGGACTGTTGCTACAATCCGGCTGAAGCTGAGCAGGTTTGGTGCGGTGTACATAGCAATGGTACTCCTCATCTAGCTTGACGTGCGATTCCAAAGTGCATAGGTACTGCTGCTGCTCAGTATGGCCCCTGCGGCACGGATACGAGCAACTTCCATTGCATTGCGGATAAAACCGCCAGCAATAAAAGGACCAGGAAGCAACTGTTGCAAGGTCGTCGCAATTTCTGGAAAGATAATACCAGGAAGTACTTCTACAATATCCGGAGCGGCGCGAGCTATCGTACGCACTCCTGTTTCCAAAGCCGAGTCGTCCACCAGGAGAAGACGCTGAATCGTTATCAGTCCCTCAGCGTGACCCGCGGACACTAGTTGGGAACGACTCGTAATAATTGCATCAACGCCGATCTGGTGCAGATACTGTATGCCAGCGCGATCTTTGCCTATGCCGCTTACAAGATCCACATGGACTACAAACCCCTTACCTCGTTTGTGTGCTTGCTCTACAAAGGGTTCAAGTTGAAAAGCATCTCCTTTAAGCATAAAGAGCAATAATGCTTCAGAGGCTAACGCAACCTCAATATCCTCATTAGACTTTAAAGCAGCCGCTACTGGAAACCTATGTGCTAAACGCAGAAACTCTTGTTTGGTCATGATACTATTACCAACGTAAATCCCTTTTTTATTTCCCGCAAAAGTTTCGCCGAATTACCTAGAAAGAATTACTTAGAAACAGGAACCAACAGCACTTGACAAAAGATAAGATGCTGAGTATTATCATTATAGCAGACCAATCGCCTTTGTACAGTGACTTCTCCTATCACTTTTAAATCTCTACAGTATACACGATATATTTGTTAGGTGAGACACAAAGGTGTTAATAAAGAGTCAAAGTTGACCTGAATAAACAATTGCATATGTGCCCAGGGACAATGAATTGAAAAGTCCTAAGCCACCTTGTACGAAGGCTTAGGGCTTTGTTGTCTTTACTGCTACAGAGAGGTGCAGCATGCTTACCCGGTCTACCAGGTCGTTGCTCAGTATCTCAGATCGGCAAAAAATCATACCGGTAGTAGAAAACCGTATGCAGTTTTTACGCGCTCTGGATGCTCAGCAAATTACGACTATCATGTTGCGTCATTGCAATTTGCTCGAGCTTAGGCCGCAATTGAATCATGCTTTTGAGCGTGAAGTGGCCATCTATGTCTATGTCGATCATATTGATGGTCTTCACCCTGATAACGCTGGTCTTCGCTTTCTTGCTCAGCAACTTCATATCTCAGGCATTGTCTCAAGTAATCCGAGAATTCTCACTCTGGGTAAAGGTTTTGAACTTGAGACCATTCAACGTCTATTTGCCGTAGATTCAACTGGATTGGAAGCTGCGCTCGAATCGCTGGATAGTCACCAGGTTGATCTGCTTGATATTTCACCTGCGCTCGTTATTCCTTTCGTTGTTTCACATATACACTTTCCTATTCCTTTTATTGGATCCGGTTTAATCTCTACATTTCAGCAAGTACAGTCGGTGCTTCGTGCCGGTGCATTACGAGTTACGACTGCTCGAGCTGAGCTTTATCTGTAATAGAGGATGACCGTCTCTTTGCGCCACATATAGTGTCTTCGGACAATATCGTGGCTTGGTAATGCCGTCATATTAGCATGAGTGGGGTAACAACAAGGGATACCTCTCGATGAATGAGTGAAAGGAGGAACGCAAAAAGCATTCTTGCTGACTATAGCTCTTCCATATAAGCTCCTGCACAGGCATCGATACCTGTGCTCTTCAATGGAACATCTTTGTATTTATTAAACAGCAGAAGGAGAGTTTCTAATGGCAAAGTATGTACTTGCCCTGGATCAGGGCACAACCAGTTCACGAGCGATTGTTTTCAATCACGATGGCTTGATAGTAAGTTCAGCACAACAAGAATTCCCCCAGATTTATCCGGCGCCAGGCCTGGTCGAGCATGATCCAGAAGCGATCTGGTCTAGTCAGTTGGCGGTTGCTCAAGAGGCAATGAAGAAGGCAGGGGCTTCAGCCTCAGATGTTGCAGCTATTGGCATCACCAATCAGCGCGAAACGGCTATCGTCTGGGACAAGAACACAGGCAAACCTGTTTTCAATGCGATTGTCTGGCAGAGCCGCTTGACCGTTCCTATTTGCGATGCCTTAAAAGCGAAAGGCTTTGACAAAGAAATTCGCGAACGCACAGGTCTGGTGACTGATGCCTATTTCTCCGGTACGAAAGTGAAATGGATCCTTGATAACGTAGCAGGTGTTCGTGAGAAGGCGGAGCGTGGTGAAGTACTTTTCGGCAACGTGGACACCTTCTTAATGTGGCGTCTCTCAAAAGGGCGTGTCCATGCGACAGATCCCTCCAACGCTTCGCGCACTCTCATGTACAACATCTATAAAGGTGATTGGGACGATGTCATCCTCAAGGAATTGGGCGTGCCTCGTGCCATGCTCCCCACTGTGGGCGCATCCAGCGGGGTCTTTGGAGAGGCCGATCCTGAGTTCTTCGGTGGGGCGCTCAAAATGGCAGGTGATGCGGGAGACCAGCAGGCAGCGACCTTTGGACAGGCATGTTACGAAGTCGGCATGTCGAAGAACACCTACGGCACTGGCAACTTTATGCTCATGAACACAGGTACCAAAGGTGTGCCCTCGCAAAACGGCCTCCTCACTACTATTGGTTGGCGGCTAGGTGATGGCCCGACCATCTATTGTTTGGAAGGCGCTATCTTCATTACTGGCGCGGCAGTCCAGTGGCTGCGCGATAGTCTGGGAGTCATCAAAACCAGTGGTGATGTTGAGCCGCTAGCTGCGACCGTCTCCGATAATGGTGGCGTGTACTTCGTCCCTGCCTTTGTCGGCCTGGGAGCTCCCTACTGGGATTCCTACGCGCGCGGTACCATCGTTGGACTGACACGCGGTTCGACCGCTGGCAACATTGCTCGCGCAACGCTCGAGTCCATGTGCTATCAGACCCGTGATGTGCTGGAGGCCATGACAGCTGATAGTGGCGTGCGTGTGACAACCTTGCGTGTCGATGGAGGCTCTGTCGTTAATAACCTGCTCATGCAATTCCAGGCTGATATTCTTGGCGTTCCAGTGCAGCGGCCACAGGTTGCCGAGACGACTGCCCTGGGTGCTGCGTACCTCGCCGGCCTGGCGACTGGCTTCTGGGGCAGCCCGGAAGAGGTGGCCGAGCATTGGGCCATTGACCGCACTTTCGAGCCGAAGATGAGTGCGGATCAGCGCGAAAAGCTCTACGCTGACTGGAAACGCGCTGTGGAGCGTTCGATGCATTGGGAGCAGGCCTGATCTATTGGGTAGGGGCGCATTGAAAATGCGCCCCTACCGAACTTGTAGTGCGTCTTGTATAGTATGTCTTATTATCATTTTTTGGATCGAGGCGGCAAACTTTCGAGTTCTCCGTCTTATCTCCAACACAGAAAAGGAGTGAATATCTATGGCAAGTCAAGCTGTAGCTGCACCTTCTCCACTGGCCGGTACGCTTGGTGAAATGATCGGAGAGTTCTTTGGGACGATGACCCTGCTTCTCTTCGGCGACGGCGTTGTGGCGACCGTTTTCCTCTATTCTAACTTAGGCGCAAACGGCGCCCCGAGTCCATTTGCGACCGAGTGGATTGTTATCATTCTTGGATGGGGTCTCGCCGTTATGCTCGGTATCTACGTCGCTGGAGCTATCAGTGGCGCTCATATCAATCCGGCCGTAACGTTAGCGCTGGCTGCAACTGGCAGGCATCCCTGGGGCAAGGTACTTCCCTACTGGGGAGCCCAGGTGCTGGGAGCTTTTGTCGCTGGGGGAATCCTCTACTTTGTATATCAAGGGGCACTCGTCCATGCCTTGGCGCTGAATCACCTGGCCATTGGCGATATTGCGCAGGGGCCGACTTTCGGTGGTCCGGGTTACGGGTTCGTTTTTTACACCGGCCATAGGGCGTTTGTTGGAACATTTGGGGCCTTCGGCGACGAATTTTTAGGGACCGCCCTACTTCTCTTCCTGATCCTGACCATCGTTGATGCACGGAACCAGCCGGTCCAGGCAAACCTCAACCCTCTGATCATTGGTTTCCTGATTGTGGCGATTGGCGCTTCGTTCGGTCTCAATACCGGATATGCCATCAATCCCGCCCGCGACTTTGGCCCGCGCCTGTGGATTGCCATCGTCAGCGGTGGGGCCAGCTTTACCGCAGACAATTACTACTTCTGGATTCCCATTGTCGCTCCACTGACAGGAGCTGTCGTCGGCGCCTTTGTATACGATTACACCATCGGCAAGGTGCTGCAGGCGAAGATGTTAGGGAAGTCTGGCACTACCGAGACGGTAGGTGAAGCTGTACGGGAGGCCTCTCCCGGCAGTGAAACAACAGGTAGATCTGTACGGGAGCCATCTGCCGAGTAGTAGGCTTATTCGCGATCACATGAAAGGACGAAGATACGAGCGCTCGATAGGCTGATGACCCCTGTTTAGCATGTTCGTATCTTCGTGATCAAGCTATCATGCAACCACTCTCTTCATCGGTGCGCAATCACAATCTGGCGCTCCTGGAAAACGAACCGTTTGATGTCCTGGTAATCGGTGGCGGCGTAACAGGTGCGGGCGTTGCTCTGGATGCTGTTGCTCGCGGTTACAAGGTCGCACTCGTTGAGAAAGTAGATTTTGCCAGCGGCACAAGCAGCAAATCTACCAAACTCGTCCATGGAGGCATCCGCTACCTTCCTAATTTTGACTTCGCTCTCGTGCGTGAAGCCTTGGTAGAACGTGGGGCCCTGCTGCGAAACGCTCCCTTTCTCGTACAGCCGATTGGCTTCGTCTTGCCGCTCTATGAGGGAGATCGTCATCCGGTGGGCCTGCCATTTACGACACCAGGTGGCATTGGACTTGGTCTGATCATGGATATTGGTCTTTGGATGTACGATCTTATGGCAGGGATGTTTGCCGGCAGCCGTGGCGTTAAAAGGCATCGTCGTTTGAGTCGTAATAAGGTGATGGAGCTGGCTCCCGCTCTTGTGACTGATAGGCTGAAAGAAGGTTTCATGTACTATGATGCGCAAACCAACGATGCCCGGCTCACGCTAGCTCTCATTCGCACTGCTGCTCAATTTGGGGCTGCTATAGCTAACTATGCAAAAGTCACCTCGTTTGTTACCGAAAATGGGAAAGTAAGTGGCGCCCATGTACGTGATCAAGTGGGAAACCAGGATATTACTGTTCGTGCCCGGCACATCGTCAATGCTACAGGTGTTTTCTCCGAGCAGATTGAGGAACTTGCTGGTTATGAACCACAGGTTCAGGTAAAACCGAGTAAAGGAGTGCACCTGGTATTTTCGTGTGAGGATGTCAAGCTGGGCAATGATGCTATCGTTCTACCTGAGACCGATGACAAGCGTATTCTCTTCATTGTTCCCTGGGAATCACGCGCGATCTTTGGTACTACTGATACTGGTTCAGGTGATCTTGATCATCCAACTGCAACTCAGGAAGATATCTCGTATCTCTTGAACCATCTAAAACGTTACCTCTCCGTCCAACTCACGGAAGACAATATCATTAGTGTGTATGCCGGCTACCGGCCGCTGTTAAGTGCACGTGGTTCGGGCCATTCTACAGCAAAGCTCTCACGTACACACGCGGTATTGCAGAGTCCGTCTGGTCTGGTTACAATTGTTGGCGGCAAGCTCACAACGTACCGGCGTATGGCGCAGGATACAGTAGATGTCCTGAGCCGTCGTGATGGTTCGACACCCATCCATCCCACTCAGAATCTGCCTCTACAGGGTAGCGCTGGCTGGCTTGCAAGGCAACGTGATGTGGAAGTCAAAGGATTAGCTCTCGGCCTAAGTCAACAGACTATTCAACACCTGAGAAACTACGGTTCAGAGGCTCTTGCGCTACTAAAGCTGATTGAGGAAGACGCAGAACTGGGTAGACGCCTCGTTGATGACCTTCCCTACATACGAGCGGAGGTTATCTATGCTTGCCGTCATGAAATGGCCATGACACCTTATGATGTGCTTGCACGTCGTACTGCAATCATACTTGAAGACCGCCAGCGGGGTTTGGGCGCTCTTGATGATGTTGTTGCGCTCATGGCTAGTGAGCATAACTGGTCTCCTGAGCAGCAGATATCGATGAGCGAAGCTTTTCGTTCCGACGTGCAGCAGCAGCTAGCTGCTGAGAAGGAATACGTTATTGGTAGCATCTCAATACCATCAAAGAAAGGATACAAGGCAACATGAAGAAACTGATCAATAAGCCAGAAGATGTCGTCAAGGAGGCGCTTTCTGGCATGCAGGCTGCCCACTCCGACCTCATTAGCGTTGATGTCGATCTGCAAGTCATTGTGCGTAAAGATGCCCCCATTCAGGGGAAAGTAGGGGTTATCTCTGGCGGTGGTAGCGGTCACGAACCGATGCATGGTGGCTTTGTTGGCTTTGGCATGCTCGATGCTGCCTGCCCTGGAGCCGTTTTTACCTCGCCGGTACCAGACCAGATGCTTGCCGCTACCAAAGCTGTAAACGGAGGAGCAGGTGTTCTGCACGTGGTCAAGAATTACACCGGTGACGTGTTGAACTTTGAAATGGCAGCTGAATTAGCTCAGACAGATGGAATCGAAGTGGAAAGCGTCGTCACCAATGATGATGTCGCTGTGCAAGATAGCCTGTATACTGCAGGGCGGCGTGGTGTTGGTGTCACCGTGCTGCTGGAGAAAATTGTTGGGGGTTTTGCTGAGACCGGAGCGTCCCTGGCTCAGGTAGCCGCTCTGGCACGAAAAGTCAATGATCATGGACGCAGCATGGGCATGGCCCTGACTTCCTGTATTGTGCCTGCAGCAGGTAAACCTACCTTCGATTTAGGCGATGATGAAATGGAGATTGGTATCGGTATTCATGGCGAGCCGGGGCGTCGGCGCGTCAAGCTCGCTCCCGCAGACGAGATAACTGAGATGCTTGCTATTCCTGTTGTCGATGACCTGGGTCTCAAGGCCGGTGAATCGGTTCTTGCAATGGTCAATGGCATGGGAGGAACGCCTTTGATCGAACTCTACATCGTATTCAATGCCTTACATCGTATCTTGCATGGCAAACAGATCCATATTGCACGTTCGTTGGTGGGAAATTACATTACTTCTCTGGAGATGGCGGGCTGTTCTATTACTCTTGTTCGCCTGGATGACGAATTGACAAAATACTGGGACGCACCAGTCCTTACTCCCGCGCTGCGCTGGGGCATGTAATTTATCGGATGTTTAGTGTATAGTTGTTGTAGGGGGTGCACCCCCTACAACAGGCTCTCTATCTCCCCTGGGGAAATGCTCTTCCCGTAAGGGCGAGGGTGGTGAGGAGTGGCTGGGTGGGCCTTGATGGTCGCCCGTCGTTCCCCTAAACGTCCCCCAAAAGGATGGAGATCCCTAGAACACCCTTAAACTGGGAGGATGCCGCATTGATGACTGATGAAGACGTTCAACACTGGTTAGAACGAACCGCGGATGTGCTGCATGAAAACCGCACATATTTAACTGAACTTGACGCTGCAATTGGAGATGCAGATCATGGCATTAATATGGATCGTGGCTTCAGCGCCATCCGCGACAAATTCCCCACAATGGTAACAATGGATGCAGCGACGCGCTTACGAACCGTTGGCTCTACGTTGGTTTCGACGGTAGGAGGAGCCGCTGGACCACTCTATGGGACGGCATATTTACGAGCAGCAGGCGCGGTAGCAGGGAAGCAAGAACTCTCATCCGCCGATGTAGTCGCTATGCTCGAGGCGTTTTTGGGCGGTATTGTTGCTCGAGGCAAGGCCCATACAGGTGAAAAAACTATGGTCGATGCTTTGACTCCTGCCGTAGATGCTGCTAAGCAGGCGCTCAACGAGGGAGCCACCCTTGCGCAGATCACAAGCCGTACCGCTTCTGCCGCTGAAGAAGGCATGAAAGCCACGATTCCTATGCTTGCCACCAAGGGACGCGCCAGTTACCTGGGAGAGCGCAGTATTGGTCACCAGGATCCTGGCGCTACATCGAGCTGGCTCATCCTCCGCTGTCTTGCCGAAACATGTACAAGCAAATAGGAACAGTGTAAACATGTTCCTGTCGTCTCGATTCCTGGGAGGGAGAAGCTGACATGACGGTAGGGCTGGTCATTGTTTCGCATAGCGCCCAACTCGCAGCAGGTGTTGTCGAACTTGCCGGGCAAATGGCGCAAGGCAAAACTCCCATCGCAGCAGCCGGTGGAGCTATCGATGACGTGTTGGGCACCTCCGTTGATAAAATTCTCGCAGCAATACAATCTGTTGATGGACCAGATGGGGTTCTGGTCTTGCTGGACCTGGGTAGTGCCATTCTTTCCGCTGAAATGGCGCTTGAAATGCTGAGCGATGAGCAGCGCGAACGTATACGCTTGAGTTTTGCTCCGCTGGTTGAAGGCACCGTTGCAGCGGCTCTTGAAGCCTCGCTCGGTCGTACACTGGCGCAGGTGCAAAAGATGGCAGAGAAGACCGCGAACGTCGATCAGCTCCAGTTGCTCAAACCGCTGACCCAGGAGGATAATGTGCCTGCTGAGAGCCTGGGAGCTACCGCGAATATCTCACCGGGCGAGACACTCGAATCGCAATTGACTCTGACCAACCCCACGGGTTTACATGCTCGTCCGGCCAGCCTCTTTGTACAAACCGCTGCACGCTTCAAAGCGAGTATTCGCGCATCCGGGCATGGAAAAGAAACTGATGCAACCAGTATCATTGGGGTTCTCTCACTTGGCATGCGGCAGGGTGATACTATAATTATTCGTGCACAAGGTACGGATGCAAAAGCTGCACTAGAAGCGCTGAACGAGCTGGTGCATGCAAACTTTTATGAAACGGCGCCCGAAGAAGAAGTACCATCTCCCCCATCAACTATAGTAGGTGACGATTTATCGGGCACACCGCCGATTTATCGGCCTGCTACAGGTGCCGATTTATCGGGCGCACCGCCGATTTATCAGCCTGCTACGCAGCTAGTGGCAGAGCCCTGGAAAGGCATTACGACTTCAGCAGGTGTAGCAGTAGGTCCTGCACTTATCTATTCCTCCGGTGCAATTGCGCTGAACACAGTAGAGCGACGTCCAATCTCTGTAGAGCAGGCTGCTTCTGAGCAGCAGCGACTACGCGAAGTATTGAACAATGCGGCGCAGGAACTTCGTTCTCTAGCGACAGAACTACAGAACAAAGTTGGTCAAGCTAATGCTGCTATTTTTGATGCCCAGGCTCTCATGCTGCTTGATCCGGCTTTACTCGAATCCGCTCTTCACGTTATAGAATCTGAGCATATTGATGCAGCAGGAGCTCTGGCTGAGGCAGGTGAACGCTATGCTTCTACGCTGGAAAAGGTAGATGATCCACTAATAGCTGGTCGCGCTGTCGATATGCGCGATGCTGTAAGTCGAGCATTAAAGCAATTAACGGATCAACTAGCGCCTGGACAAGTTTTGAGTGGCTTGAGTCAACCAGTTATTCTACTGGCCAGGGATTTGACACCCTCTGACACTGCTCAATTACGGCCTGAGTTCGTGCTTGGTATCTGTACCGTTCTGGGTGGCCCTACAGCTCATGCTGCCATATTAGCGCGTGCCCTTGAAATACCGGCGCTTGCAGGTCTGAATGAAATCGCGCTGCAGGCTATCCATTCTGGAGACGAGTTGGGGTTGGATGCCGACAATGGTCTACTTTACCATCAACCCACTCCAGAAGTGCGCGCTCAATTGACCGCTCGCCTTGCCGAACAACGGCAGCAACGAGCAGCGCTCAAAGTTGCAGCTCAACAAGAGCAAGCCCCGATCATCTTCGACGGAAGACAAATCCACCTGATGGCAAATATTGGCAGCGAGGCCGAAGCTGAGGCTGCTCGTCAATGGGGCGCACAAGGCATTGGACTGCTTCGCACAGAATTTCTCTTTGCTAAGGCAACTACACTTCCTGACGAGGAAGAGCAGCGCCAATTGTACACGAAGGTCTTTCGTGCTTTTAACGGTGATAGAACACAACAAACAAAACCGCTAGTCGTTCGAACGCTCGATGCCGGGGCAGATAAACCAATGCCAGCGCTGTCAGGCATCCTGGGCCAGTTCATCGAGGAGAACCCTGCACTTGGCTTGCGTGGCATTCGCATTCACCTGGCCCATCAAATGTTACTGGAACAACAACTCTCAGCGCTTCTGCTGGCAGCAGCCGATACAGGTTCACAATTGCACATCATGTTCCCCATGATTACGACTGTTGAGGAGTTGCAACTGGCACGTTCAATCTTTGACCGCATTTATGCAAAATTGAGTAGCCAACAGGTTGTGTTGCCTTCTAGTGTTCCAATCGGTATAATGGTCGAGGTACCCGCTGCAGCAGTAATGGCTGCGGAACTGGCAGAGTATGCTGACTTCTTTAGCATTGGTTCAAATGACCTGACGCAATATACCCTGGCTTGCGATCGTACCAATGCCAGCGTTTCTGACCTCTATAATCCCATGCAACCGGCTGTGTTACGACTTATTCACCAGGTGGCCGTTGCTGGAAATCGCGCTGGCAGGCCTGTAGCGGTCTGCGGTGAGGCAGCTGGCGATGTACGACTCGCTCCCATCCTGGTGGGACTGGGTGTGGACGAATTAAGCATGACACCTACTGCGTTACCGCTGGTTAGAACTGCTCTTGCTCGCTGGTCATCTCAAGAACTTTCAGAGATGGCCGAAACGATACTTCATCTGAAGACTATTACCGAGGTAGAACAAGTAATGACAGGGTTCCAGAACTCAAATCAGAAAGGATGACACAACTCATGGACATCGCAGAAATCAAACGACTCATTGATGCGGGCAAAGTCGAGTATGTCAAGATCGGCGCCCCTGATATCGAGGGCGTCTATCGTGGCAAGCGCGTCGCCGCGAAACACTTCTTGAACTCGCTGGAGGAGGGATTTGGGCAGTGTGATGTGCTCTTCGGCTGGGACATTGCCGAAGTGGTCCTGCCTAACCTCAAATTCAGTAACTGGGAGCGCGGCTTTGCCGACATCGTCATGAAACCAGACCTTGCTACTTTTGCCTTGGTGCCGTGGGAAGAGAACGTGGCTTCCTGTGTGTGCGATCTGTGGACCGAGCATGGCGAACATGTGACCATCTCCCCGCGCTACGTTCTCCAGAGAGTCGCAGAACGCGCACGCTCAATGGGGTATGAGGCTCTGGCGGCAGCCGAACTGGAGTTCCGCTTCTTCCGCGAGAATCAGGTGTCGCTTCGCGACAAAGACTTTGGACCAAACCTGACCCCGCTCAATCCAGGGTTCAATTGCTACGCCATCAGCCAGGCGAGTGCCGATGAGCACCTGCTGGGGCGCATCGCGCGTATGATGCGCGATTACGGGATCGAGATCGAGGGCTACAACCGCGAACATGGCCCTGGCATGTACGAAATGAACATTCGCTATACCGATGCGCTGGCAGCCGGAGACAAGACGATGCTGTTCAAAACAGGGGCCAAAGAGATTTGTCACGAGATGGGGCTGACAGCGTCGTTCATGGCGAAGTGGAATGACCAGGAAGATGGCAGCAGCGGGCATTCACACATGAGCCTATGGGACCGCAACGAGGACCACAACGCGTTCTGGGACGAGAGCGCGGGAGACCATATGTCTACCACGATGCGTCACTTCCTGGCTGGTGTGCTAGACAAAATGCCGGAGTTGATGGTGCTCTACGCCCCTGTGATCAATTCGTACAAGCGCTATGTAGAGGGCACCTGGGCGCCGTTGAACACCACCTGGGGTATGGATAACCGCACGTGCGCGGTGCGAATCATCAACGTGAACCGAGACGCCATCCGCGTTGAAAATCGTGCGCCGGGCGCGGATGCGAATTTCTACCTGGTGTTTGCAGCGACTCTGGCCAGTGGTCTGTATGGAATTGAACAGCAACTGGCGTTGCCAGAACGGCTGGATGGCAATGCCTACGACGCGGCAACGGTAGCCAGGGCGCTGGAGCGCGGGCATATCCGGCCGTTAGCGCGCAATCTGTCAGCAGCGACAGACCTGTTCGAGCAGAGTGAGCTGGCGAAAGAGTATTTCGGGTCTGATTTTGTCGAGCATTTTGTGGCAACGCGTCGCTGGGAAGTCAGTGAATACGACAAAGCTGTCACAAACTGGGACCGCAAACGTTACCTGGAACTGGTCTAACGGGAAAATGTGATTCAACCAGGCATGCCGAGCAATCTTACAATCAAGCGCCCACAATTGTGGGCGCCTCTTCTGCGCAAGAAATGTCTTTGCAAGCCTACTCAACTATTCCTTACTATTTCCATTTAGTCTCAAATAGCGCTCAAATACCGTTCATTTTGAGCGCTATTTCTTTAGCTCAACTATTGGTTTCTGGTTCGCCAATCCATCCATGGGCTTCGCGGAAAGGAAGCCCATGGATGGTCTTCTCAGACGTTAGCTCTGATACACGGCCTTCTCGAATTCGAAGAACAGCGGTAACGCCTTATGATCTGCGAAGGGAAAGATTTGCGTAGCGTACACGCCGCCAAGGCCGCGTGTTGTGTCGATCCAGAAATATGTGTTGGCCAGGCCGGCCCAGGCAAGACTGCCCGCCGAGCGGCCGGTGGGAGCCTGTTCATCGTTGATCATGAAAGACAGGCTCCACCCCTTTGGCATGCCAGGGAAGAATTCCGCGTCATTGGATAGAGCTGGTGCCACGCTGTATAACATGGTCACCTTGCTATCTCCCATAGCGTTGCGAGACATGAGATCGACGGTTTCAGGCTTCAACACCTGCTCCGCACCGGCACGACCACGGTTGAGTATCATCTGCACGAATTTCAGATAATCGACAGCAGTGCCGTATAAGCCGCCACCACCCATCTCGAACTCCGGGTCTTGGGGAATTTCGGCATCAATGGGGGCGAGAGACCCATCGTCGCCACGCTGGTGGATCTTGGCGAGTCGTTGCCGCATAGCTGGCGTGATGCGGAAAGCCGTGTCGTTCATACCCAACGGGGAGAACAGATTATCTGAGAGGTAGACACCCAGCTTCTTGCCGCTCACGGCCTCCACCATCTTGCCGGCCCAGTCCATATTGATACCATATTCCCAACGATCACCCGGATCGAAGTGAAGTGGTAGCCGTAGTGTCGCGTTCTCGCAGGAAATGATAGGGGGCAGACCCTTGACTTGCTGATAGCTCACGACGTCCGTGTTCCAAAACTCGTAGGCGAAGCCGGCCGTGTGTGTGAGCAGGTGGCGGAGCGTTATCGGCCGCTTCGGCGGCCGGGTACGTGGCTGGCCATCCTCATCGAACCCTTCCAGAACCACGGCTTCGCCGAGTTCTGGCAGTACGCCGCTCGCAGGGGCGTCGAGTTCAAGCTTACCCTGTTCGACCAGTTGCATAGCAGCCGTACCGGTCAGCGCCTTGGTCATCGACGCGATCCACACAACGGTATCGGGGCTCATCTCGCCAGGCTCACCCATCACGCGCAAACCGAAGCCACCTTCATAGATTGTTCCCTCTCGAGTGGTGGCCGTGGCCACTACTCCCGGTACATCGCCGTCCTGTACAGCCGTACTCAACAGAGTATCGGCTTTGTTCTTGAGCAACATCGGTGTCTCCTCCTTATAAAATAAATTCACAGGAATTGCGCTCATTGCATCGAGCGTCTTTGTCATCTGACACGTTAAACGTCGCAGATTGATGTATATCCTACCAAGAGTTTAATGGCTTGATAGCATACGACCAGGCATTTCCTTGCTGAGGCTATCTACAGTCCCGGGTTATTCACCATATCTTCCCAGTCTGTTGTGATGTAGCAGGCTAATTAGGAACAGTTGGAGTATAGCATATTGCTGAAGAACCACACAAGTAAAGTGCTTGATAGCTCTCGCTCGTGTAGTTACTCCCATGAACAGAGTGGTGGAGTAACCCAGCCTTTGGACGGCGACGAGCGATGGCCATGTGGAGAGCTTGTGCGACCAGGGTTGCATCCTGGATTGCAGCCATAGCCCATCCTTCTGCCATCCCAATGCAGGTCGTGTCTGCGTCCCATTTGGTATTCGGACCCTTAGCGCTGAAGTCGCGCTGGAGCAGGTTGGGAGCCACTTGTGCGCCTTTCTCGCTTTCCGTGGTAACGGTGCGATGACGTGGACGTTGCGCGAAAAGTCCTTGTTCTCGCATCTAACGAGCTACCCGTTTCCGAGCACAATGAAGACCCTATGCACGAAGTTCCGCATGAACACGCGGGCTGCCATACACGCAGCGATTGGCCTCGAAAGCCGTCTTCACTTTCTTGGCAAGTTGGGCATCTTCTCGGCTGTGCTGACTGGGAGTACGTTTGCACCAAGCATAGTATCCACTGATAGAAACCTCCAACACACGACACATGGTCGTAATCGGATACTCGTGCCGATGCGTAGCCACGAACTGGTATTTCACTGTTGGCCACGCGAGAAGATGCCGATGGCTTTTTTTTAGTATGTCACGCTCCTGCTTTACGGCTTCCAATTCGCTTTTGAGACGGCGTACTTACTCCTTCTGGAATAGTATATCCGAAGATTTTACCTTTCCACAAATTTGGGGCAAGATCAAAACGCTCTTCCCACCTTTGCTGCAATTGCTGAACCCATGACTCTTATCGAGATAGTGTCTCTTGATTGAGGCGGTAGATATGCTGTTGTGCCCGTTTGTCCATCTCCACTAAGTGTGCCTCACGCAAGACTTTGAGATGTTGGGAGACCCCTTGTGGGCTGACAGCAAAGTGCTCGTAGAGAGCAGTAGCCGCTAACTCACCACTGGTGGCAAGGAGTTCTAAAATGTTCCTTCTGGTAGGATCGGCAAGTGCACCAAACATATCCATACGATACATTATAAAACATTTCCTTAATTAAGTCAATACTTGATTTAATGTGCGGTTTGGAGACTGGAAAATGGACGGAAAAGTGCGCTTTTTCCAAGATTATCTTGAAAATGCATAACTAACTGCCCACATGCTTCTTGTCATGTACCGGGAAGACGCGTTCGTACGGCCAGGTCAATTAATGGCGGTCACACTGAGCTTACTTGTATCTCGTTGCACATCTCGTGAGCATAAGTAGAGAGATTCATCAGACTCCCGTGGTTTGGTTCTGTGGCAAGTATAAGCAAGGTGTATTGGCAGGAACAGATGTCATGACTCTCCCTTGTAATCCCCCCTCTCAGAACGTACACTACCCATAAGATCACCTATATCGATGAAGGCTCTGTAAAACCCAATCGACTCTCTTACATGCAAACACCAGAAAGGACAGCCACGATCATGGACTTCGAACTTCCAGTGGAGCACCAGCTTGCCTACGAAAGCGCATTTAACTTTGCGCGAGACGAGATACGACCCCATAGCGCCGAAATCGAACGCACCGATGATTTCCCTCCCTGGATCTGGAAACGCCTGGCAGAACAGGGGTACACAGGCATAGCCATACCTGAAGAATATGGTGGCAGTGGCGGTGATTTTCTGATGGCAGCGCTCGTAGCTCGCGCTATCGGACGCGCAAACAGTGGCATCTCTATGTCCTTTGGGGCCCACCTGAATCTTGTCGCGCATAACATCCTGCGCAACGGCACAGAGCAACAGAAACAGAAATACTTGCCTGAACTCGCTAGCGCTGAGATGATTGGCGGTTTAGCACTGACCGAACCTAATGCTGGCTCCGATGCTATGGGTATTCAGACGTCAGCACGTAGTGTTGATAGTGGCTACTTGCTCAACGGCACGAAAGTCTTCATCACCAATGGCCCCATTGCCAACCTGCTCATCGTCTATGCCAAAACTAAGCCAGAAGCGGGCAGTCGAGGTATTACTGCTTTTATCTTCGAGACTAATACACCCGGCTACTACGTAGCACGCAAATTAGAAAAATTAGGTATGCATGGCTCTCCCACCGGAGAACTGGTCTTCGAGGATGCTTTTGTGCCGGAAGAGAATGTGCTTGGCAAGGTCAACGAGGGCTACAAGGTTGTTATGAGCGGACTGGACCTTGAACGAGCCTTCTTCGCGGTGAGTATGGTTGGTGGTCTTGAAGCTGCCCTGGAAGTATCGCTCCAATATGCCAGGGAACGCGAACAATTTGGGCAACCTATTGCTAATTTCCAGCTTATCCAAGCCAAACTTGCCGATATGTACACCGACCTGGAAGCAGCGCGCTTGATGGCCCATCGATGTATGTGGCTGGCGCAGCAAGGCAAGCGTGTCAGTAAGGAAGCGGCAGCCGCTCTTCTGTTCACTGCACGTGCTGCCATGCGTGCCGCGGACGAAGCCTTGCAGATTCATGGTGGTTGGGGCTATCTCACAGACTTTGAGGTCGAGAAAATGTGGCGCAACGCCAAACTTGGCGAGATTGGCGCCGGTACAAACGAAATTCGCCAGTTGTTAATTGCACGTGAACTGCTAGGCATGAGGTAGGCAATGCTACTGTCATGCTGAGCGCAGCGAAGCATCCAGTTGTTAATTGCCAGAGAACTGCTTGGAATCAGGTAGGTAACACAACTGTCATGCTGAGCGCAGCGAAGCATCTTGGAATGAGGTAGGCAGATATGAAATCTGTTCGTATAGCAGGTGGGCTCGGCTTCTATGGTGACTCCTGGCGCCCAATCAAGGCAAGTATCGAGCGTGGCAATGTACAATATGTCGCCTCTGACCACCTGGCCGAATTGACCCTGGCAATTCTCCAGAAAGATCGCCAGCGCGACCCCAATCTTGGATACACACGCGATTTTGCACCCATGTTGATCGATCTACTTCCTATAGCCATTCCACGAGGCATCAAATTTGTCCTCAATGCTGGCGGGCTTAATCCCATGGCAGCACGCGAGGTACTGTTAGGAGCTCTGAAAAAGTTTGGTATGAAGCTCAAAGCGGGAGTCGTACTGGGCGATTCTGTGCTCGAACGTCTCGATGAACTGCAAGAGGTGGGTGTCTCCCTTGCGCATATGGATACAGGAGCGGATATTGCCACGGTGCGCGACCGCCTGCTATTTGCCAGCGCGTATCTAGGAGCGCGTCCACTGGTGGAAGCCATAGATGCAGGAGCGGATATCGTCTTGACGGGCCGTGTCGCAGACGCTGCTCTTTTCCTCGCTCCAATGGTGCACGAGTTGGGCTGGCGTTGGGACGACTGGGATAAACTGGCGCAGGGCATCGTCGTTGGACATCTCCTGGAGTGTAGCGGTCAGGCAACGGGAGGCAACTTCGGCGGAGATTGGCGCTCTATTCCCAATCTTGCGCACATAGGCTATCCTATCGCCGAAGTGTGGGAGAATGGCGATGCTGTAATCAGCAAAGCTCCCGGCACTGGCGGGCGCGTCAACTTTGAAACCCTGCGTGAGCAATTGCTTTATGAAGTGCACGACCCGCGTCATTACATAACCCCCGATGTCGAAGTGGACATGACCACTCTGCGCCTGGACGAGATTGCTCCTGACGAAGTACGAGTAACCGGGGCGACCGGGCGACCCGCGCCCGAATTGTTCAAGATTATCGCTGGTTATGAAGATGGCGTGATGGGACAGGCAATGCTCGGCTATGCCTGGCCCGATGCGCTTGCCAAAGCGCAGTTGGCAGCAGAGATCATTCATCAACAGATGGTAGAAGTTGGTCTGCAAGCCGAAGAGGTCGTTGTCGAGTACATGGGATACAACTCTATTCATGGTCCCCTGGCTGACCCAACGCATGCCAGAGACCTGAATGAGGTGTATTTACGCATTGCTGTGCGCTGCGCTGACAAGAAGGAAGCGGCAAAACTGGGTCGATTATTCCCCCCATTGGCGCTCAGTGGTCCACCATTCATCGGTGGCGCAGGTGGGATGATCGAACCACGCGGCCTGCTCGGTATCTGGCCTACCCTGGCGCCACGAGCAGTAATTGAAGAATATATCCGGGTAAGTGTGGAGGAGTCATAATGATGAAAAAACAACTGGTCGAATTAGCCCATGCCCGTTCAGGTGACAAGGGGGATATAGCCAACATCGCTCTCTTTGCGCCAGACCAGGCAACGTATGATCTCCTGGCGCGCGAAGTAACAACAGAGCGAGTGCAAACACATTTTGAAGGCATTGTCACAGGCAAGGTTGAGCGTTTTGAGGCTCCCAATGTGCTTGCCCTCAATTTTGTGCTACATGGCGCATTGAATGGTGGAGCATCACGCTCGCTAAGGAGTGATGCACTTGGGAAATCTTTATCCTCCGCACTCCTCAGAATGGAGATAGAGGTGTGAAAAGATCAATAGAGGTACCGTGTGGGCAGTTTCCGAGTTAGGGCTTTGATCCCTGCTCCTCTTTCAGCGGTCTGGGACTTTCTCATCAGACCAGAAAATATGCATCACACGGCTGCTACCTTGAAACCTGCGACAGAATCGGGTAGGATACCCGTGACGGTTTTCAGGTGGCAAGAACGTGCCATCAGCACGCAAAGGAGATGAGCGCCCATGGATCGCAGGCTACAGGTAGGTGTGGTTGGGGGACGACGAGGGTTGACGCTCGCGCGAGAGTGCCAGAGGGTGGGAATGGAAGTCGTGGCGATTTGCGACCTCGACCGCGCTCGATTGAGCAGCGCGAGTTCCGCCCTCGGCGCAGTTCCCTACCATGACTATGACGCTTTCTTGGCACACGACATGGATGGAGTGATCCTCGCCAACTTCTTCGACGCGCACGCGCCCTTGGCAATCAAGGCGCTCAAGGCTGGCAAGCACGTGATGTCGGAGACGGCAGCCTGTAAAACGTTTGCGGAGGGAGTGCAACTCCTGCGAACGGTGGAACAAACCGGAGGCGTCTATCTCTTTGCGGCGAACTATCCGTTCAAGCCGCATGTGCGCGAACTGCGTCGTCTGTACCAGGCTGGCGAAGTGGGGACGTTCCAGTACGGGGAGTGCGAGTACCTGCATGGCTTCTCGCCGGACTATCTCACGCAGTTCGGGGAGGAGCCACGACACTGGCGCTCGCGGGTCTCCTCGCTCGCCTACTGCACCCACGCGATCACTCCGGTTATGTACGTCACCGACACCCTGCCGACCGAGGTAAGTGCCTTCGTGATTCCTTCCGATTCCTCGCCGGAGAGCCTGGACGCCACTCGTCGAGGCAGGGGGATTGCAGCCGTGATGCTCATGCGCATGGACACGGGCGCCTACCTCAAATCGCTCCACGGCTTCCTGCAAGGCGAGCAGGAGCCGGAGACCTCCTGGATTCGCATTCATGGCTCTCGAGGGCTGTTAGAGAACCTCCGTCACGGGGACTCGAGGAGGGTCAGGGTGCGCAAGGAGGAATGGACGACGCAATCAGGACAGGTCGAGGACACGGTGCATGATCCGGGGTGGGATCGTGGCGACGATGCACTCGTCTGCGAGAGCTTCGCCCGTGCCATGCAAACCGGTGAGCCTCCCTACTTCGACGTCTACCGGGGCGTCATCGCCTCCCTTGTCGGTATCTGCGGCTTGCGGTCCCTGCTCCGCGGCTCCGTCCCAGTCGCCATTCCTGATCTGCGCCAAGAGGACGTCCGCCACGAGTACGAGTCTGACGACTGGAACGGCCTCGAAGGACCACCGAAGTAACAGGATGTGTTCATGCTTGGGAAGGCTCACCTGGCCGTCTTCCATTGGTGAATCGAGGAAATCTGGGAGGATCGGCAGGAGCAGTTGGGTGCGAGTCATGATCCCATGAGACGGGGGCGCCCAGCCAACATGCGTAGTGGCCGGGAGCACCGCGAGCTGCGCAGGTGGATTCCCGTGTGAATTGAACGGCTAGTGTATGACGCGGTAGGTCAGGTGCGCTACTTGGTCGCCTTCGCCAACCTCCGTCTGTTCGAGGCTGATGTGCTTGCTGCCCAGCCGGTCGAAGAGACGGACCCCTTCGCATAACAGCACTGGCACCACATCAACGTGGATTTCATCCAGAAGGCCAGCCACTAAAAATTGCTGTTGGACATTGGCACCCATAATCGCAATGTCTTTGTCGCCCGCCATCTCCTTGGCTTTGGCCAGCGCACTTGTAATGCCGTCGCTCACGAAGGTAAAGACCGGGCCGATTGCTTCTTTGGGTGGCACATGGTCTGCGGGCGCAAGGATAAGACACGGGACGCTGCCGAGTGGGCCCTCATTGCCACCCCACGCGTGCGAGTTTTCGTAGGTGCGGCGGCCGATAATGACGGCACCGACGTTGGCCTGGCCTTCTTCAAGCACCTTGTTGTATGCTGCGGCGTTGTCTTTGAAGTACCATTCGTGCAGCCGCTGGCCGTCTTCACCCAACGGCTGGTCGGGGGTGTCATTTTTGGCGGCGATAAAGCCGTCAAGCGACATGCTCATATCCATGACGATTTTTCCCATCAGGTCATCCTCTCTTGTAGTAAACCAAGTTTAGAAGAGTGTGCCGTCCCCGGGAGATCAGTCAGCTCCGAACAGGGAACATTCCAGTTCGTGACCAGGATCGAGGACGGCACTCTTCTCGCGCATGTTTTTTCATATCCACGAAGTGTGCCTCGCGCAAGACTTTGAGCTGTTGGGAGACCGCTGGTGGGCTGATAGGAAAGTGTTCGTAGAGAGCAGTAGCAGAGAACTCCCCACGGATCGCCAGGAGTTCAAAAATGGTCCTTCTGGTCGGATCTGCAAGCGCAACGAACATCTCCATATCACGAATTATAAAGCATCTCCTTAATAAAGTCAATGCTTGATTACCAGTGTGTTTTGAGGACTGGAAAATGAAAGTGGGTTTCTGATGGGAAGCAGAGAGACGCGTCTTGTTTTTGACGAATTGACGCGCAGGCGCTCATAGCTCTTCTTGGGCATCGTGAAATCTCATCAGCCTTCGCGCTCAGTAGTTCCTCCTTGTGGTGAGACCAGCAAGTAACTGAGCACCAGCCCAACAGCACCTGCCATAACGCTTGCCCCCAACCACAAATGGATTGACCAGGCGATGTAGCCGTCAGTGAGCATGAGCGTGATGAAGTAGAAGAGATACAATACCAGCGGTACGAGAAACGCAAAGTGCCGCAGAGCAGTTGGCCGCGTCGTTGAGGGCCTCAACCACCAGAGCAACAGGTCAGCAACGATGCCCGCGAGCAGGACCGCAGGGATCAGTCGGTATTCATCCGCCAGGAAACTCATCAAACAGCAGTTCACGGTCAAGACCAGGGTCAATGCTCCCAGCGGCAACTGCCAGCGTCGTATCACCAGGAAGATTATCCCCATCAGTAGTCCTGCTTGTAACAAGATGCTCGCCACTCCCAGCCCCTGCCCAGCAGTGTAGAGGGTTGTCACAGTCCAGGTGTTGACATAGGGATGAGCGAACTCTGTAAAGAATGTGAAGACGGACAGGATAGCTGTCAGCGAGAGGAGCAGTGGAAACAGTGTTTTCCATCTCCGTGTCAGGGTACTGATGGAGCGTCCCTGCATAGGGAGATCCGGGCGTCGCAGAGTGGCACGAAAGGGTCCACTCAAAATGAGCATGCCACTGCCCGCCAGGAGGAGATGGGTAGGGCTGAGGACTGCCTCGAGGTTGACCTCAAAGCCGAAGAAGGTGTGCCAGATCAGGTCACCTATGCCAGCGAGGGCAAAAAGTGAGACACCCAGCAACGATAACTCATAGCCTGATGGCATAGAGTATTTCCAGGGATATCCCCTTTCTTCCTGCTTGCCAAAGTGCTTTAACCGCTTGCCTACACATTACACTATACGATATATTCTCTGATCCATGTGGGAATGAGGCCGGTGAACTTGAGAACGGGGTTGGTGTGCACTTGGCGCGTGGCCTCCCCATTTGCACAGAGGATCATATTTGCCTTAAGATACGATCAGGCCGATCCTTTATAAAATGAACACAGAAGAGGTGAAAGCATGCAAGAGATCGAACTGTCAGCGGGAATGATCGAGTACGAGGACACAGGCGGCAGCGGCCCTATCGTCGTCCTGCTGCACGGGCTGGTCATGGACGGTTCGGTGTGGCGTCACGTCGTGCGCGAGTTGCGCAACGATCACCGCTGTGTTGTCCCGACGATGCCGATGGGGAGCCACCGGCGGCCTATGCGAGAGGACGCTGATCTCTCACCACACGGCATCGCGAAGCTTCAGGCCGAGTTTCTGGAAGCACTGGACCTGCGCGAGGTGACTCTGGTGGGAAACGACTTGGGCCTTTTCCAGATTACCGCCGGCTTATACCCTGAGCGCATAGCACGACTGGTGCTGACTTCCTGCGAAGCCTTCGAGAACTTCCCACCTGGTCTGCCTGGAAAGACCGCAGGGGTTGGCATCAAGCTACCGGGTGGAGCTTTCCTCATGGCACAGACCCTGCGCGTGCACGCACTGCGCCGCCTGCCGTTCACCTTTGGGTGGATGGCGAAGCGACCGATTCCCAATGAGATTTTCGACGCCTGGTTCCGTCCCTTGCAGACCCAGCGGGGGGTCCGCCGCGATCTTACGAAGTACGTGCATACCATCGACAAGGGAGACATGCTTACTGCGGCGGAGCGACTACGCCACTTTGACCGTCCGGCGCTCGTGATCTGGGCGAAGGAGGATCGCGTCATGCCCCCCGAGCACGGGGGGCGGCTGGCCGAGCTCCTCCCACACGGGCGGTTGATCGAGATCGCCGACAGCTACACGCTCATCCCTGAAGACCAACCCGGCGAACTGGCTCGCGCTATCCGTCAGTTCGTGCGAGACACGCCATGAGCACAGCGATGCCCCGCCTTCCTTATCTCGTCTCCCACCCGCCAAACGATTTAGTCGCCAAGGTCGGTCTCGACCGTTCCAGGAGAAACAGGTGCACATTTCTCGAGCGTTGAGGCATGCTGACCAGAGAGATACTTGGTGCCAAACCGCTCAAGCGCTTCAATCACTTCGCCCAGTTCCCGCCCTTGTTCCGTGAGATGGTACTCGACGCGCGGTGGGATCTCGCAGAGCAGGAGCGACTCTCATGACACAGCCATCCACTAATTATCCACAGCCCCGGAAACCGGGAGAGCACCTGTTGGAGTCGTTGAAAACGATCCATAACTATCTGCGACACGACCTCGCGGTCTGCCAAACGCTCGGGGAGCAGGTCGCGGCCGGGGCACCTCCCGAACACATCAAGGCACAGATTGAGTCGCTGCAGACCAGCAGCCCGCTCTGGAAACTCCGGGTCAACTGCCCCAGTATTACTGTCGCATCGTGCATACCCACCATTCCATTGAGGACGCGGTGGTGCTCCCTGCACTCCAGCAGGTCAATCCCGACCTTGGCCCAGTGGTGGACAAGCTGATGGCCGATCATCGTCATGTCTCACGCCTCCTCGATGAGATCGAAGCAAGCGCCAACGCCCTTGTGGTGGAAGACGGCACGAGCATCCGAGTGCGGATCGTCGATGCGCTGGGCGACCTGGCCACCGATCTGCTGGCGCATCTCGCGTGCGCCTGCAGTGCCGTGCCGACCAGCAAACCTCGCGGGCGGCTGGTTTCGTCAACGAACGGCGGTACCGAGTTCCCGAGCTAGCCCACTTCCCCCGTTCCCATCGCTGTCGATGCGATGAGGTGCTCGGCGAACCACTCCGTGGCCGCTTGGCTCGCCTGGTCGGCGCTCTGCCCCTTACTCCACGGATAGACGGAGTAGTGGCCGCCCTCGACTTC
>Ga0207684_10001452_pt1 | contig 25576 bp, 15 predicted proteins | sample KBSK5501metaG_FD_184342 | JGI IMG/M metagenome (GOLD analysis project Ga0207684, IMG submission 184342) | Corn, switchgrass and miscanthus rhizosphere microbial communities from Kellogg Biological Station, Michigan, USA - KBS K5-50-1 metaG... | ecosystem: Host-associated > Plants > Roots >...
ACACGCCGCGGGTGAACGGCAAGGTCGAGCGACTCATCGGCACGCTGCTGCAGGAGGTCGTCTACGCCCGCGCCTACACCAGCGACGCCGCACGCGAGCGTGCGCTGCGCCGCTTCGACGAGCACTACCATCACCGCCGTCGCCACGGCGCGCTCGGAGGGCTCGTTCCGATGCAGCGACTCGCTCAGGATCTCGTCAACAACGTGTCCGGGCAGGTCACCTAGCGCGGCGGCTACTTGACCTGGAAGTTCGTTGTATAGGTCTGCGTGCTCGTGCTGCCGGCGTTGTCCTGCACAGTGAACGAGAGCGTCCACGTCCCGGTCGCGAGGGGCGTCGTGCTGAGGTTGTAGATGTACCCGCCGGTAGCACCGAGCGTCGCGTCAAAGCGGAAGTCGAAGTCCGGGTTCGCGGTGCCGGCGTCGTCCAGCAAGCCCGACGTGTTTCCCGAGATCTGCTGGACGCTGGTCGCGTGCACGACGATCCCCGCCGCCGACAGATTGCCGCCGATCGCGCTGCACAGCTGGAGCTTGATCGGGATCGTGGCGCCCTGCTTCACGGCCCTGAGCGGGTCATAGAGCAGGCATAGGTTGAACTTCACGGCGAGCGTCGCGACCGGGCCCTCGCCGTCGTACGTCGTGCCGACGATGTTGGTGTGCACCGCGTAGACGCCGTTCGGCAGACCACCGTTGATCGTCGCGAGCCAATCGCCGCCGCCGACCGACACGGGCGTCGTCGCGTAGATCGTCGTCCCGTCCGCGCGCTTCACGACGTAGCGGACCTTCGCGTCGGCCGCGTTCAGTCCGGTCGGTGCGGTAACGAGCGCCCGAAGATTGATGTTCGCACCCGAGAACACCGTCGTGTCGCCCTTGTACGTGACACTCGCGGGCGAGACCACCAGGTTCCCGGTCGCCGACTGGCTCCCGGCGTAGTACTGGCTGGTCGCGTCGTAGAGCACGGTCGTGCCGGCAAGCACGGGCTTCGCAAAGTACGCCGTGAGGCTGTACGTTCCCGCTGGCAGGGCCCATGCGGGGATCGTGGCGCGCCCGTCCGTCCCGGTGATCGTCGAGGTGACGAAGTTGTTCCCAAGGCTGCTCGCCACGAAGAACACGGTCTGTAACTCGGTCGGCGCGCCGCTGCCGATGACCAGCGTCGCGACGCCTGACCAGCGACCCCCGGCGATGACGTTCAGCGTGCCGAGCGTGAGCGTGGACGGCGCCTTCGTGATCGTGAGCGCGGCCGAGTCCGCCGACGCGAGATCCGTCGCATCCTCATCGAACGCCGCGCGGATCCGGTACGGACTGGAGCCGGGGCTCTGCAACAGGATGAGCGAGATCGTCGCGTCACCGTTCGCGTCGGTCAAAGCTCCGAGACGCTGGCTCCCGACCGTGAACCGGACGCTCTTGCCCGGGAGCGACCGCAGCGTGCCGAGGATGTGCTCGCGCAGGTGCGCGGTGATGGTCTGTGTCGAGCGATACGCGCCGGTCGTCGGCGCGGCCGTGATCGCGATGTCGGTCGCGAGCTTGGGCGTCTGGGTCGTCGCGGTCGGCGCCGCGATGCGGTAGTACGCGCCGCCGTTCGCGGCGAACCCGACAAGACCGGAGCCGCTCGCGGCCTGTGCGAGGAAGACAACGTCGTCGAAAGACTCGACGCCGAGGTCCGCGAGCGTCTTGGTCGCCTTCCAGTATCCCGGCTGCGGGTTCTGGCAGTCCGCAGCGAGCACCTGGCAGCGCGTCAGATCCACCGAACGCCACATCCGCGGGAATGGGCTGCGCGTGTCGGTGTAGGTCACCCAGACCTGGTCGATCGGTAAGGTCTGATCGCCGACGACGAATGCCTCGAAGAGCGCGTTGCCGTTCCCGTCCGGCGTCGAGCGCACATCGACGAACGCGGGCGGCTGCGCGAGCGAGCTCGCCGCGGGCGTGCGGTAGAAGAGGCGCAGCTTCAGGTTGCTGAACGTACGCAGCGTGCCGGTCTCCGACGCCGCGGAGGCCGATTGATACTCGGCTGGCGTCAGCACGAGATACGTCGTACCCCGTGCGAGCGCGCCGAGATAGTTCACGGTCCCGAGCTGGACGGGCGTCGGCGCGAACACCGGCGACCGGTACGCTGACGTGAGTGAGGCCGTCGCCTCCGTGACCGGCGAGCTGATCGTCGGGCGGAACGCCGTCGTGTCGGTATACGTGCCTTCGCGGAATCCGACGCCACGCAGCACCTGCGCGTTCGAGGCGTCCGCGAGATCCACCGGCATCACCGGCAGCCCGGGCACGCCGAGTGTGCCGAACGGACCGGAGTAGAAGCCGCCGTGATTCTGCAGCGCCCGCAGCCCGCTGAAGCTGATCGCGACGTCGCCATTCACATCGGGCGTGACCGGCTGGACGGTTCCGGCCGTCGGTGCGGCGCCGGTGAGGCTCACCGCGAGCATCGGGAAGCCGAAGAGCGTTGCTTCCGCGAGCTGCTTCTCGTGCAGTCCACCGAGGTAGGAGCCGACCACCGCCAGGTAGTCGCGCTTGCCCTCGATGAAGGCCTTGCCGATGGTGACGCTCCCCGGCGCGCCCGAGCGCAGCTGCTTGGCCATGTTGAGGTACAGGCGCTCGCCGTACTCCAGGATGTCGCCCGTGTCACCGGGGCCCGGGCCCGCGCCGAACTGATAGCCCGTGCCGGCGATGAAGGCGCCAACCTTGCGGCGGCCGGCGGCCTGCGCCCAGTCGAGCGTTTGAGTAACGACCGGCACGCCGTCGGGATCGACGAGGTTGTACCCGAGGTGGCAACCCTGTCCGATGATCAGGGTGTTCGTGAGATCCGCGGAGGCGTTGTCGAGATCCTCGGATCGCAGGATCGTCGTGCCGTCGGCCGCGAGGGCCGCGGCGTTGCTGAAGTGCGCGCCGAGGAACGTGATGTCGTGCCGCTCGTCGAGCCACGCGGCGCGCATCGCGTCGGCGGTCCACTTGGGATTGGGACCGCCCTCGTAGATGAGGTCGTAAGTCGTGGAGATGCCGTTCGTGCTCACCGCGACGTTGCGCTCGGAGGTGAGGCCGGTCGCGAGATCGATCTCGTCGCGGAACTCGCGAGCGCCGTCGGCCATGAAGTCGTAGCCGACGGCGAGCGGTCGACGCGTGACCTGTAGCGTGCCGCTGAACGACTGCAGCTGCGCGGTCACCTCCGACGCCGTCTCCACCAGGCGCCCGACCGGCAGGTCCGGGATCGGGAAGAGGTGGTCGCCGCGGCTCACGCTCAGCACCGAGCCGTACGCGTCCTGGCTCATGAAGTAGCCGAGGCGCAGCGCGGCCTGTGACGCGCTCGCGTCGCGCACCGGCGGCGTGAATTGCCTCTCGTTGCCGAAGGGCGTTCGGTCCGGGTACCGGAAGAACGGGATCACCGAGTCTGGCCCGACGACCATCACGTACTTCGTCGTGTTCGCCAGTCGCGCGCCGTCGATGATGCGGTCGATCTCGGTCGCGACGACGTTCTTGGCGAATGGGCAGGCCAGCGCCGCGTCGGCCTGCGCGTTCGCGTATGCGACGCGCGCGTCGGTGCCGACGTCGATGACCAGACCGCGCACCTCCGGACGCCCGCCGAAGGCGATCAGGGCGGCGCGGAGATCGGTCTTCTCCTGAGCGGTGCCCGCGATGCGCGAGAGGTCGGCCGCGATGATCGTGAGCGGGCTGGCCTCGGCGCGGAGGATCGTCGCGCCGCCGGCGGCCATCGTCGGACGCAGCACGGATGCGCACGCGCTCGGCTGCAGGGTGACCTTCAGGCTGAACGGATTGACGATGCTGAACGCGCCGCTCCGTCCGCGCAGACGGATGTAGAAGAAGCCGTCGTTGTCCCAGGTGTTGCGCACGATGATCTCATCGCCGGTGCCGCTGTTGAACGATCCGGCGAGGAGTGTGCGCTGCTGCGCGCTCGTGTAGGCCTGCGCCGAGTCGAATCCGACCGGCGAGTCGAATCCGACCGGCGAGTCGAATCCGACCGGCGAGTCGAACCCGACGGGGGAGTCGAACCCGACGGGGGAGTCGAACCCGACCGGCGAGTCGAACCCGACGGGGGAGTCGAACCCGACGGGGGAGTCGAACCCGACCGGCGAGTCGAACCCGACCGGCGAGTCGAACCCGACGGGGGAGGCGTACGCGTTGTTCATCTCCGCGCCGACGCGCAGGACGTCTTGGTTGGTCGTCAGACTCGAGAACGCCGCGCCAATGTCGCCGAAGAACAGCACGTCGTAGTTGACGTCGAAGTTGGTGGCGTTCACGAGGACGGTGCTGCCGGCCGGCAGCTTGACCTTGAACCACGCCGCGCGGCCGAGCACATCGATGTGCTCCTGGATGCTCTTCGAGAGCGTCTTCGCGGGCGCCAGATCCGCCGCGAGCGTGAGCTCATACGCGGTCATCCAGTTGTAGTTGTTTAGCGCGATGATGTTGTTCGGCGACGTCACGAGGGTGAACGTGCCGTCGGTGTTCACGGTCAGCGTCGCGCCGCCACACACGCTGCCGTCGGCGCGCAGGTACTTCAGCGCGTACTGCCCCGGGCCGAGAGCGGTGAACCTGAACGCGCCGAACGTTGCGGCGTCAGCGCTCGAGATCGTCTGCGCGAGGAAGGTCGTGCCCGTGTAGAGCTTCACCGTTCCGCCGCCGACCACCGATTTGTCGCCGCAGGTTTCCGTGCCGCTCACGTCGACGAGCCGCGAGAGAACGAACAACAGTCCCGGGAATTCGGTGGTCGACACATCGAACGCGTCCGCGCTGGCAAAGCTGAGCTTCCCGAAGAACCACCCGGTCTGATAGCCGGCGAGCGACGCGCTGTAGCGGAGCGGTCCGGGTGGGACCTGGATCGTGAACACGCCGTCAGCATTCGTGGTTGCGGTGGCGCGGACCACGCCCCGCTGATCGACGGCGTTCACCGTGGCTCCGGCGAGTGCTGACGCCGACGGGTTAGACGGCGTCGGCGGCGTACGGACGCTGCCGATCACCGACGTGGCACCGCACAGGCTCCCGTTGCGCGCAACGAAGTTCTCGAAGAGATCTCTGCCCGCGGTCGTCATCGTCGCGGGGCTCGCGTCGAAGCCCCAGAGCGCGTAGCAGGCTCCCTGCGCGATCAGCTCGTAGTGTGAGGCATCGCCGACCTGGCGGCCGATGCGCGTGACGCTCGTCACGGTGTCAGGCGCGAAGATCGCGACGAACGTGCTGCCGCTCGAGTACAGCGCCGTCGTCGTGCCCGTTGTCGCTGGAACGGGGTTCGGTAGCGACCAGATCGTGTTGAACTGGTCGACGACCGTGACACCTGTCTCCCCACTACCGTGCCACCCGTGACCCCATCCGATGTCGAGACCGAGTCGGCCGAAGTACGCGTACCCGCCTTCGCCGAGTCCGAGGGTCGGCCGGTTCGCGCTCTTGATGTTGGCGAGCGCGGCGTCAGTGCCCCACGTGGAGAGGCTTCCGGTCTCGTGGCCGATCACGATCGCGTCGTAGGAGCTCAGAACAGCCGTCGCGGCTGCGTTGACCGTGAAGGACGTGACCTGGTAACCGCGTGCAGTCAGCAGCGACGCGAACGCGTCACGGGTCGCTGTGTCCGTCGTGTAGACGTAGGCGATTTGACGGAGGTGGTCTAGAAATGTCCCGGTGCCGATGCTCCCGGGGGTCAGGATCATCCGGAGCGCGTCATTGTTGACCTTCGTGGCGTTGGAACCCGGGACGGCGTTGGTGCTGACGAACCCTGCCGCATTCGTCTCGACCACGTCGTAGGTTCCTGCGGCGATTCCCTGCACTACCAGATTCGGCGTATTCACGCCACTGGCGGTCGGTGTTGACGCGCGGACATTGTCGATCACCGCGTAGACATCGATGCGAGCCGCGTTCGTCGAAGGTTCGCCCGAATCGAGCACACCGTTGCCGTTGAGGTCGTTTGCGACCTGGACGCTGATCTTGACCAGCGCCGCCCGCACCAGGACATTCGTGTCAGAGATGGCCTGGGTGTTGTCGTGGACCGTGAAGAGGTCGAAGCCGACATTGCCGGATCCAAGCAGTGGGAACGACGCGCAACCTGAAACAGCGCCTCGCGTATCGGTCTGCGGCGTCGTTACCGCGGTCGCCGACGGAGAGCCGTTCGTGATCGTCAGGGAATCGGTTGCGGCGGCGATCGTCGCGCCGGCAGCATCCGTGATGCACGCGCGGAGTGTGCTGGTAGATGAGGTGCTTGCTGCGATGAGGCTCGGGATCGCCGTCACGACGATGTGGTTTGCGGCAAGCGGCTGGACCGTCGCGAGGACGAACTGGCCTTCGGGATGCAGCGGCTCGCCGGTACTCGCGAGCACGACCTCGAACGCGAACGGGTACTGGCCGTCGTTGGCCGTTAGCGGCACGGTGACGTTGAAGACGAAATTCGCCAGGGCGCCCGGCGCGACCGACGCCTGCGTCGTGGTCGCGTAATGCGAGTTGGAAAGCCAGCCGCTGTTCCAACCAGCGAATGGCGATGTGGTCACCGGACAGCAGAAGGCCAGGTCGACTTGCGTTGCGGTCCCTCGGACCCAGGTCGTCGTTCCGGTGTTGGTCGCGATGACCACGAACTGGCCGGTCTGGCCGCGGCTGAGGTTCAGCGAGGCCGATGTGCTGAAGATCTGTGAGTCAAAGCCCGTAACTGCGGCTGCCGGTGCTGGAAGGAACGCGACGAGCATGGCCGTACAGAGCAATACGGTCAGAGTTCTCGCCAGCGCTCGTGTCAAACCCACCCCGTCCCCTCGCTACTGCGCGGCCGTCGCTTCCGCAAGCGAATCCCGACCGCGGGGACTATAGGGGTAGTACTCGGGTACTACTAGCCAATTCGGTGACGCGCCGAGCGTCATCGGGTTGACGCGCTACCCGTCTGATACCTCCGCATCAAGAGCCCGATACTTGAGTCGATGCCCGCTAAACCCAAGACCGCCTTCGTCTGTCAGAACTGCGGCGCGCAGTCGCCGAAATGGGTCGGTCGCTGCCCGTCGTGCGACGGCTGGAACACACTGGTAGAGGAGCGCGTGGTCGCTCCCCCAAAGGGTCGTGGCGTTACACGCGCGACGCGCGCGCCGATCGCGCTGGACGAGGTGCCGGCCGACGCCGAGACGCGCATCCCCACCGGTATCGCCGAGTTCGACCGCGTGCTCGGGGGCGGGATCGTCCGGGGCTCGTGCGTCCTGCTCGGCGGCGACCCTGGGATCGGCAAGAGCTCGCTTCTCATGCAGGCGTCGGCGTCCCTCGCCCAGCGCGGCACCGTCCTCTATGTATCGGGAGAGGAATCCGCCGCGCAGATCAAGCTGCGCGCCCGCCGCTTCGGCATCGAAGGGGGGAGCATCTACGTCCTCAGCGAGACCGACCTCGGCTCAGTCATCGAGGCGATCCGGCGCCTGAAGCCGATCTTCACCGTCATCGACTCGATCCAGACGATGTCGTCCGACGTCATCGGGTCGGCCGCCGGTGGAGTCTCGCAGCTGCGCGAGTGCACCGCGCGCCTTCTCGAGGTCGCGAAAGGCGACGACGTCCCGGTCTTTCTCGTCGGGCACGTCACGAAAGAGGGCGCCGTCGCGGGGCCGCGCGTTCTCGAGCACATCGTCGACGCCGTCCTCTATCTCGAAGGCGAGCGCTTCCACGCCTTCCGCATCCTCCGCGGGACGAAGAACCGCTTCGGCTCGACCGACGAGGTCGGCGTGTTCGAGATGGGGGAGTCCGGACTACGCGAGGTCGCCAATCCATCCGAGGTGTTCCTCGAGGAGCGCAGTCGCGGTGTCGCGGGCAGCGTCGTCGTCCCGACCGTTGAAGGCACGCGCCCGCTGCTCGTCGAGGTCCAGGCGCTCGTGACACCGACGAGCTTCGGACTGCCACGCCGCACGGTGAACGGCGCCGACCCGCAGCGTGTGGCCGTCCTGCTCGCCGTGCTCGCGAAGCGCGCCGGCCTCTCACTTGGCACGCACGACGTCTACGTGAATCTCGTCGGCGGCCTCCGCGTGCGCGAGCCGGCCGCTGATCTCGCGCTCGCCGTCGCGCTCGCCTCGGCGCTGCGTGACAGGCCGGCCGATCCGCGCACCGTGTTCGTCGGGGAGCTGGGCCTCGGCGGCGAGCTGCGGCGCGTGCAGCGCGTCGCCGCGCGCTTGAAGGAAGCGCAGCGCCTGGGCTTCGAGCGGGCGGTCGTGCCACACGCGAGCCTGGGTGACCTGAACGGGTCGCTACGCGCCCAGGGGCCCCTCCCCCTGGGCCTCGAGGTGATCGGCGCGGCCACCCTGCGCGACGCGCTGATGCGCTCGGGGATCGCCGACCCCTAGGACGTGGCCTCTAGACTCGTCGTGTGATCCATTTCCTCTCATCCCGGCGCGGTGTCGCCGTCGGCGGCCACATCTTCATCGGCCGGACGGACCGCGCGCCGCACTCTTATAGAAAGGAGCGAGCACTGTGGCTTTCATCCGTCTCGGAGCAGCACTCGTCGGCTGGTTCTTCGGCTTCTTCCTCGGCGCTTCGTTGCTCGAGGTCACCGTCGTCACGCCGCCTACGAATCAGGTCTACGTCATCTTCCTTTTCGCAACGGCGTGCGCGATCCTCGGGTGGCTCGGCGCACCGTACGTCACCGTCCTCCCCGCGCGCATCATCAAGGCTCGGATCCAGGCGACGTCGGCCGGCGACCTGGTCGGCGCGGCATTTGGAGGTGGCGTCGGGCTAGTCCTGGCGCTGTTCCTCGCGTTCCCGCTGTCCTTCCTACCCGACAACGCCGGAAGGTTCGGACCGATCATCGTCGCGATCGTGCTCGGCGCGATCGGCGTGGCCGCCGGCACGATCAAGCGCGTGGAGCTCGGTGCGCTCGCGCGTGAGATGCGCCACGGTCGCCGCGACCGTGTCGCGGGCACCGAGCGCGCGCTCCTCGATACCTCGGTGATCATCGACGGCCGCGTCGCCGACATCGTGAAGAGCGGCTTCATCCGCGGCACGCTCGTCGTGCCGCGCTTCATCCTTTCCGAGCTCCAGTTCTTCGCAGACTCTCCCGACGCCTCGAAGCGCGAGCGCGGACGGCGCGGGCTCGAGATGCTCTCGCGAATGCAGAAGGAGGCGACCGTCCACATCGAGCTGCTCGATGCCGATCCGGTCGCGAACGGCGCGGACGGCAAACTCGTCGCGCTCGCGCGACAGCTGAGCGTGCCGATCATGACGAATGACTACGGGCTCAACCGCGTCGCCGAGCTGCAGGGCGTCACCGTCCTCAACGTCAACGACCTCGCCAAGGCGGTGCGACCCGTGGTGCTCCCGTCGGAGGAGATCACGGTGCGCATCACGCAGGAGGGAAAGGAGCCAGGGCAGGGCCTCGGCTATCTCGAGGACGGCACGATGGTCGTCGTCGAGAACGGCGCGCGCCATGTCAACACCGAGCTCACCGTCACCGTCATGCGCGTGCTCCAGACCGTTGGCGGCCGGATGATCTTCGCGCAGCCGAAGGGCGAGATCGTCGAAGCGCGCCGCCCGAGGGCCGCAAGCCACTAGTGCCGGCGGTCCTCGCGATCCTCGCGGCGGGAAGCTCGTCGCGCGCCGGCGTCGACAAGGTGTTCGCCGAACTCGGCGGGCAACCGGTCCTCGTCTGGTCGCTCATGGCGGCTCAGGTCGCCGCGTGCTTTCGCGAGATCATCGTCGTCGCCCCGCGGGCGAATCTCGCCGCGACGATGGCGGTCGCGCAGGGGCGGCGGAACGTGCGCGTCATCGCAGGCGGTGCGACTCGCACAGCGTCGTCATGGGCCGCTCTCGACGCCAGCGGCGACGCGGACGTCATCGCGATCCACGACGCCGCGCGCCCATTCATCCCTCCGAGCCTCTTTCAGCGCTGCGTGGAGATCGCCGAGCGCGACGGCTCGGCCATCGCGGGGTTGCCACTCGCCGACACGGTCCGCCGCGCCAACGAAGCCGGCGCGGCGCGCGAGGAGATCGAACGGGAGGGCCTCTGGGCCGCGCAGACCCCCCAGGTCTTCCGCCGCGACCTGCTTGAGAAGGCGCGCGCCGCGGCCGGCGACCGGTCGTTCAGCGACGACGCGGCGGCGGTGGTCGCCGCGGGCCTCTCGGTGAAGATGGTCCCGGGCGAGCGTCGCAACCTGAAGATCACGACGTTCGAGGACCTCGCGTACGCCCGCGAGCTAGTCGATAGGGGTCTGGTCGGCCTGGCCGCCGGGCAGGTCGCGCGATGACGGGGCCACGGGCGGGCATCGGCTACGATATCCATCGTCTCGCGGCGGATCGCCGCCTCGTTCTCGGCGGTGTTGCGATCGAGCACCCGACCGGGCTCGCTGGTCACTCCGATGGCGACGTCCTACTTCACGCGCTCATGGACGCGCTCCTCGGCGCAGCGAATCTCGGGGATCTCGGACGGCACTTCCCGAGTGACGACCCGGCCTACGCCGGCGCCAGCAGTCTCGGACTGCTGAAGCGGGTGGGCGCGCTCATCCGCGAGGCTGGTTTCGCAGTGGCGTCGCTGGACGCGACGGTCATCGCGCAGGCGCCGCGCCTCGCGCCGCACATCGGCGCGATGCGGGACGCCGTCGCGGGCGCTCTCGGGATCGAGAGCGGACGTGTCAGCGTCAAGGCGACGACGAACGACGGCCTGGGTGTCGTCGGTTCGGGCGAGGCCATCGCGGCCCTCGCGATCGCATTGCTCGATCAATAAAGGAGAGAGCCATCACGGTCATGGCCCCGCCGGGTGTCCGGCTCTTCAACAGCGCGAGTCGTCAGGTCGAGCCGTTCGTTCCGCTCGTTCCGGGACAGGCTGGGATCTACGACTGCGGCCCGACGGTGTACGACTGGCAGACGATCGGGAACCTGTATCGCTACATCGTGTCGGACGTTCAGCGCCGCACCCTCGAATACCTCGGCTACCGCGTGAAGCAGGTCATGAACATCACCGACGTCGGTCACATCGTGGGCGATGTCGACGAGGGCGAGGACCGCATGATGCTTGCCGCGAAGCGCGAGGGCCGTGACCCCGAGACACTGGCGCGCAAGTACACCGAGCAGTTCATGGCCGATCGTCGGAAGCTGAACATCCTCGCACCGCACGTGATGCCCAAGGCGACCGACCACATCCCCGAGATGATCGAGCTCATCAAGCGACTCATCGACAAAGGGCGAGCGTATGTCGCGGCCGACGGCGTGTACTTCGATATCGCGACGTTCCCCGGCTACGGCACGCGGCTCGCCGGCGAGCTCACCGAGGACCTCGTCGCCGGCGCGCGGGTCGACGTGAATCCGAACAAACGGAGTCCGGCTGACTTCGCGTTGTGGCGGGCGGCAAAGCCAGGCGACCTCCAGGTGTGGGACTCGCCGTGGGGTCGCGGCAATCCGGGATGGCATATCGAGTGCTCCGCGATGTCGATGAAGTACCTCGGCGAGACCTTTGATATCCACTCCGGCGGTGAGGACAACCTGTTCCCGCACCACGAGTCGGAGATCGCGCAGTCCGAAGCCGCGACGGGGAAGCCGTTCGTCCGGTACTGGACGCACGTGCGCTTCCTCAAGGTGGACGGCGGTGCGATGCACAAGTCGGCGGGCAACGCGTACCTGTTGAAGGACCTCGAGTCGTGGGGTTTCGAGCCGCTCGCGTTCCGCATGCTGGTCCTGAACAACAAATACCGGCAGCCGCTGGACTTCACGCGCGCCGGGCTTGCTTCGGCGCAGAACCGTCTCGACCGCTGGCGCAGGATCGTGCGCGACGCATGGCAGGCGACCGGCGGCACACCGATCGACGTTTCGCCCGACGATCCGCGGCGCACGGCATTCGTCGCGGCGTTGACCGATGACCTGAACACACCGGCGGCGCTCGCGCAGGCGGAGGCGGTCCTCGATCTCGCCGCGACGGGCGACGTCGCGACGAAGCGTCATGCGCTCGAGACGTTGTTCGACATGGACCAGGTGCTCGCGCTGTCGTTACGCGAGCGCGCGAGCGACGCCGATCTCACGACCGAAGAGCGCGCCGCACTCGCGGAGCGCGACGAGGCGCGCACGAAGGGTGACTACAAGCGCTCGGACGAGCTTCGCGCGGAGCTCGAGCGCCGTTACGGGATCCGCGTGAAAGACACGAAGGACGGCACGCGCTGGGAGCGCGTCCGTCGCAAGGGAGCATGACCATGGAAGAGTTCGAGAAACCCCCGGAGAACGCGGGCGCGCCTGAGAGCGGACCCGCCGACACCGGACCGGCAGACAGCGGCAATCAGCGCCCGCTGCAGCCCGCGTCCGGACCCCCCGGCGCGGAGGAGCTCGCGCGTCGCCGTCGTCGCGGTCGGCGCGGACGTGGTGGCGGACAGCGCTTCGGCGCGCCGCCGCGCGGCCCGGTGCCACCCCGGCCGTTCGCGGCACGGGGGCCGCTGCCGCCGCGTCCGATGGCGCCCCGCGACGACGAAGAGAACTCGCAGGCCCGCGAGCTCGCGAATTACGAGCGGCGCCAGCAGGCGCAGCGGCAGCGCACGCAGGGCGGCTGGCGCGGGGGCAACCGCGGCTGGGTGCCCGGCGTCGGCACCGGCAGCGGCGGCGGGAACTTCTTTGCGGGCGGCGCACGCGGTCCACGCCGCGGCCCGATCGGGCAAGCGCAGTACACCGAGACGATCCGCCGGGCGACTGCGGGTCCGCGCACGACCGCCGCGCCGTCGCATGACGCTGGCGAGCCGATCGCCGGACCGCACGCGGTCCTCGAGGCGATCCGCGCGGGTCGCGTCATCAAGCGCCTCTACGTTTCGAACGAACGCGGAACACGCGCCGGGGCGGTGAACGAGCTCCTCACCGAAGCGCAGGAGCGCCGCATCTTTGTGCGCTACGTCGACAAGCTCGAGGTGCAGCGGCTTTCGCCGATCGAGAGTCATCAGGGTGTCGTCGCGATCGTCGAGGGCAAGGCAGGCGTCGAGCTCGACGAGCTTCTGCTCCACCTCGACGCCGTCTCCGAACCGGCGCTCGTGCTGGTGGTCGACTCGCTACAGGATCCACAGAACTTCGGCGTACTGCTGCGTTCGGCGGAGGGCGCCGGCGTTGCCGGGGTCGTCATCCCGCGGCATCGCAGCGTTGGTCTCACGCCGGCGGTCGCGAAGACAAGCGCGGGCGCGAGCGAGCACCTGATGATCGCGGACGTCGCGAACCTGCGGCAGGCGATCGACGCGCTCAAGGAGAAGGGCGTATGGGTCATCGGCGCCGACGAGAGCGGCGACATGCTGTACGACGAAGTCGATTACCGCGGGCCCAGCGCGATCGTCATCGGTGGCGAGGGCGAGGGCATACGCCGTCTGGTGCTCGAAGGCTGCGACCAGGTCGTGCGCATCCCGATGGAAGGACACGTCGCGTCGCTCAACGCCGCGGCTGCCGGCACGGTGATCCTGTACGAGGCGCTGCGTCAGCGACGCCGCGACGTGGCGCCGCCGGACACGCGCACCGCTCGACCGGCCGCGCCGCTGCAGATCCCGGAGGACGCCACGGACGATCCGGAATTCGCGGAAGGCGATGAGGACGTCGTGCTCGGGGCGGACGCGCCCGCCGGACACGCGTCGCGCTCGGAACACGAAGCGAATGTGGCCGCTGCAGTCGAAGACGAGATCAGCGACCAGGAACTGGTCGACGCCGAAGGGCCCGCCGAGAAGCCCGCGCCGAAGAAACGTGCGGCGCGCCCACGCGCGAAAAAGAAGGCCGACGACTAGGTAGCATTTGCTGATCGCGTCGACCTAGCTCAATTGGCAGAGCAGCGGTTTTGTACCTTCCCGTAGTGCGAACGGCTCAACCGACTACACGTCAGACGAAGATCTGGGGAATCCGGGGAGAACGGGCGTCAGGCACGATTCCGAACACCCAAAACACCTGCCTCGGTTTCGAGAGCCTGCCCGCGCAATGATCTGAAGAATCGCGAGGACCGCGATTCGTGAATTTGCTCCGGAACTCGCGGCTGATACCCGAAAATCGACCCACAACACCATGGTGTAAGCGCCCAATAGTCTTGAGTGCGGCGGGCAGGCCGCACCAATTCGTTGGCCTCATCTCGCGTCTTCTGCCGACGGAGGTTCCCAACGCACGCCGCTCCGCTTCCGCCGCCGCCCGACATCTCGCGCGAGGTCGCCCAGGACCTCCTATCCAGCCTCGACATCGCGACGCCGATCGCCGAGGTGACACCGTGTGCGGGCGGGCTGAGCAATCACAACTACCGCGTCGCGTTCACCGATGGAGCACTTGCTCTTCTCCGCGTCTACCGATGGACGCACGACCAGCCCGAGCCAAACCGGCGGATCAAGGAGCCATGGCTCCATCAGCTCCTGGCTCGTGCGGACGTACCTGTCCCGCGAGTCCTGGCCGCATCCGATCGCTGCGCGCTGCTGGAATGGATCGAAGGAGTGAAGCTGCGGCAGATCGCGCTCACCGAGCCGCCAGCGGCGCTCGAGGGTGCGTGGGCTGAGGCAGGGAAGGCGCTGCGGCTGGCGCACGCGACGAATCCGTTCGGCGAGGTCGCAGGAGAGATCGTGGGTAACGAGCTCCGCCCTTTCGACACCTCGTGGTCGGAGTGGAACGCTCGCGAGATCAGGACCCACACCGCGCGTCTTCGTGAGCTCGACGTCATCGACGTTGCCGCCGCCATGCGAATCCAACGCATCTGTGACCGACTCCCGAGGCTGCTGGGCGAACCAGCGCCGGTTCTCGCGCACAACGACGCGCATCCGGCCAATGTGCTCGTCGCCGTGCGTGATGGCGCGTGGCACCTCGCGGCGTGGATCGATTGGGAGTACGCGTGGGTCGCAGATCCCGACTGGGACCTCGCCCGGTTCGCCTTCTTCGGCGCGGCTCAAGTCGGCCTCGTGCCCGAGGGCTTTTGGTCCGGCTATGGGCGGCGACCCTCGCCGGGCCGGAATGCGGTCTACGAGCTGCACATGGTCACCTGGCTCGCCGGTCTGCGTCCCGCTCGTCGCGCACCTGCCGCACCGGAGCTCCTCGCGCGCGAACGACTGATTGGAGTCGGACGAATCCTGGATCGCATAGAAGCTGGCTAGGACACAGATGCGCCTCGACTCAGATTTCTGCCCTCATAGTTTGTGGCGTGTTCGAAGGCCCTCGAGACCTGGTGCGGCAATACGAGACGCTTGTCGAGGGGAAGCCGGGTGCGAACGGCGTCGCCACTGGCGAGATCATCCGGATACTCGATCAACTCGAGTTGGTGATCGCGATGGTCCGGGAGCGAGGGCGCCAGACGAGCGAAGCTTTCGCGGTTGCTGGCACCGACGAGACAGCGCTCAAGGAGGCCGCCGCCAAGACATACAAACTGCATGACGAGAGCCAGCTCCTGACGGAAGCCTTCTATTACTTCGCCTTCGCAATCGTCAACCTAATTCGGAGGGAGCGCTTCCCGGACCTCGGGAGGATCGAGGCGAAGGACGTTGCCCTGATCCGGAACAAGTTGCTCGCGCACTACCAACCGGACCCGACCGCACCGTTCGGCCGTGTCGGAACCACCGGAGGCGCAGGAGGTCCAACCTTCGCAAAGTACGGTCGCGACACCGGCGGGGTCCTGCGGACCGGCGGGCTCTTCGAAGATGGGGAAGCCTTCGCCAGCGTGCTCTGGGATCTCTTCACAAATGCGATTGAGCGCGCTCGGTTGTCGCGAAGCTGATGGCAACTCGACCGATTTCTGCCAATCAAGACATGCCAGAGCCTCCCCGACCTGCGCGTCTGACGGTACGGATCTCCTTGGCCATCAAAAGCGTTCTGGGCCCCGCGTAGCAGACTTTGGACCGTGGATGCCTTGGAGTTTCTCAACGCCTTTGCCGAGTACGTCGAGCGGGAACACTCGACGGAGCTATACGAGTACGCGGGTTACACCGGCGGGGCTGGCGCGCTCCTTCTCAAGGTCAAGGCAAGCAAGGTCACCGTGGCGATACGCCCATGGGAGCGGACACTGGCGATCGGCCGCGCCGACGTGATCAGATCGGATACCCGCTATGAAGTGTTCCGAGGTCATGAGCCGCAGCTTCACATCCACGTCGGCGGGCGCTTTCGCGACAATGCCGTCCGGTACGCCCGAAACACCGATAGGTCCGCCCTCGTCGTCATTGAGCCGAATCAAGCTACGGTCGGCATTGTCCAATCGGGCAATATCCCCAAGCCCCTGCTCGACGCGTTGCTCGCGTTCTGCAGCAGCAACCACCTTAGGGCGACCTATGACTTCACGGGAACACTCCTGCACGAGGGTTTCACCGGCGACGTTGCGCAGGCAGGAAGGGTGGCCAGTCGCAGAAACCCCCGAGTCTTCCTCTCCTACTCATGGGACTCCGAAGCGCATCGACGCTGGGTGCTCAAACTGGCCGCTGATCTGATTCGCAGCGGTGTGCACGTACTGGTCGACGAGTGGGACCTACCTGACTTCAACGACGATCTTCACCTGTTCATGGAGTCCGGGATCCGCGACTCGGACTTCGTGTTACTCGTTTGCACCCCGAGATACGCGGAGCGTGCGAACGCGCGAAAGGGTGGCGTTGGTGTAGAGAGCGCGATCATTACCGGTGAGTTCTACGAGGCGGCCAAGGCTGGCAAGTTCCTACCCATAATCAGAAAGCGCGCCCGCCATCAGGCGAACAGCGCGCCGAGCTATCTGAAGACTCGCTATGCAATCGACTTCACGGATGACCCGTCCTACAGGGCGAAGTTGGACGAGCTCCTTCGCCGCCTGTTCGGCCAGCCTCGCTTCCGGCGTCCGGAGTTAGGGCCCATCCCGCAGTTCGAATCCGAGTCCGTCTAAGTAACGCCGAATCGTCTCGAAATGTCTGCGTCTTGATTCGGCGTTAGCCAATCCATGGTCTGACAGACCAAGACGCGATACCGCAGGCGGTGGTTCTCCGCAATACGACAGCGAAGGTCCGGGGCCCGGCGGACGTTGTGGGCAGGGGACTGGCTAGAGTGCCTCGCGGTGGCGAAGTTCCTCACCGGTCTCTTGCTGCTCGACCCGAAGTACTCGGAACTCTTCCCACTTCGCGGCCGCGGGTTCACGCTCGAGTTACGTGCCGGGACTCAAGAACGCGTGCTCTCCTCATACCCGTCGAAAGATGGAGTGGAGTCGTCAGGGCCGTGTCCGGAGGTCGCTATTGCCGCGAGAGGAGAGCGAGAGGCGCAACTCGTACTTGCGCTCATTGCTGCTGCTCACACTGTCGTGCAGGGCTCGAACTTCGTGTCTTTGGATACGACGCTGATCGATGAACGGTTGCTCCGTGATGCAGATAAATCGCGACGAATCGACACGATGGCAATGGGCGGTATCGCGGAAGCTTGCGGTGTTGCGGCACGTGCCTCCTGGCGCCGCTCTCGGGCCTACGCAATTGGACGGCTTCACTTCAGCATGGTGTTCTTCTCGACCCATCACATGGATCGTCATCCGGCATATACCGAGGTGATGCCCAAGTCACAGGATCCGCTTATGCACGTGAAGTTTGCGGAGGCGATCGTTCTCGCCTATGGGGCGATCGAGGAACTCGGCCTCAACGTGAAGGCAAGCCCGGAGAAACCGAACACCAAGAACGGTCAGTGGAATCCGCCGGTACTGGCTGACCTAGAAGGCCGCCTTCGGTCGGCTGGACTCGATCCATACGCGGCAGTTCTGTGGGAAGTGCGCGGCCGAAAGACAATGCTTGAAACCGTCAGAGCTGCGAAGGCGCAGCGACGCCTGCCGTGGACACGATGGCCGGATGTCCGCGACGTAGACGTGGCGCTGGTCGACGCGATCGCACATGTGAGCTGGTTGCGCAGCAAGGTTTCTGCGGATGCCGCTCCTCACGAATTGAGGAGCGTCCTATCTCCTTACGACGTCGCAAACGCCCAGCACGTTGCGCGAGAGGTCATCCTCGGCAGCAGATGGGCGGGCATCTTTCGCCTTTGGTTCGGCCGCGGCCGCCGTTCCGTTTAGAAAGTCCACTGTCATGGTGCGGCAGACCATGTGACCCGCGTTTCGCAACATTCTGTTCAGCTGAGTGCGGCGTACGGCTCGAGTTTTTCCGCATCCGGACCGAAGAGCAGCGACGCCAGCTGCTCCATGGCATCCGCAAACGCAGGCAGCACGTCCGCGGCTCGGAGCATCGAAGCGGCTCGTCGTAGGCGCAGCTCGTAGAGAGTTGCGATCGGTGTGCCGATGAGGTCGTCAAGGAGCCTCGGCGCGCTCGACACCGTGAGCTCGAAGAGCATGCGACCCGCGGTCGCCAGAGCGAGGCGCTCGGCAGTTATCTCCCGGCCCACCGCGCGCTGGTATGCCTCGTCCATCTGGTCGATCACTTCGGCTGGCAATGGCGCAGCTAAACGGCACTCGTAGCGGAGCCGCAGGGAACGCGAGATGCCAACTGCAGACGTCCAGCACTGCATTGCCGCGCAGAGCATCTTCAAAATCGATTAGCGTCACGGCATCCGGACCGGCGATCGCATTGCCCGGCCACGTGTCCCATTGGATCAGCGCATTGGCAGAATTACTCGCGAAGCTCTCGGCAATCACGTCGCGCAACTCGACAGTGAGCGTATCCGCCGACCACCCGATCAACTCCGCGACCCGACGCGCACTGTCGCGGGGATCACGGGCGAAGGGTGGCAGGAACTCGTCCTCGCGGAAGCCGGCGTCCCGGCGCGCGCTCGTAATCCTGTCAACTGCTTCCCGGCTAACACGGTGCAACAGTCCAATCGCGCTGGCGTAACGAACCATCGCGAGTCGCGCTGAATCTCGCTTCTCGAGGCGGATGACGTTTTCGACAGCGACGCCGGTCGCCTCGGTCATTACGATCACGAGATCGTCAGCAGAGACCGCGCGGAGTCGCGGAACTGGCGCAGTGTCTTGCTCGGACAGCGTACGGAGGACGCTCGTTTCGGCGATGAAGCGACGCCGACCGTCGTTGCCGAGGTACTGCTTCGCGACGAAGCGCTCTCCGGTTGCGGTGGTTTGAATTATCTGCACCTCAGAGCGAGGTCCGGCCGCGAAAGCCAGTACAACGCGAACATCGTCATAGGGCTGGAGACGAAGCAAAGCCGAGGCTGTCTCGAGCAGCACATACCGAATTCTCGTCGAGGCACCGTCTGAGGAATGGTCTGACGGACCGTGTGAGGGATTGTCGTAGAGTCGCGCCGATGCGGCCGACGCCCCCCAACATCGATCCGCGTATATGGCCTCGCCTTGAGGAGGCCCGCGAACTACTTCGACAGGGCGATGTCTCAGGCGCCTTGGACCGCTACACCTCCACCTGGGGCGAATGCGTGGCGACGGCGGATCACTATCACGCGTCCGTCATAGCGCATATGGCTGGCGTTGCCGAGCCGGACACCGTGAAGAAGCATGAGTGGAATCTGCGCGCGATTTCAGAGGCAGATCAGGTGGCGGATCGATCAGTCGTGAAGGGACGTGTACGCGTCCAATCTCAACAACCTCGGCATGTCGTACGCGCAACTGGGCGACCAGAGCAAGGCGATCGAGACATTCGAAGCCGCGCTTCGAGCAGTCGATGATCTGCAACCCAGGGCGTATAGGGATCAGGTTCGTGCGGGTATCGAACGCAATGTTGCGAGCGCAAGCCACACGGTCTGACGGACCATGTATTTGCGAATTCGGGCGGCATACGCGCGCCCAGGCCTTGCGAGAGTTCCGCCGCCAACGGCCCTGCACTGCTCCGCATCGCGGCGTCGCGACGTTGGCCTGCGCTCAGGCGACGCGCCGTGTACGACCGGCGTGGCGAGGTCCCTTGTCTTCGGAGGGCCTGACTGGCTACGTTGAGTTCGTGGGAAGTACGCGAGACGCTGCTGAGACGAGTGCATCGTCGCGGGTCAGTCTCGGTCGGGTCTTCACCGATCCTACGGTCGCCCGTCTCTATGAGCGTCGCCCGCCATATCCGGACGGCGTATTCGCCGCTCTCGCGCGGAGGCTCGTCGTGCCGCGCCACGTTCTCGATGCGGGTGCCGGGACGGGGGCGCTCGCACGAAGGATGACCTCGTTCGCCGAACGCATCGATGCGGTGGAGCCCTCGGCGGAGATGCTCGCCGAGGGTAAGCAGCTACCCGGAGGGTCAGATCCCCGCATCCGGTGGATCGAGGGCCGAGCAGAAGACAGCGAGTTCGACCCACCCTACGGCCTCATCGCATGCGGCGAGAGTCTTCACTGGATGGACCTAGCCGTCGTACTGCCTCGCTTTCGCGCGGCGCTCGCGCCCGGGGCCTATCTCGCGATCGTTGGCAACGCGAATATCCACGGCCCCTATCGCGAGGAGGTCTGGGCCGTCACGGACCGCTACGCCGCAGTCGCGAAGCACCCCGAGACGGCCGATGCGATCGCCGGCGTACGGGCATCTGCTCTGTTCACAATCGAGGGCGAGGAGCGCACCGATCCGATGTCCTTCAAGCAGTCCGTGGACGAGTACATCGAGTTCCTACACAGCACGAGCGTGCTGTCGCGCGCGCAGCTCGGCGACCGGGTCGAGTCCTTCGACGCCGAGGTCCGCGCCGTCTTCGCGCGCCGCGGGATCGATCGGCTGCGCTACGAGGTGGTCGGTTCTGTGACGTGGGCCGTGCCCAGGTAGCGGTGCTAATGGACATATTCAGGGTTCGCTACATCATGGCGCTATTCCGCAGCCTTCCGAGTAAAATGAGCCTCTCGCCGAGGTAGCTCAGTTGGTAGAGCAATGGTCTGAAGAACCATGTGTCGCGAGTTCGATCCTGGCCCCGACCGAGCCGGATCTAGTCAGGCCGGAGGAATAGCCGTCGCACCGCGGCGAGACGTGAAGAGAGGCCGCTGACAGGCGGCCTCTCTCCTTTCCCCGACAATGACGCCGTGACCGGCGCCGCGCGAGGACTGACCGACCAACGGAAGCTTGTGACAGTCGTGTTCGCCGACGTCGTCGGCTCGACGGCCTTCGGCGCGGCCAACGACGCCGAGGCGGTGCGCACCGTGATGGGTGCCTACTACGACCGCATGAAGGGGATCGCCGAGCTGCACGGCGGCACGGTCGAGAAGTTCATCGGCGATGCGATCATGGTCGTCTTCGGCGTCCCACGCCTCCACGACGATGACGGCGAACGCGCTGTCCGCGCGGCGCTCGCGATGCGCGATGCGATGACCGACTTGAACCGCGAGCTCGGCGTTTCTCTCGCCGCGCGTATCGGCGTGAACTCCGGTGAGGCCGTCGCAGGGAGCGGGCGGGAGAGCCAGTTCCTCGTGACGGGCGACGTCGTCAACGTCGCGGCGCGGCTACAGCAGAACGCCGAACCGGGCGAGGTCCTCGTCGGAGCGCTCACCGAATCGCTTACGCGCGCCGCGGTCGAGTACGCGGAGCGCGCCGCCATCGCGGCGAAGGGCAAGGACCTGCCGATCGCGGCGCACCGAGCGCTGCGACCGCGCAGTGTCGTTCCGGAGCAGGCTCGTGGCCTCCCGGCGATGCGCGCGCAGCTCGTCGGCCGGCAGCGCGAGTTGCGCCTCCTGCTCGACACATTCGAACGCGTCACGAGCGAACAGCGCGCGCATCTCTTCACGCTCGTCGGCAACGCGGGGATCGGGAAGTCGCGTCTCGTCGGCGAGCTGCTCGCGCGAATCGCGGGCCGCGGCGGCGCACGCGTCCTGCGCGGCCGAGTCCTTCCGTACGGCGCCGGCATCACCTACTGGCCACTCATGGAGATCGTGCGCGAAGACGCTGGCATCACTCCGGACGACGGCCGCGAGGCCGCGATCGCGAAGCTCGACGCGCGCTGCGGGGAGCGCCTCGGCGCGGATGCCGCGACGGTCCGGCAACGCCTCGCGGTCATGCTTGGCCTGCGCGCAGTGGACGACGCGCTGCCCGAAGTGCGGCCGGATGCGGTCGCGCGCGAGATCGCGTGGGCCGTGCGCGAGTACGTCGCCGCGCTCGCGCGCGATCCTGCCGTGGTCGTCATCGACGACCTGCAGTGGGCCGAGCCGGCGGTGTTCGAGATCATCGAGGGTCTGACGGAGCGTGCCGAGGACGCGCCGCTGCTGATGCTCTGTGTCGCGCGGCCGCAGCTCCTCGAAACGCGGTCCGGCTGGGCGGCGGGTCGCGCGAACGCCGCGACCATCACGCTCGACGCCCTCTCCGCGGAGGAGACCGCGACGCTCATCGCGCGCCTGCTCGACGTCGACGACTTGCCCGCCGATCTGCGCGCCCGCGTCGTGAAGCGGTCCGAAGGAAACCCACTCTTCTGCGAGGAGTTCCTTCGCATGCTCATTGACGAGGGCCGCGTCGAGCGCGTGGGCGATCGCTGGCGCGCGACCGCGACCGCGGCCGAGGTGCGGGTGCCGGAGTCGATCCATGCGCTTCTCGGCGCGCGCCTCGACGGCCTCGGCGATGACGAACGGAGGTTCATGCAGATCGCGTCCATCGTCGGCGAGCGCTTCGGCGCTTCCGAGGTCTCGGCGCTCGCGCCCGACGTCGACGTTGTGCGCGCGATCAGCGCGCTGAGACGGTCTGGCCTCGTGCTCGAGGACCACGAAAGCCGCGGGCCGGGACGCTACCGATTCAAGCACCTGCTCATGCGCGATGTTGCATACGCGGCCCTCTCGAAGGCGGCACGCGCCGAGCTCCACGAGGCATTTGCCCGCGAGCTCGAGCGCGAGGTGGGGGACCGGCGCGGGGAATTTGCCGAGATCGTCGCCCATCACGTCGAGCGCGCATTCGCCCTCTCGGCTGAGATCCGCGCGCCGCGCGCGGTCCTCGGCCCACGCGCTCGCGCGGCACTGAACCATGCGCTCGTGCTCGCCGAGCGGGCACGACGGCGGCAGGACGTCGGCCTCCTCCGGCCACACGCGGCGACCGTGCGAGCCGCGGTGGACGCGCTCGGCGACGCTGCGACGGACGTGGACCGCCTGTCCGTCACGCTGCTTGGTGCGGAGGAGCTGAGCCTCACACGTGTGTACGACGGAGCGCGCGCGCGATTCGAGCAGGCAGCGGAACTCGCAGCCGCCATGTCGCGGCCCGATCTCGGGGCGCGGGCACATCTTGGTGCCGCTCAGGCGATGGTGTTTGCCGCGGCCACGCGTGAGGACATTGCCGCGCTCATCACACACACGGCGGAAGCCGAGCGCCTCTACGGAGAGATCGCCGATCCCGGCGGGCAGATCGAGAGCGGACTCGTCGCGCTCGAATCCCTCTGGGCACGCGGCGAGACCGCGGCGCTGATCGACCGAGGGCTGGCTCTTTACGAGCGGGCGCGGGAGCTCGGCGACCGAGTGCGCGAGCTGCACCTGTGCGCGCGTCTCGCGCCTGCGGTCGGCGTCATGGGGCGTCGCGAGGAGGCGGCGGGGTTTCTGCGTCGCACGGACGAGCTGGTGCAGGAGCTCGGCGCGCGCACGCCGCCGTGGGCGCGGGCGGCGAAGTGTGGCGCGCTCCGGCAGGCCGGCGAGCTAGGCGCCGCGCTCCACTGTTACGGTGAATTCGCGGAGATTGGGCGCATCGAGCAGGATCCGCAATTCCCAATGGCGGCGCTGCGCAATAGCAGCGACACGCTTCTCGAGCAGCGACGCTACGGCGAGGCCCATGAGGCCGCACGTCAAGGTGTCGAGCTCAGCGTAAAGCTGAACGAATGGTGGAACCGGGCCGAACTCACCGGCATGCTCGGCGTCACGACCGCCGCGCTCGGCGACGCCGCCGCCGGGCTTGCGCTCATCGATGCGCTCGGGGACCGGAGCCACGACGTGTATGCCTCGGCGTTCCTCGTATGGTGCCGAGCGCGTATCTACGAGATCGCCGGCCGCGTCGACGTCGCGCTCGACGCGTACGTCAAGGCCGACGAGGCGATCGGTGCGACCGGGTTTCGTCGCCAACTGCTCAATGGCCTGATCCACCTCGATCACGCGGAGTTCGTGCACTCGCTCGGTCGTGCCGACGAATCGCTCGCGCATCTCGCAGAGGCCGAAGCGATGCTCGGGCCGCAGTCCGGTGAGCGCGCTGAGCGTCTTCGGTCGCTGCGGGTGCTCATCACCGCGGCCGGGAGCCGGCGTGGAGGCTAGGCGCTCCGCACGACGACCCTAGTGCAATTCCGGAGCGAATTCGTTGCCGACGATGGGCGATGGCATGCGGGTGTTTGATGCATCTCCGCATCGGGCTTCAAATTCGCGGCGACGATGCGAGAATCCTTAGCAAACTTGTGCCGTCCTAGCTCAATTGGCAGAGCAGTGATTTTGTAACTACCGCCGCCGCAACGTCCGGAGTCCCCACGCCAGCCTGGTTTTCCAATGATCTCGAAGGTGAACGGGCGTCAGGCACGATCCCGAACACACCCTCAACACCTGCATCGCCGGTTCGTCGGTGTCCGTCGTTTCCGCTTCCCGTGCTATGGTGGTGCTGGCACTTACTGGTCGTTTAGTAAGTTGGGAGGCTCGAGGTACAGGTGGTTCGCACAACGAAGGAAGAGACGGAGCGGCCTGCTCCCGCTTCCGACCAACAGATGCGGAGCCTCATCTTGGCCAACGCGGCGGACCTCTTCCTCGCGAAGGGCTACCGGGGCGTCTCGATGAAGATGATTGCGGATGCCGTTGAGGTCACGCCTGCAGCTCTCTACTACCACTTTCCCGATGGCAAGGAGGACCTGTTCACCGCGATGGTTCAGGCGGTGTTCATGGGCGAGAGGCTGACCTGGATTGACGAGGCTCTCGCCGAGCCAGAAGGCATCCGAGGACGGCTCACCCAGCTCACTTCGGCACTCGTTTCGCTTCCGCTCGATGAGCGTTTGAGTCTGCTCCTGCGCGATGCCAGGGAGCATCTCGAGGACCCAGAGCATCAGAAGGTCATCCTGTCCTTGCTCCACCGGATCAGACGGCATATCACCGACCTGTTTCAAGAGGCGCAAGACGCGGGGGAGATACGCCCTGATTTGCCGGTAAACGTTCTGGTCAGCCTTTACGTGGGCATGCTGCGCGAGGTGAAGGGCGCGCAGGCGGATCGAGCGGCCTCGGTGGTCCGTGTGCTCTTGGATGGCATCGCAATCCGATGAACGCCGTTGAAACGCACGGTCTGACTAAGCACTTCGGCAAACAGACCGCCGTCGACGATCTGTCCATGTCGATACCCGCTGGATCCATCGCGGGCTTCATCGGCCCGAACGGAGCGGGGAAGACAACAACACTGCGCCTCCTCCTTGGACTCGTGCGACCCGATGCCGGCCGCGCCATGGTTCTGCGTTACCCGCTTACCGAATCCGATCGCTACCTTTCGCGCGTAGGCGCGCTCATCGAAGCGCCGGCCTTCTATCCGAGTCTCTCCGGGCGGACCAATCTGGAGGTGCTCGCTCGTCTCGGTGGTCAGCGCGGATCTCGCGTAGACGAGATGCTCGAAGCGGTGGATCTCTCCGGTCGGGCAGGGGACCGGGTCGGAACATATTCCCTCGGCATGAAACAACGCCTCGGTGTCGCGATGGCCTTGCTGCCCGATCCGGAGCTCCTCATTCTCGACGAGCCGGCCAACGGCCTCGATCCTCTGGGCATCATCGCGATGCGCGAGCTACTCCGCGGTCTGCGCGACAAGGGGAAGACGATCGTGCTGAGCAGCCATTTGCTTGGCGAGCTTGAGCACGTCGCGGACTGGCTGGTCATGCTCCACAACGGGAAGGCGCTGTTC
>Ga0207684_10001453_pt1 | contig 25551 bp, 20 predicted proteins | sample KBSK5501metaG_FD_184342 | JGI IMG/M metagenome (GOLD analysis project Ga0207684, IMG submission 184342) | Corn, switchgrass and miscanthus rhizosphere microbial communities from Kellogg Biological Station, Michigan, USA - KBS K5-50-1 metaG... | ecosystem: Host-associated > Plants > Roots >...
GATTCTGCCATTGCTGTTCTCCTCGATGTGCAGAATCGGATGGACCTCCCAGAGGGTCGCGCGCGTTTGGCCGATCTGCTCTGGATGCTCCTGGTCCATCATAAGCCAGCCGCTGATGCGTACCTGTTTGCCGACCATGCCACTCAACGCCGAGCTCGTCCAGCCGGCGCGTAGCGCGTTCACGCGCGGCGTTACCTCGACCACGACCGACTTGCTGCGATCATCGCCCGGCTGCGCTACCAGCCACACGTGGAAGTCGCGGTTGTCCACGTCGTGGCAGTTCGTGCTCTCCGTGCCCTCGTGCTTGACACCCGCGATGTAGCCCGTCACACGGACGGCGATGCCTTCATCCTGCGCCACTGCGGCAGCATCGCTGGCCGACCAGTTCGCGCGATTGGTCCGCTCGATGTCCTGCGGCCACGTCAACGCCAGGATCGTCGCCATGGCGACGTCGTGATAACTGCCGCTCTCGCCGTCGTCCACGCGGTTCTTACGGACGTTGAGCTGCGTGTCGCCGCCGTCGCCGGTCGGCGGGCAGCCATGAAAGGTATGGTCCACCGGCGTGGGATGGGCGGCATCCGCTGGGATGCCCGTGTTGACCGCCGTGGTCGGGCTCCCACAGCTAGCGAACAGCAGCAAGATGCCGCACAGCAGCGGGAGCAGCGCGCGGCGCGCTATGCACATACCTGGCCTCCCTTTCGACGGCTAGCGCGCGAGCGCCGCGCGTATCACGTCCGCCGGCAGCTCGCGATTCTCTCCGCGCCATAGGAGAGCCCCTTCAGGCTCTGCGCGCGTGTCCCAGTAGACTTCGAGGCCATTGCCGTCGGGATCGTCGAAGTACATCGCCCAGCTGATGCGATGGTCCACCGTCGCAACCGCGACGCCCGCTTCCACCAGCGCCGCGTATGCCTGTGCGAACTCACGCTGGCTCGGCACTTCGAAGGCGATGTGATAGAGCCCGGTCGCCCTGGGTGGTGGCGCCGGCGCATCACTCGCAACACGCTGCAGCGCTACCTCGTGGTGCAGTGCGCCCGCTGTCATGAAGACGAAGCGCTCGTCCACACGCTCGACCACATGCAAGCCCAAGAAGCGCTCGTAGAAAGCAACTGCGCGGTCGAGATCACGCACCTTGAGGTGCGCGTGACCGAGCTTGACGGCGTTCATGCCCTGCGGCTCCTCACGAGAGAATGGTATCAGCAGCATAGCGCAGGCGGTGTGGGCAAATCAAGCGCTTACGCGCGTCAGCGTTGCCGGCCGCCGTTGCCGTTCGCGGCGGCTCCCGCTCCTCCTGGCCACAGCTCCAGATGATCGCCGGCCAGATGCACGCGTGCTCGCCCGCCGAATGGCACCGACTCGAGCAGCGCTTTGGGAATCTGCAAGCGGCCGACTCCGTCGATGATGACGGTTTCCTCAGCCTCTTCAGCATGGACGACTTCGGTGCTGGTGCGTCCATCGCGGATGGCGACGGAGCGATCCATAACCTCGGCCACGATCTGGTCGTGCGTTACCACGATCGTCGTCAGCCCCAGCTCGCGATTGAGGTTGCGCAGCAACCCCAGCACCTCGCGCGCGGTGACACTGTCCAGCTCGCCGGTCGGCTCGTCCGCCAGCAGCAGCTGCGGATCATTGGCCAGCGCGACAGCCAGCGCGCCACGTTGTTGCTCGCCACCAGACAAGCGATCTGGCCGGTGGTGGAGGCGCGGCCCCAGCCCAACCAGCTCGAGCAGCTCCTTCGCGCGCCGCTTGCGCCGGCGCGCCGGAAAGCCGGCCAGCACCATGGGCACGATGACGTTCTCGAGCAGCGAGAGGTCGCTCAGTAAGTTGCGGCTCGTCTGCTGCCAGACGTGACCGACAATGCGTCTGCGATAGAGCAGCCGCTCGCCGCCGCTGAGCCTTGTGAGATCCATCCCGGCCACCTCGCAGCGACCGGCGCTCGGCGTATCCAGGCCGCCGAGGATGTTGAGCAACGTGCTCTTGCCCGCGCCGGATGGGCCGACCAGCGCCAGCATCTCGCCACGCGGCACGCGCAGATCGAGCCCTTGCAGCGCCACGACCTCGAGGTCCGCCGCCTTGTAGATCTTGACGAGATTGTGGCTTTCGACCAGCACCTCCGCCACGGCGTTCTATCCCTTCCCTACACAGGCGCTCTACGGTATGCGGCGCCCAGTGCATGCTCTCTGCAGCGTCTAATCTTCACCCAGGCGCAGCGCTTTGCCGAGACCGATGGTTGCCGCATAGCGTGCGGCGATGGCCAGCGCGAGCAGAAACGCGGCCAGCAGCGCGGCGTAGAAGATGGCAATACCCCCGCCGTTGAATGCCAACACATACGGAGGAATCCCCAGCTTCACAGGATCCACTGTCGTGTCACTAAATTCGAGGAACGGCAGCGTCGCCGTCGCCAGCAGCAGGCCAAGCGCGGTCCCGCCGAGCAGACCGAAGAGATACACGACGATCTGCTCGCCAAGGAGCAGACCGGTCAACTGGCGGCTCACCATGCCGATGGTGCGCAACACGGCGAACTGGGTCGCGCGCTGGCGCGCCGCCAGCACCGACTGCGCCATGCTCCCGATCACTGCCAGCAGCGCCGCGGTCACGGCCCCTATGAGGAGCAGCCCCCGCATGCCCGAGGCGACCGGATTGAGCTGCGCCGCCGCCAGCTGATCGCTGCGACTCACCACGTTTTGCGCGTCTAGATCAGGCGCCCGTAGCGCGGCCAGCAGCGCCGCATGCTGCCCGGGATCGGCGGTGGTGCGCAGCCAGAACTCGTTCGGCCCGATCAGGCTATAATCGTTCGACGTCGAACTCGCCTTGATGGCCGCGAAGTAGTCCGCCATGTCGACCACAATAAAGCTACCGGAGACACGCGTGGGGTAGAGCGTGGGAAACGCACTCACGATGTCGCCAACCTCGAACGCTGTCGAGCTAAACGACGTCTCCGAGATACTCAAAACGAAGCGGTCGCCACGTTTGACATGGTGCGTGCTGGCGAAGGCATCGCTGACGAGCGTCCAGACGGGGCTGGAGCGCGTGCCGGCGTCGGTCGGATGTGAATTGGCGCGCATACTGCTGAGCAGCGCCGGCAGCGGTTGGTCCGCGTAGTCGCCCCGCCAGGAAATCACTCCCGCCTGCTGATAGAAGGTGGCGGGGTCGATGCCCAGCACATCCACCTGGGCGCCGCCCTGCGCGAGCGCCGTGGCATCGGCGCGGCTGCGATAGGCGGGAGTGAGGCCCAGCACACCGGGGAGCTTCAGCAGGCGTTGCTCTTGCACGGCATCGAAACCGTTGCCGAGCCCCGCGCTCTGGCCCAGGCGCACGTCCGCTCCGACGCTGTAGGCGACGCGGTCGCGCACGTTCTGTTGGAGCGACGTATCGAATGTCAGCGCGAACAGACCCAGCCCCACGGCGAGCATGAGCAGCAGCGTCATGCGCGTATAGCGCGCGGGGCTGCGCTCGACCTGGGAAAATGCGAGCAACGACGTCATGCCGCGCCGGCGCGCGGCCAGTCGCGCGCCGAGGCCCGCGCCAAGCGGGAAGACGCGCAGGACCAGCAGCGAGCCGGCCAGCAAGAGCAGCGCTGGCGCGACGAGCAGCAGCGGGCTCGTCGCCTGGCTCCCCAGCTCGGCACGCGTGGCGACGCCGCCGAACTGGCCCAGCTCCACGTAGCCGGCGACGCACAACACAGCCAGCAGCAGATCCAGGTAGTAGCGGCGCCAGAGCGGCTGGCGAGAGGCCCTGCCTTGCTCGCGGCGGAACGCCAGCACGTCCAGACGCGCCGATTGCAGCGCGGAGAACGCAACAGCCGCTACGCCGAGCAGCGCCCCGATGATCGCCGGCACCACCACGGACTGGGGCTGGGCCACGCCAGTCAGGTAATTGGAATGCGCGCCGCCGCCATACTGGAGGGATGCCGGCACGAACCAGCGGGTAAGCGCTAGCGCGAGCAGCACAGCGATGAACGGCCCGGCAACCGCGGCGAGCAGCGCCAGTAGCGCGCTCTGGGCGGTGAAGGTGCCGAGGATTTGCCAGCCGCTGGCGCCGCGGCTCTTGAGCGTCGCGATCTCCTGGCTCTGCCCTTCGATCAGCAGGCCGGCCATCGCGATGACGAACAGCAAGGCGAGGCCGACGACCTGCGCCACGATCACGTACAGCGGGAGCACCAGCAGCGTCTGCTGCGCGCGGATGTCTTGAATGTCGTGGTCGAGCGCCGTGGCGACGCCGACGGCTTCCACTCCCGGCTGGGGCTGCACGTCGCCGTTCATGTGCGCGCGGAGGCTGGCGATGCCGTCCGCGATGCCGTCCATATTCGTGATGGTGATGGCAGCGGGGCGGGTGTAGTACACCAGGTGCTGCATCATGGAGACTTGATCGAAGGGAGCCAGCTGCGAATAGAAGGTGCTTATGGGCAGCTGTACCGGATAGACATCTGACGATTCCTTTCCGGAGCGCGCCTCAAAGCTGCGCCCGTTCCAGTATGGATCGTTGACGTCGGTGGGCTGCCAGATGCCGGAGACCACGAGAGTGACGGTACGGCGATGATCGCCGAACTGCGTCACCTCGAACGTGCTACCGACATGCAGCCCGTGATCGGTGGCCATTTCGAGTGTCACGATGACCTGCGGCGCCTGGGACGAGTCTTGTGGCGGGCCGCCGCTAAGAAACGTCATGTGCGGGGCGGCGGCGGTGAAGTCGATGGCCTGGAAAACCACGCGCGGCGTATTCGAGTTCGCGGGCTGGAAGACATAGTCCGGCAACCGTAGGATCAGCATCTGCGCCGACTCGGCGGAGGAGGTGATCGCGGGCGCCGTGAAGCCTGCCAGATACTTCCGCCCGAGCGCCAATACTTGCGCCTGCGCCGCCGCCCCGGCGGCCGCGTTGACCCGCTGGCTCTGCACGGATGCGTCTATGTTGCGCTCGGCGGGTTGGGCGATGGAGAGCACGCGCTGGAGCTCCACATCGGCGACCAGGGTGTTGTAGAGCGGCACCGTGCAGATCAGCACTACCGCGACGAGGATGCCGAGCGCGACGGCAAGCAGCAGCCGCCACTGATGGGTGAGGCGCATGCCGGCGAGCCGGACGACCGAGCCGACGGGCGCGTGGCCCGCACCCCGCACGCTGGCTCGTCCTCCGTTCCGCCGCGATGCATCGGCGCCCGGTAGAGCGCCATTCCGTCTCCCCCGCGCGACACCCAACCCCATCCCACGCTCCTTCTCCCTGCCGGCGGCGGCGGCCGCGCAACGTCTGTAACTGAATGCGCCGCACGCCGGCCAAATCTCTCACGGCACACCCCTCGCATTGTACCCGACGCGTCAGCCCCGCAAACTGCCTTTCCTCTTTTCGCTGCCAGCGCTGTAAAGGAACAATCGAGCCCGCGGGTAACGGATTTTCGAGATAGGGCACACGAGGTGAAGAGAGAGTGGCAAACATAAAGCGCGGACAATCGCGAGTGAAGAGGCGAGCCGCGCTCGTCTCAGCTGTCGTCCTGTGCACAGTGCTGGCACTGGGCGGCTGCCGTGGCGGCTTGCACGCCGGCTCCGCTGCCCCCCAGCCGGCACAAGCAGCGCAGCATCTGCTGGCCGAAGGTGGCGGCCCTCCGGGGCACCAGACCCATTGAGAAAGCGCTCCGCCTTTGGGTTGTCCAAGGGCGGAGCGCCTGCGCGACCGCAGCCGCGGGTGCGGTCGCATGAATGCATCCAACGCGGTGTCTCGCATATATTGAATTGGTGCCGGCCCTGCTTGGCCTAGTAGCTCGTGCTCTCAGGCACACCGGCGCGAAATGCCTGCTTCAACATCTCGAACGCGCGCTTATTGTCGCCGCGCCGCTCGAGAAAATTCGAGAACTGGGCATACGCTTCGCGCATGTGCTCGTTGGACTGCGTCGTACCAAGCAAGTCAACCGCCTGTGTGTAATGCTGTTCGGCGCTCTCCAGATCTTCCTGCGCTTCACGTACGCGCGCCATCACCAAATGCGAGTCCGCCTGCTGCAGCGGATCACTCATCGCGTCGGCGCGATCTAGCGCCTCCTGGGCGGCTTTCTCGGCGTCTTCGATGCGCTGCTCCTGCAAGTAGACGGTAGCGAGACTGCGCTGCGCTTCGGCGATGCCGCGTGCATCCTGCTGACCCGAGGCAATCTCATACGCCGTGCGCAGCTGAGCAAGCGCATCACCCACCCGGCCCGCCTGTGCGTAGGCGCGCCCCAGCCGGTTATACACCTGGGCGACGAGCCGCCGATTGCCCGCCTCTTCATACTTGCCAATGCTGCGCAACGCATACATCTTGGCCTGGGCCGTATCGCCCTTGCTGCCGTAAGAAAGGCTCAGTACCCAGTAGATCGCGCCCAACCCCTCTGGATTGATGATATCGGGCGCGAGCGCTGCCGCTTGTTGGAGATAGCCGATGGCGTTCTCGAACTCACCACGATGCCAATACTGATTGCCGATGTTGTACAGCACGTTGAGCTTAAAAGTCGGATCCTGGATGCGGCCCTGCTCGATCGCAGCCAGACTGGCACGATAATTGTCCAGCGCGAGCGCATGGCTGTGCAACATCGAGTAGGCATTACCCAGCTCGTTGCGCACCCGCTCGATCAGCTCCGCGTCGCCGAGTCGCTCGGCCATCGGCAGCGCATCGCTGGCCTCGCGGCGAGCATCTTCGGCGCGCCCGAGCGCCACATAACAATAGGTCAGGTGCCAGCGCTGCAACACCGCTTCGCGCAGTGAAAGATGCTGCGAGCTCATCCGGAGCAAAATGTCAAGGGCAGCGTCTGCTTTGCCCTGGCGCGACAGAATCTGCGCTTCACGCAGCCGGGCGTCGATCTCGTCGCGGACACGCTCGTTGCTGGCTTCTCGGCTCTCCGCCGGTGAGGGCCCGAGATTGTCGAGCCCGCCCTCGCCCAATAGATCCGTCAACGGCACTTGTAACCGTTCGGCAAGCTTTTCCAGCGCTCCAAGCGAGGGGCGTATTTGACCGCGCTCGACCGCTGACACATACGAGACGCTAAACTGATTCCTTGCTACTTCTCCCTGGGTCAGATTCCTGGCCAAGCGGGCACGACGCAGTCTCTGGCCAAGCCGCATCGTCGAGGTTTCCCGCATCGCAGATTCACGCACAGCGTTTTGCGGCTCCACTTGTGTGCTCACTCCCATCACCACCCACTAATCTTCCAGGAGTTCCAGACAGGTGCCCAGAGGCAGCGCTCGACGGACTGGGAAGATCAGGCGGATATGTACTTTCGCGTTAGTCAATTCACTTTGCGCCGGGCAATCTGGGACGCTCGCGTATGCGGCTTCGCACTGGAGAGGACGGGAAACTGCTCGTCCGTACTGGAAGTGGATTTCGCATACCGTAGCGAGGCGATATCACACGTGAGTCGACGTGCACCGGCTTTCGCGAGGCGACACGACGTGGTTGAAGCTCTGCCTAGTGGGGTACCAGTCCTTGAACCCCACAAGAATCCCCTCACCGTAGTCTATGTGGCTTCACGGCGTACCTGAAATGTTGCTACATGGTACACACTCCCGCGGACCCAAACAGCAGCGCGGCGGTGCCCGTTTCACTCCTTGCTCGTTGGCAGCGCGTGAGCTATGAGCGTAGTGTTGATCGCTTTCGCACGATTATAGTTATGATAGCACTGCCCGTCAACGTTTCGCGCGTGAACTGGGACTTTTTAGCGCGATTTCATCGAGAACTCGCCATGCTCTTCCATGCTCTAATATGACTCCAACCCGCCTCTGCGAGTTCCTGCCATTCCACATGCGCAAGAGTGCGGTTGAAGTCTCGACGAATACGCCTGCTGGGCAAATAAAAGATATCTTGATTGCAGACTTGGTGCTTGCTTCATTTCTAGGACCCGAGTGCAGCCACGTGCCCACAAGGAGCGATTAGCTCATCTGTTGCTGCTCGCACGTCATTGGCGCATTGATGCACGTCACGGGCGACAGCAGCACCACTACAAAGCGTCCGCTCGGCGTCCCATTCATTCGTCCGCAGACGCGACGAACAGCAAGCGTTCCCCTGCATAGCCATCAAATGTGAACGCGCTTGGTGCCGTGCGGAGATGACGCGCGCTCATGCCAGTGTGCATGTGAGTGATATCGGCATGAGTTGGATACGCCGCGCGTACAAGTGCAGTGACCAAACGCCGAGCTTGCATGTGCCACGTGCACTGCACACGCCCCCCTTTCGTTCATGGGATCGGGTTGCTTTCAAGGTGCGCTTCGTCCGGCTTATCGCTGAGCCTACCGCGAGGTGTGTGCTACACTGACTCCGTGCAGCACACCGTGACGGTGGGCGCCATGCCGGGTGGAGGGCTTTCGTGACATGAGCGGGCCGGGGGATCGGCGGGTCGTTTATCGCACTGGAATCGGCCGAGTACGCACCTGTAGCCGTTGTGGCCGACCTGAAGGAGAGTGCCGCTGTGCCGCCCAGCCGCCGCACGCCGGCGCTGGCGCGCGGCCCGGCATGCCACGCGATGGCGTCGTGCGCCTCGCACGTGACCGCAAGGGACGCGGAGGCAAAACCGTGACCGTCGTGACGGGGCTGCCAGACGACGCTGCTCTGGTAGACGGCATCGCGCAGACGCTTAAGCGCCTCTGCGGGACGGGCGGCGCCGTGAAAGATGGCGTGATCGAGCTGCAGGGCGACCACCGCGAGCGCCTCGCGGCAAAACTCAGCGAGCTCGGCTATCGAGTGAAAATTGCCGGCGGCTAGCTCCACGCTTGACACGCGGCGGGACCGATGCATACAATCACGCCAGGTGTCGCTGCATGCCCAGGTGCGAGGCGCGGCGCCTGTCGCAAGATATCCACACGACTCGTGAAGTTGTCCGCAATCGGATGACCGCTCGTGTGGTGATGCAGGCACATGCCAGCAAGGTGAATGATGACCAGGAAAGATACGTCCCAGGAACTGGATCGCCCCCACTACTATTCACAATTCTGGGTGGACGTCGCGGCCGGCAAGCGTAGCGTTGCCGACGGTGGGAACGACGCCGAGCCGTTTGAGGCGGACGATGAGCTGCCTCTCGCACTGCCAGAGTACGAGACGGCGGTGCCCGCACGGCCAGCGGCCAAGCCGAAGGCAGCCAAGCCAGAAAAGAAGCCAGAGCCGGCGCGACCTACCATCACGTCGCTGGCGGATCTCGCGAACATCGACCTGCTCATGAAGAATTCAGCCGAGATGGACGGCGACGAAGTGCCGGACCTCGAGGCTGGCGCCATGGATGACCTGGCCCCGTTCGGGGAGTCTTCAACCGAGGAGACGCCTGTCGTCACGGATTTCGAGGTCGAGCCGGAAGACGCCGCTGAGGCTGAGGCTGGGGCCGTGGACGAAGAGGACGAGTTCGGTAGCGACGACTTCGACGAGGAAGAAGAAGAAGAAGAAGACGAGTGGGGAGGCGCACGTCGCCCCGGCAAGGCGCCGAAAGCGCCCAAGCGGCCACCGCGGCGCACGTTCTAACGCAGCCAGTAGCGTAAGCGACGAGGGACAGCGCAGCACGCTGTCCCTCGTTTGTTGTCTTCCAAACTCTACGTCGCGCGCAGGTCAATCGCGTGGCCGGGTTGGGTCAGTCTGGCGGTGCCCGGCGGCAGCTCGACGCAATACAGCGCGCTTGGCACTATTGGCCCAACCGACCAGGGGCGCAGCCGGCGGCCCACCCGCTGCACGATGCCGTCGGCGCCGACGAACACCACGTCTAGCCGCATGAACATGAAGAACATGTGGACACTGTTGTTGGGCAACAGCACCAGGCCCGTGCCTTTCGGCAGCGATCGGCGCCATTGCAGCCCCAGGAATCGCGCGAGAAATGTCTCGGCGACAGCGGCACGCTCGGCCAGCACCTCGCCGGTGGATGTATTCACGACGGAGACGTATCGCATGCGCGTGGCGCTCCTTCAGCGCGCGTCGCCATGGACACCGCGCCATTCGGCGTCCAGCACGACCGATGTGGCATCATAGGCGCTGCCACTGCGACTGTCCACTCACTAGGGTGAACGTCCGCCCCGCCAGGTGCCACAAGAGGGCAATCTAACCCGTACCGATACGTTTCGTTCGCGGTCGGCCTCTCGCGGCGGCTCCGTCTCCCCTGGACATAGGGCGAGAATGAGACCGGGGAGTTAGAGCCAGCAATCCCTCATGGCTCAGCGATATGCTCGGGGGCGCGCTCGCTATTGGGGGTGACATGCGCCGCGCGCGCAACGCGGCGGTGGTTCCAGAGCCAGACGCCAGCCAGCATGGCAAGGAAGGCCGCCAGCACGAGCCAGCTCAGACTACCCCAGCGATGCGCCGCCGCCTCATATGACTTGCCCAGGGCCGCCCCGAGCAGTATCCAGGCGGTGATCCAAATCAGCGAGCCGGCGGTCGTCGCGGCCAAGAAGCGCTCGAAGGGCATGCGCACCGCGCCGGCGGGATAGCTGATGAAGCTGCGCACGACTGGGATGAGCCGCCCGAGGAAGACCCCCCAGACACCTCTCGTGCGCGACCAGTGCTCCACTTCGTGCACGAACGCCGTCGTGGGGCGCAGGTAATACAGCCAGCGCTCGAAACCCTGTGCGGGACGCGCCGCCGGCCGCGCGAGGGAGAGCAGATCGATGCGGCGGCCGAGCCAAAATGCCACGCATGAGGCGGCAACCTTGCCGGCCAGGGCGACGGCAATCGCGGCGGCGAGATTCAGCTGGCCGCGGTGGCCAAGGTAGCCGGCGAGCAGCAGCAGCGGCTCGTCGGAGATGGGGAACCCCGTGCTCTCCACGAAGAGCCAGGCGAGGATGAATGCGTACAGCCCGCTGGCAGGCAGATGCTGTGCCCACACAAACAGCCCGCTCATCCTCCGGCCCCTTCCGTCACGCAGTGGAGGCGCTTTGCGCACCAGGCTCCGGCGCATTGTACGCCGCGCATGTTAAATCGCGGTCCATGCACGACACCCTCTTGCACTACACTGGTGCAGCACAGTCACGTCCGAGGGAAAAAAGCGCGTAGTGCGTACGTGGAGGAGGCGGTTGTCCAGCCGCGAGGAGGACCGCTCAGCGCAGCGCTGCGGCCTATGACGCGTCAACCACCGCATGACGCGTCGAACTGGACCACGGCCGGCGCGCCGCCCTCAGAGTCGGCGGATTGGAAGCTCACAGAATCCTGATGCGAGCCCAAGAATGTCCGGTTGGTAATCGTGATCGAAGTAGTATGCCCAGACTCCAGTCCGCCCGAAGACGGCGAAACGCTGACCTCGGGCAGGCCGAAGTTGGATGGGATCGTCGCCGTCCACTCCAACGTGTCGGGTCCGTTGTTCGTCAGCTTGACAGTCTTCGAGTGATTGTTCTTGCTGCACCCCAGCGTAATGCTGGTCGGCGAGACGGAGAGCCAGTTCGCCAGCACAGTCGCCGTGGGTGAGGGCGAGGGCGAGACAGTCGGCGACACCACCGCCGGCCGCGGCGTGCCAGCTCCGCCACTGCTGAAGAGCCCGCCTCCAGTGCCATAGAGAATGTTGCCCAGGCCGAGGCCGATGCCGAACACGAGCGCGGCAAGCACGAGCGCCGCCGTCGCGATGAGCGCCGCGCGGGGCAGCCAGCCGCCGGGTGGAGGCGCCGGGCGCGCGGGCAGTGGCCACACCGGCGCCTGCTGGCGCCACGCCGGCGCCGCATCATGCAGCGTGGCGTCGTCCGGCACGAACGCTGGCAATCGTGCCGCGCTGTCGGTAGCCCCGCTGGGCGCCTGCTCGATTCCCGCAGCCGAGTGCGCGCTCAGCAGCTGGCCGCTCTCAGCAGGCACCGGCCTGATGGCCCGGCGCATTCCGCCTGAGAACGGCAGCGAGCGGGTGGGCCCCGGCGTGCGACCGAGCTTGAAAGGGCCAGCTGGCGCGCTCATTGCTGCCGGGTGGCCGCCGCTCTCCTCAGTGCTGGTCCAGCCCCACAACTGACCGAGCGTGCGCGAGCGTCGTGAGTCGCGCAGCGCATGGGCAAACGCGCCCGCGCTGGCTGGGCGGTCTTCCGGCTCCTTTGCGAGCGCCCAGAAGATCGTCTCTTCCATGCGGGGCGGCACGTCGGGGCGGAGGAAGCGCAGCGGTTGTGGAGGCTCGATCATTTGGCGGCTCAGCACCTCCCTCAGCTCGCCGCCGCCGAACGGGGTACGCCCCGCCAGCAAGATATATGTGACGATGCCCAGCGCGTAAGTATCGGTGGCTGGACCGACCGGTTCGCCCTGCACCTGTTCGGGCGCCATGTACTCTGGTGTGCCCATCGCTGAACCGGTTTGCGTCAGCGCCACATCCTCAAACGCCGCGCCGGTCCGCTCATCGCCGAGCTCATCCATCGTCGCCAGCGGATCGCCGGCAAACGGCCGCGCGATGCCGAAGTCCGCCAGCAGCACCCGGCCATCGGGATGGAGCAGCAGATTCGAGGGCTTGACGTCACGATGGACCAGCCCGCGGCTGTGTGCGTGGTCGAGCGCGGACGCCGCCTGCTCGATGTATTCGAGCACCCGCAAGACGGGCAGCGGACCCTGGCGAGCCAGCATGGTCGCGAGCGAGCCATCGGCGAGGTACGGCATGACAAGGAAGGCCATGCCGTTCTCTTCGCCAAACTCGTAGATCGGCATGATGTTGGCGTGATCGAGCGTCGCCGTAGCGTCTGCCTCACGGCGAAAGCGCGCCAGGAACACTTGCCACGCCTTGGGGTCGGTGGCCAACTGCGGCCGAAGCACCTTTACGGCGACCTGGCGATGCGGGCGCTGCTGGCGCGCAAGGTAGACCGCGCCCATGCCTCCGATGCCGAGGGGGGCTTCGAGCACGCACGAACCCAGACGCGTTCCTACTAGCGTGTCCGGATCCCAGGCCTTACTCATAGCTATAGCTTCTTCTCGAGATTCCCCACGCCCTGAGTGATCGCGCCGATCAGCTTGCCGGGCGCTGCGATCTCGGACTTGATCTCATTCTCGGCGGAGCGGATGGACGATACCAGGAAGTGGATCACCTCACCCACCAGCACCGTGAGCGCCGCGGCATAGCCGAGCGCCAGGCCGATGATCGCGGCGGTGATGTGCACGAGTAGCGTCGGGGCATAGGGACTGGGCCGCCCGGCGGCAAAGTACGCGACGAGTTCCGCTGCCCCGCCGCCCACGATCAAGAGGAGGAAGAACCAGAGAAAGACTCGACCGATGGCGCGGCGCAACGCGCCGAGCAGATGAACTACGGTCCCGGCGGCTACCATGTGGTTGCTCCTTATATACAGGCTGGTGACCCTCCCGGCGGGTCGGGCTACACGCGCCGCGGCGCGCGGCGCTACACTGGCATGTCACGGCGACGCCGCCAGTGTAGCACGTGGTGCGTGCCTGGAGTACTTCACATAGGCGCTGTGTACTATGTGTACCATCCCCCGCGGCTGCTTCTGCTCCTCATGGGCAGATGAAGACTGCCGCTGTTCGGCGCGGCGGCGAGCCCCACGGCATAAACGCAGGACTTTTGGTACGCATCTAAAGCGATGAGGCGGCGCAAACGCAGGCAGGAAGCGGGCTGGTACGGATCAGCGATTGACAATGTTTGATACAATCAATGATGGCGTAGCGCATTGGGCCGTATGACGCACCACCTCCCACCACGACGTCAGTCCGTGCGCGCAGCCCTCAAGATGGGTGGAGGAATGCCGGTCATGCCTGATCTCGCGGGCATCATCTTCTGGATCCTGGCCATTACCCTGGTCGGCTCCTCGCTGGCGGTCGTCATCGGACGCAAAATCGTGCACTCAGCGCTGTTTCTGGTGCTTGTCTTCGGCGCAGCGGCGGGCATTTTCGTGCTGTTGAATGCTGAGTTCATCGCCATCGTGCAGGTCTTGATTTACGCCGGTGCGATCACCGTGCTGATCCTGTTCGCCATCATGCTGACGCAGCACAGCATGGGGCCCAACAGCAATCCCTTCAGCGGACAGTGGTGGCTGGCGGGGCTGCTCTGCGTGGCGCTGGCGGGCGGCCTCATCTACGCCGTCAGCGGCAGCCAAATGGCGATAGGCTCGCCGGGCGCGCTGGCGAATGTGGCGACTGCGGGGCCGGATGGGGGAACGGTGGTGCGCATCGGGCAGCTGCTCTATAGCCCGTTCACCTACAGTTACGTGCTGCCCTTCGAAATCGCGTCGGTGGTGCTGCTGGTGGCGATCGTGGGCGCGATCATGATTGGCCGAGAGGACTAGGCGGATGCAGCTCACCCTCAATCATTTCCTTATTCTCGGGGCCATCACGTTCTGCATTGGCCTTTTCGGCGCCCTTAGCAAGCGCAACGCCGTCTCGATTCTGATGAGCATCGAGATCATGTTGAACGCGGTCAACATCACGATGATCGCCTATGCGTCGGCATTCATTCACCATCCGCCGACCGGCACGCGCCTGACCGGGCAAATTTTCGCGATCTTCATCATCACGGTGGCAGCGGCGGAGGCGGCTGTCGCGCTCGCCATGATCATCGCCATCTATCGGCGCCGCAACACCATCGATGTCGGTGAGATCAACCTGATGCGGTGGTAATCGCCATGCGTGTTGGAGACGTCCTCTGGCACGCTGCCAGGCGCGAACGGTAATGGAGTGAACGCATGTCCTTCTCCCCTGTTGAATACGTATGGTTGGTGCCGGCGATACCGCTCGCGACCATGCTGATCATCTTTTTCGTCATCCGGCCCATCGAGGCGTTGACGACGCCCCGCCATGAGCCGGCCGCCACCGGAGCTGGTGAGCATGGCGGGCACGGCGACCCCGGCGACGCGCACCCCGCCGAGTACGCCGCGGCAGGGGAGACGGCTGCCGCGGCGACTGCGACTGCGACGGCAGTTGCCGCTCCCGGTGGTGAGGCGCAGAAGGTGGCGGAGGACACGCACGACGCGGGCGCGAGCACTGGGGGAGCCGATCACGAACATGGCGGCTCGACCACTGGCTGGGGCATGGTCAGCAGCGTGCTCGGCGTCGGCGCCTTGGTGCTCTCCACCGCCCTCTCGCTGGCCATCGGCTGGCAATTCATCAACGACAAAGCACTGCTGGCGAACGGCTACTTCCAGCACCTCTACACGTGGTTCACCTTCGGAAGCCTTCAGTACACCATCGACATTCGCGTCGACGCGCTCACCGCCGTGATGCTGGTGGTGGTCACGTCCGTCTCGCTGCTGGTGCATCTGTACTCCGTCGGCTATATGGCAGGCGACCCCGGCTACGCGCGCTTCTTCATCGAGCTGCTGATCTTCACTGTCTCGATGCTCATTCTGGTGCTGGCGGCCAACTTCCTAACCCTCTTCATCGGCTGGGAGCTGGTGGGCCTGTCATCGTACCTGTTGGTCGGCTTCTGGTTCTACCACGCCCCTCCGCCACCGGGATCCGAAGTGCCCTACCCGCCGCCGGCCTCGCTCAAGGCGTTCGTCACGACGCGCCTGGGCGACTTCGGCTTCCTGATCGGCATCCTGATCCTGTTCGTCAACACCGGCACCTTCCAGTTCACGACGCTCAACACGGCGACGCAGACGTTCGCTGCGCACGATCAGGCCACGCTTACCCTGGCGATGATCCTGGTCTTCTGCGGCGCGGTCGGCAAGTCCGCGCAGTTCCCGCTGCACGTCTGGCTGCCGGACGCGATGGCCGGCCCGACGCCTGTCAGCGCGCTGATCCACGCCGCCACGATGGTGGCCGCCGGCGTCTACCTGGTGGCGCGGCTCTTCCCGATCTACGCACAGGCGGCCGGCCCACAATCACTCGCCGTGGTGGGCTACATCGGCGCGTTCACCGCTCTCTTCGCCGCGACCATCGCACTGACCCAGAACGATATCAAGGGCGTGCTCGCCTTCTCGACCATCAGCCAGCTCGGCTACATGTTCGCTGGCCTCGCCGTGGCGCCCACCAATGCCGTCGGCACGTTCCATCTGTTCACGCACGCCTTCTTCAAGGCGCTGCTCTTCCTGGGCTCCGGCAGCGTGATCCACGCCGTCGCCAATCAGGACATGCGCAAGATGGGCGGTCTGGCGCGCGCGATGCCGATTACGGCGTTCACCTTCCTCATCGCCACGCTCTCGATCTCCGGTATCTTCCCGCTCTCCGGCTTTTGGAGCAAAGACCCGATCATCGGCCTGGCCTGGGATCGCGGCAATTACGTCGTCTACGGCATGACGCTGGCGACCGCCGTGCTGACGGCCTTCTACATGTTCCGCCTATATTTCCGCACCTTCGGCGGAGTAGGCGGCGCGTTTGCTGGCTTCTGGGGCGACCAGCGCCAGTATCGCGGTGAGGGCCACCCGCACGAGTCTCCCTGGGTGATGACGCTGCCGCTCCAGATTCTGGCGGCGCTCACGGTGCTGATTGGGCTGGCGGGCTTCAGTTTTGGCGCCTGGCCGGGCATGAATCGCGCCTTTGCGGATTTCCTGTACGGCGGCGCGTCGGTAGGCTATGAGCCGGCGCCCCTGCCGGACACGCTCACGCTGGTTGGCCTGGCCGCCGGTGTCGTCGGCATCGTGGTCGCCTGGTCTGTCTATGCACTCGGTGCGATTCCGTCCGACGTGCTCATGCGCAATCCCGTCGGCGCCTGGGTCTACCGCGTGCTGTACCACCGTTATTACCTCGACGAGCTCTACATGCTGATCATCAAATACATCGTGATTGGCCTCTCCAACGGCGTGGTGCTCTTCGATCGGTACGTGATCGACGGTATCGTGAACGGCTCCGCCCGCGCGGTGCGCGGCCTGGGCGACCTGACACGCCGCTCCGAGACCGGCGAGCTGCAGAGCTACGGCGCGGCGATGTTCGGCGGCGCCCTGATCATCCTCATCGCGTTCTTCATCGCCATCGGCGCGATTGGCCGCTAACCAGGAGGGGAAAGGCACTCTCATCATGTTGCTCACCGCCATCATCTTCCTACCCCTGGTCGGCGGCCTCGTCGTGCTGCTGCTGCCCCAGCGCCTCGCCAGGTGGCTGGCCGCCGCCTTCACGCTGGTGGTCTTCGCCCTCAGCCTGTGGATGTATTTCGGCCGCACGGGCTTCGGCGACGTGTTGAACCCGCAGTGGTACGTCGATCAGCCCTGGATCAACATTTCGCTCGGCAGCTTCCACTTCAAAGTAGACTATGCGCTCGGGGCCGACGGCCTAAGCATGCCGATGATCATCCTCAACGGCCTGCTCTCGTTCCTGGCGGTGATCGGCTCCTGGCACACCGACCTGCGCCCGCGCTTCTACTTCGCGATGCTGCTCTTCCTCGAGACCGGCGTCATGGGCGTCTTCGCCGCCTTCGACCTCTTCCTCTTCATCCTGTTCTGGGAGGTCGAGCTGATCCCGATGTTCCTGCTGATCGGCATCTGGGGCGGCGCGAACCGCACCTACGCCGCATGGAAGTTCCTGCTCTTTACCCTGGTCGGCTCATCCTTTACCCTGGCGGGCATCTTCTTCATCTACGTGCAGACCGGCGCCAATGACGCCAAGTATCAATCCTACGCGGCCGCCGCGCCGCATATCGGCGGCAGCCTGCCGCTCTTTGGCGGCACCATCTCGGTAGCGCTGCTGCTCTTCTTGTTGCTCTTCGCCGGCTTCGCGGTCAAGCTCCCCATGTGGCCGCTGCACACCTGGCTGCCGGACGCGCACACCGAGGCGCCGACGGCGGTGAGCGTGTTGCTGGCAGGCGTGCTGCTCAAGATGGGCGCCTATGGGCTGATTCGCGTCTGCCTGGGCTTCGTGCCGCACGGCGCCAGCGAGTTCGCCCCGGTGCTCGGCGTGCTCGCCGCGATCAACGTCTTGTGGGGCGCCGGCGCCTCGCTTGTGCAGCGCGACATGAAGAAGATGATCGCGTACTCCAGCGTCAGCCACATGGGCTACGTGCTGCTTGGTGTCGCCGGTGCGGCGGTGGTGGGGGCGTCGCTACCAGACTTCCGCCAGGCGGCGCTGACGGGTGCGACGCTGCAAATGTTCACCCACGGCGCCATTACCGGCGCGCTCTTCTTCGCGGTCGGCGTGCTCTATGACAAGGCACATACCCGCGATATCGACGCCTTCGGCGGCCTCGGCGTGCGCATGCCAGTGGAGAGCACGCTCTTTCTCATCACCTGTTTCGCCTCGCTGGGTCTGCCGGCGCTCAGCGGCTTCGTCGCGGAGTTTCTGGTGTTCACGGGGACGTTTGCGCTATTGCCCATCCCCACGGTCTTTTCGGCCTTCGGCATCGTGATAACGGCGGGCTATCTGCTGTGGATGTTCAGACGCGCCTTCTACGGGCCGCTCAACCTGAAGTGGAGCTGGATCACGGACGCGACCCCGCGCGAGGCGTTCCCGCTGGTAGCGCTGGCGGTCGTGATCCTATTCGTTGGCATTTATCCCGCGCCCATAGTGGACTTACTGAAGCCCAGTCTGACACAGATCCTCAGCTCGGTGCAGCATGTGGCGGCGGTCCGTTAGGCCTTCTCTGGCAGGAGCACAACAGTGACATCTCATATCGACGCCGTGCAAGTCTGGATGCTCTCGCCCGAGCTGAGTGTCGTGGTGCTGGGCTTCATCGTGCTCGGGCTAGACCTGTTCACGAAGAGTCGAGCACTGATCGCCTGGGTCGCCATCGCCGGCCTGCTGGTGCCGACCTTCTTCACCATCTCGCTGGCCACCGATCTCTTTGGCAGCCATCCGACGCACGGCTTCTTTGGCATGCTGGTCGTAGATCAGTTCTCACTCTTCTTCAAGTTTCTCTTTCTGGGTGCCGGCTTTGGCGTGCTGCTCGTCTCGTATGGGTACGTGGGCAAGTACTTGCGCGCGACGATTGGCGAGTACTACAGCATCATCCTCCTCTCGCTCGCCGGCATGATGCTGATGGCGAGCACGGGCGAGCTCATCTCGATTTACATCTCGCTGGAGCTCACAAGCATCCCGCTGTACATCCTGGCGGGCCTCTCGCGGCGCGACGCACGCTCAGCAGAGGCGGCCATCAAGTACGTCCTGCTCGGCGCGATGTCCTCGGCGATTCTGCTCTACGGTATGGCGCTGCTGTACGGCGCAACCGGCAGCACCGACCTGAGCGAGATCTTCACCGCCGCGACACAGTCGCTGCACAGCAGCAATCTGCTGCTGTTGGCGGCGGACGCGCTCATCTTCGCGGGCTTCGGCTTCAAGATCTCGGCAGTGCCGTTCCACATGTGGGCACCGGACATCTACGAGGGCGCGCCCGCTCCCTCGACGCTGTTTTTCTCCGTCGGCTCGAAGGCGGCGGGATTCGCTGCCATTCTGCGCGTCTTCGTTGCCGGCGGGCTGGTGGCTTCGACCAGCAGTTATCTGTGGGTGATGGTTGCCGTTGTCGCCGCCGTCACCATGACGCTCGGCAACGTCGTGGCACTCTTGCAGACCAACATCAAGCGCATGATGGCCTATAGCAGCATCGGGCAGGCGGGCTACCTGCTCGTCGGCCTGGCCGCGGTCATGATACACAGCGGTGCTGGGGGCGACGCAGCAAAGGCCGCCGGCAACCTCGGTATCCTGACCTTCCTGGCGGTCTACGTCGTCACGAATATCGGCGTTTTCGCGGGCATCATCGCGTTGGCCGACGCCACCGGCAGAGAGAGCATTCGCGATTACGACGGCTTTGGCCGGCGCAGCCCGTTCATTGCCTTCGGGATGGCGCTGTGTCTGCTCTCGCTGGCGGGTATCCCGCCGATGGCTGGCTTCTTCAGCAAGCTCTTCATTCTCTGGTCGGCCTGGAACCAGGGCTCGGCGCTCACCTGGCTGGTCGTGCTTGGCCTCATCAACAGTGCCATCTCGCTGGTCTACTACGCCAACGTGATCTGGCGCATGTACACCGTCGAGCCAGCCAAACGGGACCGCTTGAGCACGCCGCGCACGGTGACCGTGACGATGGCGTTTTCCGTGGTCGCCATCCTGGCTCTGACCGTCGCCTTCGGCGTGCTGCTGAACAGCCTCGGCGCCGGCGCGAGCAGCCTGTTCACACTCTCGAAGTAGGCAGCCGCGCAGATCGGACAGGAGCACGAGCTCGCTGGCTGAAGGGAGGGGGACACATGCCCAGGAAAATGCAGGCGAGCGATAGCGGCGCCACGCCGAATGTGCTCGTCGCCGGCGAGATGGCGCCAGACTTCACGCTGCCCGATCAGGACGGTGTGGCCGTGCACCTGACCGATCTGCGCGGCAAACCCGTGATCCTCTATTTCTATCCCAAGGACGATACCCCCGGCTGCACGACGGAGGCCTGCGGATTCCGCGACGCCTGGCATGAGCTGAGCCAGGCGGGGGTCGTCGTGCTCGGGGTCAGCCGCGACAGCGTGCACGCGCATCGCAAGTTCGCCGACAAGTACGGCCTGCCCTTCACGCTGCTCTCAGATGAGGGCGGCAAGGTTGCCGACCAGTACGGTGTCTGGATCGAGAAGAGCATGTACGGCAAGACGTACATGTCCATGGCGCGCACGACCTTCTACATCCGCCCCAACGGCATGATCGGCCATGTTTGGACACAGGTACGTGCCGAGGGCCACGCGCAGAGCATCCTTGCCTACCTGGAAAAAGTCTGACCCGACTTCTCTATCCAGACCCGACCGGCGCGATGCCACCCGGCCTCGCGTCGTGGCGGGACCGTTGGCCCGTCAGGCCGCCTGCCCGCCACCGCTGATGCTCGCCCGACGCTGCAACCGTACACGTACTCCTGCTTGCGGCTGGGCTGTTGGACGATCGCCAGGGCTTTAGCCCGCTGCCCACCTCGTGCGCCGGCAGGTCACTGCCGCGCTTGCCCAGCGCCAACCAGTATAACCCCAATCCGCTCCAGGCCTGCATCCGTGATCCATCTTCACTCACCTGCTGGCTGTGATGCTTAAAGCAAGCATAAAGGCAGTCACTGGCACGCGCATTGCACAACGCACCTCCGGATCGAAATGGATTCGGAGAGGAAGACATGGACCGTCACAACGCTCAATACGCACACCACGCGCTATCCGTCCCCGATGCGGGCCAAGAGCCTCACGAGCCTCACCAGCCGCGCGAGGATGCCACTCAACAGGAGCAGCCAGCGCGTCTGGAAGAACGAATTCTCGGCGTTTGCCGCCTCATGCGGCTGCTGGGCGCCGGTGGTATGGGCGAAGTGTACCTTGGGGAGCAGGTGCGCCTGGGGAATCGCCTCGTCGCCGTCAAAGTCGTGCCCCCCGAGCAGGCTGTCGCGCAAGGTGAGAACGCCGATCCGAATTTTGACGCGCGCTTCGTGCGTGAGGGCAAGCTGCTCGGCCAGTTCTCCCATCCCAACATTCTGCCGGTGCATGATAATGGCCTCGATGACGGCTATCTCTATCTGGTGATGCAGTACACGCCTGACGGTTCGCTCGCCGACGCCATCGGTGGCACCGCGCCGTACCGGCTCAACCTGCCCGCGCGCCTGGCTCTTGCGGTGGACATCATCGAGCAGATCGCTTCGGCTCTCCAGTACACGCACGATCATGGTGTCGTCCATCGCGACGTGAAGCCGGCCAACGTGCTGATTCAGCGAGAGCCTGACGGGCGCCGGCGTATGCTGCTGGCCGATTTTGGCATCGCGCGCGACATGGAGAGCACCGCCCAGTGGAACCAGATCACCGGCACCGTCACCTACATGGCGCCCGAGCAGTTCAGCGGCGGATTCTCACCCGCCAGCGACCAGTATGCGCTCGCCGTCGTGGCCTATCTGCTCCTCGCCGGGCGCCCGCCCTTCACGGGCAGTGTCGCACAGGTGACACGCGCGCATCTCTCCGATGCGCGCGTGTCACCTGTGCGCACGTTCAACGCCGACGTGCCTTTTCTGGTTGGGCAGGTTGTCGCACGCGCCTTGTCGAAGGACCCCGCGCAGCGCTATCCCTCGGTTGCGGCCTTTGCCCAGGCGTTGCGTCGTGCTGGCGCAGGCGACGAGGCGGACGATGGCGCCACGGTCCCCGGCACCTTTCCTCCTCCCGGCTTGGCCGCGGCGGGTATCGGCGCTATGACGGCTGGTGCCACACTGAGCCAGGCCGCCACGCGTCCCGCTCGCGAGGCCACCGCGACGAAGGTGCTCGGCGACGCCACCGAAGAAGGTCCCCAGCGCTCGACGCCCATTCCCTCGACGCGATGGCTTGCCGCCGTGGGCAGGGGCGATGCGAAGGCAGCCCAGCCTCCGGCAGGGCGCCGTGAAAGGCGACGGCGCGCCGTCGCCACCGCCATCGCCATCTTAGCTGGGCTGCTGGCGCTCGCGCTGGTGGCGATGTTCGCGCTTGGTCTGTTCGGCACGCCGCAGCGCGACCCATCACGCGCGCAGTCCAAAGCGACGGCCACGAGCACAGCCTCCAGCCAGTCGATCGTTCCGCCCATCGTTGTTGCGCCCAGCGCCACCCCTGTGCCTAGCCGTTCGGCGCAGGCGGCCGCGCCGCAGAGCACGCCAACCGCTGTGCAGCCGCCCGTTTCGCCCGACAAATCCGCCTTGGTCGCGCTGAATATGCCAAAGACGGTTGCGCCGGGACAGCGCTTCAACGTCAGCTTAACCATCGCCAACACCGGCATGAGCACGTGATCCGAGGCCGGCGGCTACCGACTGGTCTGCGACACCCTCAATCATTCGAGCAACTATTGCCCACAGGACCTCTCGGTCAGCTTGCAGAGCTACACCATCGCACCGGGCCAGCAGGCACAATTCGTCTTGACGCTGCTCGCCCCGTCACAACCTGGCACCTACTCTACCTGGGTCAATCTGGCCCGCAACGGCGCGCTCTTCAGCACACCCGACGTCACGACACGCTTCGCCGTGCAGATTCCGCCGCCGACGCCGACCCCTGCCCCTCTGGCGCCAACCGCGATGCCCATGCCGCCCGCAGCGACGGCGACACTGGTCCCACCTGGCCCGACGGCAACTCCTGCTCCACTGGAGCCAACCGCGACAGTTGGCCAGGCTGCCACCAAGGCGCAGGGCGGCAAACACAGGAAGCACGACTAGCGAGCGCAGAGGAAACCGTGGACGTCGTATACATCCCACTGTCTGCCCAAGACGCTGGCCCAGGCTGTAATTCCGCCGAAGCACTCACTCGCCCCGTCCGCATGCGCTCCTGGCCGCGCTGCCTCAGCGCAGCAGCCCGGCGGCACCTTGCGTCGCCAGGTTGACCAGCGGGCTAGGCAGAATGCCGAGCAGCAGTGTCAGCACGGCGCAGAGGGCTAGCACGATGCTGGTGCCAGGCGTGAGCTTTGGCAACTCCTCAGCCGGCGCGGAGAGCACCGCGGTGCTGGCGGCTTGCGGCTCGGCCACTGCGACGGCCACCCCGCCGGCGGGGATCGTCGCAGGTGGCGCGGATACCGTGGCGGGCGCGGCGACGAAGGGCGTAGTGGAGGCGGGTCGCGGCTCGCTAAAGTACATCGACCAGACCACACGCAGGTAGTAGAACATGCCGAGGATGCTGGTGACTAGGCCAATGATCGCGAGCTCCAGGTGGTTGGCGCGAACGGCGGCATAGAAGACGTAGAACTTGGCGGTGAAGCCGACCGTCGGCGGGATGCCGGCCAGCGCGCAGAGGAAGACGAGCATTGAGAATGCCAGCATCGGCCGGCGCCGTGCCAGACCGGCAAAGTCATCCAGTGTCGTGCCGAGCCCGTCGTTGCGCTCCACCGCCAGCACCACCGCGAACGCGCCGAGATTCATCACGGCATAGGCAGCCAGATACACCAGCAGCGAGGCCAGCGCGGCCTGCGTGTTGGTGACCACGGCAACCAGGATGTAGCCCGCGTTGGCGACGCTGGAGTAGGCCAGCATGCGCTTGACGTCGCGCTGCGACACCGCGAGGAGGTTGCCGCCGATCATCGTCAACACGGCGACGGCCCACAACACTGGCACCCACTGGCCGGCCTCGACGTGCAGCGCCACCATGAAGACGCGCGCCATCGCCACGAACGCGGCGACCTTGGTGCCGACCGACATGAACGCCGTGACGGAGGTGGGCGCGCCCACGTAGACATCTGGCGTCCACGCCTGGAACGGGATCGCGGAGACCTTGAAGCAGAAGCCGACCGCCATGAGACCGAGTCCGGCCAGCAGCAATGGCCCAAAGCCCGCCGTGGGCTGAAGTGGATGCGCCTCGACGAAGGCGCGGATGCCGGCAAGGCTCGTCGTGCCGGTGCTGCCATAGGTGAGCGCCATGCCGTAGAGCAGGAAGGCCGAGGCGAATGAGCTGAGGATGAAGTATTTGAGGCCGGCCTCCTGCGAGCGCGGCCGCGCGACCACATACGCCGAGAGGATGTAGAGTGCGAGCGAGAGCACCTCCAGCCCGACGAAGATGATCATCAGGTTGCCGGCAGAGGCCATGAGCATCATGCCGAGCGCGGCAATCAGCAGCAGTGTGTAGTACTCACCCTCCTGCCGCACCCCCTGCCGCTCGATGTAGCCGGGCGAGAGCAATAGCCCGGCGCCCGCCGCGAAGAGCACGATGAGATCGGCGAAGAGCGCCGTGTCGTCGGCGCTCATCATGCCGAAGAACGCGGTTCCCTGGCCGCCGTTGACGTAGAGGTACACGGTCGCCACAACTGCCGCGAGCACGCCGATGAGGCCTACCACTGCCAGCCAGCCGCGCCGGCCTGGGCCGCCGGTGAGGTCTGCCAGTAGCACAAGCAGCGCCGTCGCGAGCACGACCAGCTCCGGCAGGATGCGGAGCCAGTCGGCGCCGCCGGGCACATAGGTGAATGCTGCGTCAGCCAACATCATGCGCCGCCTCCCACCGTTTGCGCTCCCGACTGCGCGGCTACGCGCGGCGCCCTCGCCCGCGCCGCCGCGGCCACCTGATCGGGGCACTTGCTTGTCGCCGTGGACAGCAGTGTCATCGACGGATTTGCCTGTCCGCTCGTCACTGCCAGGCGTGAGGGTATAGACGCCGATGTTGCCAGCGCCGGCATCTGCCGCACGGCCGGCTCCATGCGTGAGGTGAGCACGCCAGGGGCGACGCCGAGATAGAAGATGAGCGCCAGCAGCGGTAGCAGCACCAGGAGCTCGCTCGCGCGCAGATCGGGCAGGCGCGTGGCAACGCGCCGCGCAGGGCCGCGGGCGGATACCCCCGCCTCGGGCGACGAGCCGTCCGCTGCGAGCGCCACCGCACGCGGCGGACCCTCCATCACGCCCTGGAAGAAGCGCAGCATGTACCACGCCGCCGGTACGACTACCAGCGTGCCGAGCGTGCCGAGCGCGATGTCGCGGCGGAACGCGCCGAGAAACGCCAGAAACTCGCCCGCGAAGCTGTTGAGGCCTGGTAAGCCCAATGCGGAGAGCGCCGCGATCAGAAACACCGTTGCCAGCCACGGCAGCCGCGCCGCTAGCCCGCCGAAATCCGCCAGCCGGCGCGAGCCGGTGCGCGCTTCGATGTAGCCAGCAATCAGGAACAGGGCGGCGATGATGATGCCATGATTGACCATTTGCAGCACAGCGCCCTCGATCCCCTGCGCGTTGAGGGCGAAGACGCCGAGGATGATCACGCTCACGTGACTGATGCTGACGTAGGCGAGCAGCCGCTTGAAATCTTCCGCGACCAGTGCCTGTAGCGCGAAGTAGAGGATGCCGATGACCGCCAGCACACCGATGATCGGCGCCAGCGCGCTCGCCGCCACCGGAAACAGGCC
>Ga0207684_10001454_pt1 | contig 25549 bp, 22 predicted proteins | sample KBSK5501metaG_FD_184342 | JGI IMG/M metagenome (GOLD analysis project Ga0207684, IMG submission 184342) | Corn, switchgrass and miscanthus rhizosphere microbial communities from Kellogg Biological Station, Michigan, USA - KBS K5-50-1 metaG... | ecosystem: Host-associated > Plants > Roots >...
GTCCTGGCCGCGACGAACCAGCCGGACGTACTCGACAAGGCGTTGCTGCGTCCCGGACGCTTCGACCGGCGCGTGGTGGTCAACCTGCCGGACAAGACCGGGCGCCAAGCGATTCTCAAGGTCCACACTCGTAACGTCCCGCTCGGGAAGGAGGCGAGTCTCGGCGACCTCGCCGCCGCGACGCCGGGGTTCTCGGGCGCCGATCTGAGGAATCTAGTCAACGAGGCGGCGCTGCTCGCCGCGCGCCGCGGGCAAGACCAGGTGAATCAGAAGGATTTCCTGGACGCGCTGGAAAAGATCGTGCTCGGCCCCGAGCGTCCTCTCCTCTTGAGTCAGGCCGACAAAGAACGTATCGCCTATCACGAGGGCGGGCACGCGATCCTCGGTCTCGTGGTGCCCGGCGCGGATCCCGTGAACCGGGTGACGATCGTGCCGCGCGGGCAGGCCCTCGGCGTGACGTATCAGCGGCCTGATTCCGACCGCTACAACTATCCCGAAGCCTATCTGCGCGGAAGGATCATCGGTGCGCTCGGCGGTCGCGCGGCCGAAGAGATCGTCTACGGCACCAGGACCACCGGGGCCGAAAACGACATCGAGCAAGCCACCGCGCTGGCCCGACGGATGGTCACGCGCTGGGGCATGAGCGAGAAGATCGGGCTGGTGCAGCTCGCGCCGCGAGAGAACCCGTACCTGGGCGGCTCGGGCGGATACGCGGGCGAGAAGCCGTTCAGCGAGGCGACGGCGGAAGCCATCGATGCCGAGGTGCGCAGGATCATCGGCGAGAGCCACGACGAAGCCCGGCGCCTGCTGGGCGCGCACCGCAAGCAGCTCGACCTGCTCGCCAGCGCGTTGCTGTCGCGTGAGGCGCTCAACGAGCAGGAGATTCTCGAGGTCACGGGGCTCCCGCCCGCGCCGGCCCTGGAGACTGGAAGGCTGCGCGATCCCGGCGCCGCCGAAAGGCGCACCGTCTCGTCGTGAACCCTCGGTGAGGGATGAGCCGACGGTCCCCGGGCCGCGACGCGATGCCGGCCGTCTTCCTCGGCCACGGCAATCCGATGAACGCCATCCAGCACAACGCGTATACCGACGCCTGGCGGGCGCTCGCCGCGACGCTTCCTCGACCCCGCCAGATCCTCTCGATCTCCGCTCACTGGTATCTGCCCGGGAGCCGCGTCACGATCGCCGACCCGCCGCGGACCATTCACGACTTCGGCGGGTTCCCGGAGCCCTTGTTCGAGGTTCAGTACCCCGCCCGAGGGTCACCGGAGCTCGCCCGACGCGTCCGCGCGCTGCTCGCGCCTACGCAGGTGATCCTGGACCAGAACTGGGGCCTCGACCACGGCACCTGGTCCCTTCTCGTCCATCTGTTTCCCGAAGCCGACATTCCGGTCGTCCAGCTCGGCATCGATGAGACGTTGACCGCCGAAGAGCACTTCGACCTTGCTCGCCGCCTCAATCCGTTGCGCGGCGAGGGCGTCCTCGTTCTCGGCTCGGGCAACGTCGTCCACAACTTGCACGCATACGCGTGGGGTCGACACCCTGTGGAGTCCTACGAGTGGGCGATGCGCTTCGAGACACAGCTTAGAGCCTTGATCACGGAGCAGGATTTTCGTCGGGTGGCGGCGTATGACGGCCTCGGGCGCGACGCGGCTCTCGCGGTTCCGACCCCCGAGCACTTCCTGCCGCTGCTCTACGTGCTGGCCCAGTGGAAACCGGATGAGCCGATCAACTTCCCCGTAGAAGGCTTCGACGGTGGGTCCGTGTCGATGCTCGGCGTGCGTCTGGGCTGAGCCCGCGGCCTCAGCTTCGTCCTTTCCAGGCGATCTGATCGACTCCGCGAAGCGACTGGCTCGCGGAGGTAATATGATGCCGGCCACGCGAACCATGGTTGGCTTGATTCCCACTCTCGAGTAGCGGGCACGAACCGGAGCCTTACCCAAGCCGTGCAAGACTCAATCGACTCCTCTTCATTCGCGATCGACGGAGGCGCGTGTCATGAAAGTAGCGTTGATCGGCGTGAGCGGAAGGGTCGGGTCTCGAATTGCCGCGGAACTTCTCAAGCGGGGCCACACTGTAACGGGAATAGCGCGTAATCCTGGAAAGGTGGCGCCCCGGCCGGGTCTGATCCTGCGCGAGGGCGACGCCACCCAACTGTCGACCCCTGCGCCTCTCATCGCGGGCCACGACGCGGTCGTGAGCGCGTCGCGATTCCAGACATCGGACGCCAACGCGTTGATCAACGCTGTGAAGAGGTCCGGTGTCAAACGGCTGCTCGTGGTGGGCGGAGCCGGCAGCCTCGAAGTCGCTCCGGGCAAGGCCCTCGTGGATAGTCCGGGCTTCCCCGACGCCTACAAAGCCGAAGCCACCGCCGGCGTCAAGTTTCTCGACGTGCTGCGGAAGGAACGTGATCTCGACTGGACGTTCCTGTCGCCTTCGGCGGAATTCGCGCCAGGCGAGCGCACGGGGAAATTCCGGCTCGGTGGCGACCAGATGCTCGTGGACGCGAATGGCAAGAGCTGGATCTCGATGGAGGACTTTGCGATCGCATTCGTCGACGAGGTGGAGCATCCCAAGCACAGCCGGCAACGCTTCACCGTCGGGTACTGAGGCGCTCACACCCAGGAAAGAGGAGTCAAGCCATGGTCAAGACGAAGAACGCCGGGCGAAGCATCGTGGAGCGCATGCACATGCTGTCCGCCAAGAATGGGCACGAGATCCAGCACTTCGGCACGATCGCGAAGCTGCCGATCGCGCTGGAGGCCTCCACCTGCGTTCGCAGCGTCGAGAACCTCAACCAGGTCCTCGTCGACACGAAGACGTTGACCGACATGTACAAGAAGCATCACTGGCAGGTGTCGGGACCGACCTTCTATCAGCTACACCTCTTGTTCGACAAGCACTTCAAGGAGCAGAGCGAGTTGGTCGACGCACTGGCCGAACGCATCCAGTCACTCGGCGGGGTCAGCATCGCGATGGCACATGACGTGGCGGAGATGACCCTGATTCCACGCGTGCCGCGCGGGCGAGAGGCGGTGCCGGTGCAGATCTCGCGGCTGCTGCATGCCCACGAGATCGTCCTGAAGGAAGCCCGGGCGATGGCTCGGCAGGCCGCCGAGGCAGGAGACGACGGGACGAACGATTTGCTGGTCAGCGACGTCATCCGGACCAACGAGCTGCAGGTCTGGTTCCTCGGCGAGCATCTCGTGGAGCCGTCGGTGCCGAAGTAGCGCCATCGTCAGCGAGGAGTCATGAGCATGGATGCCGCCCCACACGCGCACCACGTCGCCGTCGAGGCCGGCGACGTGGTGCTCGTGCGGAGCGACCCCCGCGACGTGTCACGGATCATCGCCCTGAGCCGGGCGACGTACCGCAAGATGCTCCAGAACCTCGGCTGGGCGATCGGCTACAACATCGTCGCCATCCCGCTCGCGGGCGGCGTGCTGGCGCCGTGGGGAATCGTGCTGCCCCCCGCCGTCGGCGCGATCTTGATGTCGCTGAGCACCGTCGTCGTGGCGATCAATGCCCAGCTGCTGCGCGGCGTACGGCTGTGAACGGGTCGAGCCGGAAACGGTCGATCGATGGGATACGTCGAGACCGGCGTGTCCCCTGCCAGCACAATTCCTTCCAGTCGATCATGCGCTGTCGCCGCTCGAGCTCCTGATACTCTGCTGCGAGAGACAGGTTCCGCGCGAATGCCATGCCGGCCTCAGCTATCCCAAACCGAAGCGAGCTAGCTAGCTGCCGCCATGGCGCACTCGTCACGCGGCGACCTGGCGATCACACTCAGCGGCGGCGGCGCCCGAGCCGCCTATCAGGTAGGTGTGCTCCGCGGCCTCGCACGCCACGTTCCGGGAGCCCGGCCCGTGATCCTCACGGGCGAATCGGCGGGCGCTATCAACGTGGCCTATCTGGCGGCGCATCCCGGCGCGCTCGCTGATGCAATCGAGAGCCTCGCCGGCCTGTGGAGTCAGCTCACCGCAGACCAGCTCTTTCGGATCGGTCCGCTCTCGCTCGCGTACAACGTCCTGCGCTGGGGAACGCGGTTGATATCGGGCGGCGCGGCCGTCGCCCCGAAAGTGAGAGGCCTGCTCGATACCGCACCGCTGCGCGCGTTGCTCGAGCGGAGTCTGGCGACCGTCGACGGCGAGATCGTCGGCATCACCGATAAGCTCCAGAACGGACTGCTGAAGGCTATCGCCCTGACGACGATAAACTACTCGACGGGCCAGACCGTGACCTGGGTGCAGGGAGCCCAGATCCTGGACTGGGAACGGCCCCTCCGGCGAAGCGTCAAGACCCGGCTCACGGTGGACCACGTGCTGGCCTCGGCGGCGCTTCCCTTGATGTTCCCCGCCGTGAAGCTCGGAAAGGACTGGTACGGCGACGGTGGGGTTCGCCTCCACACGCCGCTCTCGCCCGCGATACATCTCGGCGCCCGGCGGATCCTCGCGGTTTCGACCCGCTACCAGCCCACCCACGAGGAGGCCGATCGGCCGGCCGTTCACGGCTATCCGGCGCCCGCCCAGGTTGCCGGCATCCTCCTGGACGCGATCTTCCTCGACCTCATCGGCTATGATGCACAGGTGCTCGAGCGCCTGAACCGGATGCTCGGGCTGGTACCGCGGCAACAGTGGGGAGACTTGCGCCCGGTGGATCTCCTCGTAGTCCGTCCGTCGCAAGACCTGGCCAGACTCGCCGCGGACTGCGAGTCGCGTCTTCCGCGCGGCCTTCGATTCTTGACCCGCGGCCTGGGCACCCACGAATCGTCGAGACCCGACCTGCTCAGCCTCCTGATGTTTCTGCCGGAGTACCTTCAGGCGTTGATGCGGATCGGCGAGTCGGACGTCGAGGCTCGCCTGGATGAGATCACGAAGTTCGTGACCGACTAACGGATCGCGGCATGCGCGCCGCCTCGCGCGCACAGGGAGTGGTCTCGTGACGCCACTGCAGGTCGGACTATCGGTGGCTCTCCTCCTGATGATCCTGACGCTATTGCTTTACCTCGGTCGCGGCTACTGGGCGTGGGTGGTGACGGTCGCGATCGCACTCGTCGGATGGGCCGTTACGGGGAACGAATCGCCGCGTGCGTACGCCGCGGCGGTCGGCGCGCTCCTGGTGGCCGCGCTCGTCTTCGGCGTGCCGGTCCTGAGGCGATGGGTCATCACACGCTGGCTGATGCGGCCCGTGGGAGCCATGCTGCCGCGGATGGGGGATACCGAGCGCATTGCCCTGGAGGCCGGCACCGTCTGGTGGGACGGCGACCTGTTCTCGGGCAACCCTGACTGGCGAAAGCTCCTCGACTTCAACGCCCGCCGGCTCTCGGACAAGGAGCGCGCGTTCCTGGACGGTCCCGTCCAGGAGCTGTGCACGATGCTGGACGAGTGGACGATCAGCCAGGCGGGCGATCTCTCCCCCGAGGTCTGGGAGTTCATCAAGCGGCATCGCTTCTTCGGCATGATCATTCCCGAGGAATACGGCGGTCTCGGCTTCTCCGCCATTGCTCATTCGGCTGTCGTGACCAAGCTCGCCAGCCGCAGCGTGACCGCCGCGGTGACCGTGATGGTGCCGAACTCTCTGGGCCCCGCCGAGCTGGTGCTCCACTACGGAACAGAGGAACAGAAACGCTCCTACCTGCCTCGGCTCGCCACAGGTCAGGAGATTCCCTGCTTCGCCCTGACCGGGCCGGAGGCCGGCAGCGACGCGGCCGCTACGCAGAGCCTCGGCATCGTCTGCCGCGGGACGTTCGAGGGCCGCGAGGTCCTCGGCATGAAGCTGAACTGGCGCAAGCGGTACATCACCCTGGGCCCCGTCTCGACCGTGATCGGCCTCGCCTTTCGCCTGCGCGATCCCGAGCATCTCCTGGGAGAGACCGAGGACCTGGGGATCTCATGCGCCCTGGTGCCGTCGCACCTGCCCGGGATCGAAATCGGCACGCGCCACGATCCGATGGGCATCCCGTTCCAGAATGGCCCGAACACTGGCCGCGACGTCTTCGTGCCGACCGACTTCATCATCGGGGGGCCGGCGAGAGCCGGCCAGGGGTGGCGGATGCTCATGGAGAGCTTGGCCGCGGGTCGGTCGATCTCGCTTCCGGCCCTATCGGTCGGCACGGTCCAGCTCGCCACGCGTCTCGTCGGGGCCTACGCGACGGTCCGCGAGCAGTTCGACACGCCCATCGGGCGCTTCGAGGGAATCGAGGAGCCGCTGGCGAGGATCGGGGGATGGACCTATCTGATGAACGCTACGCGCACCCTCACGGCGGGCGCCGTCGACGCGGGGGAGAGGCCCGCCGTCGTTTCCGCGATCGCGAAGTGTTACCTCACCGAAGGCATGCGCGCAGTCGTGAGCGACGCCATGGACATCCGCGCCGGGGCGGGGATCTGTCGCGGGCCTCGCAATATTCTGGCCCGGGCCTATTCGGCGGCGCCGATCGGGATCACGGTCGAGGGCGCGAACATCCTGACGCGCTCCATGATCATCTACGGCCAGGGAGCCATCCGCTGCCATCCGCACGTGCGCGACGAGATCAAGGCTCTCGCCGATCGAGATCTGGCGCGCTTCGACCGGGCCTTCTTCGCCCACATCGACTCCGTGCTCACCAATACCGCCCGCGCCGTCCTTCTCGGCCTTACTGGCGCGCGACTGGCGCGTTCGCCGGTTCCGGGGCCGCTCGCGCACTTCTTGCGCCGGCTCTCCCGGATGAGCACCGCCTTTGCCCTCATCTCGGACGCGGCCATGGTCACGCTCGGAGGGCAGCTGAAGCGCCGAGAGAAATTGAGCGGGCGTCTCGCCGATGCCCTGGCCTGGCTCTATCTGGCGTCCGCATCCATGAAGCGATTCTGGGACGAGGGGCAATCCGACCGGGATCGGCCTTTCCTCGAATGGGTCGGACGGCACGCGCTCTACCAGATCCAGAACGCGCTCTGTGGCATTTTCGACAATCTTCCCAATCGCCTCGCCGCGCGCGCCCTGCGATGCGTCGTGTTCCCACTCGGCGCCCGCTATCGTCCACCGAGCGACGCGCTCGGTGCGCAAGTGGCCCGCGCGCTGCTCGAGGATCGGGAGGAGCGCCTGCGGCTCACCCGAGATATTTACGTTCCGCCGCCTCACGAGCCGGGGCTAGGCCGTCTCGAGGCCGCGCTGGATAAGGTGGTGGACGCTCTGGCCGTGGAGGCCAAGATACGGGACGCCGTGCGCTCGGGGCGGATCGACCGCGCGCCCGGTGACGCGCTGGTCGAGCTGGCGCGGAAGGCCGCCGTCATCACCGATGAGGACTGCCGGCGGATTCGCGCCGCGGATGCGGCGCGGGACGAGGCCATCCAGGTCGACGCCTTCGATCCGGAGGAGTATCGCGCTCTGGTGCGCTGAGCTCCGCAGTACGCGATTCGACACCCGCGTGGGACCGCGGCGATCGGGAGGACGGCATGGCGGAAACCCTGCGAGTGGGTGGCGTCGACGCGTGCGTAGAACGGATTCTGGCGTGGGCCGGCACCGATTTGCGGGTGGCCGCGCCGCTCGGCCTCGGCAAGCCGAACGTGCTCCTCAATGCGCTCTACCGCCGCGCGGTCGCGCAATCTGGACTCACCCTGCACCTCTTCACCGCTCTCTCGTTGACGCGGCCGGTGGCCGGGTCCGATCTCGAGCGGCGCTTCCTCGAGCCTTTCCTCGACCGCCACTTCGGCGCCGACTATCCCGATCTGGAGTACGCCGAGGCGCGCCGCGCCGGTCGGTTGCCGGCCAACGTGCGGATCAGCGAGTTCTATTTCCAGTCCGGCGCGCTGCTCGGCAACGACGACGCGCAGCGCGAGTACGTCAGCCTGAACTACACCCACGCCGCGCGCGACCTGGCCGAAGTGGGCATCAACGTCATCACGCAGCTGGTGGCGCGGCGGGCCGGGCCCGAACGCGAGCGCTGGAGTCTGGCGTGCAATCCGGACGTCACGCAGGATGTGCTGGACGCCATGAAGGCCAACGGGCGGCCGCGGCCGCTGATGGTCGGAGTCGTTCACCCCGCGATGCCCTTCGTCGGCAACGAGGCCGAGGTGGAGCAAGGGTTCTTCGACCTGCTGCTTGACGATCCGGCGCCCGCGCACACGCTGTTCGCGCTGACGCGCGAGCCGGTGGAGACGGTCGAGTTCGCCCTCGGCCTGCAAGCCAGCACGCTGGTGCGCGACGGCGGCACCCTTCAGATCGGCATCGGCGCTCTGTCCGACGCGCTCGTGCACGGGCTGCTGTTGCGGCATCAGCGCAACACCGACTACCGCACGGCGCTGGACGCCCTCGGCGGACCGCATTCGCTGTCGAGCCACATTGGAGGCGTCGATCCGTTCGCGCGTGGGCTCTACGGCGCCAGCGAGATGGTCATGGACGGCTTCATGCACCTGGCCCGGGCCGGAGTGCTGCGACGGCGTGTCTATGACGACGTCGCGCTGGAGCGGGCGCTGGCGGACGGCGTCATCACGGACACCCTGGACGGTGAGGCCGCCGAGCGCCTGTACGCCCGCGGCGCGCTGGCGCCGCACCTCGACCAGCGCGAGCTCCGGCGCCTCATCCGGTTCGGCTTGCTGCCGGCCGATACGCGCCTGGAGCAAGACACGCTGGTGCTGGCGGATGGCAGTAGCCTCGGCACCGATCTGCGCCAGGCCACGACCAGAACCGCACTGGGTCGGGTCTTCGACCGACGACGTCTGCGCGAGGGCCGCTACCTGCGCGGCGCCTTCTTCCTCGGCTCCAAGGAGTTCTACGCCTGGCTGCGCGGCCTGAACGGCGAGGAGCTGGACGGATTCTCGATGACGCGGGTCTCAGACATCAACCAACTCTCCGGTGGCCGAGAGTCGCTCGAGGCGTTGCAGCGACGCGGCGCGCGCTTTTTCAACACCTGCATGATGGCGACCGCGCTGGGCGCGGCTGTGTCGGATGCGCTCGAAGATGGGCGCGTGGTCAGCGGTGTGGGCGGGCAGTACAACTTCGTGGCGATGGGGCACGCCGTGCGCGACGGTCGCTCGGTGCTGCTGCTTCGGTCGTGCCGGGGCGGGGCCGCGGGTACGCGCTCCAACATCTTGTGGAGCTATGGGCACACCACGATTCCCCGTCACTTGCGCGACGTGTTCGTCACCGAATACGGCATAGCCGACTTGCGCGGCAAGTCCGACCAGGACTGCGTGCTAGCAATGCTGGCGATCACCGACGCGCGCTTCCTCGACGGCCTGGTCGCGCAGGCGAAGAGAGCCGGCAAGCTGCGAACCACATTCAGCGTGCCGGACCGTTGGCGACAGAACACACCGGCTCGCCTGCACGACGCCCTTCGCGCGTTCCAGGCGCGCGGGTTGTTCGCGGCCTTCCCCTTTGGCAGCGATTTCAACGCGGAGGAGCAACGGCTGCTGCCAGCGCTCCAGTGGCTGAGGCGGCGCTCCGGTGGCGCGGCGGCGAGGGCGGTGCTGGTGGGACGCGCGCTGCTGGCCGATCGTGCGCTGCCGGAGGACGAGGCTGCGCTTTCGCGGATGGGCCTGACGCCGCCGAATGGGATCGGCGCGCGCGTGTTGCGCCGGCTCATGGCGCTCGGGCTCGCCGCGGCTCGTTGACGACGAGCGCTCGCAGAGGCGGCCGTCGAGGCACGTGAGCACCGGGCAATTCATACGCGTACCATCGGCACAGCTCGCGACGTCTGCGTGACCATGTCTCTGATATACGCACGAGTCAGGTGGGCGTGAGATCCGAGCGGATCGTAGAGCAGGCCACCTCGACACCCGCTCTGGCCTTCGCGGCGCGGATGTACTTCAGCCGTTCCGGGAACGTATCGGCTCCCTACAGGATCTCTACACGATTGCGCAGCGTCAGCGCGGAGAGCGAGTTGCGCCGCACGAGTCTCAGCCGCCGACGGCTGACGACGCTCGTGCTCTCAAGAGCTCCTTGGCCACGGTGCCTTTATAAGCTCCCGCGCGTGAGGCGGCGTGATCATGTCGAGTCGCATCCGCTCAGGGAACGTGCGGCGCAGGCGACTGCTCTCATCCGCCGTGAGTCGCAGCCGGCAGAGCGACGTGGAGCGCTGAAGACCGCGAAGCGCGCGGGCGCCTGACTACGCGAGAACGGCGTCACCGCGCGAGCCGTCGCCTGGGCGACGTGGTTTGGTCGCCCACGCTGTTGCGGTGGTCGCCGCCATGGTGGAGAATCCGGGACGCATGCGGTGGGCCATCTGGGGCGGTCTGCTCGCGCTGCTCGCATGGCTTGTCCCGACTCCCGTGCTGGCTGAGGCGCCGCGGGGCGCGGATCTCTACATTCGCCGCGGGTGTCTTGGCTGCCACGGCGCAAGCGGTCGCGGGGGTGTGGGTCCCACGCTGGCCAACACGAAGCTGACCGCTGACGCGTTCGTCAGCCAACTGCGGCACCCACGCGGGATCATGCCGCCCTTTCACGAGCGCATCGTCAGCGACTCGGAGGCCAGGGCGATCCTCGCCTATCTGCAGTCCGTGCCGCCACCGCCGCCGAAGCTGCGCGCAGACGTCCCCAAGGGCGTGCTCGATCAGAAAACGTGCGCCGCGTGCCACCGCAAGCTGAATCCGATCGTGGTCGCGCAGTTCGAGAGCAGCGCCATGGGGAAACCGGGCCGGCAGAACCCACGCGTCGCCTTCCCAACGGCCGAGATGACCTGCGCGGCGTGTCACGGCACGAATCACGACGAGATCATGGCCGCGAAGGGCCGGGTGCCGGAAGCGACGTGCGGGGCGTGCCACCAGGAGATCTACAAGGAGCACGTGCTGGACGCGGGTCACTCCTACGGTCCAGGTCCCGGCCAGCTGGGCATCAACTGGGAGCGGAATATCGGCGTGCCGCACTACAAGCAGATGCCCCGCAAGGTCATGGAGATGGGCTGCGACCCGTGTCATGCGCAAGCGGGAGCGACCGACGCCAAGTATTGGAGCGAGGAGCAGAAGCAATACGTCGACACCTCCAGCCTTACCATCCGGAACGGCTGCATCGCCTGCCACACGCGTCACGCCTTCAGCCTCGAGGAAGCGCGCAAGCCGGAGGCCTGCTACACCTGCCACATGGGGCCGGATCACCCGAACTACGAGGCGTACATGTCCTCCAAGCACGGGTCGATCTACGTCGCGCGGGGCAAGGAGTGGGACTTCAAGACGCCGCTCGCGGATGCGCGCTGGGACGCGCCGACGTGCGCGTACTGCCACATGCTCTACGTCGGCAACGACGGCACCCGCGCGTCCAGCCACAACATGACACGCAAGATCATCTGGGGCATGGGCGTGCAGGCGGCGAGCGGAGAGCTGAAGGACCTCACGCTCGGCCCCGAGCCGCTGGCCAAGCGCAACGAGATGGTCAAGGTGTGCGTCACGTGCCACTCGGAGGACAAGGCGCGCGGGTATCTCGAGTCGGCGGACGCCCACAAGCTGTCGGGCGACGCGCTCGTCGTCGAGGCGCGCGAGATCCTCGCCGGTCTCTACAGGGACAAGCTGATCCGGCCGAGCCATGCGCAGATCTCCGCGGGCCTGCTGCCCGGCCCACGCTACACTGCCATCGATCTGCCCGACGGCATCGCCTTCCACTCGCCCGCGAGCCTCTACTTCGACGTGACGCCCATCGAGCACGAGTACTTCGACATGTTCTTCTTCTCGGCGCTCAAGAGTTACAAAGGCGCCTTCCACATGAGCCCGGACTATGCGTGGTGGTACGGCTACGCCGACGTCCTGGGCCATTTGGCGATCATCCGCGACCACGCCGAGCGTCTGCGCGACGACGCATCGGTACGCCGGCAGACGCTCTTCATGATCTGGACGGGGCCGCTGATGGTCGTCGCCGTCATCGCGGCCGGGTGGTATGGACGGCGCTTGTGGCGTCGTCGCCGTCCGGCCTAGACCGCGCCGCTGAGGCCGCGCTGTACGCTGCCACCGCGCCAAAGACCACGATCGCACGGTGCTGAGCAGTCCGCCCCACGCGCGCGCGAGCGCCACGCGGTGCCGTTCGTGGATAATTTGACTTGCGCGGACGATATATTGATTTGTCATCACAACGAAGCGGCATGTTCGGCAACGGCTTCTCGAGCAGGTCCGTCGGGAATGTGAGCCTGTCGACGAGCTGGCGGGAGGTGAGCACATGCCGGTCAGCACGACGCTGCCCACATCGGCGCAGATCCAAACGGTCCGGGACGCTCTCGTCGGATCAGTCATTTTTCTCTAAGGATCTCCGTAAGACTTTCTAATAGTCTACGCATCGAAGCGACGGTACAAAGGAGCGTAAGGACCCTGAACTGGGGAGCGAGGGGAATGCGAGGTGACGTGAAGGCGATGAACACGCGACGACGGATCCTCATCACTGAAGACGACATGGCGCAGCTCAGGGAGCTGGTCCACCGGGGCAGGATTGCGTCCCGCCGGGATCAGGTCCACCTCGAGGAACTGGGCAGTGAGCTCGCTCGCGCGGAGGTAGTCACGGCCGATGACGTTGCGCCAGATATCGTGACAATGCATTCGACCGTGCGGGTTCGCGATCTAGATGACGAGAGGAGCGAGGTGTATACACTCGTGTTTCCTGAGGATGCCGACATCGACAGGAAGCGCATCTCGGTGCTGTCGCCGATCGGGACGGCGTTGATCGGTTACCGTGCCGGGGACCTGATCGAATGGGCCACGCCCGGTCGAACGCGGAGACTCCAGATCGACGAAGTTCTCTTCCAGCCGGAGGCGTCTGGTGACCGAGTGCTTTGGAGGAGCTGAGGCGATGACCATGCAGGAGTTCGACTCGACGCTTTATCGCACCGCGGTGACGCAACTCGATGACGTCGCGAAGAAAGTGGACCTCGAGCCCGACATCCACGAGCGTCTGCGACACCCGCGCCGCGCGCTTGTCGTCTCGGTTCCCGTGCGGATGGACGACGGCCGGACCGAGGTCTTCTATGGCTATCGCGTCCATCACAACACGGTGCTTGGGCCGACGAAGGGCGGGTTACGGTACGCGCCTGACGTCAATCTGGGCGAGGTGACTGGTCTGGCCATGTTGATGAGCTGGAAGTGCGCCCTCATGGGTCTCCCCTATGGAGGCGCGAAGGGCGGTGTCCGATGCGATCCGCTCGCGTTGTCCGCCCGGGAGCGCGAGAGCCTGACGCGTCGCTACACCGCAGAGGTCATGCCCTTGATCGGCCCCGACCTAGATATCCCGGCGCCCGATCTCGGAACCGACGAGCAGACCATGGCGTGGATAATGGACACGTATTCGATGACCCAGGGGAAGACCATCCTGGGCGTCGTCACCGGAAAACCGGTGCTGGTGGGAGGCTCGGTCGGCCGTCGAGAGGCCACTGGCCATGGCGTCGTCCACACACTCTATCAGGTGCTGCGCCGCCTGGAACGCGATCCGCGCGGACAGCGGGTCGTGGTTCAGGGCTTCGGCAATGTCGGGAGCGTTGCCGCGCGCCTGCTTTGGAAAGAGGGCTGCGTCGTCGTCGGAGTCAGTGATGTTCATGGGGGCATCTGGAACTCGCAGGGGCTCGACATTCAGCAGGTGTCGAAACACGTTATGGAGAGCGGCACGGTGGCTGGCTTTCCCGGCGCGGAGCCGCTGTCGAACGCCGAAATCATCGAACAACCGTGCGACATTTTCGTTCCTGCGGCCGTGGGATCACAGGTCCGCGGCGACAACGCCGGCCGCATTCAAGCCACAGTCATTGCCGAGGCGGCAAACGGCCCGACCACGCCGGAGGCGAACGTCATCCTCCGCGAGCGCGGCGTCACCGTGATTCCGGACATTCTCGCAAACGCCGGAGGCGTGGTGGTGTCCTACTTCGAGTGGCTGCAGGGCCTCCAGTATCACTTCTGGCGTGAGAGCGAAATCACGACACAACTCCAGGAGGTGATGACGCGCGCCGTCAATCAGGTCTGGGCCCTTGCGGAGAAGAACGACGTCGATCTCCGGACGGCGGCGCTCATGGTAGGGGTGCGGCGTGTGGCCGATGGATATCGGACACGCGGTTTGTATCCGTAGAGTGGCAGGATCTCAGCCGCACGCGCGAGGACTGGGAGTCGGCATGTGGCAGTTCGGTTGTTCCGTTCGGATCCTGCTTCGAATTCACGTGTCACGGCTGGTTCTATTCGGGCTTGTCAGCTGGAGTCTCGCGACCGGCTAGTTGCCCGGCTAGCGCGTCCGGCAACGGGTCGCCAGCACTGTCGTGCCCGCGAAGATGACCGCGTGCGGCGATAGACGAATGCTCGGCCTCGCCCGAGCGGACGGCGATACTGCTGCCGCCAGCCGACACGAGAAGTATAGGCGTCTGCGTGGAGCGCAACACCGATTCGGCTACCGAGCCACGGACCAGTCGACGGAGACCGCTGCGGCCGTGAGTGCTCATTACGATCATATCGACACGGCGTACGCGCGCGGCCTCCACGATCGCCTTGGCGGCGCTGCAGTACCACATCGATCTCACTACCAGAGCCATGGTCTCATTCTCGAGTCTGGCGGCCACGGCCTTGAGATAAGCATCCGCCTCTCCCACCACAGCGGTCTGCCCCTCGGTGGGGTCGACGCCGGGTAGCGTCTTTGCCTCCACGGCGCGCAAGAGAATCAGTGTCGCGCTGGGATTGCCGCGGAGCAGCCCGATCGCCCTCGGCAGAGCCATCTCGGCGAACGGCGAACCGTCCAACGGAACCAGGACTCTGTCGGCCTTCACGGCGTCCTCCATGATTTAGTGGTGCGTAACTCGCTGACTCACTTGTTCTTGTACCGAGACACGGGACTTCCACTATTAGAAACTTCGATCTGAGGCCTTAGACAGATCGAAATCGACATAAGGAGGCGACCTCCAACAACCCGACGGCGTCGCGTTTGGTCAACGGGATTGGACCTGCCCGAAACGTCGAAGCCAACCTCGCCGCAATCGGCGTCCGTCCCGCGGCAAGGAGTTCCCGAACGAATGACCGGCATCTCACGACCGGGAGTCGAGGCGGAACGAACGCTTCGTAGCATTCGCAGCAGGATGAAGAAGTGAGGCTCATCGGCGGGCGACACGGTTATGACTCATCCGGGCGACCCGCCGTACGCTCTGCGGCTTCTAACGTCGCCAGCCGCTTTCGGAGCGCCTGCTCCCGCTCCCACCGTGTGGTTACGTCACGAACGATGGCTACGGCTCCGAGCACCTGTCCGTCACCATCAGTGCGGAGAATGATAGAGAACTCGATTGAAATCCGCGTTCCGTCGCTCCGGGTGGCGGGAACCCCCAGCACCTCGCGCCCGTATCGCGTCACGCCGGTCCGCATGACCGTGCGATAGCCTTCCCAGTGTCGTGCGCGCCAGCGCTCCGGAATGATCAGGTCGAGCGTGTGACCGAGCGCGTCCTCCCGACGGTGACCGAAGATCGTCTCGGCGCTCCGATTCCAGAGTTGGATGATGCCTTCACGGTCTGAGTACACGACGGCTTCCGGCATCGCTTCCACGATCCATCGGAACATCTCGTCTGGCAGATCCTGGATCATCGGACGATCTCCTCCGCGTCTTCGGATCGTTCTCTCCGGTCGAGCCCCGGGGCAATCCGCCTGCTTGAGGCCTTTGGCCGCCAACGTCAGGAACTGATGCGTGGCGCTGGTCGTCCGCCGTACGCGCACCCGATACTGCCTTCCGGATTTCGCCCGGACGCGTCCGATGCGGCCGTCCGGAAGACGCACGCAATCGCCCATGCCCCATGCTTTCGCCATGGTCCCCTCTCCTCAGGCGGGCAGCTCAATTTCGCATTGCTCTTCCTGGCCCGCCACTGCCTCCACGCGACGCGGATGGCACGGTGGCGATCACGGCCGGTCAGTGCCGACCCCCCACCACGAGCACCGGGCACGAGGCCGTTCGTATCACCCGATCGGCGACGCTGCCCATCAGCAGCCGTTGCACGCCGGTGCGCCCGTGCGTGCCCATGACCACGAGATCGACACGGTTCTTCTTGGCGGCCCGGACGATTGCTGCTGAGGGCGGCCCTTCCGCAAGCAGCGTAGAAATGCGGACACTCTTGCCCTTCGGTGAGCGGGCCAGCCGCTGCAGGTTTCGACGGGCCGCTTCCCGGGTTGCCGTCAACATCTCCTGCAGCACCGATGGCGGCAGATATCCCCCATTGCTCATCGGCAAGGAACGCTCGTAAGCGTGGAACAGGAAGAGCTTGGCCTTGAAAGTTCGTGCAAGCTCCTGAGCCAGCCTGAGAGCCCGGCGCGAGGCCGGCGAAAAATCTGAGGCGCACAGGATCCGCTTGATGGTCATCAGGGTCCTCCCCCCTATCGGTCTGCGCGAGCCACGGCCTTCGCCTCGCGCACCAGCTGTGCGGTGTAGCCCCATTCGTTGTCGTACCAGCTCATCACTTTCACCAGATCACCGTCGACGATCTGGGTCAGGGTGCAATCGATGATCGACGCTCGGGGATCGTGGATGATGTCGGTCGAGACGATCGCCTCGTCGGACACGCCGACGATGTCACGGTAACGCGCGCCCCCCGCCTCATCGCGGAAGATGCAGTTGACCTCATTGACGCTGGTCGGCCGAGCCACCAGACATACGATGTCCGCGATCGACCCGACGGGCACCGGAGCACGGATCGCGACGCCGTCGAACTTGCCGTCGTATTCGGGCAGCGCCTTGGTTGTGGCCTTCGCGGCCCCTGTACTCGCTGGGATCAGGTTGGCGGCCGCCGCACGTCCCCGGCGGCGGTCTTTACTTGGCCGGTCGACGAGCGCCTGGCTCGCTGTATACGCATGGGTCGTGGTCATGGTCGCCTTCAGGATGCCGAGCCGGCGGCCGAGGATCTCGATCACGGGTGTGATGCAGTTCGTCGTGCAGCTGGCGCACGAGACGATGTTCGTGCTGCGATCGGCACTGTTGACGCCGTGAACGATGGTGGGAACGTCGCCTCCTTCGATCGGCGCGGAGAGGATGACGTACTTGGCGCCGGCCTCAGCGTGGCGCTTGAGGTCCGCTTCCTTAGTAAACATGCCCGTGCACTCCAGGACGATGTCCACGGCCAGGTCGCGCCAGGGCAGCTTGTCCAAGCTCTTCTCGTTCAGCGCGACGCAAGATTGGCCGTCGTTCACGAGGAGGCAGCCGTTCTGTGCTCGAACGTCACGCTCGTAACGACCGTACACGGAGTCGTGCTTCAGCAGATAGGCGAGCTCTTCCGCCGGGACGAGGTCGTTGACCGCCGCCAATTCAAGTGTTCCGTCCTCGATGATCTGCTTGAAGGCAGCACGCCCGATCCGGCCCATCCCATTGATCGCTATCCTGGTCATGACCGTCCCTCCGGCGGCCCGAACGGCCTCGGTCCCGGGACTCGATCGCGACCTTGTCCAGTGTTTTCATCCTCATAGAGAACCGGGGCGGCGACGCGCCGAAGGAGCGCAGCGTCGATCGCCTCTTGCTGGTTGACGAAGTCCCCGTCGGCCAGAAGACTCATGTGCGTGTCGGCCGCGAGGCGCCCGGCGAGCGGCGCGGCAAGGTCCGGGAGCTTGCTCTTCCTGAGGATCTGCCATTCGCGGACGTCGGGCGCATAGAAGAAATCGCCGAACCCTGCCTCTTCGAACCGCCGGCGGAGCCGCTCGCCGTCGCCGAGCCCGCGGTACTCCGCGCTCGCCCGGTAGTCGGTTAGGAACTCGAGGAATCCCGGCTCGACCTGCCACAGCCGAGCGATTCGCTCCCGTCCTACAGCCCGTGTCGCTTCGTCCGCAATCCCGATGCGGTCCTCGTAGGAGGTCTCGAGCTGGCTCGTAAGCGCCTCCGGAGGCACGTCGGTCTGAGCGAGGAACTCACCCAGGACTTCGCACGGTGCCGTGAAGACATCACAGCCCGCCACCCGGACGAACGTTTCCCACTCGCGCACGCTGGCCACGATGAGCTGCGTTTTGGCGCCTGCCTCGCTGCGCAGGCGCAGCAACGCGCGCTGCGCCTCCAGGTCCACGTGCTCCCCGAGGAGCGTCGCGCGGAAGCCCTGATTGAGACGCCCCATGAAGATGTTGGTTCGCGTCACGTCGGCAAGGAGCGCTGCTACGACGATCTGGCGAGCCGAGAATGTCGAGGTGAAGTTCACCGGGATCCCCTGGGCCTCCAGGTCGCGGGCGATCAGGAGGGACTGCGGCTCGTGCGGTCGAAATGGGACCTTGACGAAACAAGAGGGAACGATGGCGTGGAGCGCGCGCCCGAGCGCCCTCGCGGTCTCCGGATCACTCAGCGCCCCCATGTGAAGCTGAAGACTCACCTCCCAGGGGCGTCCCGCGGCGAAGACGTTGGCGATGTCGTTGCCGATCCAGCCCAAGAGCATCGTGTAGAGGTAGGGGAGGAGCGCCCTGCTGGACATCTCGGGCCGATGTCGGCGCAGCTCCCGAGCGCACGTGACGATCCGGTCACCCGTCAGGTACCGGTCCAGGACCCGGTGCGCCAGTGGCTGATTGACGGTGTTCCCATCGACCTCCGCGAGGATGCCGCCTCCGGCGGCCGTGTTCAGCGTTCGCAGCTCCTCGACGTCAGCCGTGTCCGCATAGAGATGCGCGGTGCCGGTCCGCCGCAAGGCCGCGAGGAGTGCCGAGGAGACGAGCCTGACGCGCTTCGGTTCGACGGGCCGGCGCCCGCAGGCCAGCAGAGCCGCTTCGAGGCTCGTAGGGGCGCTGTCGATGGTGCTCTGGTTACGCTCGGTCATAAGGTTCCTCCCTGCCGCGATTCCTTGCGGCGTTTCGTCGAAGCTGCGGTCGACCTGCACCTCGCGTTGACGGTCGAGCTCGACGAGCGACTCGTCGCAGCGGCTGACGTTGCGCAGATGCACGGCGCGCATCTCGGCGAGGAACGCCCGCGTGTCCTTGTCGAGGTCCCTCGCGAGCAGCCCGTCGATCCGCTCGACGACCCAGCGTTGTCCCCAGTTCAGGAGGCGAACGCGGTCCGGGAGCGCGGGGAGCGCCAGCACCTTCGTGGCGAAATCCGCCTTGGCCCGAGTCGGCCGGCGGCCGAGCCGCGCGAGACATCCGACCAGGCCCGCGCATGCCCGGGCTTCGTCATCGCGGATCTGGCTGAAGAGGGTCCGCGTCTCCGAAGTCGGGGCCTGCTCGACGAGACGGGACAGGGCGTCGACACCCGCGCGCTCCGCGGCGAGGAGTCGTTTGAGCTGCTCGATGACGTTGGTCATCGACCCGTGTCGCGCCCTCGCGGGGCGCGCCGTCTCAACCGCTTCGCGATCAGGCGCTGTAGCGCGCGGGCGTTGTTGTGATCGGTGTCCCGTGCCGCATAAACGAGGGTTATCCGCCCGCGCCGTGCGAGTCCGGCTAGCCACGCGAGCCGATCCGAGCGCGTTTGCAGTTCGGCGCGGTAGCGCTTCTGAAACTCCGGCCACCGCGCCGGGTCGTGCCCGAACCACTGCCGCAGCCGGGTGGAGGGCGCGAGGTCCCGGGCCCACTCATCGATCCGGGCGGTCTTCCGGCTCACGCCCCGCGGCCACAGGCCGTCGACCAGGATCCGCCGGCCGTCCTGCCGAGACGGGGGATCGTAGACCCGCTTCACGCGTGCGCGTCCCGACGCCATCATGTCTGGATCCTGGCCCCACAGCACCGAGCGGGGCCAGAGTACAATCGCAGGTCGAGGGGATAATGGATCCGCTCGCGACGCTCGGCCGACACCCCTACTTCGCCGCACTGCCGGCGCATATCCTGAAGGCCGTCGCCACGCGGGTCGTCGTGCGCACCTACGAGCGCGGCGCGCTCGTGTACATGGAAGAAGAGCCGTCGCATGGGTTGTACCTCGTCGCCTCGGGGGGCGTCCGCGTGTTCAAGGCCTCGGACGATGGAAAGGAACAGGATCTCCACCACATCGCTCCGGGCCAGTCGCTCAGCGATGCCGCCGCCTTCGATGGGAATCCGACCGTCGCGAACGCGCAGGCCATCGAGCCGAGCGTCGTATTGCTCATACGCCGCGAGGCGCTCCTCGACCTGATCCGCGAGTATCCGGAGATCGGGGTGGCGGTCATCGGCGTCCTCGCTGCGCGGCTTCGGGAGGTGAGCGGGCTCGCCGGTGACCTGGCGTTGCGCCGCCTCACGCCGCGCGTGGCGGGCGTGGTGCTCCGGCTCGCTGAGTTGGAGCCAGTCGCGACGCTGCCCACTCGCCATGAACTGGCGGCGATGGTCGGCACCGTCCGCGAGGTCGCGACGCGGGCGCTCAGGCATCTCGAGGACATCGGACTCGTCCGGCTCGAAGGCCGCCGCGTGCGGATCCTCGACCGCGCCGGACTCCGGCGGCTCGCCGGAATTACAGAGTTGGCGTCGCCACTGCCGCCCGCGCGTCCTGGTGAACTCTGAAGAAGGCGGCGTTTCTACGGCGAGAGCTCGTACCCACGCTGGTGTAGCGCGGCGCTGTGACTTTGATCGCGAGGCCGCCGACCGCCCATCGACCGAAGGTCTATAGCCTGTCATAGCCGGGAAAGTAGTCGCGCTTGACGTTGGCCTCTGGTACGCCCAACCCCGCGAGCATGCCCTCGAGCGCCTCGACGAAGGGCTCCGGTCCGGAGACGTTGAAGATGGGTTTCAACAGGTCGGGCGCCACGCCGCGGATCGACGCCTCGGTGATGCGCGTCGGGGACACCATGTAACGGACTACGAGGCCAGGGTGCCGACCGGCCAGTCTGTCGATTTCACCCCTGTACACGAAGTCCGGCGTGCGGTTCGCGTACAGCAGCGTCGCGTTAATGGGCAGCTCACTGTGATCGAGATCGAGAAGGATAGCCCGAAACGGGGTGACGCCGATGCCCCCGGCGAGCAGAACGTGCTCGCCACTCGGATCGCCGAGGACGAAATCGCCGTCCGGCTCGCCCACTTCGACGGCTGCGCCAGCTGGCAACCGCCGGAGGGCGTGCTTGAAGCTGCTACTTCTTCGTCCGCTGGCGAAGCGGGTGGTGAGCATGACGTGCCCCTCGAACGGAGCCGACGCGATCGTGAAGTACCGGGTGATCCCGCGGTCATCCGGATCGAGGTGAGGGACGGTATAGCTGAGAAACTGCCCCGGCTGCCAGGTGAGCGGCGCATCGCTCTTGAAGATGAACGACATTACGGCCGCGGTCTCGAATCGCTTTGCGACGAGAATCAGCTCCATGTGCATCTGCCTCCTTCTGTTCGCGTCCGACTGACCGCTCAGCCGCGCTGGAGATCCATCGCTCGTTGGGTACATGATCACAGGGCTCGATGACCTGAGTCTGTGACTTCTGTCGCCTCTTCTAGATTCGTCGGAATGATGTCGATCATGCTCTTTCCTTGTTTGTCGATCGATGGCCAGTCGTAACCGGGGAAGTAGTCGCGTTTCGCATGCGCGTCCGGCACGCCTAACCACCAAAGCATGTTTCCCACCGCCTCGACGAACGGCGCCGGTCCCGAGACGTGGAAGGTGGGTTTGCCGAGTTCGGGCGCCGCGGCAAGGATCGAGGACTGGGTGACGCGCTTCGGGGACACCAAGTAGCGGATCACCAAGCCAGGATGCCGGGCGGCCAGCCGGTCCATCTCGGCCTTGTACACGAAGTCCGAGGTACGGTTCGCGTACAGCAGCGTCGCCTTGATCGGCAGCTCACGGTGGTCGAGATCGAGAAGGATGGCCCGAAACGGGGTGACCCCGATGCCTCCCGCGATAAACACGTGCTCGTCACCCGGATCGCCGACGACGAAATCGCCCTCCGGCTCGCTCACCTCGATGGCCGCGCCAACGTGCAGCTGTCGGAGAGCGCGCTTGAAGCTGCTGCTCCGTTGCCTGGCGAAGCGAGTGGTGAGCATGATGTGCCCCTCGAACGGCGCCGACGCGATCGTGAAGTACCGGGCGATCCCTTGATCGTCCGCGTCGGGGTGAAGGAGGCTATAGTGGAGGAACTGACCTGCCTGCCATTTGAGCGGCGCGTCGCTGCTGAACAGGAACGACGTTACGTCCTCGGTTTCGGGTCGTTTCGCGACGAGGGTCAGCTTCATGTGCATCGGCCTCCTTCTGCTCGCGTCCGACTGACGGCTCAGCCGCGCTGGAGATCCATCGCTCGTTGGGTACATGATCACAGGGCTCGATGACCTGAGTCTGTGACTTCTGTCAGCGCATCGGACGACCAAAGTCACATTTCCGCGCCGGCGAGGCTGCAGGAGGAGGGCCGTAGCTTCCCAGAGAACCGAGCGGGCGTAGACTAAAAAGGCGAAGGGTAACCGATATCACCTCCGCGCTCTTCCAGGACTTGCCTGAGATGCGCGCCTGGCGTGGGCCGTCCGTGAGGGAGACAACATGACGGAACGGAATCTCGACGAGCTCGCGATCAACACTCTCCGCTTCCTCGCCGTCGACGCCGTGCAGCACGCCGACTCCGGTCATCCAGGGCTACCGATGGGAGCGGCGGCCATGGCGTACCTCGCCTGGACCCGGTTCCTTCGGCACAACCCGTCCAATCCGGAGTGGCCGGACCGCGACCGCTTCGTCCTCTCGGCCGGCCACGGCTCGATGCTGCTATACGCGCTGCTCCATCTGACCGGCTACGATCTCTCGCTCGAACAGATCAAGCGCTTCCGCCAGTGGGGCAGCCTGACGCCCGGTCATCCCGAGAGCCATCTGACGCCAGGCGTTGAGGCGACGACGGGGCCACTCGGTCAGGGCATTGCCAACGCGGTCGGCATGGCTATCGCAGAAGCGAATCTGGCCGCGCGCTTCAATCGGCCTGGCTACGAACTCATCGACCACTTCACCTACGTTATCGCGAGCGACGGCGACATGATGGAAGGCGTGCAGTCCGAAGCGTGCTCGCTCGCGGGTCATCTGCGGCTCGGCAAGCTCATCGTGCTCTATGACGCGAATGCCGTCACCCTCGCCGGCTCGACGTCGGTGACGTTCACGGAGGACGTTGGCGCCCGGTTCGCGGCGTACGGCTGGGACGTGCAGCATGTCGACGACGGCAACGACCTCGCGGCGGTGGACAAGGCACTGCGGCACGCGCAGCAGGTCGCTGACCGGCCATCGCTGATCGTCGTGCGGACGATCCTCGGCTACGGCGCGCCGCACAAGCAGGGAACGTTCCAGGCGCACGGCAGCCCGCTCGGCGCCGACGAGGTGCGCGCGGCGAAGCAGAATCTCGGCTGGCCCGTAGAGCCGGCGTTCTTCATTCCCGACGAGGCGCGCGCGCTCTTCCGCACGGCGCTCGAGCGGGGCCGTGTGCTGGAGCAGGAGTGGAGAGTCCGGTTGTCAGCCTACCTCGCGGCCTTCCCGGATTTCGGCAGGGAGCTGACGCGGCGGCTCGCCGGCGAGCTGCCCCACGGCTGGGACACGAACCTGCCGACGTTCTCCGACGCCCCGGGGCTCGCCACGCGCAAGGCGTCCGAGGCCACACTGCAGTCGCTGGCGGCGACACTTCCCGAGCTCATGGGTGGTTCGGCTGACCTCGATCCCTCGACGTTTACATGGCTCAAGGCGCAAGGCGACTTCGAACCCGCCTCGCGGTCAAAAGACGGAGCCCAAGGGACTATCGGGAGCTTCTGGAGTTTCGCCGGTCGCAACCTGCACTTCGGGGTGCGAGAGCACTGTATGGGTGCCATCGTGAACGGCCTTGGATACCACGGTGGTTTCATCCCCTATGGCGCGACGTTTCTCGTCTTCTCGGACTACATGCGCCCGCCGGTCCGACTCTCCGCGCTCGCACGGCTCGGCTCCATCTGGGTGTACACGCACGACAGTGTCGGCCTGGGTGAGGACGGCCCGACGCACCAGCCGGTCGAGCACCTGATCGCGCTCCGCGCCATCCCAGATCTTTTCGTCATCAGGCCCGCTGACGCCAACGAGACGGTGTGGGCGTGGAGGATTGCGATCCAGAACCGGCACCGGCCGACGGCGATGGTGCTCACTCGCCAAAACGTGCCGATCATCAATCGCTCGACGTACGCCTCCGCCGATGGCCTCATGCGAGGCGCCTACGTGCTCAATCCCGTATCGGAGACATCGTCACCCCCGGACGTCATCCTCATCGCCTCGGGATCCGAGGTTCAGCACATCGTCGGCGCCGAGCCCGCGCTCGCGGCGAAGGGAATCAGGGCGCGGTTGGTGTCGATGCCGTGCTGGGAGCTGTTCGCCGAGCAACCGGTCGAATACCGGGAGAGCGTGCTGCCGTCCTCGGTGACCGCGCGGCTGGCCGTGGAAGCGGGCCGCTCGCTCGGGTGGGAGCGGTGGGTCGGGGGCGATGGCGCGATGGTATCGCTTGACCGGTACGGTGCCTCGGCGCCGGGTGACGTCGTGATGCGCGAGTTCGGGTTCACGCCGGACCATGTGGTGCGGACGGCGGAGGCCCTGGTCGCAGCCAAGCGCAAGAAGAGCGGAACGCAGTGACGACCGCAGGTCGCCGGTGACTGAGCCGCCTTTGCCACCAACGCGTGAACGATGATCATGCAGAGTTTGCAGGAATTGGTCAGCGCTCGACGTCGGGATTATCTCTGGATACACAACCGGATCCTCTCACCCACGCGAATCGCCCAGAGGAACAGAGCGGGACGGTCACGACACGACTGCCAGGACAATTGCCGACGATGAGACGGTCATTGTGCGAGCCGATCGGTCAACCGTCGCCGGTGTCACTTCGCCAGATACGCGAACGGGCCGAGATCGGCCCGAATGGTGCCGCTGATCGGCGCGTCTCGGCGGTGAGGGAGTATTCTCCGCGCGGCGTCATCGTCGAGTCCGCAGGGCGACCGCGCGCATGAACGCACCCACTTCCGGATCAGCGTACACGCCGAACGCGTCGGCCAGCGTTCCCCGAAGGCCACTGAGCGTCTCGAGGGCGTAGAGGATCGCCATATCGTCCGGATCCGAGACGCCCTCGTAACGGTGATATTCCGCAACCATCACCTCGTCGGCGCGGACGATCTTGCCGCTGTTGACCGCGCGCAGCATTCCATTCGCCGGGATGAAATGCTCCGTGAAACCCCGACGGGTGAGCTCGTCCATCGTGGCGGCCAGCGTCGGAAGCCCGAGATTATTCGCCATCGTGTCCACCACGGTTAGCGCGGACGATATGCGGCACGAGTTCGACCGAGGGCCACGCGTGCGTCGCACTCACCAACGCGGGAGTCTCCCCGCGAGCCAGCGCCATACCGCCTCGTCCGGACGCTCCAGCACCAGCTCATCGAGCACAGCGTGGGCCGCGCTCGTTGCCTCGGCGAGCCAGCGCGCGCTCTCACCGCCGTGGCCTCGCACGGCCTCGAGCGCCGAGCGGCAGACGATCTCGGCCAGCTCATCCGAGGCGCCCAGCTCGTGAACCAGGCGGTAGGCGCCGCGCACGGCCGCCTCGACCGCCTCGCTGACCTCTCGTGGCCCGAGCGGGCCGCGCTCCAACCGCGTCACCAGCATCTCGCGCACGGTGATGGAGATCCCACGAGGCGGCACGCCCGCCCGCAGCAGTCCCGCCAGCTCCGCCGCCACCGCCTCGTCGAAGGGCCTCACGCGGGCTCCACCCGCAAGGCGTCGCCGGCCACGTATGTGCGCACGGTCCCTCCATCGCGGAGCTTGCCGGCAACGATAAGCCGCGCGACGGGTGTCTCGACCTCTC
>Ga0207684_10001455_pt1 | contig 25536 bp, 27 predicted proteins | sample KBSK5501metaG_FD_184342 | JGI IMG/M metagenome (GOLD analysis project Ga0207684, IMG submission 184342) | Corn, switchgrass and miscanthus rhizosphere microbial communities from Kellogg Biological Station, Michigan, USA - KBS K5-50-1 metaG... | ecosystem: Host-associated > Plants > Roots >...
GAACGTCTGCCAGGCGCCGGCGAAGCCCGGACCGCGCAGCACCGGTGCGAGGCGGTGCAGCAGTTCGGCGAAGGGGCGGACCTCCATGCCCTGATCAACCATGACGAGCCCGCTGACCGGGTGGGCGGAGGCGTACAGGCCGGCCAGCCCGGCGGACATCGAGTGGCCGACCATGATGGGCCGCTGCACCGCGAGTTCGGTCAGCAGCCCGTGCAGCTGATCCGCGACCTCGTCAAGCGGGGCCGGAAGGCGCGGGGAGTCAACGTTCTTCGCGGCGCACGAGGTCCAGGATCCGGGCCTGCGGAGCGCCGGCCAGCGCCGGGGACGACTCTGGCGAGGACCAGACATGCTGGTGCAGGAACTGGGCGAACGTCTCGGCTTGTCCTGCCGTGTCGAACTCCAGGTCAAGCATCAGGTACTTCGGGTCATCGGCGGGCAGGCGGATGGCGAAGCTGCGGACTCCGGCATTCGCGCGTGCCTCCGCGAAGCTGTCGAACGCCTTCTGCCAAATGTCGTAGTCGTGGATCGCATGCTCGATGCGCAGCGTGGTCATGGGTTTCTCCGTTAGGTTGCTGTTCTTGCTCCTCTCCCATCACGCTAAGCCGCCGGTCTGGCACCTTGTATCCCGAATTTCTGGGGGTCAGTGACTGCCGGAGCTCAGGCCTGGCCGGCGTACGCTGCCTTGATGGCCAGTACCTGGGCGTGGATCCGTGCCCGCGAGCGCATCGCGGCCCTCGGCGCAGCAGGGTTTGAGGACAGGGACCTGCGCCGTCAGGTTCTCGCGGCCCTCCGCGAAGTGATCGACTTCGGCGCCTACGTCTGGCTGCTCACCGACCCGGTCACCGCGGTCGGCACCGCGCCCCTTGCCGAGGTGCCCTGCGTCACCGAGTTGCCGGCCCTCATCAAGGCCAAGTACGCCACACCAGTCAATCGCTGGACCGCCTTGCGGCTGCGGGCCTGTCCTGCCGGGCTGCTGAGCGACGCGGTCGGCGGTGACCTGACGCGAAGCCGTGTCTGGCGCGAAGTGATGAGCAGATATGGAATCGGCGACGTCGCCTCGGTGGTCTTCGCGGACCAGTACGGCTGCTGGGGTTTTCTCGACCTGTGGCGCGACGACACCCGCGAGCCGTTCAGCGGCGCCGACGCCGATTTCATAGCCAGTGTCGCCGCGCCGCTGACCACCGCGCTGCGACAGTGCCAGGCTCGAACCTTCGCCCAACCCGCGGCTCCGCAGCGGCACGACTCCGGGCCGGTCGTGCTGACCCTCGATGAGGACCTTCGGATCACCAGCCGCACCGCGGCTTCGCAAGCCTGGCTGAACGTGCTGCTTCCGCCCGAGCCCGACGAACGGGCCATCCCAGCCAGCGTCTACAACGTGGCCGCCCAGCTCCTGGCCGCCGAGGAAGGCATCGACGACCACCCGGCGTCCGCGCGCACGCATCTCGCCGGCGGTTTCTGGCTCACCCTGCGGGCCGCCTGGCTCTCCTCCGAGGAGCAGCCAGCCGCGACCGCCCGCCCTGGCGCCGCTGTCGTCGTCACTATCGAGGGGGCATCCGCCGCCGAGCGGCTGGACCTCTTCAGCCGCTCTTTCGCTCTTTCTGGCCGCGAGCGCGAGCTGCTCGGCCTGCTTGCCACCGGCAGCGACACCCGCGCGATGGCGCGCCAGATGTCGCTATCCGAGCACACGATCCATGACCACCTGAAGTCGATCTTCGCCAAGACCGGCGCCCGCGACCGCGTCACCGTCCTATCGCGCGCCCTCGGCACCACACCGCCTAGGGGCGCGAGGCAGTCCAGCGCCTGCGGCCCGAACTGCACGCCGCCGAGAAGCAGCGGATGTCCTGCCTGACCAGGACCCAGCAACTGCAGTTGCGCCACATCCTGGCGGCACTCCAGGCCAATGCGCCCGCTCCACACCACGGATGGTCACCTTGTGATCTTCGCGCCGATCGGCCCCGATCCGGGCACGCGGCCTCAGCCGCCGAGATGGTGTCAAGGCGGCGCGGTCCGGTCCACCGCCAGCGTCGGCCATCGCTCCATGTCATCGGCGAGCGCCGGATGGTGGTACGGCCCCAGCGCGCGGAGCGCGGCGATGACCTGCTGCCGGGTGATCGGATCCTTGTCCTGGCTGAGCTTGAGTTTGCAGATGAAGCGCGTGATCGGGATCCGGAGCCCGACGGTGCCCCTGGACAGGGGCAGGCCGTAGCCGGGGTCGAGGAACATCGACCGCTCAACCTGGCGCTCGAAATGCTCAACAAGCCGGGTGAGCACTTCGAGGTTGGCCTGCTCGTCGAGCATCTTTGGCGTGCCGTAGCAGTGTGCGGCGCTGAAGTTCCAGGTGGGCGCCCGGGTCGCTCCCGGCGCGTACCAGCTCGGACTGACGTATCCGTGCCGCCCTTGGACGATCAGGAGCACTTCCTTCTCGCCGAACCCGTGCAGCTGGTCGTCAGGACGGCCGACGTGGGTGAACACGGCCAGCTCGGACGACTGCTCATCTAGCAGGACCGGGTAATGGGAGGCGATCAGCTCGCCGTTATTGGCGCTGGCGATGATCGCCCACGGGTTCTCGCGGATCAGCTGCCTGACGATCTCCGGATCGGTGCTGGCGTGCTTGAGGTTGTGTCGCATCGAGTCGCTCCAGACCGCCTCAGGCCGACCGCAGACCCGCGCCGGGCCCGCGCATCCGCATCCCTACAACGAGCGCGCAGAGCCTGTCGCGCCACACCTGCTCGGCACGGTCGGGTGAGAGCCCGCCGCGCAACTCGAGGTCGCGCTCGCCGGCCTCAACCTCCCTGGCACGGCAGAAGCCAACCGGGCGATCCTCCAGGCCGTTGCTCCGTTCTGCGGATGGCGACCCGAACTGCGGCTGGACGACGCGCTGGCCGCACTGGACGTACAGACGCTGGTTCGCGTGGGGGGACGGCGACCAGCTCGTCCAACCCGACGTCGCTCGAGCGCTTGTCCGACGAATGCCCGACGCACAGCTGGCCGTCATCCGCGACGCTGGCCACCTCCCACGCATCGACCAGCCAGCAGCCGTGGCCGCGGGGTCAACGATTTCCTCCGCCGCCGCGATCGCTGACCGGAAGCGCACGTCGGCGTGGTCAGCCCGATCGGGTTTGGCTTGCCCGTTTGGCTGTTACCTGGAGGTATTCGGCGCTGGCGACGAGGGTTCCGTCGGTGGCGCGGTTGAACTGCTGCAGGCAGGCAGCCAGTTCGTCGGCCAGCGCTTGCTGTGCCGCGGGGTCGAGCCGGTCGAAGATCGCTTTGGTGGGGCCGACGTAGGTGCGGTTGAACTCCACCCGGCCGGCAGGCGAGGGCCCGCACAGGTCCGTACTCAGCACCTGGACGCTCAGGTCGCTGACGCCAGGGCCGAATAGCTCGCGGACCCGGGCCTCGGTTCCCCACTCGATGGGGCTGCGGGCGCCGGGCACTGGCGGGAACGGCGCGAACCGGGCGGCGATGGCCTGCGTGGCGGCCATGACGCTGCCGGGCGTCCACGCGGTCAGGCCGATGCGGCCGCCCGGGCGGCAGACCCGCAGCAGCTCCGCCGCCGCGCGGGACTGGTCGGCGGCGAACATGACGCCGAAGGTCGACAGCACGACATCGAACGCGCCGTCGGCGAACGGCAGCGATTGGGCATCGGCTTCTCGTGCTTGCAGGTCCAGGCCCTCGGCCTGGGCCCGCCGGGCAGCCACCTCGAGCAGCTGCGGCACGAAGTCGGTGGCGGTCACGGCCGCGCCGCGCCGGGCGGCCGCCAGGGCCGCGTTGCCCGAGCCGGCGGCCACGTCCAGCACCCGTTCGCCGGGATGGATGTCGATGGCCCGGCACAGCAGTTCCCCGACGATGACCTGCTCGGCTCCGGCCCGGGCGAAATCGCCCAGCGCCCACATCGCCCGTGCCCGCTGTGTCATCAGCGCATACGGGTCCGGCTGCGTGGTGACGGTCATGGCGGCCCTTCCAAATTAGTTACTCATATCGAGTAGTGAATACTCAGGTAGAGTAGCGGAATGACCGCCGCTGTCAACCCCCGCCGCAGCTACGACTCACCACGGCGGCGCGAGCAGGCCGCCGAAACCCGCCGCAAGATCCTCGACGCCGCCGAGCGGCTGTTCGCCCAGCACGGCTACGCCGCCACCTCCATGCCCGCCATCGCCGACCAGGCCGGAGTCGCCCTCAAGACGGTCTACCTCGCCTGCGGCACTAAGGCCGGCGTCCTGCACGCCCTGTGGGACGTCCGCCTCGGCGGGGACGACCAGCCCATCCCGGTCACCGGCAGGCCCTGGTACCGGCAGCTGCTCCGCGCCGACGACCCGCACCAGCTCCTGCGCACCGCCGCCCACCAGTCCCGCGTCGTGAAGGAACGCGCTGGCGACGTGATGCTCATCGTCCGCCACGCGGCCGCCACCGAACCCGCCCTCGCCGACCTGTGGGACTGGATCGAGACCGAGTTCCGCACCGTCCTCGGCGGCATCGCCCAGCGCCTAGACGCCCTGGGCTCCCTAGCGCCCGGCATCGACACGGCGGCCGCCACCGACCTGCTGTGGACCCTCAACCACCCCGACACGTGGCACCTGCTCGTCCGCCGCTGCGGCTGGACCGCGGACAGATACGAACGATGGGTCGGCGAGACCCTCAGCACCCAGCTGCTCGGCACTTCACGCGCCCCCCGCCGCAGCTCACGTGAAACTCAAGCCCTGGCCTAGAGCGGCAATCTCGGCCCCATTGCAGCCACCATCGAATCACGCCAGAGCCAGGTGTTTTTCTGTTGGCCCGTCCGGCACCGTTCACTTGCGGCCGTGTGCGGCGTATCGGCACAGGTCGCGGACAGTGGCGGCCATCGATGAATGGGCGGCCAGGCCGCAGCCCGGGATTATGACGGGTGCGCCTGCCTGGCACCGTGGCTAGGCCTGGTATCCGTCGGTGATCCAGTTCCGGAAGAGCTCGACCTGGTCGGGTGACCAGGACGTCTCGCCGCTGTTGCTGGGTGGCATCGCCCCGCTGCTGACCATATTCAGGACCTTCTGCGCGTTCGCGGGATCGCGCATGAAGCCGAAGTCATCCAGGAGGACGCCGAAGTTCTTCATGTGCGCGATGTCCATGTCCGTGAACATCGGCCTGATGTTTGTGGCGAAGCTGACAGCCATCGGTCGCTCCTTTGTCCCGGTGGTTGGTGGCCGGCGGTCTGGCCGTCGTCGATCTTGGCGAGGAACGTGGACCACGATCCGGTCGGAAATTTTTGAGTTATGCCGAACGGTCCGTGGTCTTACGCTCTTGATACGGATGATGCAGCGCGTCGTACACTCCTCGGCCGAGACAGGTGACGGAGAGCCGGTTGCTTCAGGCGGGCTGCAGGTTATCCGGCACGTACGCGGCGATGTGCCGCGCAATCCCCGCGGCGGCCGCCGCCGCGGAGCTGACCGCGCCGGGAACTCCTGCATGCCTGGCGGTTTCGGCGCACTGCCGGGACAGTATGGCCGTCCGTTCGGACAGCAGTACCCAGGCGGCATCGCGCCATGGCACGAAGTTCCCTATCTGGTAGTACATCTGGAAGGCCGCGCCGGCTGTGTGATCTGGGCTCCCGGGCCCGAAGGGCAGCCGTGTCAGCGCGGTGCCCAGCGGCTTCAGGATCCCGGTCATGATGCCGAACGCGGCGCCGACCAGCGCGTCCAGCTGCTCATCGGTCTCGTCGGTGTGGGTGAAGAACCGGGTCAGCACGTGAAGCAGTACCTCGTATCCGAGGTTGAACAGCTCGGCGACCTGGCGGGTTAGCAGTTCGGTCGGCTCCGGCTGCGGTTGGTCGAGGTCGTAGGGCTGTTGGGTGAAGGCGGGGATGACGGGCCGGGCGGGCTCGAATGAGGGGTCTTGCTCGCGCAGCTTCTGATATTCGGTCCAGATCGCGAAGAACCGGCCGTAGTGCGCCGGGCGCCAGTCCCCGCGCGCCCCCTCGCCTTGTTCGATGATCTCGTCGATGGCGGCGTGCGCGGACGCCAGGTCAGTCACGGCAATGAGCTGCGGATAGTGGAACCTCTCCGGGGTGGCCTGCGCCCGCGGCTCACCCACGAACAACACCTGCTCGCCGAGCTGGCTGGCCAGGTCGTCTAGGCCCTGCTCGATCCCCCGGTACAGGTGCCCGACGGTCAGGAATCCCTGCGGGCGGGGCATCACCTCGCCGCCGGCCACCGGGGGGGGTGGTGGCGCGGCCGGGACGAATTCTGCCGCGTCCACCCGTTCCATGCCCTCCGGCCGTTCCAGGTACAGGAAATGTGTGAGGGAGTCGCCACCGAACGGCAGCAGCGCGAACTCCACGCCCGGTGGCAGGTATTCGGAGTGGCGCGGGAAGTTCGGCCGCGACAGCGTCGGCCCTGCCCCGATGGCGGTCATGACGTTCGTGATCAGCGCGAGGTGCAGCATCTCCTCGATCGCGATGCCGGTCACGGTCTCCTGCCATCGCGCGACCGCGCCGGCCTGCTCGGCGGTCAGGCCCTCGCCGGGTCCGGTCTTGAGGCTGAAACACGCGTACAGGTACTGGCACATGACCATGTGCTCGATCTGCGCCGCCTCGACCAGCAAGGTCCAAAGCTGCTCGCGGTTGTCGACCACGAGCTTCGTTTCCGCCATGACGGCCTCCCGACCGGTTCGGCTTGGACGGCACCTGAGGTGTTCTGGCACGCCGCAGGGCATGATCATCCTCCGGAAAGGGGTTCCTTCGCCGCGTCGTCGCCGAGCGGGACCGGTTCGAATAGGGCAGGAGGGGCGGGGGGCGCTGCGAGGAGCGCGCTGATCCTCGGTATCTGGCCGCGCACCCACGAGTTGTGCTCCTGGTACGCCTCGACCGAGGCGTACATCTGGATGACCAGAAGCGGGCCGTTATCGTCGCCGAGCGGGCGGTACACCGAGTACTGCATGAACCCCGGTTCGCCACGGATGTGCTTCGCGAGCTCCGCCAGCAGCCCGACGAGCTCATCGCGTCGTCCGTCCTTAGGCTCCAGCGTGGTCACGAAGACGACTGCTGGCATCACTCACTCCTTCTTGACCGGGTTGCCCTGCCTGCCGCCGCGGCAGCCGCTCGGAGGTGCCGCCGCGATATCGCTGTAACTTGGAGTCTGCACTAAGTTTTGAGTGAAGTCAATATTTGCTATGCTCGGCACATGACCGACCAAGGCTTGCGCGAGCGCAAGAAGGCCCGCACGCGCCAGGTCATCGCCGACGCGGCCGCGCGGCTGTTCGCCGAGCGCGGGTACGAGCAGGTCGCGGTCAGCGATGTGGCGCGCGAGGCCGAGGTCTCCGAGCAGACCGTCTACAACTACTTCCAGACCAAGGAACAGCTGGTCATTGACCGCGATCAGCTGGTCCAGGATGAGATGTGCCGGCTGATCCGGGCGCGAGCAGCCGAGACCACCCCGGCCGCAGCCGTCCGCGGATTTGTGCTCGACACCGTGGAGGGGATCCGCCGCATTCCCGCCGGGCAGTGGCGCGGCGAGCTAGGCTTCCTGGCCGCGATCAGCCCGACCGTCCACCGGCTCTCGCTGGAGATGTCAGACCGCCAAGCCCGCGCCATCGCCGCCGCCCTTGCCGAGACGGAGGCAGTTGCGCCCGAGATCGCCAAGCTGCGGGGAATCGCGCTCGCCAGCGTCTTCCAGATCATCATCACCGAGGCCGGACGCCGCACCCGCGAGGGCCAAAGCCAGGACCAGATCGCCGACGAGCTGCGGCCAGCCATCGAAGCGGTCCTCGACGACCTCGACCGCTGGCTTACGCCTGCGACGAAATGAGGGCCTGTCAAAACCACAGCCTCCCTGGTGGTCGCCAGAACGCAGCGCGGATGAAGCGCGGGCCACGCTGCTGCCGCGGAGCGCAGCACAGCCGCGCTCGAGCTTTCTATACCGGTAGATCCGGCAACGCGCAACCTTCGACAGCTACCGTCGGCAAGTACCTACGTTGCTGCCGCCGACCATCTACACCGACCACGCTCCGCGACCAGCGTCGGGCTGGGGCCCGCAAGCGTGTCACCCCGGCGAGTGCCCACGACGCCGCAACGAGGCCATCCGCTGGGGCCACTGGCTCGGGCCTACCCGGCTCAGGGGTCCTGCGGTACTGGTGGGCGGGCGCACCTCACCACGGCACGTCAGCGCGTGTGGATCACGGCTTAAGACCGGCCCGGTCCGGCTGAGGACCACCGGTGCCTAGGTGGCATTTAGGCATAGACCCGCAGCTACCGCACCCAGTCCTTGTCATCCTCGCCCGCCTGCTTGGTCAACGGCAGGGCCGTCACCTGCTCGCGCTGGAGCAGGTCCGCCGTCTTGAGCTGAACCGATTCGGTCTGGCTCCCGGCGGCAAAGACCACCGTCTCGTGCCCGAGCACCTCCTGATCGACGAACAGCGGGGCGGCCAGCAGCGAGCCCAGCGGCGGCAGGGCGCCCAGCTCGATGCCGGGGAAGTCCCGCCGCAGTTCCTCTTCGGTGGCCAGCCGGGCATGACGGTCGCCCACCGCCGCCTGGACCAGGTGCATGTCGAGGCGGCCGGTGGCCGGGACCGCCACCAGGGCGTAGCCGCCCGCGGCGCGCACCGCGACCGTCTTGACCACCTCGCTGGCGTCGATGCCCAGCGCCCCCGCCTCCTCGATCGAGGTGTAGGCCTGCTGGTGCGCGATGAGCTCGAACGGGACGCCGAGGGCGTGCAGATGCTCCGTTACCTGTGTCATCACCCACCCCTCATCTCGCCGGGGAACCCGAGCATAGCGCGGATGCGCCCGCGCGGCCCATGGCAGTTACCGGTCTACCCGGGCGGTTGGCGGGCACGCGGACCAGCCCGCCGGCACCGGCATGCCCGGTTGCGGCATAGCGGGCATTTCGGTGACGCGCCCTGGTGACTCATCATGCAGTCCGGTTGACCTGTCCCCGCCGTGACGATCTCTGATCGGACACGGCGGAACGCGGGCTGCGCGCGGGCCGAACCGGTCGGTGCGCGTCGCGGGCCGGGCGCCAGCGTGGCTGGTCCAGGCCAGGCCCGGTGCCGTTCCTGGCGGCACGGCGGCAGGAGGCGACCACCGCGAGCGGCCACACCACTAGCGCGGCGCCAAAGATGCGTTCCGCCAGCCCGGCCAGCCCGCCGCCGGTGACCAGCTCCACGCCGAACCAGGCCACCAGGGCCGCCAGCACCGCGACGGCACCAGCCGACACCGCCGGCCGCAGCCCCCACGGCACCGCAGCCCCGCGCCGCCAGGCCCCCGCCGGCCAGGCCACCACCCCGGCGCACCCAGCCGCCGCGCAGACCATATGCGGCACCGGGTAGCTGGTTCCAGGGTGCTCGGGGTTGACCGCGACGAGCATGCCCGCCACCGCCCCGGCCATCAAGATCACCCGCCCCGGCGGGCCGGCCGGCCGCAGCGCCAGGCCGGTCACGAAAACACAGGCGCCCACCACCACGAACGTCAGCGACATCACCCACCGGTCGGCAGCACCCACCGCGGCGAGCGCGCTGACTGGCTCGGCAACGGGGTCGACGGAGCGCGGCTGCAGCCAGGCGGCAACGCTCCACCCGGCGACCATCAGCACCGGTGCCGCGGCCGACGACACCACTCCCCACCACGGCACGCTCCGCACGATCTACCACCGTAGCCCGTCGTAAAGCACCGCTCCAGCAGCCAGACGACTGCCCATCGTCGCCACCCCGGCCGGCGCTGCGAGGACGCTCTCGCCCTGCGATGGCGCGATCGCGCGGTTGCTGCGCTCAGCTGCGGGTTGCGCGGGCGGTGATTTCCATGGCCAGGTGGCGTCCGGCGATTCCCTTGGCCCTGGTCAGGCCGTGCGCGTATCGGTCTATCCGGGTGGTGGCCCGGATCAGCAGGACGTCCTCGCTGGCGGTGGCCTCGGTGATGGTCAGCTCGGCCGGAGCGGTGGTGCCGCGAGCGGTGATCTGCCCGCGCAGCCGCCAGGCGTCGCCGTCTCGAACCAGCTCGGTGGACCGGAAGGTGATCTGCGGGTGGTCGCGCACGTGCAGGAATCTGGGCGACTTGACGTCCTTGTCACGCTGCGGATTGCCGGTGGCGAAGCTGGCGGCGTCGATCACCGCCGACACGGTCGAGGACGTGACCGGGTCGGCGATGGTGATCTGGCCCGAGACCAGGCGGAAGGTGCCCTTCACCGGGGCAAGGCCGAAGATGTGCCGGGTAGCAAAGGTGACTGTCGAGGCGGCCGGGTCGAGCTGGTAGATGCCGGCCGCTGGTATCTGCACAGCTGCGGCAGGAATGGTATCGGGCATGACGGGTCCTCTCCTCGGCGGGTGCCGGGTCCATGACGCCATGGTCGAGCGCGGGCAGGTGACCCCGCATCACCGGGATCCGGTGACCGCCGGGGCTGGCGCGTGCGGCCGCAGTTCCCGGGCGCGTCGTCCGGGGTGAATCCGCCTTCGACAGTGGCTTGAGAGGCTTGGGGCTTGATCACCGCAGTGTGCCCAGCCTGGTCTAGCCCGGCCGGCAATCCCCAGGCCCGCTCCAGGACCGGCGCTGGCCCAAGGGCACACCCGCGCTCGGTGATGGTGTCGGGGTGGGCCATCCCTTAGAGGCCCGCCTGCCGCGGGACGAGCTAATGGCCGACATGTCGGTCATCGCGCCATCTCCTCCGGGGCACTCGGTCGGTGTAACTCACCGCAGATCGCCCCTAGACCACCGGGATCCGGTGACGACCTCTCACCTTCCCGGTGGTGAAACTGAGCCGCCCTGAACGACCAGGTCCCTTCATGACCGGAAGGAGACGCGCATGACACCGGACGTGCTGGCGCACGCGGTCGCGCCGGAGGCGGTCGCCGACACCATCGTCTACCTCGTCAGCGACGCCGCCGCGCCGGTCCGCGGCGCGGTCGTGCCCGCCTACGGCGTCTGAGCCTCTTCCCCTCCTGTCGTACGCCTGGAAAGGACGACCATGTCACCCAACCCAGACCCGAAGTCATCCAACTCAGCCCTGAACCGCCGCTCGTTCCTCGCGCGGAGCGCGGCGATCGCGGCCGTCCCCGCGGTCGCCACCCTGGCCGGGGGCGCCTTCGCCGAACCGGCGTCGGCCGACACCCTGCCCAACTACGCGCCGATACCGCCATCCGCGCTCGGGCCGGCCGTCAACGCGCAGGGCTACTTCGTCGGGCCGGTGGAGAAGAACCTGTACTGGGTCACCGACAGCGCCTACCAGGCGGCGTTCCTGACTACCCGCGACGGGGTCGTGCTGTTCGACGCGCCCCCGTCGATCGGGCAGAACCTGCAGCGCGCCATCGACCAGATCGCCGCCGAAAACGGGGTGTCGAACAAGGTGACCCATCTGGTCTACTCCCACCACCACGCCGACCACATCGGCGCCTCGTCGCTATTCGGGACGGACGTGGTGCGGATCGGGCAGGTCCAGGCCAAGCAGTTGCTGGCAAGCGAAAACGACCCGGCGCGGCCGGTCCCTGACGTCACCTTCGAGACCAACCACACACTCAACGTGGGCGGGGAGCGTGTTAACCTCGCGTGGCACGGCACCAACCACACTGCGGACAACATCTACATCCACTTTCCCGACCACGACACGCTCATGCTGGTCGACATCTTGCTGCCCCGCTGGGTGCCGTTCGACAGCTTCAACCTGAACGAGGACGTCCCGGCTTCCATCGCGGCCCCGGACACGGCCATGGCCTACCCGTGGACGCACTTCATCGGAGGCCACATGGGCCGGCTAGGCACCCGCGACGACATGGTGCTCTACCAGCAGTACGTGAACGACATCATCGCTGGCGTCAAGACTGCCCTGCCGGCGGTCGACCCGACCCCGTTCTTTGTCAAGTACGGGAACAACTTGTGGGCTGCGTCCCAGCAGTACCTGGCCGCGGTGGTCGCCGCCGCCTCCGCGCCAGTCATCAACAAGTACCTCGGGGTCCTGGCCGCCGCCGACGTCTACACCGCGAGCACGACGTTCGCCATCCTCGAGTCGGAGCGCCTCGACCTCGGCTTCGGCTCCCAGGTCCACCCATGACTGGAGCCGGAGCGGGCCCGGGCACGGGCCCGCTCCCGGCCGGACCGACAGGAGGCGAAGTGACCGGGAACGGACGGGAACTCGGCGGGTCCTTCGCGCTCGGCCCGTGGCACGTGCGCCGGGCCCGGGTCCGGCGCGATGCGGCTCTTCGGTCCTTCTGTTTGCCGCCGGGGCGGCGGCCATTGAACCCCTGGTCTGCGAGCGTTTCGCCGCGGCTCGCGGTTCAGCGGAAGTGACGGTCGATCTCGTTGGCGTACCGGCGGCCGAGCGAGTCCTTGTTCTCGGTGATCCACCGGGTAACAGCGACCTGGCCGGTCGGTGGGCCGTCGGTGTCGGCCAGCCCATCGGCCATGGCGCGGTACTCATCACCGGTGAGCAGCGTGTCCCGCAGGGCCCACCCCAGGACCTGAGCGGCCGCCGGGATGAGCGCGCCCGGCACGCGGACCACGCGCGCGCGGCTGCCGATGGCGTCTTTGATGAAGCAGACCAGGTCGTAGAAGGCGGGCCGTTCGGGTCCCACCGCGTCCAGGGTGTACGTCCCGGTCGCCGACCCCGCGGCCAGGCATAGCCTGGCCAGGTCGTCGATGTGCACGGGCCGGATGCGGTAGGCGCCGGTGCCGCCGACGGCGAACACCGGCAGCCGGCGCAGCAGCCAGGCGATGTTGTTGATCAGCACGCCCTCCCCGCCGAACAAGATGGCCGGGCGCAAGATCGCATGCGGCACGCCCGCCTCGCCGAGGATCCGCTCGACCTCCGCCTTGCCGCGGAAGTAGGAGTACGGGGAGGCGGCGTCTGGATGGGTGATCGACACGTGGACGATCCGAGCCACCCCCGCGTCGCGGGCCGCGTGGAACAATATCCGCGAGTTGGCCACCGCCGTCTGGTGATCGACCGGGCCTTTCGGGAAGCGCACCCAGTACGTGTTGTACAGCGTCCCGGCGCCGCGCAGCGAGGCGGTCAGCCCGGCCGGGTCGGCGAAGTCGAGCGGGCGGACCTCGATCGGCGTGCCGCCGCGGGCGCGCCCTGGGTGCCCGGTGACCGTCCGCACCGGGCGGCCCGCGGCCAGCAGGTCCCGGGCGATCGCGGCCCCCGAGTAGCTGAACGCGCCGGTGACGACGTCGAAGCCACCCGGTACCGGCAGCTCCCCGCCAGGCTCACCGGATGCACAGGTGGGCATGCCGACCCGCTCTCCTGGGCTCGGATCCTGGTGGCCGCGATACCGGTCACCGGTCAATGCCTATCATGACCTGCCGTGCCGGGCCGTTGCGGCGCCTGGCCGACGGGCCATAGCCGCAGACGCGCCGAGCCGGCGACCTCGTGCATCAGGTACGCGGCAAGCCGCCTACCGTCAACGCCACCCTCAGCCACCACCAAGCCAGCCGCCTGAAGTGCGGTAACCGCCTTATGGTCGGCAACCTGGGTCGCCAGAGTGGCGCCGTTACCGGCGCAGGAAACGGGTGTTCTGCGTGGCGAGGGCCGGCCTCCCAATGCGTTATGCCGGTGAGAGTGTGCGGCCGTGTTCGGCAGACAGGCATGGCAGTACAGATCACGGGGAGTTGATGACGGTCGCGATCCGCATGGCGCCGGCGATTTCCTTACCTAGCGGTTCTCGGCGTCCCGGACGCGTTGCACCATCATTTCGAGGAGGGCCCACACCGTCTGGGGGTGGCTCATGGCGAAGGGGCGAAAGTCCCATTTGGCGAACATCAGGCAGTGTAGCTCCGTCTCAGCGGTGATCTTCGCCGAACGGTAGCGAGAGGACTCGTCGATGAGTGCCATCTCCCCGAAGTAGTCACCGGGGCCAAGGACGCGAGCGGGCTGCCCGTGCACACTCACCGCCGCCTGCCCGTCCACGATGACGCCGAAGCTCACGCCGGCCCTGTCCACGTCGGTGACCACAGTGCCAGCGGGAACCGTCAGCTCGTTCGCCCGCCGTGCGAGCTTGGCCACTTCCTTTTTCGGCAGCATCGAGAACAACGGGACGCCGGCCAGGACTTCCCCAGGCGTGGTCATGGCCCGATGCTACGCCCGCGCCCCCAGCCCGGTGCAGGCCCTTCCGGGCGCGAATCTCCAGCCCCTGGCAGATGCGCCAGCGGCGATTCTCATCCGCTCCAGTCGCGATGTGGTCCGCCTGAACCACCAAGCGCAGGTCACTGGAGCTTTGGCCGCCAGGGGCCGAGTTCGTCTTCAGCTCAGCCCTGATCTTGTCGAGGGCCCACCGAGCGCGCGCGGGTCGCGCGCGGTGGCGATCACCCTGTAGCCGCGGTGGGGTGAAATGCGGGTGACGGTTTGCATATCAAACCGGCGAGGTCTGGCGTGGGTGTAGATGGTTTGGAAGTCAAACTCGACAAGTTCCGAACCCGGGAGGTCGTCATGGCATCGGTACTGATCACCGGAGCGTCGAAGGGTATCGGCCGGACGGCAGCGGCGGACATTTCAGGCATGAGCATCTCCACCGATGAACTGGTCCAGCGCAACGCGAGGTTCGCCGCCAGCGGAGCATCCGCCGGTCTGCCCTTCCCCACCAGCCAGACCCTGCGGGTGGTCGGCTGCGTCGACTCCCGGGTGGACCCGAGTCACGTGCTAGGTCTCGAGCTCGGCGAGGCCGTCGTGTTGCGCAACATCGGCGGCCGGGTCACTCCGGCAACGCTGCGCTCGTGGGCTCTGCTGGGCCGCCTGGGCCAGGGGCAGCCACCGACCGGCGCGCACATGGTGATCCTGCACCACACCGACTGCGGGATCCGGCGCCTCGCGGACTACCCCGAGCAGCTTGCGGCGTACTTCGAGATCCCGGTAGCGGAGCTGGACGGCAAGGCTGTCGGCGACCCGTACGCCGCCGTCCGGGTCGACGTCGGCATCGCCCGGCAAACGCTGCCAGCTGGCTTGCTGGTGTCCGGTCTGGTCTACGACGTGAACACCGGGCTCATCGAGGTCGTCGTCCCGCCCACGACGGAGTAGCGGCTTGCGTAAGTAGCCGGCCACCGCGGACGACATTCGTGTGGCGACGCCGCGCCCGGTCGACGGTTTGATATGCAAACCGTGGTGCGTACACTTCGGTCATGGATACTCAGCACGGCCGCCCCTGCTCGCTCGCCGCGGCGCTGGGGCTGGTCGGAGACCGCTGGGCGCTGCTGGCGGTCCGCGAAGTGATGTTCGGCAACCACCGCTTCAGCCAGATCGCGCGCAACACCGCAGCCCCCCGCGACCGCCTCGCGGCGCGCCTGAAGGCCCTCGTCGACGCGGGGATCCTCGAGCGCCGCCAGTACCAATCCAGCCCGCCCCGGCACGACTACCATCTCACCGCCGCGGGCGAGGAACTCGTGCCCGCGATGCACGCCCTGCGCGCCTGGGGCGACAAGTGGGCCGTCGGCGAACCGCCGCTCCAGGCGGAACACCACGGCCACCCGATCAGCCCGTACGTGGCCTGCGCAACCTGCGGCGAGCCCGTCCGCGCGGACGAACTCGAATTCATCTCCACCGTGCCGGACTGGGACATCACCGGCCCGAAGCTCCCAGCAGACGCGCCCGGCGATGAATCCTCAGCCACCACCGCGCGCCGCCGGCGTCCAACACGCCAATCCAGAACGAACGACGGCCTCATGGAGAAGCGATGACTCGTACCGGCGCGCTTGTGCCGCCCGGCAGCGACATGACCCCGGCCAGCCCACGGCGCGGGTGACAGCGATGGGCCCATGATCCCGGTGTCTGCGCCCGACCCGATCGCCGGGCTCGACGACGTGCCCAGCGAGGTCGTTGATCTGCGGCGAGCCAGCGCCCCGCATGCCGTCAGTGTGACCGACTGCAAGGAGCAGACAATGACCCATACCGCCGCACAGCGGCCCCCACAGCCACCGCCCACTCTGGCCACCGTCGCCGACGTCATGCGGCCGCCGCTGACCACGGCGGACACCAACGACCATGTCGCGGCAGCCGCCTACCTGATGAAACACGCCAGAGTGACCGCCCTCATGGTCCTGGATGCGCAGACCGGCCAGCCGAAGGGCATCCTGACCGGGGCGGATATCGCGCACGCGGTCGCGGACGGCAAGAACCTCAACCAGCTCCGGATCCGTGAGCTGATGACCCTCCGGCCGACCGTCATCAACCCGGCGACTAGCGTCCGTGACGCAGCCCAGATCATGACCCGCAGTCATTTCCGGCACTTGCCGGTCTGCGGCGACTCCGGGCTGGCTGGGATCATCGATATCACCGACATCTGCCGCGCCCTGCTCGCACTCGTCGGCGCGGAGCGGAAGGAAAGGAAGCGCTCATGACCATGTCTGTCATCGGCCTGAGCATCGACTGCGCCGATGCCGCCGGCCTGGCCAGGTTCTGGTCCGAGGTACTCGGCCGCCCGGTCAACCCTGGCGCCGACGCCGACCACGCCGCGATTGACGCCACAGACCCCGCTAGCGGCCCCCGGCTTTCCTTCCAGAAGGTCCCTGAGCCCAAGACGATCAAGAACCGCCTCCACCTGGACCTGCGCACCGATCAGTTCGAGGCGGAGAGCGAGCGCCTTACCGGCCTGGGTGCTTCGCCCATCCGGAGCTTGGAAAGGCCGCAGATCCGGTGGACCACCTTCGCCGACCCCGAAGGCAACGAGTTCGACCTGGTAGCAGCCCAGCCCTCGGCGTCCGGTCCGCGCCAGTAAATCCCCAGCCAGATTGCCGCGCACGCCGGTCAGCCCGCGGGACTCGGTCAGCACCAGATGTGATGGCAGTGGCCGCGTCGGTCACCGAATTTATGACTTTGGATGCCGAATTCGCCGCATTTATGAAAATCAAGGCGGCCCCCTTACGTGGGACGGCAGAGCCGGCGTCAGCGCCGGCTAAGCCTTGGGGCAGGCCCGCCCGTCGCACGCCGGGCCACACCCGCACAGCGCGCAGGTCTGGGCGGCTCACCCCGGCAGGCACACGGGTCGCGGCGGGTGAACGCCGCCGGGAAGATCTCCCGGGCCGGGTTCTCCTGCCACGCCGGCGCGGCCTGCGCCGGGGAGCCGGCCGAGGTCGTGGTGGCCGGTGGCCTGGGGGACATTCGGCACGCCGGGGCCGTGGCCGCCACCCACGCCCCGCGGCTGCGCGCCGACCAGGCCGGCCGGGCGCCCCGGGCCCGGGTCACCCGGCGGGCCCGGGACGCCACCGCCGGGCTGACGGTGACCCGGCTGGCCAACAACACCGGCGTGATCACCTTCGCCGGCAAGACCTACGCCGCCGGGCGCCGCCGGGCCCACACCTCTACCGGCGTGACCATCGCCGCCGGGTCAGTCCCGCTGTCCAACGACGGCACGGTCATCCGCGCCCACCCGATCCGCCACGACCGCGCGAAGGAACCCGGCGCCTTCGCCAACCCCAAAGGGCCGCCCCCGCCGCAAGAACTCCGCCACCGGCAACGCCGCCTAACGATCATGTCGCCCAGGCACCGGAACTGTTTTGTCGCCCAGGTACCGGGACTTGACACGGGCCGCGCCGCATCCGTTGCGGCATATCTACAGGTCAGAACCCAGGTAAGCATGTCAGGGCCGGGTTCGGCTACCATGCACCGAGTCCCTCGCCGGTGTAGCTCAGCAGGCAGAGCAGCCGTCTTGTAAACGGCAGGCCAGCGGTTCGAATCCGCTCACCGGCTCCCAGGTCAAGCACGATTTCGCGAGCCTGCGTTCGGGCGGTACAGGCCTCAGTGCAGCCAGGAGTGCAGCCAGGAGTGCAGCCAAGGCCTGCATCAGACCGTTGCCGATCACTCGAAATCGACCTTGCGGCCGCGTCGATCGCCTCACGCTCGATCTCCGGGAGCACGTGCGTATAGGTGTTCATCGTCAGCCCGATCTGACTGTGGCCAAGCGTCTTCATCACCGTTCGCGGTGACGCGCCCGCGGCCAGCATGAACGACGCGCACGAGTGGCGATGTTCCTCAACGTCACGCCGTCCACCATCCGCGCCTATGTCGCCCGCAGGCAGATGCCCAGCGCCGACCGCAGGATCGGCCGGGAGCCGGTTTGGCGGCCCGCGACGATCCGCAAGTGGCACAGCCAGCGACCGCGGCTCATCCGAGACGAGCCGGAACCAATGAGCTAGCCGAGGTCACGACGGCACTGCGCTCTGCACCGGTCACCTGCACCGGTCACCGCGTTGCCGAATTGAGCCATATCTAGATCAAGGCGGCGCCTGCGGCGCCGCTGGCCCGGCGCCAGCGCCGGCCTCTGCCTTGGGGAGGCCCGGCCGGCGCGCGCCGGGCCATACCCGCCCAGGTCGCCCGTCAAGGTGGCTCACATGTCAGGCGGCCCGGTACCGCGCGCATCCGTCGCCCTCGCTCCCGATTGTCCAGTTCGCGGCCACCGCGTCTAGGTCGCTCCCTGCGATCGCGTCGCTGCGCGATCGGCTTCGCCGAAACCTAGACCCGCCGCCCACTCGCACGGATTTTGGCGCCTGCGAGAGGAACGGAGCAGACTAGAACCACAGCAGCCCAGGTGGCCGGCAGTGCTGGTCACGGAACCACCTTCGAAGGCAAGGCGTCCAAGGTCCATGCCGCGAGTCCTCATGTCCAGCGGCGCTAGAGCGCGGGCCGCGACTCTTGCCCTCGCTACCGTGATCATGGCATCGTGTGCCACGCATCCTGAACCGGCGCCGCACGGTTTCATTACCGGTAACCTGTTCGAATGCTCAGGCGCAGTTCACAGCCCTGCGAAAGGCCCCCCGGTCTCAGTCAGGATCGAGCAGGCAGGACACCTTATGGAATCGCGCAGGGTTCCAGCGCCCGGCCCGTTCCGGATTAGCATCACCCCCGGCACGTACGTCGTCGCCGCGACGGGGGTGGTGCCAGTCACCGTCCGGGTTATCTCGGGCCAGACAGCCCGGCCAACACTGACGCCGACACGTTACTGCCGCTCGGTCAGATGACGACCGCAGGCGGCCCGCCGTGCATCGGTGCCGGTTGCGGGGCAGCGCGGCAGGGCCGCTCGGCGTTACTCAACTGTGGATCGTGAAGCGGCGCAACCGGCCGATGGCCCGGGTCAGGTGGTCTGGGCCGATCGCGAGCATGCCACGGACGTTGTCGCGGCCTTGTTTGGCGAACATCATCTGGAACTCGTGCGACTCGCGCTGGTGATGGTTGGCGACCTGGCTACTGCCGAGGACGTGGTTCAAGACGCCTTCGAGCGGCTGCACCGGCGCCGCCATGGGCTGCGTGATGAGGGAGATGGCCTGCTGGGTTATGCGCGGTCAGCTGTGCTTAACCGGTGCCGGTCGCTGCACCGTCGCGCTGTGGTTGCCCGCAAGCATGCCCCTGCCCTCGCTGGGCCTGCGGCTGCCTGCCCAGATAGTGCGGGCTCAGGCTGCCGAGCGTGAACTGTTGATCGCGGCGCTGCGGTCACTGCCGCCCCGGCAGCGTGAGGTACTCGTGCTTCGCTATTACGCCGACCTCGATGTCGGCGAGGTCGCGCGGATACTCCGGATCGGCCCCAGCACTGTGCGTTCGGCTACGGCGCGGGGGCTGGCGGGCCTGGCACGCGTGATAGAAGGGAAGGGCCGATGACCGATCTTGAAGACCGGCTCCGGCAAGCGCTTTCCGCCGAGGCAGAACGCGCGCAGCCGGGGATGCTCCGGCCGCTGCGGGCACCTCGCGCACCGGCGGCCATGGGCTGGCTCGCCACCGGGGCCAGGCCCAGGCGCCGCTGGCCGGGCTGGGTGGTGCCGCTAGCCGCCGGTGGTGCGGTCATCGCCGTGGTAGCTGGCACCATGGCCGTCTCCAGCGCAATCCACGGGCGGCGGGCGGCTGCTGGGGCGAACCTGGCTCATCGGGCCATCGCCTACGTGGCCAACCGTCAGGGCACGGTGACCCCGATCCGGACCGCCACCAACACCGCCCTGCCACCGATCAAAGCCGGCGACAACCCTGATTTCATCGCGATCACCCCGGACGGGAAGACCGTCTACGTGGCCAACTACGTTTACCAGCGGGGCACGGTCACCCCGATCCGGACCGCCACCAACACCGCCTTGCCACCGATCAAGGTCGGCCGCACCCCCGCTGCCATCGCGATCACCCCCGACGGGAAGACCGTCTACGTGGCCAACTTCGATTCGGGCACGGTGACCCCGATCCGGACCGCCACCAACACCGCCTTGCCACCGGTCAAGGTCGGCCGCCTCCCCGTCGCCATCGCGATCACCCCCGACGGGAAGACCGTCTACGTGGCCAACAACGGTTCGGGCACGGTGACCCCGATCCGGACCGCCACCAACACCGCCCTGCCACCGATCAAAACCGGCCCCCACCCTAATGCCATCGCGATCACCCCGGACGGCAAGACCGCCTACGTGGCCAGCGACGTTTACGCGGGCACGGTGACCCCGATCCAGACCGCCACCAACACCGCCCTGCCACCAGTCAAGACCGGGCGCAGCCCTGGCGCCATCGCGATCACCCCGGACGGGAAGACCGCCTACGTGACCAACTCCGGTTCGGGCACGGTGACCCCGATCCGGACCGCCACCAACACCGCCCTGCCACCGATCAAAACCGGCGAAACTAACGCCATCGCGATCACCCCGGACGGGAAGACCGCCTACGTGACCAACTCCGGTTCGGGCACGGTGATCCCGATCCGGACCGCCACCAACACCGCCCTGTCGCCGATCAAGGTCGGCCGCACCCCCGCTGCCATCGCGATCACCCCGGACGGGAAGACCGCCTACGTGGCCAACTTCCTATCGGGCACGGTGACCCCGATCCGGACCGCCACCAACACGGCCCTGCCACCGATCAAAACCGGCTACTACCCTGGCGCCATCGCGATCACCCCGTAGCGGTGCCCTGCCTACGCATTACAGGCGTGCTCCAGGCATGTCCCCCAGATGTCCCCGAACCGCCATCAACAGCCAACAATCGCCACCAGCAATAACCTCTCAACGTGAAGCTGGCGCGGGGTTTGAACCCGCGAGCAACGCACTGGAACACGCTTGTAATGCGTAGCTCTGCGGCGCCGCTTCTGGTCCTTGGCCTAGTTCGGGACCAAGAGGCTCGTGCCGTGGCCCGCATTAGGCTGGACTCCATGGTCGAACCCACGTACACCGTGAGGGCTCTCGATGAGTCGACGTGGGCTGCGTTTGCCGCGCTGGTGGAGCGCAACAACGGCATCTTTGGCGGCTGCTGGTGTATGGGCTTCCACCCCGAAATGTCTCGGCCCAACGGTGCGCACAACCGTGCCGCGAAGGAACAGCGAGTCCGGGAGGGCCAGGCCCACGCCGCGCTTATCTTCGACGGGGACGACTGCGTCGGCTGGTGCCAGTTCGGCGCACCCGACGAGGTACCCCGGATCAAGAACCGGGCGGCGTACGAAAAGGGCCGGACGACGACCTCGCCTGACTGGCGAATCGCGTGCTGCTACGCCGGGAAGGGCCACCGGCGCCAGGGCGTGGCCACTGCCGCGCTCGCTGGTGCGCTCGATCTCATCGCGGGCCTGGGCGGGGGGATCGTCGAGGGATACCCGGAGGATGCCGACTCAGTGCCCGCTGGCTTCCTCTTCAACGGTGCCTTGTCGACCTACGAGAAGCTGGGGTTCGTCCGTGACCGCAAAATCGGCAAGCACCGCTGGGTCGTGACCAGGGTCGTCAAGCCGAGGTCATAGCAGACGCTGCGCCGGAGGCTGACTCCGGCTTCGTCCACCTCGTGCAGCCAACAGTGCAGCCCAGGGGCCGGACAACGGCGGACAGTAACGCACCGTCTGAGTCGCCGCCAACAGCGCAGATGCTTCCGGACCTGCACCACTCCGCCAACTTGTAAACGGCAGGCCAGCGGTTCGAATCCGCTCACCGGCTCCCAGATCAACTCCCCTTTCACGAGCCTGGGTTCGAGCAGCGCGGCGGTGGCGCGTCACTGCCATTCGGGAGCCCGGATCCACACCGACATGTGGGCCGGTTCGAGAGCCTTCTCCACGACGGCGGCCAGGTCGTCGCGAACAAAGTCCAGGTCGACCGCGTCTTTCAGCCGGGCCGCGAACGCCGTCACGGTCTGGTCGGCGTCGTACCGCGCCCGGTTGAACCGGCGGTCCACCGCGTGCTGCACCCGCCGCCGCAGCGGGTTGAACAGCGCCGCTGCGGCCAGCGTGGACATGGCCACCGCTACCGAACTGTGGAATCCCAGCACCTGGGTGGCCAGCAGCACCAGCCCGGCGTATACCCCAACTAGCAGGCCGGTCAAGATCGCGTAGGCAAGGGTCCGGCTGATGATCCGGTCGATCTCATAGAGGCGGTACTTCAGGATCCCCACGCCGATGCCTACCGGCAGCGCGGCCAGCCCGATCCCGAGAATCTCTCCTACGACACTGGTCGAGCTGAACCCGAGCGACGCGGCAACCACGACCAGGGTAACCGCGGCGCCGGTGGCCAGACACTTCAGCTGCTGGCGCCGCTCGCCCGTGGCACGCCGCCAGGTAAACACCTGGTGAGCCACGAACGACAGCACGATCACCAAGATCAAGGCCAGGCCCAGCGGCGCCGCCACGGCGAGAAGGCCGCCGTGCGGCCGCCCGGTGCTGATCAGGTTGCCAGCGGCGTCGATGCGGACGTCATGACGGGCCACGGCGGTGACCGCCGGGGCAAAGACGGCCGCCGACGCCAGCGCTCCGGCCACCACATAGGCCCGCAGTACCCACCGCCAGCGCCGCGCCGCCAGCCTGCCATCCGGAAACAGCAAAATCACCACCGGGAACAACAGCAGCGCGGGTGCCCACAACGGTCCCAGCACGACGGCAACCGGGGCCAGCGGGAGGCCATGGTGGCCGAACCGGTAGTACAAGGCGGCATACCCGCCGGCAACGCCGCTAAGCAGGAACACCACGATCCAGGTGATCAGGATCCAGCCGATCGGATTGCCCGGCTGGCGGCGGGCCACGACGAAGCCCACCGCCGCGTAGACCACCACGATGGGGACAATCGGCCCCGAGCCCAGGACCGACAACTGACCGGTCAAGGCGCTCAGCACCAGCGCTCCGGCCAGCAGCATCAGCGACAGGACGGCCAGGACCGTCGCTGTCACCGGAGACGCCAGCCGGAAGCGGGCCGCGGCCGGTTCCGGTCCGCCTGCCGCCGGTATCCCCACCACGAGAGGCAACGCTACGCATGCCGCGTTCCGGGAACGTTACGGCCTTCCGAGCTGGTGCTTTGGTGGACGGCTGGGTATCGATCCTGCGCGGCGTCGTGTTGCCAACCACTGACGACACCAAGGCGGGTGAGGAGCACGAGATGAGCAACGTCGCAGAAATCAGCGAGCCCGCCAGCGAACTAGAACGCCTGATCGCGGACCTGTCGAAGTCCGGGCCGCTGGTCTTCGTCTTCGGCGTCGGCTGGTGGACCGCGCACCTGGCCGGGGCGACGGTACCGTTGTTCGGCGGACCGGCCGACCGGCGGTGGTGGCACGTCCACCTCGGCGACGACGCGACAAGCTGGACGATGGACCTTAGGGTCGATGAGATCACCGGGGTCCGGTTCGTGCGCGAGCTCCACCCGTACCCGTCCTACTCCGGCCCGGAGCTCTTGGCGGTGCAGTTCCTGGGGCCGGGCGGGGACACGGTGCTCTACTGCTACGTGGGCGACCTGTATGACGGCCAGCGGATGCGCCCGGAGAAACGGGCGGCTTGGCGGGCGCTGCGCGCGTGCTACGGCAACCGCGACGAGTCGAGGGTCGATCGAGGCACCCTCCTGGCCCCGGCCGCCTAAACCATCAGGACCACCAGCACGAAGAACGGCGAGCAGCAACCGCAGCAGCAACGCTGATGCACCGGCGCGGCCTGACCCGACTTGGGGCAGGTCGCGTCGGCCCCGCCGGCCGCGCTTCGCCCCGGTCGGCGGTCCCGGTTATCGTTTAACCTCCGCTGACGAGTGGGTTGCGTGGAGGGCCGAGTGAAGTACCGCGTGTCCCGGGCGGTCGCCGGGCCGTTCCTGCATCTGCTGTGGCGGCCCCAGATCACCGGCGGCGAGCACATCCCGCTGGCCGGCGGTGCCATCCTCGCCTCCAACCACCTGTCGCTCGTCGACTCAATCTTCCTGCCGCTGTCGCTCGCCAGACCGGTTACCTTCGCGGCCAAGTCGGAGTACTTCACCGGGGGCAGGAGCCCTGGGCAGCGGTTCGCGGCGCTTTACCTGCGGGCCACGAAACAGTTGTCGGTCGAGCGCGCCGGTACCCGGGCAGCGCAGGAAACCCTCCAGGCCGCGCTGGATCTGCTGAAGGCGGGGGAGTTGTTCGGTATCTACCCGGAGGGGACCAGGTCACCGGACGGCCGGCTGTACCGGGGCCGCACCGGGATCGGCTGGCTGGCCCTGGCCTCCGGCCTGCCCGTCATCCCGGTAGCCATGGTCGGCACCGACCGGGTCCTGCCCCCTGGGCGTTCCATCCCGACGCTGCACCGGGTTGGGATCCTGGTGGGGAAGCCGCTCACGTTCGACGGCTACCAGGCCAAGGGCCCAGCGGCGCGGGCCCGCAGGTTGGTCACCGACGAGGTGATGCAGGCCATCCAGGCCCTTTCGGGCCAGGAGTATGTGCCCATGTACGCATCGGTGCGCAAGGACGAGCTGAGCGATAAGGCGGGGCCGGAGGACCGCTAGCCTCGCAGCGACGCTCCGCCTGGTCTGGCGAGGGCTGAGTGCCGGTCGGTGACCTGCCGGTTGGGTAGGCGCCACTGCTGGTGCGGAGGCGGGTCAGTCTTCGGTGGTATCGCTGGGGGGGACGGCCGGGAAGGCGTCCGAGTTGGTGACGGGTGGGAACAGCCGGAACGCGTTCTCGTCTCGCGGTGCGTTACCGGGCAAATTCCGCAGGCGCTCACTCAGCGGGATGCGTCGGGGCAGCCGCCCTTCGCCGCCGGGAATCACGGTTGGGAAGCTTTCGGTGCTTTCGCCCGGCAGGTCGTTGGGGTAGTCGCCTGACGAGGCTGCGCCGGAGAAGGTCGAGGACTCGGCTGGGGTCGCAAACAGTGAACTGCCGGGCCGGAAGCCGGGGGTCTCGGCGACGCTGCCGGGGAACAGGGCGCCACCGCGCGAGAAGTCCGGCGCATCTGGCGGGGTGGCTGGGAAAGAGGAGCCGCCACTCAGGAAGCCCGGGGCTTCGGCTCGGCTGGTGGGCGAGGGGGCGTTGCGGCCGAAGAGGCCAGGGGGCTCGCCCGGAGCGGCCGGGAAAGATCCGCCGCGAAGGAAGCCCAGGGTCTCGGCCGGGCCGGTGGAGGATGAAGATCCGCCACCAGGGAAGTCCGGGCTCTCCGTCCGGCTGGCCGGAAAGGAGGCGCTGCTCCGCGGGAAGTCCGGGGTGTCCGCCGGACTCGGCCGGAACGGAGCGCCGCCGCGGAGGAAGCCTGGGCCGCCGGTTGAGGGCGTGGGGTCGGCTGGCGCAGTGGGGTCGGCTGGCGCGGTGGCGGCGGCCGGGGTAGTGAGGCCAACTGGAGAACTCTCGGCCGGGATGGGGCTCTCGGGCCGGATCGCGAGAAAAGAGTCCGTGATTTCCCACGGTGGGATGCTGGCCTTGGGAGGAGTGCCAGCCGGCTCATTGCCAGCCG
>Ga0207684_10001456_pt1 | contig 25518 bp, 24 predicted proteins | sample KBSK5501metaG_FD_184342 | JGI IMG/M metagenome (GOLD analysis project Ga0207684, IMG submission 184342) | Corn, switchgrass and miscanthus rhizosphere microbial communities from Kellogg Biological Station, Michigan, USA - KBS K5-50-1 metaG... | ecosystem: Host-associated > Plants > Roots >...
GTAGGTAAACCCTGGGAATGTTGCCCGCACCGAGTCCGGAGACAGTTCGTTGAGATGCGCCGGCACGATGCCCCAGGCTCCCTGAACGAAGAATTGAATCAGGAAAGCCCCAATCGCCAGCAGAGGCGGCGATTGAGAAAACGCCCACAACGGAATTACTGGCAGCGTCAGAATTCCGGCCGCGATGATGGCCCATTTTCGGCCCATTCTTTGTGAGATTGCGCCGAACGTGAGCCCTCCGAGGATGGCTCCGATGTTGTAAATGATGGCAATGGTTCCAACCGTGCTATCGGAGAATTTCATTTGTTCCTTCAAGAAAAACGAAGGGTAAAGATCCTGGGTGCCATGGCTGAAGGAATTAAAGGCTGTCATCAGTAAAATGACAAAAATGAACAAAGGCCATTGGGTTTTAAGTGTCTCCAAGAACTGTCCGGACTTATGTTCTCTTTGTTCCCAGGCTGGCGATTCTTCAACGTTGCGGCGAATGAATAAAACTAAAAGCGCCGGCAAAACACCGACCATAAACATTCCGCGCCAGCCAATGATGTGATGGCACGTCTCAAAAAGAATGGTGGCGAGCAAATAGCCGCTTGGGTAGCCAGCTTGCAGGATTCCGGAAACGATCCCGCGAGTCCGCGCTGGAATACTCTCCATGGTTAATGACGCACCGACACCCCATTCGCCGCCCATTGCAATTCCGTAAAGGGCGCGCAAAAAAACGAGCACGCCTAAAGAAGGCGCAAAACCGCATAAAAACTCGACAATCGAATAGAACGCTACGTCGATCATCAAAGTCGGGCGTCGTCCCCAGCGATCTGCTGCCAGACCGAACAGGAACGCGCCGAGTGGCCGCATTGCTAATGTCAGAAACAAAGTGTCGGTAACGGCCGAATGCGAAACATTGAACTCTTTCGCGATATCGCCCAGGACAAAGACCAGAATAAAAAAATCGAACGCGTCTAAGGTCCAGCCAAGGTAACTCGCGACCACAGCGTTTCGTTGAGGCGCAGTAAGTAGTTTCAGATCATCAAAGATGGCCATAGGCGAGGGGAAGGTTCGCTGCAATTGTACGGAATCAGTATGATCTGTCGAGCGAACCGTTCGTCTAACCTGCTCTGCTGGCTCATTCAAGACGAGTAGGGCTTGCACGGAAGCCTTGGCGAAGGCGGAAACGCCGAACCCTACCTGCGATCTTCTTCAACGACGCGACCGGAAGAACGCAAAAAGCTTGGAAGAGAGACTGAATTCAAACCTTTTAAGGACTTTGCGAGTTTCTGATCGACTCCTTCCGTCGACCTAAAACTCGATACCGAAAAACTTCCGGCGTTTCGTCCGATTGAAAAGATTTAATGAGTCGAGTGGCTTGGAGGCACTGACTTTTTTGAGCGCTTCACCAACCGTTGAGCCGGTGGACTCCAACCCTTGGCGAATTGGATCTGTGATCTTGGGACCTTGCTCGCGAAGCCAGTCCTGAGCGTTTTCCAGCAGCTCGTCCATCCTGCTCTGGCGCAAGATCAGGCTTTCATAGCGGCAGGCGAGATATCCAAGGATAAATCCGATTCCGGCAGCCGCTAATACCACTCCCGTCAGATTGATTTGCGAAGCTCGCTCGGGATCGTTAGCTGGCGCCTCAGAAACTGGATCCGCGATCTCTTCTTCTTTTCTCGGACCCGGCCTCGGTCCGAACGGTTCGATTTCTGGAAACTCACTCATAGACGCCTTTCCAATGTTAGGACGTACGCGATTCTAGAACTGTTCGATCGAATCGACACGCTTGGATGCGGCAGTTGCACAAACTCTTTTCAGCCCGGCTGAGCGTGAACGATTCTCGTCAATAGCACACTCGGCGGAGATCTGGCTATTAGCAAGCGCCTCAATGCCTGGTTTTTTCAACGGAGCCTACAATTACTTCTCCCTTGGGCTGTGATCGCCCAAACTTGATCTCATTTTCAAATTTCTTGATCTCGCCTTCAGAGGGGTACTCCGCGCTAGCCAGTTTCTGGCGAGGCGTCTGCGGCGTGTTCAGGCGATGCTGATCGCCCCCAAGAAACATACCGATCAGACGAGCAGGGGGCGATTTCCAGAACCCGGCATTCCAAAACGGATGCGCAGCCGCCTCCTGGTCCTGAGTTTTTCGGGCCGCCTCTTTTTCGAGCATGGTATCCCGGATTTCGCGAGCTCCTTGCTGCGATCTGGTCACGGGCGACGTGGAAAAGCCTGAGCCATTGCTTTGAACTTGACCATCCGCCTGGCCCAATATTGCTAACAAGAAAGCTCCCGCGATTGCAACTGCCTTGTCCATGCAGCGAGAACTCATCCTCTGTTTTTTGACAAAGGGTAACCCAGCCTGTTCACGGGGTCCATCCGCGTCCGGCGGATTTTTTGTTGCATCCAACCGGCATCGAAGCTATCAAGTGCCACTTAGCCAACGCAAATGAGACCGGAAGCCAAAATTCAATCGCTTGTCCTCGGTTTCGCCGGCTATTTTTACTTTTATTGGCGCTTCTAACGAGCGTCTGACGATTTCACCCATCTTTTCCAAGGTTTCTGATCGGTCAGCCTGCTCCACCAGCGGTATGCGAACTATTTTACCTCCTCCTGATTCTCCGATAGCCACAAAGCAGGACATGCTGTCGCCCAAAAACAACAGTTGCGACAGATTGCCTCCGCGCGTAACACCCACTTCACCAGTAATGATCATCATCACCCGTCCTGATGCGACCGAAGAACAGATCGAGCATATCGTCGCTCGAATCCGTTTTTGGGGTTTGAAGGCAGAAGTTAGCCGTGGCGCGATGCGGGTTGTCATTGGCGTCATCGGTCCCGAAGACAAAATTCGCGAAAAACCGCTGGGCGCGTTTCCCGGCGTTGAATCTGTAACCCCCGTCTTGAAGCCTTACAAGCTGGTTGCATACGAGTTTCGTGGTACGGCTTCTCAGGTCAAGATCGGCGGGATTGGCGTTGGTGGGAAAGAGCTCGTACTGATGGCTGGGCCCTGCTCGGTCGAAAGCGAGGATCAAATCACGACAATTGCGCGTGCCGTTCGAGCGGCAGGTGCCAAGATTCTTCGCGGAGGCGCATTCAAACCAAGAACGTCACCCTACAGTTTCCAAGGACTCGGCAAACTCGGTCTGCAGCTTTTAGCTACTGCCCGGAAAGAAACGGGGATGCCGATCATCACCGAGGTGATGGATACAAAGGATCTTGAGCTGGTGGCCGAATACGCCGACTGCTTGCAAATCGGCGCAAGGAATATGCAAAACTTTTCGCTGTTGCGTGAGGTGGGCCGTTTAAATGTTCCGGTGATGTTGAAAAGGGGAATGTCGGCGACGGTCAAAGACCTTTTGATGAGCGCCGAATACATTCTTAGCGAAGGGAATTTCAATGTGCTCCTGTGTGAACGCGGCATTCGCACATTTGAAACGATGAGCCGGAATACATTGGATTTGAATGCAGTTCCAATTCTGAAATCGGAGACGCATTTGCCGATCGTGGTTGATCCGACTCATGGAATCGGTATCCGGCAGCATATTCCTTCAATGGCGCTCGCCGCAGTTGCGGCCGGTGCGGATTCCATCATGATGGAAGTGCACAACGCGCCAGAGCAGGCAAAGAGCGACGGTGAACAATCGCTGCTTCCGAGCGATTTCACAGACGTGGTTGAACGTATCAGAGCGGTGGCAAAAGCAGTTGGACGGGAGATGTGATGACGCAGCATGATTGGGACTTACTACGATGACAGGTGGGGCCACGAAGTGGTCGCCGATAATAGCCCAGGGCTTTAGACCTGGGTTGCGACCGAAATTGCCGATCGGTCCGAAAGACCGGCAGATCAAGAGCGCGTGATGCACACGATAGACCATGGAAATGGCGCTATGTGTGTTTGGAAGCCCCTTCTGCGGCCCTTTCACGGCCATCAAATTTTTGGACCTGACCCAGGGCTGAAGCCCTGGGCTATCATCGGCGGGCTCCTTACAGAGCCTCTCCCAGTCAGCCGTCTTCGAAGCTTATTCTTATCCTTCTTTATTTGGTTTTTTCTGTCTGCGATTCCTGCGCACGCCCAATCCCATAATTTTTCCGCCGCTCTCGATCGCGCCGCTAAAGCTTTTAGCGCCGGCAAATTCGATGAAGCAGAAAAACAGATAAGCGCAGCGGAGAAAATAAGCCCAAAAAATCCTGAAGTCCCGAATCTGCGAGGCGCAATTGATCTTAAACAAAAGAAATACGATGAGGCTCAGCAGCAGTTTAATCAGGCCCTCTCACTCGATCCGAAATTCGATCCAGCTCGGCTGAATCTGGCTGAGCTGGAACTGCTGCGCGGCAATTATCCGTTGGCTGAACAGCGATTTTCCGATTTGCAGAAAACCGATCCGGATTCAGAGGTCTTGCAATTCAAGATCATCCTTTGCGCCGTGCTTGCTGGGGAAGATCAAAAAGCAAATGGCCTGGTCAGCACGATGAATTTCCCAGGTAAAACGCCCGCCTACTACTACGCGCGAGCAGCGATAGCCCTGAAGCGGGGTGACAAAGCTCACGCGAACACTTACTTCACCAATCTCAGAAAATATTATACAGAGGCAGACTGCGCCTATTTCGTACAATCGCTCAAGGATGTCGGGTTATTGGTGAAGGAGGCAAAACAATGAAACTGAAATCTCGTCGCGCCCCAGCCTCGGCCAAATTGGAAGAACGCCTCAACAAGATCATCGAAGGGCTTCGCCACACATATCCCGACGCTCATTGCGAACTCGATTTTCAGACACCCTTTCAACTGATCATTGCAACTATCCTTTCAGCTCAATGCACTGATAAACGGGTCAATATTGTGACGCGTGACCTGTTCAAAAAATATCGGAGCCCGGCAGACCTTGCCAAAGCGAATCTGGAAGAGCTCGAACAGGAGATCAAATCGACCGGCTTTTATCGGAACAAAGCGAAGAACATCCGGACAATGGCAAAAGATCTGGTGGAGAAATATGGCGGGGAGGTGCCAAATTCGCTGGCAGAACTGACCGGATTGGCCGGTGTCGGACGCAAAACTGCCAACGTCGTTTTGGGAAACGCGTTTGGAATCAATGAGGGCATCGTAGTTGATACACACGTGATGCGTCTAACCAAGCGACTACAGCTCTCGTCCCATACCGAACCGCAAAAGATTGAGCAAGACTTGATGAAATTGGTGCCGCAGTCGCAGTGGACCAAATTCAGTCATTGGTTGATCTGGCATGGCCGGCGCCGGTGTTACGCGAGGAATCCGGATTGTCCGAATTGCGAGATTGGAGAGTTCTGTCCGAGTAACGGCAAGGTACGATAGAACTGAAAGGAGATGTGTTCTTTCTTCGCCAAGCCTTCGTTGGAGACCTCACGGGACGCGGCAATCATTGCCGCTGTGGCGTTCCCGTTATCATTTAGCTATTGTCTTAACATTGATATCAGGAAAAGGATGGGTGTTCAGGGCGTTCCGCAGTTTTATTCTCTCTGTTTTCAGCCCTATTAGGAAGGGCCGTACTTGTTCGCCGTATGCGCGGCGACTGATACCGAACAGCAGTACGCCCGTTCGACCGGATTTATCGGTGAAAGCCTTGTAATGGTAAGCATTCCATTCAACCGTGTCACCGGCAGCACCTTCACTCATGAGGAAATCAATAAGATATTCATCTTTGCCGGCGTCACTTTGAAATAGTTCGTGATGAACGAGGGGATCTGTCTTTCCCCGTTCCTCTATCTTTCTCATCAGTGCGTCGACCAGTTCTTTGGCCGATTTGCTGCCAATAAACGCCTGAAGCAATACCATATTGCTATAATGCTCCGGGGTTTCTCCCGTCGGGACATACTCCTGTATGTAGAAATCGTCTTTCGGATGGTAGGACCAAGCTAAATCGTAATTTAACTGATTTACACTGATAGGTCCCGGCACACTCAGGTAATCGATGGCACCGTCCGCTGCGGATACAGAAAGGTTCAAAAGAATCGGAACCAGCAGTAACACTAGTCTCTTCTTGTTAGTTTTCGTTTTCAAGGTGGGGTTTACGCCTAGGTTTCATCTTCTCAATTCTCCCCAAGAAAAGCCATATTGTTGTTTTGGAGGGGTAGTTGCTCTTTCCCGAGGGGGCATTCTCCACGAACCGTCGCATACGATTTTCTAGTTGCGGCAGGCTCTCGCTGGGTCTCTATGATAACCTAATTGATAACCTAATCTGCCTTCCACTATGAGCTCGAGACCACTTGAAGGAAAAACCGGCGTCGTCTTTGGGGTTGCAAACAAACGCAGTATCGCCTGGGCGATCGCACAAGCATGGGCCGCAGCAGGTGCTAAACTGATCTTCAATTATCAAGGTGAACGAATAAAAGAAAACGTCGAAGACCTCATTTCAACTTTCGGCTCTGATGTCCCGCTTTATCCTTGTGACGTAGCGGTCGACGAAGAGATTTCAGATTTTTTTCAGCGAGTCAAAGAGCACACCAATCGCATTGATTTGATGCTTCATTCCGTTGCGTTCGCGCCGCGAGAAGCATTGGAGGGAGATTTTCTCAGCACGTCGCGAGATGCTTTTTTGATGGCACACAACATCAGCGCCTATTCCTTGGTCGGGCTAACCCGGGAAGCGGTTCCATTTATGACGGACGGAGGAAGCATCATCGCGATGACCTATTACGGCGCCGAAAAGGTTGTTCCGCACTACAACGTCATGGGCGTCGCGAAGGCGAGTTTGGAGGCGACTACTCGGTATCTTGCCTACGATCTAGGCCCGAAGAAAATTCGGGTTAATTGTATTAGCGCTGGTCCGGTGCAAACGCTGGCGGCACGCGGTATTTCAGGTTTTACCGCTATGCTCAAACATTACCAGGAACACGCGCCACTCAAACGCAGCTGCGACCCGGCGGAGCTGGGTCAGACCGGCGTTTTCCTGGCAAGCGACGGCGCGGCAGCGATCACTGGTCAAGTCATCTATGTAGATGGCGGGTATCAAATCATGGGCATGTAGAATCGCACCTTGTGCGACCTGAAAGTCGCTCTGCGCGCGGCGGAGGAAACTATGTTATTGGTTCGATAGGTCCCATTCGTCCCATCCACATGGATCTCTACGCCGATCTTAGCGCTCTCCTTGGTGACGGCATCGTCTCCAGGCAACCGGAGACGCTGCGTGAAAACAGCGGCGACAAATGGTTTGCGAGCCATCTACCGGACGTAGTTGTTCGGCCAACAACGAACAAACAGGTCTCGCAGCTTCTACGTTTCGCAAATGAGCGCAAGATTCCCGTCACGCCACGGGGGGCGGGCTACGGATATGTCGGTGGCTGCGTGCCTCAGCTTGGAGGCATCGCACTTTCAATGGCCGGCATGAACCGGATCAAAGAGATTGCCGTTGCGGATGGAGTTGCTGTGGTTGAGCCGGGCGTTATAACTGCTCATATCCAGGAGGCGGTGAAAGCCCATCGGTTGTTTTATCCGCCTGATCCCGCGAGCCTGAAGAACAGTTCTATTGGCGGCAATATTGCAACGAATGCAGGCGGGCCGCGCTGTCTGAAATACGGCGTAACGCGTCACTACGTTCTCGGTTTGGAAGTCGTTCTAGCGAACGGCTCGATCGTTCGCGTTGGTGGGCGAACCCACAAAAATAAGACCGGGTTCGATCTGGTAGGTCTATTTGTCGGTTCGGAGGGAATGCTTGGAGTGGTTACTGAGGTAACTCTTCGGCTTCTGCCGTTGCCTCCGGCGCGAGGATCGATTTCGGCCAGCTTCCGTTCAATCGAAGACGCTGCTGCTGCGGTGCAGCAGGTCCTTTCCCATGGATTTCTTCCCTCTGCGTTAGAGATCGCCGATCGGTTTACCTTGGAAGCGGCGAGGCACCATCTTCTGCATCGAATCATTCCGGAAGGCGAAGCCCATTTGCTGATCGATCTGGATGGGCAAGAAAACTCCGTTCGATCAGAGATCGATGCATTGTCCAGTCTGGTCGGATCGCTCGGTGCGCTAACCCTGGAAGCGGCTCTGGGAGAAGAAGCATGCGAAAAGTTGTGGGATCTCCGGCGAGAGTTTTCTGAATCGTTAAAAGCAACTGGTCTGACCAAACTAAACCAGGACGTCACGGTGCCGCGCGGGAAACTGGTCGACCTGGTGCGATTTGCCGCCGGGCTTCAGGAAAAATACGGATTTCCGGTAGCCTGCTTCGGCCACGCCGGTGACGGGAACATTCATGTGAATGTGATGGTAGCCAACCCGACGGAAGCAACAGAAAAAATGGATCAGGCCTTGGACGACCTATTTGAGTACGTGATCGCAGCGAATGGAGCAATTACCGGCGAGCACGGAATTGGATTGGCAAAGAAACGCTGGTGGCCTAAAGCAGTTTCTGCTGAGAACCTGGCGCTGCATCAGACGGTGAAACATGCTCTCGACCCAAACGGCATATTGAATCCCGGTAAGTTTTTATGACGCCTGCGCGGGCCAAGCTCCGACGCTCAAAATCTCGAAACTAGAAACCCGAAACTCGGAACCGCCACCCATGCCAAAATTCGGAACTCACGCATTCACATTGAACGGAGAATGGAACAACAAGATTGCACCTGCTGTCATCGAGCAGGCCGGCGATCTTGGATTTGATCTTATCGAAATCCCGCTTTTGCGGCCGGATGAATTCGATTCTTCAATCGTCAAAAAAGCATTGGATAAAACCGGAATCGAAGGAGTCGCTTCGCTCGGTTTACCAAAGGATGCACACCTCCCGTTCAATCCGTCCGGCGCATTAGAGTTTTTAAAAAAGGCGGTTGATCGTGTCGCGGAGTTTGGCGGAAAGCAATTGTTAGGCTGCATTTATTGCAACATCGGAACACTCACAAAAGCGGCTCCGACGGCTGAAGAGCATCAGAAGATTGTTGATGTCCTACGCGAGCTGCGAGCATACGCGGGTGGCAAAGGTGTTACACTCGGAATTGAGCCGGTAAATAGGTACGAGACCTATCTGGTTAACACTGGAGAACAGGCGGCGGACCTGATCGAGCGAATCGGTGCCGATGACATGGTGATCCACTTCGATACCTATCATATGAATATCGAGGAAGAGGGTTTCAGCTCCGCGCTGCGCACCGCCGGAAATGGCGCCGGCTACATCCATATGTCAGAAAGCCATCGTGGTCTGCCTGGCGAAGGAACTGTGGATTGGGACGATGTTTTTAGCGGGCTCAAAGAAATTGACTACCAAGGACCGCTCGTGTTGGAGGCGTTTGCCGCGATCAATCCGGATCTGATTGGAGCGACCTGTCTGTGGCGGCCGAGTAAATACACGCCCATCGAACTGGCAACGCGCGGACTGCAATTCTTGAAAGATCACGCCGAAAAATATGGACTTGGAGAAAAGGCGCTGTAGGGCGGCAGGACTTCACCAAGCGCAGCCTTCTTAATCCTTTTTGCCAACTTTAAGGCATTCTGTTCGATTCTTCTTTTATCATGGCGGGTGACGACGGTTCAACCAGCGCGCTGCTCGGGATCGACCTTGGCACGTCGAGTGTTAAGGTCGTGGTCGTAACGTTTGACGGTTCTGTCCGTGGCATCGGCACGCAAGAATACCCGATTCAAACGCCTGAACCCGGTTACGCGGAGCAAGACCCGGAGACTTGGTGGCAGGCCACCGTTCTCGCGACTCGTGAGGCTTTGCAAAAGGCAAACAATCCAGAAATTCTCGGCATCGGGTTTTCCGGACAAATGCATGGCACCGTTCTGCTGGACAAGAATCAGAAACCGTTACGACCCGCTATTATCTGGCCGGATCAACGCAGCGCCGATCTCATTGCGGAGATCGAACGGACTGTGGGCAGAAAACTGTTGGCTGAGACGTGTGGTACTGCGCCGGCAGCTGGATTTCTTGTATCATCTCTGTTCTGGCTGAAGAAAGCGACGCCCAAACTGCTCGACCAGGCAGCTTCGGTGATGCTTCCGAAAGACTACGTACGACTCAAACTCACCGGGGAAGTCTTTACCGACGACACCGATGGAGCTGGTAGCGGCCTTTTCGATGTTCAAAAACGGGACTGGGCGGACGTTGTTATCAAGCGGCTCGGACTACCTCGTGAGATTTTTCCAACGAGCAGGTTATCGACCGACATTGTCGGAAAACTGCGTTCGGAGCCTGCTGCGGAGCTCGGTTTGAAAGCCGGGGTTCCTGTAGCTGCAGGATGCGCGGATCAACCGGCACAAGCTGTGGCGAACGGGTTAATCGATCCGCCGCGCGGCTCGGTTACAGTCGGTACCGGTGGCCAGATCTTTCTGCCGCTGTCAAAGCCGCTGTTAGATCCGCAACTGCGAATCCATACATTTTGTCACGTTCCGAAATCGCGCTGGTATCTTCTCGGAGCAATGCTCTCTGCCGGAATGGCCGTTCGTTGGCTGCGTGAGGCCATTGGCCTTGGTCACGCCAGCTTTCAGGAAATGGATCGGTTAGCGGCCGAAATACCGCCCGGCAGCGAAGGTCTTCTGTTTCTGCCATATCTGGTCGGGGAACGATCGCCCTTGATGGATCCTCAAGCGAAAGGGGCATTCGTTGGGTTAACGCTTCGGCACACGACCGGCCATCTGGTGCGCTCGGTCTTGGAAGGGGTTGCCTTCGCGCTCCGTCACATTCTCGACACAATGGTGGAATTTGGCGCCGACGTCAGAGCGTTGGACGCGTCTGGTACCGGTTTAGACAGCGTGTTATGGAGACAAATCATTTCCGATGTCTTGAATAAGAATATCTATCAAGGCTCAGATGCGCACTCCGGAGAACGCGCTGGAATGGGCGCTGCATATGTTGCCGGAGTCGGTACCGGAGACCTCTGCGACTTCGAGGAGGTACGAGCGCTGGCTCCGGAATTCTCTAGCGCTACCCGGCCACGGCCACGGATCGCCGAGCGGTATGAAGCTTTCTACGCTCGGTATAAGGAACTCTACCCCTGCCTGAAGCCAGCATTTCGGATGAAGTGACGCCGCAGGGCGGCAGGCCTCTGCCGCCGACACCCAACGCAGATCATTCAGGGCCCTATTGCGCGTTCGAAAAAGTACGATGGCAAATGATGGGTGCCGGCGGCAGAGCCTGCCGCCCTACAGTGAATCTTGCACTCGAAATTTGGGATTATCGCCGAGAAACTCAGCTTTCAACGGCCGTTCTCTGATGCCCGTATCGGTCCGTTGCACGAAATACGCGGTCGCAGCAGGACGCGAGGCGACGACCTTGACTAGCTCGTTGTTAACAAAATGCAGCGCTGCGCTGTCGTCGACTCCGTAGCCGCTTTTCAACCTTCCTTCTTTGATCAATTCTTGATAAGTCGGCCGGCGTAGCGGTTCACCATCGTAGTGAGGACAATTGCTGCCCGAAAGAAAGCCAAGACAATTGATTGGCCGCAGATCCGTTTTCGAGAATGAATCAGTGATGCCCTCTTCAAACCAGCATATTGACCCGGCGCTGATACCGCTCAAAACAGTACCGGCCTGGCCGGCTTCGTAGAAAATCCTGTCTAGTCCCCATTCGCGCCAGAGCGCCAGCAGGTTGCGGGTGTTCCCTCCGCCAGCGTAGATCACGTCTTGCTGCATCACGAACGAGCGAAGGTCTATTACCGGCGGCTCAAACAAAGAAAGATGGATGGGGGAACATTCAAATTTCGCAAACGCAGAGTAGAATCTATCCAGGTAGCTTTGCGCATCGCCACTCGCCGTTGGCACGAAGCAGACTTTTGGCGGCTGGCGTCTGGCCAACGATAGGACGTAGAGATCCAATAAAGGATTTTCCGGCTCCATAGAAAAACCGCCTCCTCCCATTGCGACTATCTGCATCTTGATCGAGCCACTTTAACCCCTTTTCTACCTGCGATGTTTTCTTTTTGACTGATGCAGGCTGATAAACGCCTGCAATTGAGACGGCGTCAGCACCGTTTTGAGCTCCTCAATTTCTTCCTTCGAGACTTGTCTCCTCCCGCCTCCGGTGTTTCCCCTGAGGCTGCGCTTTATCTTCACCGTTTTGCTCGCTCGGAGCGCCGCTTGTCACTGCTTGTCTGGGACCGCGGCGGCCTCTTCTGCCACCGCCCCCCTGTGCTCCCGGGTTATTCCCAGCAATTCCAGTATCGCGATATTTAACGACAATATCGTCGAACTGATCTTTTTGAGCTGGTGTGATGGCCAACTGCTTCTCAAGCTTGTTCAGCTCAGGACCATCATAGTGAACAACAACCGGATCGATCGCGAGGACGGACAACCCCGGTCCCGAGCCATATGGAAGCAAAAAATAGCCTGGACCGAGCAGCTGGTTACGGAAAAGCGCCTGCCCTCCCTGTCTACCCTCCGGTCGGCAACAAACGGTCATGCTTCTTCAATAGTTCGCGGACTCGGTCATGCGGAAGAGCATCGACCTTATGATTATCGCGGCCGGTCATTGATTGGTTCGAAACCAGCGCGTTAATTACGGCCTCTTCAACTGCTTCCACTGTAGCTTCAAACAATGGGTCCAGCTTTTCGTTCGAGAGCGTTTGAACCGGGTGTACGGCGGTCTCCGGGTATTCGGCGCCTGGATTTGCCGTGGAAAACGCGATGAAAAGGTCACCTGAACTGTCTCCCGAAATGTGACCGGTACGCGCGAGCCCAAGGCTAACGCGCCGTGCTATCCGCTTGAGCTGGTTTGGTAGCAAAGGCGCGTCCGTCGCCACAACTACTAGCGCCGATCCGGCGTCATGGCTCAGAAATTCGTTCTCCGGAATTTCGCTGCCCACGGGTACGCCTGCAATCGTTAGTTGCGGGCGTCGTCCGAAGTTCGCTTGGATGAGTACGCCGACCGTGTACCCACCATTTTTTGAGTCGATCACACGTGACGCGGTTCCGGTCCCCCCTTTGAATTCGTAACAGACCATTCCGGTCCCTCCGCCAACGCTCCCTTCGGCGATCGGACCAGCTTGAGCACTATCAAGCGCATGAAAGACATGTTCCGGCTTCACGTGAAATCCGTTTACGTCGTTCAGCCAGCCGTCCCAGGTTTCGCCTACAACCGGTAAGCTCCAGGAAAAACCTTCCGGATCCGGCTTGCCATGGGCCAGATGCCAGGCAATTACAGCATCCCTGGCGACGCCGACACTGTGCGTATTAGTGAGAATGACCGGCCCTTCAAGGAAGCCACCCTCTTCGATCCATGCCGTACCCGTGAGTTCGCCATTCCCGTTTAAGCTGAAATATCCGGCGTAAACTGCGTCATCGAGAGAGCCGTGGCCGCGAGGCAGGATCGCTGTGACACCGGTGCGTACTGGACCTTTACCGACCACCAGTGGGCCGTCTCCGCTGATTAATGTCGTGTACCCAACCTCAACGCCAGTTACATCGGTGATTGCATTCAGTGGGCCCGGCGTCCCGTCGAAAGGGATCCCGAGCGTCCGGGCGCGCGGCTTGTCTGCGGCTGAAAGCTGGAACGATACAGCAAGAAAAATCGTAAGCAGGGAGGCGCGAAAGAATTGGCTGCTCATTCGAGGCAATGTCACAGACTTAACTAACAGAGTCGACGACCGGGCATGTCTAGATTATTTTTCTGAAATGCCCACGATCATCCTATACATCGGACAGTTCGTGATCTACGCCCTGGTCGCGATTGCGGTCGGTCTGCTCGAGTACGGCCTCCACGGGAGGAAGGGTCAGAAATAAAACGCGGCCAATCGTCCTCGTCCTCGAACTCGAGAACGAGGATGACTCCAGGCGAGAAGGACCCCTGACTCTTGGCAGCGCAATAAGGCTAAAACGCGAACCCGATCCCTGCATCGATCGTGTATTCGTAACCGTCATCTCTGCCGACGACAGCATCCGCCGCGATTCTGGCCGAGATAGACTCGGAGAACCTGGCGTTGATGCCGCCCCCGATCCGGCCGTAGTCCTGTGAACTATCCTGGACTGTTGTATTGATCTGAAGCGCTCGCTGGCTTGTAAACCGAGAAACGAGCGTCTTACCGTCTCCGAGGAACTCCCGTTCGTATTGGGCGTTAACGTAAGGTTGGAGAGTGACTCCGCCCAATTTGATGTCGTAACCAATTTGGAGTCCGGCAGCGCCATACAGATCCTGGACAGAACGATGGTTCACTGCCTGGGTCAGAACCGGATCGCCAGTTTCTGAATAGCCGTCGACATCAACGTTCACAAAGGTAAGACTCGCAATCGGCCCTATCGAGAGATGGCCGAAGTTCCAGAAGTATCCACCCTTAGCGCCCACTTCAGCTGTCCAACCGCTAGGCTGGCCACGAAGTGTGTCGTGAAGAATGCCGGGGCGCTTCGAATCGTACTCGTCATACCCGTACGCGGCTAGAGCGCCGAGAAACCAGTTCGGTCCATAAAAATTCAGAAAGCCGCCTACCTGATATGCATCGACCGACACGTGCCCTTGGTTCGCGTTCCGATCTGCCTTGTTGTAGCCGTAACCGAAAAGTAATCCGGCAGTGATTCGATCATTGAATCGATATTGAGCGCCTAACGCGACGTTTCCGGTGTAGTAATCGAATCCAACCGAGTTGTAGCGGTCCTCGCGCTGGCCCTGTCTATAATCCGCTAACAGAAAGACTTCGAAACGCTTGTCGGGAGCTGCAATAACATTCGGCGGAGTCACAACGCTTTTCTTGCCTGCCATCTCTGCCGGGGCTGCCGCAACCGGTTCGGTGACTGGGGGCGCATAAGGGCCCATCTGGGTGTAGATCAGGTCCGCGAATGAACTGGACCCATAAGCCATGAGTTGTGTCTGGCTTGCCAGTGTCGTCGGCGCTTCAACCATGTTTGCGATGTATTTCGCGAGAAGGAGATGACCAGCCGTTGTCGGATGAACAGTATCCCAGAAAAGGTGAGTATTTTGCACCTGCTGCGGAGCGAACGCTAACCCGCTGTTGATCGCGGCGTCAGTTACGTTGCTGAATCCAAATTTCGCGGGATTTGCCAGGATCTCGTTAAAAGCCAGATGAGCGTCGAGCAGGAAGATGTTTGCGCCGGTCAATGCATGAATGCGAGCAAGATTGGTTTCCAATAGCTGGTTGTGTGCGTCCGTTAGCTGGCTCGCCGCTGCAGATAGGATAGGATTACGATTGAACCCGGGTGTTTTCCCGAGATCGGGTAGATTGATGAAAACCATCTGCCTCGCGCCAAGCTCGGCAAATCGCTCCGCGGCGGTCGCCAGATTCGCTGTGGTTTGTGCCACAGCGAGCGCGCCGGCGGTCTGCAGCTGTGACAGCGGCAATGTGCCAGCCTGGATCTGCGAGGCGAGATCGAAATAATCATCAGCGCCTGCCCAGTTGACCACAAGATCACGCGACCCGAAACGCCGGCCAAGCGCGGTGAAAATGTCAATCTCAGTGGAAAGGCCCGGAAGAAGCGGATTACCAAAGTTCTTGGATCCGCTTTCTGCGCCTCCTACTGCGAGGTCATAGCCGGTGCCATAAGCGGTTCCAACGCTTGCGTTCAGGTGGAGCAGGCTGGGAAGATACTCGGCAAAGGTCGGACCATTGCTGAAGCGATTTCGGAAATACGGTGGCGAGGGAGGTTGATTCAGCCCGGTAAGCTTTGGCATGTTTCCGTTATCAACCAAGCTATCGCCAAAGCCGAAAAGGGAGGCGCCCTGGGCTGTGTTGATCAGGGATAGGCCGGCGAAGGCCACAATGAGCAGAGAGAGTTTTCTCATCATGATGTCCTGGGGAGGGTAAGGAGAGGGCCTATTGTTCTTATGGATGTTCTAGCATCGATGACTCGGCATTGTGAAGTTTGTTGTTGGTCACCACGCCACATCATCGGTAGGGCTGAGCTTTAGCTCAGCCTCGTGGGGCTGCCACACTCACGAGGCTGAGCTAAAGCTCAGCCCTACCGACGGTGTGCCCTGGCGAGCGGCGTGATCGACCGCGATTTTTGATGACTAACTGGCGCTCACTAGATACCGACGTGCAATCATGGCCGGGTCGGCGGCTGGGATATTTAACGTCTTGTTGATCTCCGGCTGATACGCCGCCAGCAAGTGGTAAGACGGCGGAAATAAAGGTTCCGGAATAGATTTGAGGTCAAACCAATCCCACGTGGCAAATATGCAGGGTTCTAGATTGGTCAGTTCTCCGCTGATCGAGTGGCTGACGGCGCCGAAGGTGATGAAATGGTAGTTTTCTTCTCGCTCAATGAACTCGTAGATACTGAACACTTTGAGCTTGTCAGCCAAAAGTCCCGTTTCCTCACTCAATTCTCGCTGACCGCAACTCAAAACGGATTCGAATGGATCTACCTTCCCGCCCGGTAACGACCATACGTTTCCACCCTTGTAGCGACGAAGTCCCATCGCGATTTTGCCATCTCTTTCAGCTATCACTCCCACTCCAACCTTTGGTGGTGTGCGAACGATATTCTCGACTTCAATTTGTGCCACAACGCAGCTTCACGCGAGACCAAGCAGTACCAGCAACAATTTTCTGGTGACGGACGGCCAGAGTAGAATCTACGCGTCCGGGCGTTCCCAGAGTTTTTCTTTCAAGGCGCAAAGCGCCGCCGCTGTTTCTGCCTGCTTTTTACTAGAGCCTTCGCCTGAGCCAAGTACCGTCCCGTTCCAAATTACTTTGGCCACGAAGATCTTTTGATGCTCCGGTCCGGTTTGTGAAATGATTTCATAGCTCGGGCTCTTGGGCGATATCGCTTGAAGAGTTTCTTGAAGCTGCCCTTTTGGATTAACTTCAAGTGGCTGATGAGTTAATCGCAAGATGTCGTCGTGGGCTTCATCCAGAATAAAGCGTCGTACCACCTCCACGTTGCTGTCGAGATAGATCGCACCGATTAAAGCTTCAAAGGCATCCGCCAGAATGGAGGCACGTTGCCGGCCTCCGCTCGCCTCTTCTCCGCGCCCCATCATCAAGTACGTGCCTAGCCCGATGTTGATGGCGTGCACCTTAAGCCCATCTCGCGAGACCAGCCTCGATCGGAGCTTTGTGAGTTGACCTTCGCTGAATTGCGGAAAGAGCCGATACAGATGCTCTGTTACCACCAGCTGCAAAACTGCGTCACCCAAAAACTCTAATCTCTGATTATCGAAATGATGCCGTTGCGTCTCGTGGCCGAGGCTCGGATGAGTCAGAGCCTCGGCCAAGAGAAGCGGATTTCGAAACTTGTATCCTATCCGTTGCTCTAAAGGATTCACTATGTTGTAAACAATTCACCTGTCTGAGGGACTTCCTTTCAAGGATTCGTGTCATGCAGGGCCCAATTGTGCGCTCTATTTTCCGTCTGATCCGTTGAAACCAAACAAATGGCGTTCCTTGATGATTGCTGCTACCCGGTCTGGAACCATTTTCTCCCAGCCGCTCTCATGCTTTTGAATTCTGTTCAAAACATCTCGAGAAAAGATGTCCATAATGTTCGGATCGAAACCAACGATCGGGGCGATGTAATGATTTTCCAGAAGATGCGCGTACAGGTTCCGAAGATTCATCGAGACTTGCAGATTTTGCGCGTTGATCCAGACGTCTGTTCCCAGTGGGTGACCTGTTGAACCCAAGCTAGGAGCAGGGCAATCGTCGTTGGCCATGCAGTATCTATCGTATGCGCTTTTCCGCATCGGATAGATATAAAGCTTGATCGCGTATTTAAATAACCGCCCAAACGACTCGAGGATCCCGCCATCGAGGTCCTCGTAGTATTTCTCGTTGAAAATCTCGAGCAGATTATTGATCCCCATTGCCACCCCGATCACCTGCTTGGTGTACCGGCGAAAATAGGAAGTCAGCCTATAGAATTCGAGGTAGTTGGAAATCAGGACGTTATTCCCAATTCCAGCCAGAGTATCAACGCGATCTAAAAAGTCTTTGTGGTCGAGGTTTCCGGAGGCGAGGAGGTTGGCCATCGTGATTTCCATCAGCACCACAACATCGACTCCTTTTAGCGCCGGCTCCTGCAAGAACTGCGCGAGAGCGCACCGGAGCATATCTTCGTTAATCAGCGTTACTGGGCGGAAACTCCCGCGCTCCACAAGAATCGATTTTTTGTAAAGCGCTTCCGAGGGTTGGAGCACTTCTCCTTTCGGCCCGAACATCACCGCGTTGGTCAGCCCGTATTCAACCAGCTTCAGGCTCATCAACCGGTTGTCGACGATTTTGAACAGAGGTCCGGAAAAGTTGATCATATCGACTTCGATACGATCGAGCGTGAGATTATCCGCAAGCGAGCGGATAAACCGGTCCTGATCATTGATATAGTAGAACGCGCCATAAATCAGGTTGACGCCGATGATGCCAAGAGCCTGTTGCTGCAGGATGTTCTCTTTATCCCACATTCGGACATGCATAATGATGTCACTGGCCGGGGTGTTCGGTTCACCCTGGAACCGAATTCCCATCCAACCATGAGCTTCGTTGGGACCTTTGTAACTTTTCGCTGCCACAGTATCGGCAAAAACGAAGAAAGCGGAACGGTCCCCTCTGGCCTCCTTCAAGCGCTCCTCCAGCAAGATATACTCATGTTCCAGCATGAGCATCAGGCGCTCCTTTGAAACATAACGGGCAGCTTTGCCGTAGATGGCATCGCTGAACTTCATGTCGTATGCAGAGATCGACTTCGCAATTGTGCCAGCAGCTCCTCCAGCTTGGAAAAACTGGCGAGCGACCTCTTGCCCTGCTCCGATCTCGGCAAACGTGCCGTACTTGGGCTCATCAAGATTGATGGTCAGAGCCTTACGATTTGTCGTAAGGAGTTCAGAAGATTCCTTGAGAGTCGATTCCATTTTAAAAAGGGGGTGAGTATTAACTATGCACGAAAATCGCCATTTGTACCAGCAGGCAGTCGCGGTGTTCGGGGAACCTCTGAAGCCTTGATACGTCCAAATTCCTGTTGAAACTTGAGCGCGATGCCGGCTTTTCCCGTCTCCACGAAAAAAGCGAAGCTATTGTCCGTCCGGATGCGGGCGCTAAAATGTTCTGAACGAGATCTTCATGAGAATTACTTCCGCGGCAGCGGAGTAGAGCTGTTTCACCTGCCGACTGGTGTGCGGATCCGGTGCAGCCAGGCGCGAAGCCAGGCACTCAACCGATTTCTAGCAAGGAGATTGTTGTTGGATGAACTCGAGGCGCGCCTTCAGAACAAAACGCGCCACGAAGTTAAAGCTGAAAAGATACGGGACGAAAAAGGGAGGAGACCGAAGCGGAGGGGGATAGCAGAACAACTTGAACGCCTGAAAAGGACGATGTAGGCCGGCAAAATCTGTGGTGCCGCCGCAGCCTTGGCGGAGGCGGAAGCTTTGGCGCACGCTGACCCGGCCGCCGATACCCAAGGCGTTGTCATGCCGCCCTATAGTATGGGCCTCGACCAAACACGCTGAATCAGAGACCCTTCAGATCATCGCTCCTTTATGTGCCTCGGCCTGTTTCAAAGCCGGCGAAAGCTTGGCGACTTTCTGTCTCATTATCTTGCCGGCCTTGAATTTTACTGTCGCACGGGGAGGAATCTTAAAGCTGCTGCCGGGCTGGTTCGGATTGCGGCCGACGCGTTCTTTCGTTAGACGTACCTCAAATACACCGAAATTGCGCAGCTCTACGTCCTGTCCCTGCGCAAGGTTATCGGTTATCAGGTCGAACGTCTTTTGAACGATCTCAAATACTTGGTGCTGCGCCATCCCGGTGTCGTTACTGATTTGTACGACAATGCCCCGTTTCGTCAGGTTGGCCATTACGACTCCTTTTCAAAGCTCCAGTTTTTGTTGCCCCGAGGTAGCCAATCTCGTTCAGGTTCCGCCGCGTAAGCCCCGACGCCTGAGCCCCTTTTGAAATATCGGCCAGAATTGGAGCGAGGCAAGGGAGATTCTCAGCTTTATGCTCGCGGTTTCTCCCGCTTGATCTCGGCGACGGTTCGAAAATGTGTTTTTGCGGCGGACTGCAATGCGTCGAAACCCTGCTTGTCCACTAGCGCTTGGGCGGCTGTTTTCACCGCTGCCGAAACACCTTTTGGAAGTACGATACCAAGTTGTTTACTCGATCGATCGAGCCATTGAACAAATTTTTCCCGCGCAAGGATCGAGGCCGCAGCGACTGCGATATCCGATTCAGCCTTGGTCCTCTGATCAATCTGGATCAGTCTGCCTTGCCTGAGCAGCGCCCTCTTGATGACGTTTTCGTTAGCGAATTTGTCCGATAACGATCTTTTGCAATCCGGTTTCGCTTCCACAAGATTCTCAATTACTCGCGCGTGTCCCCAGGCTAATAGATCGTTGAGATTCGCAAATTTCTCGTAGAGCAAATTATATTTTTGCGGCCCGATCAGAACGACATTATAGACCAGACCCGGCGTACTGCGGATCTCCTCCGCCAAAGCTCGGATCCGGCTGTCTGAGGCGATCCTCTTGCTGTCGATCACGCCGCTGTCTATCAATTGCCTGGCGATCCCTCGATCAACATAAACCCCAGCGATAACCAGCGGACCGAAGAAGTCGCCTTTACCGCTTTCATCGATCCCGAAATGGGGTTCAAACATCTCCGGATTTAAGACTTCTTCGTAGCCAAGCTTAGCTTCCTTCAGAATTTCCGGTTCCAGATGAAACCGGACAAAGTCTTCCGTATCTTTCCCTTGAACGACGACTTTCGGTCCCTTCTCGTAAACTGCTACCGAGAGTTTGCCTTTCTGTGCAAAAAAGATGGTATAGGGTCGTTCGACAAAATCGAATCCCTGGGCAGCCAGCATCTCGCGTAATGCCGTTGCCTGTTCCGCCGTGATCGGGACCATGTAGGAATTCACTCTCCTACAAAGGGGCGAAATTTTGTTATTGCACAAGGAATTATCCCGGTCGGGATGGATTTTGTGTCAGGCGATGCAAAATTCAGGTGGTGGTGGGAGCACCGACAGATCGATCGATTCATTTCGTAAACGCGTTATTTCGCCGATCGCTGGTCTCATGGTTCAAACGTGATGGAAGGAAGTTGCCATGGCGTGAGACAACCGATCCGTATCGAATCCTTGTTTCGGAGCTTATGCTCCAGCAAACCCAGGTTGCCACGGTTCTGGAGCGTTATGAGCGGTGGTTCAATCGGTTCCCCACAGTCAATGCTTTGGCCGAAGCGCCGGAGAGTGCTGTCCTTCATGAATGGCAAGGACTCGGATATTATCAGAGAGCCAGAAATCTTCATCGGTGCGCGCGAACTATCGTTGATCACTTCGACGGCGTTTTTCCCGCAACTGTGCGGGAGCTATCATCTTTGCCAGGCGTTGGGAGATATACCGTGGGCGCTATCATGAGCTTCGCGTTCGATCGTCCCGCACCGATCGTTGATGCCAACGTCGCGCGGGTCCTGAGTCGTTTGATTGACTTGGAGGAGCCAATCGACAGAGGCTCAGGTAAAAAGGTGCTATGGGACGCTGCTGCTCGCCATGCCGCTGGACCTCAACCAGGTTTGCTCAACTCGGCATTGATGGAGCTTGGCGCACTCATCTGCGTTCCGCGCAAGCCTCGTTGTGTCATCTGTCCCGTGCGCGAATTTTGTCGAGCCCGCGACCCTGAATCGCTCCCGAAAAAGAGTCCGCGACCTGCGATTGAGCGAAGAATCGAAAGATATCTGTTCATCCAACGCTCCAATCAAATCCTGGTTCAACAAAACGTTGGAAAACGCTGGCGCGGTCTTTGGTCGCTCCCGCAGCGGCTCGGCACCGGGGCTTCTGATAATTTAGCGGAACCAATTGTAGCGCTGCGGCACCCGATCACACGATTCGTGGTTCAGTTGGAAGTCTTTCGAGGCTCGCCGCCTTCTATTTTGGAAGAGGGACAACGCTGGTGCTCCATCAACGAGTTGGATCAGCTACCGATGCCCTCTCCCCACCGGCGCGCTCTCGAACAAGCGCTGGATTTGGCGAGAGGAGCCGAGCGCTCCGCCTACCCATGGGACGAAAATGATGGATGTTGGTCCAGGGCGCAAAGCCTACCCTTGTCACGCCTCTGACCACATGAATCGAAACAGGAAACCGTCGACTGAAAACTGAAAACCGAAAACCGCGAGCCGAAGGCTCGCGATGGGTCACGGAATCGTTACAACCTCGAGCGTTGTAAAGAGGCCGTACATCGAGTTTATTAGTGGGAGATATGCCAGAACGTCGGAAGCACATTTATAGCAATTTCGATTCGGCTCTGAACTCTTTGAAAAACGATGCGCTCATGATGTCGAGCCTTACCGAGCGGCTTCTCGAAAACGCGATTCAAGGTGTTTTGAAGCGGGACAGCGATCTTTGCAACCTTACCATTGCCGACGATGAAGAAGTAGACTTGCTCGAAAAGCAGATAGACCGAGAAGGCATCGAGCTGATTATCCGATTTCAACCGGTTGCGTCTGACATGCGGGCCGTGATCTCCACAATGAAGCTCAGCGCAAATCTGGAACGCATCGCCGACCAATCGGTAGCAATTGCCAGGCGAGCAAAGAAACTCAATCAACGTCCTGCAGCACCGGAGACCGCTTTGATTGAGCCCCTTTATCGAGAGGCTCTTGGCATCTTTAGAGACAGCCTGCGAGCCTTTGTCGACGGCGACTCAAAGCTGGCGCTCGAACTTAAACCGAGAGACCGGTATCTGGATACGCTAAACGCGGATCTTAACGATAAGCTGATGGAACGAATGGCGGCCGATCCCGAACAAGTGCCGACTTACTTAAACATTATCTTTATCGCCCGATCTCTGGAGCGCGTCGGTGACCATGCTACCAACATTGCTGAAGACGCTTTTTGGCAGGAGCATGCCGAAGATATCCGCCACACCTTCGGCGCCGTGAAAGAAGAGCGGTAAGTCATCGGACGCATGCGCGGTCTATGTTCGCTCATTGGAGCGCCGCCCTTCAGCTGAAGAGCGGCCCTACAGCATGGCAAGCGTCTTACTTGACCGCTTCATCCCCCTCATCCAAGGTGAGGCCCGATGTTCGACTCCAAATCATCAAAGAGAGTGGCCGTTGTGACCGGAGGCGCGGGATTCCTTGGGTCCCATCTGTCTGAGCGATTGCTGGCTGAGGGATTTCGCGTTATTGCGATCGATAATCTTATCACCGGCAATCCAGACAATATCGCACACCTCGCCGGGAATCCGGATTTCCGGTTTATCCGCCACAATGTTTCAGAGTTTATTTTTGTGCCGGGAAGCATTGATTTTGTATTTCACTTTGCCTCGCCGGCCAGCCCGATTGACTACTTGGAGCACCCGATCCCAACCTTGAAGGTCGGCGCATTGGGTACCCATAACACGCTCGGCTTGGCCAAGGATAAGGGAGCGAAATTCTTGTTGGCATCGACATCAGAATGCTACGGCGACCCGTTGGTTCATCCTCAGAACGAAGATTATTGGGGCAATGTTAATCCGATCGGTCCGCGCGGTGTTTATGATGAGGCCAAACGATTCGCCGAGGCGATGACGATGGCCTACCATCGGTATCACCGGATGAATACCAAGATCGTCCGCATTTTTAATACGTATGGCCCCCGAATGAGGCTTCGCGATGGGCGTGTTGTTCCGGCTTTTATCAGTCAGGCGTTGAACAATGAGCCGCTCACTGTATTTGGAGACGGTAGTCAGACGCGCAGTTTCTGTTACGTATCCGACTTGATCGAAGGGATCTTCCGCCTGGCCATGAGCGAGCACCATGGCCCGGTCAATATCGGTAACCCGGTCGAAATGACGATCAAAGAGTTCGCGGAAAAGATCCTTGCGATAACCGGTGCCAAAGGGGGCATTACTTACAAGGAACTTCCGGTTGATGATCCGAAGGTACGCCAGCCAGATATCACCCGCGCCCAGAAACTACTCGGTTGGGAACCAAAAGTGAGCTTCGACGAAGGCATCCGGCACACGATCGATTACTTTGCCAAAAAGCTAAGAGAGTAGACGAGGTTCCGCGTTTCTAGTTCCGCGTTCCGGTTCGGAAGCAGAGTACTACGAGTTACACGTCGAAGCCTCGCCCCGAAACCCGGAACCCGAAACGCACCTCCCCCATGCCAGGAATCGGAATTACCGGCGGCGTTGCGACTGGGAAATCGACGGTCGCTCGTCAATTGCTTGCGGCGCTCGGAAATAGCGTGCCGGCGGATTTGTTTGACGCGGATTTTGAAGCCAGACGATTGACGGAAACCGATTTCGTTGTACAAAAGAAGATTAAGTCGGCTTTCGGAGCTCAAGTTTTTGATTCTGAAGGCAATCTCGCCCGGAACCGGTTACGAGAGTTGGTGTTTCACGATGCGGCTGCCCGCAAAACCCTGGAATCCATTCTCCACCCGCAAATCCGTGAAGCGTGGATTGGTCGAACCCGCGGAGAAAGACTGCTCCTAGCGGAGATACCATTACTCTATGAGACCGGGGCCGAGCCTTATTTCGACCGAATAATTGTCACCGCATGCAGTCGGGCCTCTCAAATCCATCGCCTCGTTCACGGACGGAACCTGTCCGAATCGATCGCACGTCAGATGATTCAGGTTCAGATGCCGCTCGAGGACAAAATCAAGCGGGCGGACTATGTGGTCTGGACGGACTGCCCACCCGAAATTACGGAAGAACAAGTTCGTCGGATAGGAAGGGAGATCATTGAACGCTATGCCGGAGCCAGCGGCTGAGTCCACGCCAGTGCCGGGGTCAGAATATCTTTCTGAAAACGGTACCGTCATCGAACTGGAAAAGCTCCACAAGCTGGGTCACCCGACATTGCTTGAGCTGGCGCGCCAGCTGAACTTCCGCGTCTCACACGAGCGCACCCGACATCAGCTTATTTTTGACCTGGTCAAGAATTATGCGGGACGCGGAATCACTCCGGTCGGAGAAGGTTTCGTCGAGATCTCAAACGAGAACTATGGATTCCTGCGATGGGAGGCCAACAATTTCACCCCTTGTCCAGAAGATGTCTATGTCTCTGCGGCTGTTCTTAAGAAGTTTGGGATTCGTTCCGGCAATCGAGTTCGCGGAACGATCCGTGGCCCGCGCGACAAAGAGAAATTTTTGGCGTTGGATCGCGTAATCAGCATTGAAGGGATTCCTCTCGAGCAATGGACTGAGCCAAAATTGTTCGATCAATTGACTGCGCTGTTTCCCGACCGGCGAGTCCTTTTAGAGAACTCGAAGACGCGCAGCATTACTCCGAGAGCCGTCGACCTGATTGCTCCGTTAGGCCGCGGACAGCGGGGGTTGATTGTCGCGGCGCCACGCACGGGAAAGACGTTGCTACTCAAGGATATAGCACTGGCGATCCGGGCAAACAGTCCGGACATCCACCTGATCATGCTGCTGGTTGATGAGCGCCCTGAAGAAGTCACGGATTTCAAACAATGTGTCGATTGCGAAATCTTTAGCTCTACATTTGATGAGAGCCCCACGCGGCATGTTCAAGTTGCGGAGCTGGTCAGCGATCGAGCGAAGCGCCTGGTCGAGCTGAAAAAAGATGTCGTTATCTTATTGGATAGCATCACCCGATTGGCCCGTGGCTACAACGCCCTTCAGTCCGGCAAAGGACGGACTATGTCGGGCGGCGTCGAGGCGAAAGCACTGTTGAAACCGAAACGGTTCTTTGGTG
>Ga0207684_10001457_pt1 | contig 25509 bp, 42 predicted proteins | sample KBSK5501metaG_FD_184342 | JGI IMG/M metagenome (GOLD analysis project Ga0207684, IMG submission 184342) | Corn, switchgrass and miscanthus rhizosphere microbial communities from Kellogg Biological Station, Michigan, USA - KBS K5-50-1 metaG... | ecosystem: Host-associated > Plants > Roots >...
CGAGATGCCCAACATTCACGAAACGTCCCCCGATGCGCTGCCGGTGATCAAACGTATTATCTCGGAGGGCCGCAAGGTGGCAATGTTTGCCCTGATTGCTGGCGTTGGCGTACCAGCAAGCCTGTTAGGTGGAACGTTCATCCGTGATTCGATGGCTTCACGGTACGTGTTTAACACCTCGCCGCAACAGGCACGTTCCCCAGGTGTTCCCAACGGTCGGGGAACGCCTTACCGAGCCGCTTGACGAGGAAGTGGCGGGTGTTCCTGGAAACACGACCGCTACGCTCGAATCAGTCCCATCAGAAGAGGAACGGGAACGCATTATCACCCTTGCGAGAGCAGGAGTGCCACGCCGGGAAATGTGCTTCGCCCTTGGCCGTGGCAAACATTATTACGAGACGGTGAAGCACGTTTTAGACGAGGAAGGATTATGAACGAGGATATCGACAGACCGACAACGCCACGAGACAGGCAGGTGAATAATTTGTCAATCTCGGGCTGGTTGTTCTCCCCCGTTGAGAAAAAACAGAGCGCCAGCACACAGGGCTGGTATCTCTCCACAAAGGTCCTGCTCGGCGATGGCAAGCCCTTGCTCTATATCACCCTCTGGATCAATGAGCATGTATCCCAGGAGACTGTTGATACGGCGCTTGGGTTTAACGAGGGTGACGAAGTAGTGGTGACAGGTGAGTTAAGCCCCTGGACAGCAAACGGCAAAGCCTATATCGGCATCAAAGCTTATAGCATCAGTTAGGAGCATGTCTATGAAAAAGTTCAAAATGAAGTTCGAACTCAAAACAGCCGTGAACTGGCTGGAAGACGCGATTATCACCATTTCAGGCCCTGCGCTTGCCATCTCGGGCATTATCGCCGGTGTGGATCTCGTAACCGGCGGCAATGCCATGCGGAACGTGCCCTGGCTGACGTTGATCTGGGCCATCTGCTTACTGCTGACATTGGATTTCCAGGTACTCGCCCTGGGCGCCCGCGCGCATAAGGTGTACTTGCCTACCAACAAGGCGACCGGACGCAAGGTGTTTGAAATCGCGCTGGCGTGCCTGGTCGCCGCTGGCGTGTCGTATGTCTCGATTCAGATGCAAAGCATTATCGCTCGAGCGAACGTCGCCGCGATCTCCATTGACCAGGCCGCGGCCCAAATGGGCATCAATACAATTGCGCTCATTTGGGAACGGTCCGCGCTAGTCCTGGTGCTCATTTTCCTATCCGGTTGGTTTAGAGAAGATGAACACGAAAAGACGCCTCAGCTTGAAACAGCAGAAGCCGCGATCAATCCTGAAGTGCTCAATGTGCTTGTAGAGAAGCTAGAAACGCTGTCTATCACTGTCAATCAGTTGACCAATCCCTCTCTGCCAGCGTTACCTGCCCCTGCGCCAGAAGCCGAAAGTGGACAAGCGGACAGTGTTTCAGAGACACGGACAGAGCAGGTGCAGGCCATCCTACAGGAAACGCCTGATGCCAGCGTCCGAGACGTTGCACATGCCATCGGACGGAGCAAATCAACCGCTCATAAGGCGATCAAGGCCGTCAAACAGCAGAAGGAGTAACTGTGAGAAAACCACTTGAGGACATGTCCGAGGATGAGGCGCGTACCTGGGTACACGAGTTGCGCGGACGCTTACAGCTCAAGCAAGCACGCGAACGCAACTACCTGGAGAGGCGCGCAAAACGCGGCATCCGTACGCCAACCGATGAGGCATACGAAGCCGACCAGGACCTGGAAAACGATCTGTTGGCAATACTAGAACACCTGGAGAAGTGAGGTGAACCATGCCTGATCTTGCTCGACTCACCTATAATGATACGATCACCTACCGCTGTGGGTTCACCACACAGTATGATGTCCCGGACCAGGAGGAGCTGGAGCATGGGCCCTATCAGGGCAAGGTTGTGGACCTCGGCAAGCTGGTGGTTGGAGTCCGGGCGGATGGCATGGACGGCCAGGCGCCACTGTACTTCGTGTTTCGCGTGGATATTGTCAGCGTCGAGGAACAGTAATTGATTGGAACTTGTAGTGCGTTCTGTTTACACGACCATGCCCGCCCTGAGCAGCTTGGAAGGCACGACAGAGCGAGCACTAGTACGGAGAAACCCCCGCATGATGACGATTCTATCACAAGAACCTCCATGCGGGATTCTGAAATCTGAGAATGGAGATTTTACCCGCATGATGGATGCTAACAAATTGATGAATCTTGAGGTTCGAATCCTACACACAAGCGACTATCTTGATAGGAAGGTCGCTGTAGTTGCTGCAGCCGTGGAGGACAAAGCACCGATCCCCGGCGACATCATCCCCCACATCCAGGGAGATATTGCAACGTTGCGCTCGGCACTTGATGATCTAGAGCACGAGCTGACCACATAACGCCAGCGCGAATCAGATTGACCGAATGAGGGTGTACTTTGACCCATATCTTGGCTCATCGGCTCATCCGCAACCTCGCTGATGCGGGAGAACTCCAGGCGGGTCAACTCTGGCGTCCCCACGGCACTTGACCAACGTCAGCGAACCGGCGCAAGACCCATGCTAGTCCTGGCTCTTGTTCTGAGGAGGGGCGAGTTCGATGGCAATGTAGGTCACGTTATCCCACGCGTTGTGGATGCCGATGAACAGCAGCAGCATCGTTCCCGCAGCGATGACGAACAGTGACGGTGCCGGTTGGCCTGGGAGCACAAGCGCCGCGACGACGAGGGCGGTGTAGGAGACCAGCGGCAAGACCGTATGAAACAGCCAGTCTTCCAGCACCAGTTGATAGTCCGTCTGACGGCGCACCCGCCGGAGCACGATGAGGACGTAGCTCACCCCCGCGAGACCCGCAAGGCCGAGCAGCAGGCTAGCAGGCCAGAGCGCCTGCCACGGCGCGCTGAGAAGCGCGGCGATCAGCAGCGCCGCGCCAAAATGAAAGACGTTTGGTGTGTTGAAGACCGCTGCAATCCCGCTACTGGGTCGCACCCGTATCTGCGCGATCAAGGTGATCACCACGAACGTCAAGCCCGTCAGCGTCGCAGCAGCGGTGCCAATGATGATGTAAAAGGTTTGCCAAGTGGCAAGCGGCGACAGCACAGCCTCTGGCATGATGGATCCTCCCTTCCAGGTCAATGCAAGTTGCAGCAAAGAGCAACACCCGGCATTGGTAGGGCTCACTCCGTGTTTCTGAGGAAGACATGTTCCTGCTCTTCATCCTATCACATCTCTCCTCAGCGTGGATGCGGATGAGCCATATAGTGTCCTCTGAGGATAGGTATTCTGTCAAAGCACAGAGGGCTGCATGCCTAACAGGTATGTGGCCTTTTTGTTGTCATTTGTCAGATAAAAAGGTTCTCGTTCCCAGGCTGACCTGGTTCTATTTCTTATCACCAAACGGGTCCGAGAACCAAGTTATCTGTCAAACCACATCTGTGTCTTGCTTTGGTTGTTTGTGTTCTTTCTGTTCTGCTTCTTCTTGGCTCGTTTGGTCGGGCCTTATTTCTGATGGGGCTGGTGTGGTGGAAGGTTGCGCCGGTGTTACTTCTTGTGGGGCTGCTGGCTTTGACAGTTTGATCTGTGCAAGCTGCTTCGGTGTCATATTTTTAGCCCCTCTGAATTGTTCAGGAGTTGCGATGGCACCGCGGAGGTAGGCCTCGCTGAGGTCAGCACGGATGAGGTGAGCAACGCTGAAGTCAGCACCGCGGAGGTTGGCCTCGTAGAGGTAGGCCTCGCTGAGGTCAGTACGGATGAGGCGGGCACCGCTGAGGTTGGCACCGGGAAGGTGGGCACCGCTGAGGTCCGCACCATGCAGGTCCGCACCGAAGAGGTTGGAACCGCTGAGGTCGATTCCATTTAAGTCTGCGTTGCTTAGGTCGAGCGAGTAGAGAAAGCTCTTGACGTATTGGAGGAGGTCTGAGTCGTGCAGGAACCGGAGGACAATTGCTTTGCGCGCTGTGTTGAGTATGTGCAGTGCGGCTAGGGTTCTGGCCCGTACGATAGATTGAACATTTGGGTTAGTACTCGGTTCCTTATCGAGCAGGAGGTCTGATAGTTTGTCGAAATAGGTTCGCAAAAGCTCTTCTTGCTGTTGGGTCTCTGCGTTCGCTTCACTGGTCTTGGCCTGTTGTCTGGTGAAGATTGCTGTTCCGAAACCGACTACGATAGGGATAGCGATGACTCCCAGGAGTTGTAGCCAATCCAAAAGCGTTTTGCCTGTTTCGGTGGTAGTCACTTTTTTTCGGGGTGACTGGGTCACTTCAGTGGTGGTGGTGGTTGTCAAGTCCCAATGGTAGATATGGGCGAAGATCAGAACAGCGATCAACACAAGAGTACCAATGATGGCAAAGGCAATGATGATCTCTTTTCTCTGCCACCAGTGGAGCTTAGGTGCTGTTCTCTGGTTGCTCATGTCCTGTACTCCTCAGTCGTTGCATGCTCCCGTTCACAGGATGAGTATTGAGTCTTCTCGTAGGTTTTGAACCATCTTCACTAATGTACCATATAACCAGTTATATCATACATCATATCTTTTCATCAGTTTCGCACTGATAGGCCAAACGGCCCGATTTTGTCGGAATCTTGGTTGTACCCTATAAAGGCTCAAGCTCCAGGCTGACTGGGTGTACCAATTTCTGCTCCTGGCTGTGGGGATTTCTGCTCATTACTGGCGAACAGGTCTGCAACCTCAACGTCTGCTTCCCGTCGCGCGATTGCAGCGAACCGTCTGCGGGTCTCTGCGAGGGCCTGTACCTCCTTATTCCACTCGTCGAGTTGCTGTGGTGTCCACTTCTCGCCAGCGATGAATCGCTGTAATACAGACCCTAATTCTCCGCGCTGCGTGGCTGCACCCATCACAGATCCGCATCGTGCGACCAGGTCGTTTGCCGCGGGGATCGCCTCTTTGCTGCCCCACGTCCATACCTCGGACCAGGCTTCGTATAAAGGCTCCAGGTCAGTACGCTGTAGAGCTATGAGTTCCAGAGGATCGAGCGGCTTCTGTTTGCCGGTCGCCACATTGATGCCCTCCCTCAATCCGGACCTGACTTCCATTGCGATGTGGAGCCCATGAGCAACGTGTGCAATGACGCCCGATCGTGCGAGTAGCAGCGAGTAGGCTCGGACTCGCCGCTCGGATTTTGCCGCTTTCCCTGCTTTACGAGAGCGCCACCACTCCAGGCCGAACGCGACCGCTCCAGTCAAAAAGGCGCTCCCCAAGGCTGCTATTACCGGCACCCACAGGTCAGCCCCGGTCAAAGTCGAGCTTCCCTGTGTTCCCTGTGCCGCTATCACTATCCCCCATAGGTCCGACATAAAGCACTCCTCACTCTTTTGGATTTGGAGAGAGTGGCTCTCCTGGTTACTACAACGAACAACAATGCCCAGCCTAGCGCGGCATTTGTTAGCAAAAACCACTTTCTGTCAAATGGCCCATTTCCGCTGGAATCCTTGTCCTACCCCTGTTAGGTGCGTGGCCTTTTTGTCTATCTGGCGAACAAACGAGGCGGGCCAGCCACGGACGCCGCGTACTCCCGATAGCGATTCGCCCAGTAGTCTGAAAAGCACCACATCCTCAAGGCCAGGTCCAATCCGTGCATAATTTGGTAACTGCCGTCCTGAAACGCAACAAGCGCTTTGTGGTAGCCGAGGTGGAAGGCTTCCAGGTAGATCCGCTCATAGAGTTGGGGGTCCGAGCTTCCCCATTTATGCCGGTAACACTCAATCTTGGCCCATCCTGCCACGTCCTCGTAACGGTCCTGCTTTTCATACACCTGCTCATATGCATAGCTCATACCGTGGGTGCAGGCATCCACCCACACCGCTTTCGCCGCCTCCGGCAGCACATAGCGCACCTTCCGGAGACCTTCATCCTCGTAGTTGTGTTCCATATTCGTTCATGACCTCCTCACAAATTTGCCTGATGCCAACTGCTGGAGGATGCGCCCGACCTGCTCTTGGCGCCGCTGCAAGTCCTGCTCTGCGTCATCGCTCATCTCGCCCTCCTGCGGCTGGTACACTCGCAAGCCCGGTACACTTGGTATGCCGCTTGCGGGGGCATTGAGACTCGTCACCGCAAAGGGAATATCCCCGCCATCAAAGAGCAAGGCACACGCCATGCTATCCACATCCACGCAATCGTCATGCGCAGCCTTCGGGAACATCAACAACTCCTGCTCAAAGTCCTCCAGCCACACAGCCCATTTAGGATGATAGACCTTGCCCCCAGCGTAGAAGATAGCAGCGGTAGAAGCGCGACTTACCTTGTCACTCACCGGATAAAACGGCAGCACAGGAACACCGAACTGTAAGAGTTGCTGTACCAATGCCAACTGATAGGCCACCCCCTCCACGTGTATCGATTCGTAGTGCCACCGTGCGTGAGCCGCCTTGATGGTCTCCTGCTGCTTAGGGTTATCCATACGATCACGGATGATCTCCCACAACAGCAGGTCATTCTGCGGGGTTATGAGCCACGTGGCAATCACCGTGTAGTCAGCAGTGGTGCGCTGGGAGATAGCCAGATCAATCGTCCCAATGCGCCGGCAATCCTGGAGCGCATAGTGGACATCTCCGCCAGGTGTTTCCAGTGTGACATACTCACCCTCAGATCGATAGCGACGTATCCACTCCTGCTTGAAGATGGCACCACCAGCCGGAACAGGTCGTTGCTGATACTGGCCTGCATACCCGAGAGGGCCTAGTGTGCGCTTCGCCTTTTCAATCTCAGAAGTGCCGAAGCGTTCAGGCCAGAGCAGATCCCCTTCCTGCTCGCGCCAGTCACACCATCCGATGCTCGTATAGAGCTTGCGTCCTGACTCATACTCGGCAGGCAAATTAAGATGGACATACCCACCTTGCTCCAGGACGTGCCCGGCAATGTCCTTCTGATGGACGCGCTGCATGACGATCACACGAGCACCTGTCTTGGGATTGTTGAGGCGCGTGCTCATGGTTTGATCCCACCACTCGAGCACCGTCTGACGTTGCACATCGCTCTCAGCTTCCCTGACATTGTGCAAATCATCCCCAACGACAATATCCCCACCTTCACCTGTCGCGGCGCTGTCGGTGGAGACGGCCAGGCGGTAGCCCATATGATTGTTCTCAAAGCGCCCCTTCGCATTCTGATCGGGTTGAAGGGTGAAAGAGGAACCGAAGTTGCGTTGATACCAGGGTGAATCGATAATTTGGCGGCGCTTGCGGTTATCACGAATGGAGAGGGAGAGTGCATAGGAGGCAAACATCCAGCGTAAATGCGGGTTATCAATCCAGGACCAGGTCGGCCACATCACAGCTACGCAGGTACTTTTAGCGTGCCGAGGCGGCATGGTAATGAGAAGATTTCTGATCTCCCCATCATTTACGGCCATCAGATGTTCGCAAATCACATCGATATGCTGGCCATGTACATACGGGGTAGCCGGCTCAATGACGTGCCACGCCTGCCGTACAAAGGCTGCAAGGTCGCGCCGCGCGAGTTCTGCCCTGGCCTCTTCGCGTGGCGACGGTCGCCCGTAGTCAATCCTCTTCTTCGCTACTACCATCCTCCACCCCCTCCACCTCATCCAGAATCGCCACCAAAGCCGCCAGTTGTGTATTGGTGAGTTGGGTCACATCGATCATGATTTTGCCGCGTGTCGGAGCCTCTAGCGGTTCCCCATCCTTGCCGGTAAGTTCTTTACGCTCAGTGGCTGCTCCACGTGCGATACGCTCTAAATCAGTGGAGACCTTGAACAGTTGCACAGCCGCCTGGCTCCCAAAGGACTTTGCTTTTACAAGCGTGTCAATCTGCTTCACCGCCTGCAGCGCATTGGCTTGCCCCATCACCGCATGGCGCTCGTTCATCTGCTCCAAGGCTTCCTGGTTCTTACGCTCGCGCTCCGTACGCTGCTCAGCATCATACGCAGCAACGCGCTTGACCCAGTGATAGTCAGATGACCACGTTTCTAATTGCCGAGTATATCCCGATGGTTTACCGAGTTTCTGAGCGAGCTTGGCAAGACTGCGTGAGGATCCTAAGAGACAATAGTCCTGAAAGGCAGCAGCTGCCTTAGGGGTCTCTTTGGGGGTCTCATTCTGTGGCATCATCTCACCTCCTCCCTCTCAACTCAACATTACTTCAAAGAGAGACTGCCAGCGCCGGCCCCCTTCGTCCTCTCTCAATCTGCCGGCGCTGACGTGCTCTGTGGATAGTATAGCGCTAGGGCCACCTGGGCGAATCCTCGCCGCAGACCCGACAATGCAGGGTCTTCGCACGATAGATCACATTAGGGTTGTGGCAATGCGCGCAGTCCTGCTTGCCGGGAAACCTGTTTGTATCGAAGCTATACCACCTCTCACCGACATGCCGGCATGCCAGACACTCGACGGCGTTCTCATGGAAGAGCAATGCGCCAGACCAGCATGCCTCACATCTAGTCCGGCCATAGTATGCCTGGCGGCTGCCCTGTGTGCGATTGACAGTCGGCCTGGTTGCTGGTGCTTGCCTTATCAGAGCCTGATAGCGTGCACGATCTGCAAGAAACTCGTCTAGTCGCTCGAATTGTAATTGCCGGGTTCCCTGCTTCTGTCGTGGGGATATGATAGCGGCTCGTTTAATCATGGGTGTATTCCTCCTTACTTCCATCATCCGAATGCTGGCTACGACAGCGGCATATCGGTATAGCCAATGGTGACATCCCCTGGTGTCGTCCCAGCGTAGGTATAAAACAGCCCGTAATCACAGGCCAAATCAAAGATGTATGGTTGCCCTGCAACCGGTGTGAGGGCGGTAATGACGCCCGACTTCGTTGGAAGCGGGAGCACGTTGGGGTTGCCATTATAGAGCGTCAAGGTCATCCCACTCCCAGCAGCCCCGATGACGACACGCCCCAGGAATGTCCCGCTCAGGGAGGCAATGGTATAGTTGCCTGAGTGGTTGTTGACCGGCAGGGAGAGCGCATTGATATGCAGCGGAGTGTATTGGCCCACTGCTGCCATTTCTTGATGTCGCCGAGGCATTGTCCTATCTCCTCCCTACTACCTGCTTCTGTTGTACAACCCCAGCTCACGATATGCGGCCCGATCACGTTCCTGTTCCTCGACCTGGCGCTGATATTGCTCGATCTCATAGCGCCTCTGCTCCACAAGCGCCTTCCCTTGCGGTAAGTATGCCTGAGTAACAAAGTTTTCAGGGAGCGAAATCATCTGTATAACACGAACACGACTCGTCTGCTGTGGTATCTCAAGTTGCATTCCATACTTTTCAATGCAATCAAGGTACTTAAGAAGCGCTCTGGTTGTCTTAGCAGTTGGTGATGGCTCTGGCGCTGGCTTCTCATCTAGTGGCGTCAGCTCCTCTTCCAACAAGGCTGCCAACTCAGGCCAATCTGCAAGCCGTTGCGAGATGCTCTCTTGTCGAGCGAGGCGCAGAGTGCGTTGTTCCGCAAGCGCTTCTTCACGCCTGCGCTCATCCTCGAGCAAACCGCGCATCTCGTCTGCGATCGCCACGTAAATTGCCTGCCCTAGCTTTTCGCGTGCCTCTGTACGTTCCTGCTTAAGTTCGCCGCGGGTTTGCTCCAATGCCGCAAGGTCTATCTCATCCTGGGCCAGCTGCTTGTTGATGTCATCGGATTCGACCCTGGTTTGAGTATTCTGCGTAGAGTATTTGAGCTGTGCATCTGTAAACTCCTGTTGCAGCGTTGCCAACTCTGCCTGAAGGTTCTTAACGTTGGCGGCGGTCGCCTTTTCAGAGCGCCCACCTTTGGCAATGCCAGCAGCAATACGACCGCGACTGAGTTTTTCTTCAGCTTCTTGCACCTGGTCGCGCAAGCGAGCAACGCGTCGGCTGCTCTCCAGGGTGTCCACTTCCAGGGTGTCCAGGCGGGCCCGCCTGCTTCTCATTTGGGCCTGCAGGTCACTGATCTGCGCTGTAATCGCCGTGTAGGCATCGGATGTTTTGCTGAGCGCGATGCTCAGATCATCGGGGGTTTCGGTTTCAGTTTCGGTCTGTTCAACCGGGGTTGTCATTTTCGGCAATGTTTTAATCCTCCTTGCCACTTATCCACTACTACTTCACTCAAAGTATACTGTACGATGGGTTAAAAGTCTTCTCGTCGGCTGTTATCACCTCCTCTTCTGATGCCGATGCCAGGTCAGCAGGCCAGGCATCATATCGCCTGATCAATTCAACGACCTGCGTCCGATTCGGCAGATAACTAAGGTCCAGCTGGAGCATGACCTTGAGCGCCTTCCGTGCCTCGCGCGGCAGCCGATGCTCGACATTTGTCCAGCACCACCAGCGGAAGCCAGAGTCAGAGATGCTGCCAACAGACTCGTGCTCGTCCAGGCGCAAAGCAAGTGCATTTTCATACCTGACCGCCATGCTTGCCTGCCTGCTCACCTCCTCCTTCTTCACATACATCCTCCTCCTCAAGACATAACCAGGCGATATGCTTCGCGTGGATTGATGCCAAGCAGATCTTCATCCTCTTCATAATGTCGTTCCCGGCGCTTCTCGTCTTTGCGAAACGTGGTCAAATCCTCGAAGGACCAGCAGAACCAGGGTCCTTTCTTGGCAGTGATGATCACCACCAGTTCGCCGTTGCCGATCATATGGATACGTGCCGACCCGGGACCATATTGGTCTATGACCAGCTCACAGAGGTACAGCGCCTCTTGTTCGCTCATACAGATATCCTCCTACACACCTCACACTCGAATCGCTGTTCACCTGGCACAAAGCGCCAATATTTACGATGGTTCGGAGGTGAGGGACACACATCAATGCTGCTCCACTGAATGAGCAAGGTAAGACCTCGACGATGCCGACGCACCGCTCGACAGATGGCCTGAGTAAGCAGCGGCGACGGCCAGACCTCACGCTCAGAAATCAGAATGAGCCGGCGCTGGCGCAACTCATGAAGCAATTCATCGATTGACACTAACCACCTCCACACGTCCACTATATACTTGCTGCGCTTCAGACTCTCTCTGTCCACCTCATGCCTACACCTCCCAAAGTGACTGCTGCATCGCCTCTGAGACAAACTCCCCAAATTCCGCTTCTCCTATAATGAGAGGGTCGGTAAGTTCATCATCATCGGGATTCCACTCAAAGCAATTGAGCAACACCTCACAATCGCAATGCCCGCCCATATCAATGATCTTCTCGATATTGCTACGAATGGGAAGCTTATGCTTGCTCAACCACTGGCGGGTATGGCGTAAAGTGCCATTGCACGTTTTCAGGGTCACGTGATCCGCAAGATGAATATAGAGAGCATCAAACTCGTCTACAGTCATAAGGTTGCTCATGATACCACCTGCCCTTGCTGTAGCGCACGCCTGATGGTTCGCTCCCGGTAATCTGCTCGATCCCACTTCGGTCGCATCAAGCCCGACCTGCGAAAGAGACGATCAACTACATCTGCATCATAACTTGCCCAATAGGCCAGATAGAACAGGTTCCGCTTTGAGGCGGGCACTCATATACAGGTCCAGGGAAGACCTCGGCATAGAGTGCATCCAGGGCTTGCTGTGCAGGCTCTAGCTGAGCAGGCGTACCAACCAGGTGCTTTCCGGTAAACACCACTGGGCGCCGCTCACTATAGAGTTCTAATTGTTTGCCTTTGCGTCCGCGGGGAACAGTGCCTAGGGCAAGCGTATGCAGGCCATCATCGCTCCAGGATCGCTCAGTCCAGGAGTTGAGCGCGACTGCCCTGCCATACGCTTGTGCATCAATCTGGCCTGTCTCCTTATCGACACAATGGTCCTGGTCTGCCAGCGTAAACGTGCCATCGCACATACACATCAAGAAGTCATAGGGATAGGGCCACGATTGCGAGGTCTTCAGCACCGATAACGCCTGCTCATAGATAGACCAGGTGGACGGATCATCCGATTTTGCGCGCAATTTACGGCGATACTTGTAGCGCAAATCGCCCGTGATTTCAGCGCGGTAGGGAATCTTCGTCATCCTCAAGTCTCCCGCATACCCAAATCTTCCGCTCGCGCAGGTAGGTCGGTGGAGGCAACGTCTCAAAACTTCCGACTATACTGTGTACACAAGGGTCAGTAGATGGAGGCGCTTTGGGTTCCTGCGCCTGTGTGTCTTCACCTGGGGGCTGACTATCAACTGGAGGATCATCGACCAAACCGTCATATTGGGAGTTTACTTCCTCACCCTCATCGACCAGGTCATCGAGGTTGTTAACCGGTTCCCAGGGTCCTTCCCAACAATGCTGGCAGTCTGGATTCTGACACCAGTATTGCGTACGCTTCTGAAGCACCGGGGAATTGCATTCAGGACAGCGTTTGACACGTTTTCCATCCTTCCAGGTGCTGCCTCCACGCTTGGCTCGGGAGAGGTCAATCTGGGCAGGTGTTTCGGCGAGATTGGTGGGCTTAACCCACACCCGGGGATTTTCGGAGGGATGGCCTTCCTCGTCATAATCGTAGGCGCGGCGGTACGAGAAGACACCTGCCTGCTTTGCGAGCTTGCGGACGTGTTGGCTGGCAATCTTGTCGCTGCAATGGGCCTTCGCGGCGAGATCAGGATAGTAGATTTTCTTTTCCGGCGCATCCTGGATGGAGATGAGCCCCATACGCACTTCGCGCGGAGTTGTCTCGACCAGCAAGCGCATATCCAGCTCATTGAAGGACGGATTGAAGATGACCTCCTGGAACCAGCGGTTCTCATTCTGCAAGGAATTAATGATGCGCGTCTGGGCCTCGATGGTTTGCTGCATCTTGGTGATGTTATATGTGGTCATGGCACCACCTCTTGCCAGGTGCAGCACTGGACTTCTTCGTGCCTGGTGAGCCTGGGGCACTGGAGTATATCATGCATGTGCATGTGAAATTGTGATAAACTGTCCAGCAAGGGGGGTGTTGAGTTGACACCACTCGTCGAGTTTGATATAGTGGTGTCAAAGCTTGAGTCATAACGGCTCAACTTAACATAATTATCCATTGGTGGGTAATCTCCTCTGAATGAAACGCTAGCCGGTCCAGGGCTGGCGTTTCGCTATTTTAGCCTATAAAAAGAAATGCCATCTACATGTCCTTCCTTACTTTTCGTAAGTGTTGCATCCAGACGGCACGTATGGTATAGTATTTACATGCCGTCAGGTCGCCGTTCAAGCTCCAGTCGCAAAACAAGAAGCTTAGCGGCGATTTTGCTTCTATAAGCTTCAAATTGGTAATTAAAAAAGTCGATCAGGCACTAAACAGCTATTTTTGCTGCAAGTTCCTAATCGACCCGACAATTTGTTTGCGTATAGAACGCCCTGTCCTCATTATCTCAACCTCATCTACCTCGCCCTGGGGCGCATTTGATAGCCTGATTATAGCATAGCCGCGCACGCAATGAAAGATGACAAAAGTCCTAATTTCCATATGGTATACTCGATTCGGTAGTCTCGTGCGCGGCGAGCTGGCTGACTGCAATCCTCCAATGCTCGCCTCGCCGGCTCATGCAGCGTTGGCTGCTTTCTTCGCTCGCTCAGCAACCTTGTAGCATTCCACATCAGTCTTGCTATAGAGTGAGGTACTGGCGTGTAGTCTCCTCGTCCGCAGGAGGCCCTTGCCTGCCAGGCGTCTCACGTAGGCATCCGAGACCGTGTGCCCACTATTGGCCGTCAAGATAGCAGCCGCTTCTCTGCTCGTGATCCATTCATCTTGCATAGGTAGACCTCCTATTTATGTTTGCCCTCGTACACTTATCAGTATACGGGATGAGCTTTGAATTTTTGCCCCATTAGTACTACCCAGCAGTGGCGGCGGCTGGTCCTGCTTCAGATAGCAGAAGAGGTTTCCTTGCTCTGGCAAGCTGGCATTTTGCTATTTTTGCGATCCACCGCGCGCTTCCACTAAAACGACGATATAAAAAAACGCGGATATCGAGTGCAGCATAAAGCTGCCCGATTTCGCGTACATATTCGACTCGACTCAACTCCGAAAAGGAATGGGTTATATATCAGCATAGTAATGCACCACCAGACCAGGAACCAATGTTCGTAGCTATCCCTGATATAATGGGCTTGGGGTCGTGGCAGACAGTGCTCGTGGCCGCAAACCTGATGTCACTGCCTGCCCGGCTCAAGCCGCATCTTTCGATGTGCCTTCTCCAGCTAACCAGGGCTTCTCTTTGACTTCTCTGATACGCTCTACATCGGCCTTTGTGATGTACGTATGCCGGTTCAACTTGAACCGGTGTCTTTCTATCTTCAAGGCGTTGAGGTAGTAGTACAAAGATGGCCTTTTCAGCCCTAGAGACTGAGCAGCTTCATCGAGTGTCATGTACTCCTTTTCTTCTGGCATTGGTCCCTCACTTTCTGTAGACATTTCTCATGTTGATAAGATTATCATAACTGGCAATTATTGTCAATAGTCATAAATGAATTGTCTATAAGTGTTGACAAGCTTATGAAAACCTGTTATAATTCTTATTGAGAGTTGGTACTGAGCCGACCTAAGCAAATTCAAGGAGTTACGACAATGGCAACACTCGCACAGAAGCCTGAAATCACCGCAACCGCACTCTACAAAGTCACTTCAAAGGTCAATGGCACGACCTGCTGGTATGTTCCTGCTGGCAGCCAGGACGAGCCCTATAAAGTCTGCTTCGATGGCACGCTCTGGTCCTGCATCTGCAAGCATGGCAAATACGCTGCCGAGCATAACATCGATTGCCGGTGCAAGCATCATCGAGCGGTGCAAATCAGCATCCTGGCGAACAAGGCCGAGGCCGATCGACGCCACGAGCAGGAAGCACAGATGGCCGAGTTGGGGCAAGAGATGGCAGCGACCGAGCAGGCAGTACGCCACTTGAGCCGTGAGGAATACATCGCCGAGTTCGCGATTTACGAGTAGCAAGAAGAGACCTGCAGAGGCAACACTCACTGAAGCCCTGCAGGTCTCATAGTTCAACAAGAGGAATTATATCATGACGCAGACAGCAATCAAACGGCAGGCGGCAGGTAATATACAGCCACACCATTCTACGCTGGCGATTGCCAGCGATCCTGGCAAGGCATTACAGCTTGCTGAGAACTTCCAGCCCGATATAGACACATTGGTCTCCGAGAGCCTGATAGCCTTCGGCGTGAAGGGGAGCGGGAAGAGTAACCTCGTTGCCCGTACTGCTGAGCAAATCGGGCGCTACTTTCTTCCACAGCTTATCCTGGACACCGAACGCGAATATCAGTCTTTGATCAATCTCCTCCCTCATGGCATCATAGCCACCGCGAACCGCTGCCCCTCTGGATATGACATCTTACACCGAGGTCTGCAGGTGGTGCTTGACTTGCGCTCCTGGGAGACGGACGAGGCGGCGGCGCTGGCAATCGTGCAGCTGGTAAATGAGCTGTTCACCGTGGCCATGGCGCAGGCTCCCCAGGATCGCGTTCCGTGTGTGATCAGTCTGGATGAAGCCGGCTATTGGCTGCCTCAGGAGAGCGTTCCCTACCTGTCTAAGAACACGCGCCAGGCACTAGCCGATGTATTTCACCGCCTGGCTTCACGTGGGCGCAAGCTTGGCTTGACACCGTTCCTGTACACGCAATCAGTCAGCGAGGTCGTGAAGTCCTCTATCAGGCAAGCAGGCGTCAAGGTGTTGATGCGCCAAACGCTCGACATCGATTTGAGCCGCTATGCTGAATATATCCATAACTGTACACCCGCTCGCCGACGAGCGATTCAGGCGTTCCCTCAAGGAAAAGCTATCGTTATCCTGCCTGATGGCTCACAACAGGTTGTACAGTTCTACCCGCGGCAGTCCACACATACCAGCCATACGCCACGCACCCAGGCGGCGCTGGCAAAGTTCGCTACGATGTCTCTTGACCTGAATGCGTTGCCTTTGCGCGATATGACCGAGGCTTCAGTACCTCAGCAGCGCAGGCGAGGGCACAAGGCCAGCGAACTGAAAGAGCCCTCCCAGGTCCAGGCGGGCAAGCCGAAACACGCACCACTGATCCGTGAGCGCATTTTTACCCTGCTCCAACTGAACCCTGAGTACACGAGCAGGCAATTGGCAGCGCTCGTTGGTTGCCCGCAAAATACGGCACAGATCGCGCGTCACGAGCTATGCGACACAAGAGATCAAGGATCGCGTCACGAGCGGCCAGGACTATCTGAGCAGTGCTGACCAGCTCGTGACCACGGCACTGTACCTAGGCTCAAGCGAGCGTCAAGCGGCATGGCAGTTCTACAAGGCCGCGCAAGAAGCGATGGCGAACCCGCTCGTGATCAGCGTCAAGATACGCCGGGATGGCCAGGAGTATATCAGGCTGACGCCTTAGCTTTGCGGCGTGCTGGGCGTCTGCGCACCGTTTCCAGGTAGGCGGTGATCAGACGATGGCCGGCTTCTTCGATGGCCTTGATCGAGGCATCCTCGGCCATCGTGGACGTGCCAATTTCGGGCACACTCACCAGGATGCCCTGGTCGGTCGGTTCCCACTTGATCGTAAATTGCTTGTGCATGGCAGGCATGTGTACACGCTCCTTTCGTAGTCCAGTATACCATTACCAGATCGGGCGCCATGCGTTAGAATGAGTGAGTATTGCAACTAATCACTCTTAGCTGAAATACACTATACTGTGGACAACTCAGACATTGAAGGAGGCACAGGTGATGGAAATAAACAAACAGCGACAGGTGCAGGCAGCGGAGCATACCGCAAAAACGGAGCAGGACTATACCTGGTCCACAACAAGGATAGCCGAGGGCGTCATGATCAATGTGGTAACATTTCTCTTCATCGCCCTGTTGGGCCTGTTTGGAGGCATGATCTACGCAGCGTGGTTGCTGGTCTTGAATCTACTCCATACGCCATCGGGGCTGATCGGCATTCTTGCTTTTATCCTGCTGGGCGCGGTCCTCATGCTGATTGCCCTGGTTGCGGCGCTTATTCTGTGGCTGCGCGGGACGCGTTCGAGAGTGGCAGCTGGCATGGTGATCGGCGCGCTCATCGGTGCCTCGATGGATTTCCGATCCGGGAAACGCAGAGACTGGGACATTGATACAGCAGTAGCAAAAGCAGCAGTTAAGGTGCGAGAGCAAGCGAAGACGACAAAGGCGGCGCAGACAACAGCAGATGAAAGGACGGGCTAACACATGAGTAAGAAAGCAGCAATGAAAAGAGCGCTCATACTTGTCATCGCGTTACTGGGAGTAACAGCCTGCGGTGGGCCATCTTCACCAGCATCAGATTGTTCGGCCTACTCTTATCAGTATGCTGACAACGTCCCATATTACATATGGGTTTGCCCAAAGTCAGAGTCATTACCACAGTGCTCTTTATACCCTTACCAACCTTATGATACTTCTCAAATAGTAGTCTGCCCAAAATAGGAGTAATCAGCATGACTGATCTCATCCCGTACACAAGACCAGCGCCGCTTACCCTGGACCAGACGATAGCAGGCTGGCTGCATGAGAAGCATGGACACTCTGAGAGCGAGCGCACGCGCCAGGCGTATGAACGTACGCTGCAATCATTCAGGGCGGCGCTACGGTCAGCAGAGCGCGATTTAGACGGCGATCCCGCGGTGATTGCCCTGGCTGCTCAAGGCTGGGCTGCCTTGAGTACCAGTCCTCGCCGGGAGAGTGTGACGCCAGCGACATTCAATAACCGTCTTTCTATCGTCTCCTCATTCTATGAATACGCCATACGCAACGATGTGCTCCACTACAACCCGCTTGAGCGCGTCAAGCGCCGTGTGGTTCGCTCGAAGGATGCAGCCAGGCGCTTACCTGTTTCGCGAGTCAAGGCCGGCCTGCAACACATAGATCGCACGACACCCGAGGGCCTGCGCGACTACGCCCTTCTGAGCGTTGCTCTGAACACTGGTCGCCGGGTGAGTGAGCTGGCCGGCCTGCGCTTGAAACACCTCTGGCTCAATGAAATGATGTGTACCGTCACCTGGGAGCGCTGCAAGGGCAACAAACGCATGCAGGATGAACTACCGGCTAAACCGACGAAAGCCCTCTTCACCTACCTGTATGCGGTCTATGGTACTGCCCTGCTCACCCTGCCAGGTGATACACCTGTGTGGGTGTCATTCTCCAGGCGCAACCGCCGCCAGGCGATCGGGACCCGGACGATTAGCAATATATGTGAGCAGCATTTAGGAACCTCGAAGGTGCATGCTACGAGACACACCTGGGCCCTCACGATGCACGATAAGGGCGCGACCTTGCAGCAGATCGGCAAGGGCCTGGGGCATAGCAATCTCAAGACTACTTCAGACTACTTGGAGGAGCAGCTGGGGTATGAAAATCCGTTTGCTGAACAGTTAGCAGAAGAATTTGGCATCTAGCAAGAAAGGACGAGCTATTATGGCAAGGCGAAGGAAGACTGCGCCGCCACTGCCCACTGAAGTGTACGATGACCATGAAGAATAGGAAAAGAGGAGAACAAATGGACGAGCAACGTACCACTGAGTTGAAAACGATGCCTTATGAAGAGTACTTGCAGACCCCAGAATGGCTGGAGCGACGTGCCCTGATGATAGAACGGGCTGGAAATCGCTGTCAGGTGTGTAATAGCGGAGAGGATCTCAATGTCCATCACCGCACCTATGAACGGCGGGGGAACGAAGACCCTGGAGATCTTACTGTCTTGTGTCAACAGTGCCATGCTTGGTTTCATCGCCGCCTGACAGAGCACGAGGGCCTTACCCATATCGCTGTTGGGATGGCAGGAGCAATGACGAAACTGGAGACTCCAGAGAACTACCTCATTCCGACAGGATTCGAAGATCTGGACCGAGCAATTGGGCAGTTACAAAAAGGACAGTTCATTCTGGTGGGAAGCCGTTCGGAACAAGGTGTGAGTGATCCCCTTTATCATCACTCTCGGCCTCAACGCTGTCAAAGCAAAGAAGTCTATTGCGTTTTTTAGCTATACCATGAGCAAAACGCTCTTTGCTGAGCAGGTGATGGCTATCGAGGCAAGGATAAAGTTCAATCGGCTGCAAAACAGGGAGCTCGAAGAAGAGGATTGGGAGAAGCTTGTGAATGCCACGGAAACATTGCAAGAAATGCCGTTTTGGATCGGAGACGCAGCGCCAACGGTTGAAGACATCGAACGGCAACTAGAGCTACTCTTGCGAGAACAGGGAGCTGTGGATCTGGTCATTGTCGATTGCATTGACTTCATTGAGCATGGGAAGAAAGAATACCCTGATCAACGCGTACACGCTATTAGCAGGGCTCTCAAGTTGCTGGCACGCACCTTCGATATTCCGGTGGTTGCTGCATGCCAGATACCAACCGCCACCGCCAATGCCGCCATGAAAGTTCCTCAGCTCTCTGATGTCAAAAATGCTGAGCCATATGCTGATGTCGTCCTCCTGCTCTATTTTGACCAGGTGTATAACCCAGAAACCGAGCGCAAACATATTTTGGATGTCATCATCTGGAAAAATTGTAATGGGCCAAGGGGTGAAGTCAGTCTCTATTACAGTGATTCGGATTCTTCCATTCGAGATATTGAGCGGATAGAGTCGCAAGATCTGAAGAAGTATATTAGATCATACAGGAGGACCCTACCTTGCTGGATATGCAAGATAGGGCCTCCAAGAGTCTCATGCAATTAGATTATAGCAGAAAGTGAGTAACCCACATGCAGAACTGGAAAGAGCCGGAAACATCGACGATCTACCTAGCAAACGGTGAGCAGGTCGGCGCAGCAGTCAACGGCGTGTCTCCTCAAGATGGAAGTGACTATGTATTCATGCAGGGCCGTGAGGTGAAGGTTATGCCTCTGCCGGATACATGGCGTGCTTGGGGCTATGGCGAGGTTGTCTCTATCACCCTGCAGACTGGCAAGGTGTTCAACACAGTTCTCCAGCCACAAGAGTACCAGCATCATGTTGCCTGGATAGACATCGGCGAGAGCGATCTCGCTCTGATCAGAGCGCATAATCCAGGTGACATCATAACGAGCGGTGAGAGTACCATGATCACAGCCGTATACGAGCAGGGAACTGGGCAATGGCGCGAAATGACCGACGAGGAATACGAAAAAGAGCGCCGCGCCTGGTCGGAGGATATGAAGGACATGGAGAGCATAAAAAGAGAATGGCGCGAGTATAGGGAGGGCTAACCGACATGCAAAAAAATCTTGTCCAGCAGTTGACCGAGGAGCTGACGGCGCAAACCAAACGCGCGCAGGCGTTCCAGCAAATCGTTGACGAGCTTTTTACGATTGCCGCACCTGGCGCCGTGAAAAATGCACTATGGGCGCGGTATCAGGGCATTGAGGGTGCAAGCCCCCAGCAAAGCCAGCAACCTCGTGGGTTTGACGCAGAGGATTTATCAGAGCGGGTCCACGAGGATTGGGCGAATGAGGAGTAATGAAAGGCGAAAAGCCGAGAAAGCGAGCGAGATAGCCATGAAGAACACACCAGATGACGAGATCTCCACAGCCCTTGCCGGGATCCGCTCGCGACTCGACACGCTGGCCAGCATCAACGCGGATGATATGCTACCAGGCGGTCCCCAGCAAGGCTACCATCAGATTGTCGAGGAAGCCTATACTGCGCTGGGGCTCGTTGAAACGCAGATCGACGAGCTAAGAACCGAGTTGGAGTATCAGCACAAACGGCTTGATGAAGCACGAGACGCGGCACTGGGGAAAGGCACTACAAAGCAGCAGCCAGAGAAAGCATCCGTGAAGAAAGGGCCAAAAACTGCTCCTGTAGAGGAAAGGCTCAAAGCCGTCATTCTGAGAGCGATTGAGTGCGACGAAAAGGCTATTGTTCCCAGCGCGGACCTTGTCAATGATCTCAACGCTGACACGCTCGATCTGGTCAAATTCGTAATGTTTATGGAGGAAGAGTTTCAGATAGCTATCACGGATGAGGAAGCTGAAAAGATGCTGACGGTTGGAGGTGCGCTGGAATATTTACGTCGCAAAGGGATCGTGTAAGGGGTAACACACGATGCCCCGCTGGATCGATTTGAACGAACGTCAACAGCAGTTAATTAACAAGGACAATTACAGAAAACTGCAGGCGATCTATGAGACGGACCAGGAACAAGAGGCCGACGAGCACAGCCTGTGGAAGCGTGGCGGGCCATACCTGGCGCATGTCGGCTACTCGATAGACATTCACTGGATCCGCCTCACGCCATTTGGTGAGCACTTCTATCGTGAGAACTGGCAAAGCTACCGCGATCTGTACCCGGATGTCGATGCACCTGCACCAGGTGAATAGTTGTTACTCATGCACCGTTTATGCTCACAGAAGGTGATCATAATCTGCATGCGTTCCAATAAAAAACCAGGAGATGGCGTTACCTTTCCGTATACCTACAGCCCGATAGCTGTCATTGACTCGTGCAGAATACCAAGATTTTTTCTTATTAACGCACTTAAAGCGAAGGCTTGGGTGGTAGGGATTCGCTTCAAAAAGGTGGTAGGCGTCGGTTGCCTGTTTTTGCACATCTTGCGGCAACTGAGCAAATAAATCGTGAAATGCTTTCGTCCGTGTACTTTTCACTCAACCGCAAATCCGCCTTCTTCTATTTCTCCTGCCGCCAATTGCCGCTCTGCTTCTTTGGCAAGTCGGTCCAATCCCGCCTGCACGTGAGGCTGAGCGAATAGGGCATCCCATTCTCGTTCTTCCGCATCATCCTCAATTGAATTTGCTATCCGCACAGACCATACTTCTGAAGTCGGTTTGCCCAAAGGAAGAGTAACTCTTCCCTGATAGGAGGTGATTGCTAAAAGATACTTGAAGTCAATCTTATCTGCTGTCATACCCACATTTTGAGGACGCGTATCAAGAGCCATTTGTATGATCTCCTTCTTGCTCTTCTCTTTCGGCTGCTTCGTATTTATCTAAAGTGGTTTGCAAAGCATCAATGATTTTCCGTACAAGTTTAGGAGCTACAATAAACCTTCCAACGCATTCAGCATTAATGCTTCCTAATTGTGCAAGTTTGGCTCTATTCTCTTCGGGCGTACCTGTAAGGAGCGGTAGTCGCATTTCAAAGAGAGATATAATGAACTCGTATTCACCTTGCTGCACAAACACATTGTTTACATATCGGCTCACCAGATCGTCTGACACGTGCCAATTAACAGGAAGGCTTATTTGTGTTGATTGCTCTTCTCGCTCTGTTTCATCCATGTGTGCGTGCTCTTTCTCAGTTGGAGTATCAGTTTAGCCTGCTGTAGATGATTCATCCTAACTATAATCCTTATCGGCAAAAATCGCAAATTATTGTTCAAGCTAGCCCCGATGATTGACGCCTGCCTGCTACTTTGCTAGAATGCCTGCATGATTGTGTTCCAGTGAGACCGGACCACATGACACCTTACCCAGGGCAAGGACCACGAGTATTTTAAGGCGGTGCTCGTGGCTCTTTGCTTTCAGCAGGATGAAAAAATCTGGCCTGGACCTGGGACGATCTGCCCCCTACTTTTTCACCGCATTGGTAGGTATCGCCAAGTTAGTTGAAGCGGATTAGTGGATTTACCTCAAACCTATGAAGTGTTCCGCCGCTTTATTGAGGTCAACCAACGCTGATCTCATTTTCATAATCACACCCCAGGCTTCCTCTTTAGTATAGGTTGAGGTTGGTTTAAGTTTGCCCTCAGCAAGTAAAAACTTTTGGAACGCCGCCCTAAATGCATCATCAGGTATCGCTAGATATGTGACCATCAAATTATCAAAGTGATAATCCTTCAGTCGCTCACCCAAAGAAACAAGTCTTGTCCTATCATTAGCACCCGTAGCATGGCCCATCTCCACCCATATACGGGTGCGGTTAGTTGCTGCTTCTAGGTAGGGAGCAATCTGTTGCTTTCTCCAGTCCCGAAGAGCTGCGTCACGTGCCAGAAGCCTTTGGCCTTCAAAGTTTTGCTTTGCCACTGCTGCGGCTCCATGCTGATTGAGCCATGCGCCAAGCGCAACTCCCCCCACCCCGATGAGCGCAACACCAAGTGTGAGTAGTACAGTCATCCAACTCAATTGCTTTTCCTTACTTTTTCACCGCATTGGTAACTATTGCTAACCCGATTGAAAACTGAAATTGTGGATCCACAAATTTACGCTCAACGTTTTACCGCCGGCGAGCTGACGATTTTTCAATCGGTTGATGATTCCCCATTTTCACGCCGCGCCTGTTGCCTTACTATTTGTCGCTCGACCAACTCCACCGCATGCTTATCAGGGAAGCAGGCAATATTGAGGCCATACCGCACGACCTTTATCACTGAGCGAGAGTCCTGGTGAATCAGGTTGGCGACATAGAGCGCATATTCCTGGGTGTACACCTGTAGCGGCTCTATCCACCTGCCTTCGCTGGTCGATGAGAGCGGCGGCTGCCAGATATAAATCGAAAAAGGATGTGTCATATCTGAATAAACGTTCCAGGCGCGATGCTTCGGTGCACTTCACCCTTTGTACATCTCGCTCAAGCAGCGCATAATGCTCGCTTGTTCATTTACGCCGTCTACATATTCTGCGACGGCGTTCTCCCATAAACGCAAAATGTATTCACTACGTCTATCTACTGGCACAACAAGCGGGAAGTGATGGGCAAGCAAACCGCTTCTATCATCGTCAGAGAGTGCGGTGTGTCCCATAGATCGCAAGGCTACTGCTGTGTCTTTTTCTCTTGCCTTTAATTCGAGCTCACACGGCGTCTTAAACTCGCCGAAAGAGAGGAATATCGGAAGTGAGCCATCGGCCAGGATAGACATAATCCAGGCTTCACGAAAGTTAGATAAACGCCGCCCGCCCATATGAGCACTATACCGAGTACCTGGACGCAGGACAGTAGAACCAACATAGAATATTGTGCTTTGCTAGGATTAGTTTCCGGCATTGTCAGATAACCTTGCCACTTCTTGAGCGTGAATAGCGGAGTTTAAAAACGGGGCTTCGCCAGAATTCCTTGCCGAAAGTGCAGTTTGCCTCTTATGGACTGCCACCAGGATTCTTCGCTTGTTCGGAAATTAGCAAGCCCTATGTGCATGTAAAATCGGTTCTTGTAGCTGACTTTATTTGGCAACGCGGCCGGGTTATTTGGCAAGCTACAATTTTGTCTCTAGCTTTCTAAAGGTGTTTTGTAAAAGACTAAAATAGAGAATTTGGAAGAGAAAAGTAGTAAGACCTACAATTAACCCAATACTATACGGACGTATATCAGACGGAAGAGGAAAAAGTACTCCGTTATTGATATGAAATCCTAGCTCGCTACCCAGAAATGCTACTCCTGCGAAGCATAAACTTGCAACCAAAGCAAGCATTAAACCTAAACGATTGTTCACAGGGAGGAAGATAGTGTAAAAGGAAATAGAGGTGGTATATGAACGAAGGATATCTCCGATAGTAGGTATTTGCGGCTGAAATTGCTGGACATAAAAATCTCTCATCATATTCATTCTTTCGAGCGCCTCAAGATATAGCAAGCCGAGGCCGATGGTACGGGCAAAAAAGAAAAAACTAATTATACCAAAAATAAACAGGGATGCCATTAATACCGGCACCAAATATAGTTGGAGATTTTTGCCGAATTGATAGGCTAAACCAAAAGCAGAAACAAATATACCAGTGAGGAGAAGGTACAAGTTTAACGAACCCGTAATATCCTGATGTTTGTATTCTTCAAGCATGAAGTTTTCTAACTTCATGCTTATATCAAATGTATTACTAACTCCTAGATCAGTGGGGTGACTATTACTTTCAGGTGGCTTCTGAAGGTTCATTGCTTCTACCTCACAGTTTAGGGAACAATCACGCCTTTCTATACTTTTGGCCCGGAAGGTTCTCTATATGCAATTTAATATTTGAATTATACCACTTGAGTAAAGTAAAACGACCCTTTAATTTCTTCAATTTCTTACAACTAAAAGAACAATTTTTCAAATTTCTCCGTAAGACCAGACTTTTTGGCTCTCCAAAAAGCTCTGCGAGCCGTTCTTCCGCCTATGATTGCCATCAATTCCCTGTCACTGGCAAAGAATTCTGGCGAAGTGGCCGGGTTACTTGGCAAGGTATAAATATATCGTTAATGCGGGTGTCTAATAGACCGTAGACGTAGCCAGTATCAAAGCTATAGCAACGGAAGTTCCGGCAATCTTGAGAGATCATCAAGCTGGCATGGTTGCCGAAAAGAAGTGTAGCCAGTTCACTATCTAGCGGGCAGGTGTACGCTGGCATGCTCATCTATTCATCCTTTGTTTCTATTGATGCCGTTCCTGGTATTCCTTGAGCGCCAGGTTCACGGTCTCGCTGATTTCCACTTCCGTTTGCCCTCGCCGAGAAGCCCCAACAGCGCCACGTGCCCCTCAGCGCTTCGATGTGCGCCGCTCCCTCTTCGTAGCGCTGTTGGGGCGTGCGCCACTCGACTTTACTACCGCGGGATACTATTCCTCGCCAGAACACGTTTTTTACTATGCCCAGGTAACGATCCATTTCCGGGGCAAACAGGAGTGCACTACTGGCATCCTCCATGTAGAAGTAATGACCTTGAGTGACATACCACTGACGTATGTCTTCTTGAGAGGTGACGACGAGGT
>Ga0207684_10001459_pt1 | contig 25470 bp, 21 predicted proteins | sample KBSK5501metaG_FD_184342 | JGI IMG/M metagenome (GOLD analysis project Ga0207684, IMG submission 184342) | Corn, switchgrass and miscanthus rhizosphere microbial communities from Kellogg Biological Station, Michigan, USA - KBS K5-50-1 metaG... | ecosystem: Host-associated > Plants > Roots >...
GGTTTACCCTCAGGAAGTCTGCAAGAGACGACGCTCGATCTCTTTGCCAAGGCAGGCTACCAGATCACCGGTTTTAGCCGCTCTTATAAACCTGCGATTGATGACCCCGAAATCGAAGTACGGCTGCTAAGGGCGCAAGAGATCAGCCGCTACGTCGAGCACGGTTACCTCGATTGCGGTATCACCGGCGCCGACTGGATCGAAGAAAACGCTTCCGATGTCGAACTGTTCGCGCGCCTCGAGTACAGCCGAGCGACTTCCAAACCAACCCGATGGGTACTGGCTGTTCCAGAAAATTCGCCGGTCCGCTCGGTTGCAGATTTGGCCGGCAAACGAGTAGCGACGGAAGCTGTCGGCCTTACCAGGCGTTTCTTGGAGAGCCGCGGCGTAAAGGCCGAGGTCGAATTCAGTTGGGGATCGACCGAAGTCAAAGTTCCTGAACTGGTCGATGCCATCGTTGATATCACCGAGACCGGCACTTCCCTGAAAGCAAACAATCTTCGCGTCCTCGAGACCATCGCAGAGTCTTACCCGCAGGTGATCGGCAATCGAGCATCGATGAAGGATCCATGGAAACGGAACAAGCTCGAGCGAATGGTCCTTCTCCTGCAAGGCGCGCTCAATGCTCGCGATAAGGTTGGGCTCAAAATGAATCTCGAGGAAAGCAAGCTGCCCGCCTTGATCAGACAATTGCCTGCGCTCAGAAATCCCACCGTCTCTCAGCTCGCACAGCCCGGCTGGGTTGCCATTGAAACGATCATCGATGAAAAAGTGGTCCGCGAAATCATCCCAGAGCTCAAGGCGCTCGGCGCAGAAGGAATTATCGAGTATCCGTTGAATAAAGTGGTTTATTAGCTATCAATTCCCCCACCCGATTGCTGGCTCGGGGATTGTTTTTTGCCAGCGCCGTTTACGAAAGAAATATGGGTTCACTGAAAAAGAGAAGAAAAGCAAAGATTGCAAAACATAAGCGCCGCAAACGCATGAAGGAAAATCGCCACAAGAAGCGTTTGCGATATAAGTCCTAAGATTTTGCATGCGCAAAATCCGAGCTAGATTGGCTTCATGAACATTCGGAAGCCGGGGCGCATGCTGTTCGTCAGCGTGAGCATCGGCGTAGTTGTGGGTTGTGGAGTCTATGCCGCAACCCCTCCGACGCCAGTCAAGCCCCGTTTCCGCAGCCCGGAGGAGGCGTTCTATTCCGATATTCGTCCAGCGACGCCGGATCAGAAGCTTCCGAAGACTCTCGAGAAAAAGGCGGACGCACAAGCTTCCTTCATCGAGGGGATTTTGACGGAAGAGCAAGGAGACTATGAGGAAGCGCTAGCCGCTTACACTCAGTCGATTGCTCTTGACCCAGGGGGCAATCCTCAGCTTGCGGTCCGCGTCGCACATGAATTTGCGAAACGTGGAGACGTAGCCCAAGGAATCAACATTCTCAAAGATCTCGCCAAGGTTCGTCCCCGCGAACCGCTGGCTTTCCTCAATCTCGCCTATTTTTACTTCAGGCAACTCAACAAGCCGTCTCTGGCGGTGACTTATGCAGAGAAAGCCGTCGAGGTTGATCCGAAGAATCTCGCTGCGTACCAGAGCCTTTTCGAACTCTACATGACCCTGAAACGAAAGAAGGAAGCTGAGTCGGTCATCGCGCGGGCGGAGAAAAACGACAACAAAGACGCGGGCTACTGGCTCAGTCTTACTGATCTCGCGATCCAGCTGTACCGCACTGATAACAATTCATTCCCTGCTGCCAAGGCGCCTCTAGTTGCACCGTTGTTAGAGAAGGCAAAGAGCTTCGCTGGAGATGACGCAAACACGAACCAGAAAATCGCCGACGACTTTGTCCTGATTGACCAGGTCAATAGCGCGATCCCGCTCTACCTCAAAGCAATCGAGCAAAACAAGAGCAACCCTGAGGTCCGCTACAAACTCGCAGAGAGCTTTGTGAAAGCCGGGCAACGCGACCAGGCAATCCGTACGCTGGAGGAGATGCTTAAAAGCAACCCGCTCAAGTACGAGATCTACGAATTTCTGGCACGGCTCTATCTGGAGAACGGCAACAAGGAGCACGCATTGGCTGACTACGAGCAAGCGATACTCCTCTCTCCGCAAGAGCCAGAGAACTACTTGCGCGCAGCAGAGCTCGATCTTCAACTGAGACAGAACGATCGCGCAATCGCGACTTTGCAAGAGGCACGGCGCCGCTTCCCGGTTCCGCAGATTACCTATGCGCTGGCCGTCGGCCTCTCCACCGCAAAACGATATTCGGAAGCGCTCCCAGTCTACGAAGCGGCTCTTCAAGAAGCAAAGTCCGGGCAACAGGAAATCATCGATGGAAGCTTTTACTTTAACTATGGGGTAACGGCGGAACAGGCCGGTCTGGTCGATAAAGCGGCGGGACTATTGAAGAGGTCGATCGAGCTGGATCCCTCGAGATCTGCTCAAGCCTACAACTATCTCGGCTACATGTGGATCGACCGGAACCTGAATCTGGACGAGGCCGGAACAATGATTAGAAAGGCTCTGGAGATTGAGCCTGACAATGGCGCGTATCTCGACAGCCTCGGCTGGTATTACTTTAAGAAAGGCGAGTTCTCGAAAGCGTTGAACGAGCTGCTTCACGCGGCGGAACGCGTTCACCCGGCCGATCCCACAGTATTCGAGCATATTGGAGACGCTTACCGCTCGGTTGGAAATGTCGGCCAGGCACTGAACTACTGGCAGAAAGCCTTGAAGCTCGACCCGCAAAATCAGGGACTTGCATCGAAGATTGATGAAGCAAAGGCAAAATACACTGCGAATCCAGTTCCCTCCGCATCCGCTCCAGTTTCTGCTCCGAGCCCTTCAAAATCCGAACCCGCTCCGTCACCTTCTCCAACCCCGTCACAACCGTAACGATTCCGATGCAGCGCGCGGAGTTTTCGGTTTTCGGTTGCCGGGTTTTCCGCCTTCGCCAAGGCTGCGGCGGACAGGTCAGTTTTCGGTTCGGTACTGGACGCTCTGGTGTTCGCGCGGGTGACCGGCGCTCTGAAAGGAGGGCTCGATATTAGCCCCGGGAAAATGGCGTTGAATGGCAAACTGCCCTGCAAGGGCAACAGAAACTGGGCGTGCCATTTTTGCGAGGCGACGCCAACCGGAGGATGAAGCCCTGGGCCAGCGTTTCACATCCCCCTGACGCATCCCGCTTCCAAACCTTGAGTGCTTGACAGCGCCTGGTTTCTCGCCAAAGTTCAGCCGAATGTCCGCGCTTCTCTCAGCTCGACTTACACTGCTCCCGGCACTGATTGCCGTCTGATAGGCATCGACTGCAGGGAGCCTTCATCGTGTAATTGTCGACCGCGCGCACCACTAGCGGTTCGTTTGAATTTTTGTGTTCGCGCCGACGAGTCCCGTCATGGCGGGATGATCCTTAGCCCTACCAACCAAACTAGCACTAACACTCACACTCAATATGATCCCTCACCCGAGTCAGAAGTATCGCCCATTTCCACCGATCAATTTGCCCGAACGCCGTTGGCCGAGCCGAGCAATCGCTAAGGCCCCAGTCTGGTGCAGCGTGGACCTTCGAGACGGCAACCAGTCGCTCCCGGTGCCGATGAATGTCTCGCAAAAGCTGAAGATGTTCGCCGCACTGGTACGATGTGGCTTCAAAGAGATCGAAGTCGGATTCCCGTCTTCTTCTAATACGGAATTCGAATTCAACAGACGTCTTATCGAAGAAGATCGCGTCCCGGACGACGTACGTGTCCAGGTGCTTGTTCAGGCGCGCGAAGATCTCATCGAAAGGACATTCGAATCTTTGCAAGGCGCCCGAAACGTCATTATCCATTTGTACAACTCGACTTCCCCCGCTCAGCGCCGAGTCGTATTCAGCATGAGCAAAAAGGAGATTATCAGAGTGGCAACTCAAGGGGCAGAGTGGATCCAGGAAAGGCTCCCAACACTCAAAGATTGCAATGTTACTCTTCAATATTCGCCTGAAAGTTTTTCCGCTACAGAGGTCGAGTTTGCCAAAGATGTTTGCGAAGCGGTAATCGACGTCTGGCGACCGAGTCCGCAACGGAAGATGATTTTGAATCTTCCTGACACCGTCGAAGTCGCGATGCCCAACATTTACGCCGACCAAATCGAGTGGATTGATCGGAACATTAAGTCGCGAGACTCAATTGTACTCAGCGTGCATACACACAACGATCGCGGCACTGGCGTGGCGGCGACAGAGCTGTCACTCTTGGCCGGAGCCGAGCGGGTTGAAGGCACATTGTTTGGCAACGGCGAACGGACTGGGAATCTGGATATTGTGGTCGTTGCCATGAATCTGTATGCGCACGGCATCGATCCGAAACTCGATTTTTCGGACATCAATTCTTTCGTGCGCGTTTACGAGGAGTGTACGGGAATGACTATACCGCCGCGTCAGCCCTATGCCGGTGAGCTCGTGTTTACCGCGTTCAGTGGCTCCCACCAGGACGCTATCAAGAAAGGGTTAACTGAATGGAGGATGCATGGCGGCGGCCAGCACTGGGACGTGCCATATCTGACGATCGATCCGGAGGATATTGGGCGCGAATACCGCGAAGTTATCCGCGTAAACAGCCAAAGCGGCAAAGGAGGCATCTCGTATTTGCTGGAGAGCGAATTTGGAATTGAGCTGCCAAAAGAGATGCAGCGCGAATTCGGTCCATTAGCAAACGACGAAGTGGATCGACTGGGGCGCGAGGTCAATGCGTCGGAACTGCGAGAAATGTTCTGGCGGGAATACGTCGAGCGAAACACACCGTGGGAACTGGAAGAATTCCATGCCGATGGATCCTCCGGGCAATTCCGTTGCCGTGCGACGGTCCGGCACAATGGAGAACGTCGTTACCTGGCCGGCAGCGGGAACGGTCCGATCGCTGCCTTTGTCCAAGCGTTGAGCGAGGCAGGTGTTCCAGCTTTTGAGGTCGCGTACTACAGCGAACATGCGCTGAGTTCCGGTGCTCAGGCGAGCGCGATTGCCTATATACAGATCAAGCTGGATGAAACGACAACGCGCTGGGGCGCCGGTGTCGACACAAACATTGAGCTAGCCTCGATCCGCGCCGTTCTCAGTGCGCTGAACCGTTCGATGGATGTCGAAAAATCAGCGGCATCCACCTTCGCTAAAGCTACGGTGGACAAGTCCGCAGTTTCTCACTCACACTAGCACTCACACTCTTGCTATGACCAATCCACTGCGTGTCGGCATCGTCGGATCAGGCGTTATCAGCGCCGCCTATCTTAGATCAAAATTTCCTCAATTTAAGATCGTCGCGTGTTCCGATATCCGTGAAGAGGTTGCGAGAGCTCGTGCAAAAGAATTCAGTATTGAAGCAAAGTCCGTTGACGCGCTTGTCCAGGATTCCTCGATTGACGCAATCCTGAATCTCACGATACCGCAGAGCCATATTCTCGTCAGTCAGGCCGCGATTGATGCAGGCAAACATGTCTATTCCGAAAAGCCTTTGGGGTTATCAAGGGAAGAGGCGGAGCCGTTCGTGAATTCTGCTAAGGCAAACGGGCTTCGCGTTGGCTGCGCGCCAGACACTTTCCTGGGCGGCGCGCAGCAGACGGCCAGAAAATTGATCGACGATGGCGCGATCGGCCAGCCGATCGGCGGTACAGCGTTTTTCATGAATGACGGCCCTGAATCCTGGCATCCCGGTCCGGAATTCTTTTATCAAAAGGGCGCAGGCCCGGTCCTGGACATGGGGCCCTACTACGTGACTTCGCTGGTAAACCTTCTTGGTCCAGTCAAACGAGTCCATTCATTTGGATCGAAGCCACGGGCCAAACGCGTCATCGGCAGCGGTCCGCGTAAAGGACAAGAATTCAATGTGGATGTCCTGACTTACGTCGCCGCGATTCTCGAGTTTCATTCGGGGCCGTTAGTCAATTTTGTTTTCAGTTTCGATGTTATCGGGCATAGCCATCCTCCAATCGAGATCTACGGGACCAAAGGATCTGTCCAGATTCCCGACCCTAATTGGTTTGGAGGCAGTGTACGCCTTACCCAATCCGTCGGTCGTTGGGATGATGTCGCGCATACGCATAGCTTTGCTGATGGCAACTACCGCGGTATTGGCCTTGCAGACATGGCTGCAGGTATCGCGTCCGCATCGCCGCACCGGGCTTCGGGAACGCTTGCCTTCCATGTCCTGGAGGTTCTTCAGGCAATTATCGAACGTGCGGGTGGTGACACAACCTTCGAAATTCGCTCGACCTGCGAACGCCCGCGTCCTCTCCGGCCGATCCAACCCATCGCAGATTTCATGTAGCCGCGCTTAAAAGCGCGGCTGTTGTCACTCTACCGTCTGCCGTCCACCGTCTACCGTTGCCCTTTCAGCCCAAAATACCGCAGCAATTGGAAGAGTTTTTCGAGAACCATTATTTTGACCTCGCGTTGATCTCGATCTTATGAAGCGAGAGACAAAACGGTAGACTGTGGACCGTCGACTGAAAACCGTAAACCGCGGCGGTGAAGGCGCCGCGCATTCCTTATGACTCCATCACAAATCGCTCTCCAGATTTACACGCTTCGCGATTTCATCCAATCCGCGAAAGAACTCGCAGCTACTCTGCAACAAGTACGCGCCATCGGTTATCAAGCCGTCGAAATGATCGGACTCGCCAAAATTTTGCCGGAAGAAATACGCAAGATTGCTGACGGCGAAGGGATCAAAATCTGTTCAGTGCACGGGCCCTCGCAGGCGTTGCTTGCTCAGCCGGATCAAGTTGTCGATACACTGGTTCCACTAGGAACTGATTTGATCGTCTATCCTTTCCCTGGCGAATTGGATCTAAGCGACTCCTCAACCGTCACCCCATTTATCGAACAGCTGCGGAAGAGCTCTGAAACAATTGCGAAAGCCGGCAAACGCCTCGCCTACCATAACCACGGGATGGAATTCGGTCGTTATCGCGATAAAACGGTTCTGGATGCGATCCTTTCCGGCGCACCGGAACTGCATGCGGAACTCGACACCTATTGGATCCAATTTGGTGGCGGAAATCCGATCGCATGGATCGACAAGATGCGCGATCGTCTTCCGACCATTCATCTAAAAGATTACGGATTTAACGCGCGCAAAAATAAGCCGGAAATGGCCGAGCTAGGAAATGGCAATCTCGATTTCGGGCAAATCATCGGGCACGCGACTGCCGCCGGCTGTCGCTGGTTCATTGTTGAGCAAGACTTCTGCAAACGCGACCCATTTGAGTCGATTCGAATCAGTTTCGACTACTTAACCCGAGTCGCTCGCGGTTAGGTTCGATAATCAATCGATTTTTAGATCATCACCCGTCCGCCCGACGGTAGGGTCGCCCAGCACCAGTTTTGCGAGAAGCTTGCGTCATGTGGCCCGCCGCCATTCGGAATTCAAACTTGTGTTGGACGGCCGCGTGTGGCTGTCACACGCAGCAAGCTACAGACAACGGTTCACGGGTAACGTTGTCATTTCGCTCTTTCGTGCATGCTGCACTGGCCCTCGACGTTTCGAGTTTTTTGGCATCATCGGCTTTGCTGGCATTTATTAAAAAGGCCTCGCCAACCCAACCCATCGGTAGTATAAGGGGCAAACCAAACTTAAGATTCTGAGGAGAAAGCCGATCAGTAGCTCACAGATGTATCGGGGAGCCAGGCGAAAGACGATGCGCGCCGCGTGGCGCTTCGCCAAAAATTATTGGACCTCAGAAGAAAAGTGGTCCGCGTGGGCCCTTTTGCTCGCAGTCATCCTCCTGAACCTGGGAAACGTCTACGTAAGCGTTCGAATCAACGAATGGAATAACGCGTTTTATAACGCGCTCCAGGGATTCAATAGCGCCGAGCTTTTCCCACAGCTCGGCTTTTTTTGTGTTCTCGTTGTTTTCGCGATCGGGATGTCCGTGTACGCGCTTTACCTGAAGCAATTGCTACAGGTTCGCTGGCGCCGATGGTTGACCCGCCGATATCTGGCCAACTGGATTGAGCACCGTGCCTATTATCAATCCCAACTGAAGAACTCCGACGATAACCCGGATCAACGAATCTCTGAAGACCTTGATCAGTTCACCAATTTCGCTCTGAGCCTGTCCGTCGGGCTTTTGAGCTCTGTTGTAACCCTTGGCTCATTTCTCTTCATTCTGTGGCGGCTATCCGGATCAGCCGATATCCCGCTCGGCACATGGGGCACGATCCATATCCCAGCTTATCTCCTCTGGGCCGCGCTATTGTACGCCGGAATCGGCACCTGGCTGGCGTTCAAGATCGGCAGACCACTCGTGCCGTTAAATGTAGCGCGCCAGCGATCTGAGGCTGATTTCAGGTTCAGCCTCGTCCGGTTCCGGGAGAACGCCGAAAATGTCGCATTCTATGGCGGCGAAGAAGCCGAGCTCGGTGTATTCCATAGCCGATTCAGCGGCGTGTTCGATAATTTCCGCAAGATCATGAAGCGCCAGAGAGTTTTGGCGGGCTTCACACTGGGTTACACGCAAGTTGCATTTGTTTTTCCGCTTGTAGTCGTTTCGCCGCGTTATTTTGCGAAACAGATTGGCTGGGGCGGCCTCATGCAAGTCGTAAACGCTTTTGCGTTCGTCCAGAATTCGCTGTCGTTCATTGTCAATTCATATACGGATATCGCTTCCTGGCAGGCGGCGACCCAGCGGCTCGACGACTTTGAACAGCGCCTGATCGCGATTCACCAAGCCGCGCGAGCACCGCAACAAATCGCGATTCGGCGCCAAGGCACAGGCATTTTCCTGAACGGTATCGATCTCGATCTGCCGGACGGTACACCGTTACTCCGAGGAATCACGCTCGAACAAAACCCGGGCGATGCTCTGTTAATCACCGGCCCGAGCGGCTCTGGCAAGAGCACCGTGCTCCGCGCATTGGCGGGGATCTGGCCGTTTGGACGTGGTGAAATCAGGGTCGCCGAAGGATCGACCCTCTTTGTCCCGCAACGTCCCTACCTCCCGCTTGGAAGTCTTGCCGATGCGCTCCGGTATCCCGGCAACAGCCATTTGGCGCGCGCGCACCTAGTCGCAGCGCTGGAAACGGTCGGGCTCGGCGTGCTCATCGACGAGTTGGATATCGTGGACAATTGGTCTCAGCGCCTCTCGCTCGGTGAACAGCAACGCTTAGCATTCGCTCGGATTCTACTCACAAAACCGGCTTTCCTTTTCATGGACGAATCAACCTCAGCGCTTGATGAACCGTCTGAGGCGCAACTTTTTGCTTTGCTTCGCTCCGACTCCTGGCGTCCGACCATTGTCAGCGTTGGTCACCGCAGCACCCTGCGCAATTTCCACGACCAGATCATGGATGTCATAGCGTTCTCACCTCGCTCCGAAGCAGTCGTTTGCAGCATTCTACTTGGTACCCGCGAGTTCTCGGTCGAGCCGATTCTACCGGCACCGTTGAACGGCGCTGCGGAGACGCCAGCTGCTTAAAAGTGCCGGCATCCTCCTTCGCCAACGCTACGGCAGATAGGTTACCGCGCTCGCGCTTTCTCTGTTGCGCAAGGAAATCTTCCTTGTTATTGTAAGAACGTGAGTAAGGTGACGAGCAAAAATCAGGTCTCAATACCTAAGGCTATCGCGGATCGGCACGGGATTAAACCGGGTACTGAGCTGGAATTCGTTTCGATCGGGAACGCCATCCGTGTGACCAAGAAAGCGGGCAGCAGACGTCACATGTCTCTTGAGGAACGAGCAAAGATTTTCGATCAAATTCTAAAGCGAATCGAAGCGAGAAAAGGCCGGGGCGAAGTGAAGCGATCAAAAGAGCGAGGGTGGTCGCGAGAAGAGCTATATCAAGAACGACTTCGGCGATGGCAGCGTTGATTGACACAAACGTGCTAGTGTACTTGCACGATCGCCGATTCCCGGAAAAACAGCGGCTAGCACGGAGCCTCATTTTACAACTGCTTCAGTCAGACGAGCTCAGAATAGCGCATCAGTCATTGCTAGAGTTCTACAGCGCTACAACACGTCATGCGACTAAAGGCAGCGAACCGTTGTTAACGCCAGAAGAAGCTCGTCGCGAAATTCATGACATGGTTAATGCTTTTGAGATTCTTTATCCGGTAGAAGCGATGATTTCCTTGACGCTCCTCGGCTCGGCAGTGCACAGACTATCTTGGTTTGATGCGCATCTATGGTCTTTTGCAGAATACTACGGATGCGACACGCTTTTCTCCGAAGATTTCGAACATGGCCGCCGATACGGAACAGTCCGCATCGTCGATCCGTTCGCCGGCGGATAGAAAGTAGCCCGAGCCCGCTGCCAAGATTTCAGGCCACGAAAATATAGAAGTCGGTTCTGAACAGAAGCTCTCAAATAAACGGAAAAGGATCGATCCCTGTTCTGTCTTCGTTTTCTTCGCGGCGCATCTGTTCAAAATCCCTATCTCCTTTCAGCAACATTTCCTGCTGTAATCCGCGGAATCTGCGAAATCTGTGGTTCCAAATTCTCTTCTGATGGTTTCTACTCTTTTCTATGCGCCAAGTTTTGAAACACCCCAACGGTCCTTTAGAACTCAAGCCTCAGGAAAGATCAGTCTGGATCTGCATGTGCGGCCTCTCGAAAAACCAACCCTTCTGCGACGGCTCACACAAAATGACCCGGGATGAGGAAGAAGGAAAAGTCTATCAATACGACGACGAGGGGCATCGCAAGGAAGTTCAATAGAGTGTTCGTGCTAGTGTGAGTGTTAGCATACTGTCCGGTTCATCTATGAACGGTGGTTCATGCTTCGGGGCGGTCTGACATAGAAGCTTACGCTGATGAACCAGCCTATCGTCGCCGACCCTCACGGGTCTATCTCCGTCGTCACAAATGGCATGTGCTGTGATCGAGGGGGCTAGGCGGCCTTGGATTGAAAAAAACGAAGAGCGTCTTCAACACCATTTTTCACGTTGATCAAGCTGTCTTGCCGCCGAGCAAGGTGCTCTTCGCCCAATAGGGTGGTTAGGATTCGAAGAGCCGAACCAAGGTATCGACAAGCCTCCGCGTAACTCTCCTGTAGTCTCAGGTTCGGTCCTAGTCATTGTGCACCTCACTTTTCACAAGCCAATAGCTGCAGATGCGCGCCTCAAAGCTTTACAGTTCCCGGCGATCGCGGCGTTTCCGGCGTTCTCGGCGTTTATCCAGCCTCCAGTCTTCTCCTCAACCACGCTTTCGCCACGCGCCAATCTCGTTTCACCGTCCTGGGCGAGATCTGCAGAACTTCAGCAGTTTCCTCGACTGTCATGCCGGCAAAAAAACGAAGCTCGACGATTCGGGCCTGCACCTCGTCGAGTGCGCTCAGATCTTCGATCGCCTGATTCAAAGAGAGCAACCCGATCGATCTGTGGCTCTTCGCCCAATCGACATCGACCGGAATCTGAATTGATTCTACCGGCACCAGCATCGAATCGCTGATTCTCTTGGCTGCGTTTCGTTTCCGGGCAAGATCAACCAGGATTTCTCGAATGAGCCGGGCCGCGAACGCGAAAAAATGGGCGCGGCTCTGCCAGTTCACCCGCTTGCCGCGTACCATTTTCAGATAGGTCTCATGGACCAGTTCGGTGGTATCGAGCGGTTGATTTTGCTCCCGCGACAGAGCCTGGCTCGCCAGATCGCGTAGCCGTTGGTACACCCGTTCGGCTAATGGATCGAGAACTCCGGTATCGCCGTGGCTCCAGCGAACCAGCATTTCGGTGATATCACCCGGCTCAGTTGCTTTTGACTTCACAGTGGCCTTGCCACCCTCTGGCCGCGACTTCATCCAGGGCAGGATTCTAGTTAGATCTCGCTGAAAGACGCAATCCCGAAAAACATCCAAGAGAATCCTGCACCGAACTAGCACTGCGGAAACGGAAAGAGCCGGTTTCACGGCATGGGCGAGGACAACCTCGAGGCAAAAAAATTCCGAAAACGCGGATTTTTTCTTTAATCGAAAACTCCACTTTCCTTACAATTCCCAAATCTCTCGTCACTGCGACGGGCCGCATTGTTCGAAATCACTAGAGACTCCAGTATTTATATGGCTGGGTGTTCAGCGCTTCTCGATGTCTCCGGTATCGAGAGGCGCGGGTCTCTCTTTCCACGTCAAAAACTCCCAATTCTGGGAGTGTACTCCTCGATTGCTATGAAAACCACCAGAAACGTATTGTTCGGAGCAGTGTTGTTCTGCTCCGCCTCAGTTGGGTTCGCTATTCTACCGCCGGATGCTTCGCCTTCGAGCGCCACGGATAGCTCTTCCATCTACCGTAAGGACTTCGTCTGGAATTCGGTGCAGAAAGCGAAGAGCGCGGTGAAGGAAAGTTCCGACACCGCGTTCGTTCCGGACGTTAAACCGCACGTTTCCTTCGTCCCGGATACCAGACCCCACGTGGTGTTTGTGCCAGACACAAGACCGCATCTTGTGTTCGTGCCCGATACTAAGCCCCATCTCGCCTCTGCCACTGCCTCAAATATTCCGCGCCTGGCACTGGGGGATTGAACTGGGGATCTGCAGAAAGCAGTAGATTTCGAATAACCTACATGTCCGCCATGGAGGTATGAACGCTTATGATCTTCCACTCAGAACCAAATCGTTGCAGATAACTCGTATCGATGCCTACGGAGATGTGTTTGGAGACGGGAAAGCGGATTGTCCAATAGGTGAGAGCAAAAGCAAGGTCTGGCCGCACCATCCGTATCTGCACGCGGCTTGGTAATAGCTCGCCCATTTCATCACGGTTGTGAAATCCGCGCATGTATGAGTCATGCAGTTCCTGCCAACCACTATACTGCTGGGCATCCGTGACAACCGTGAGATCCGGCGACTTCCAAAAATAATCGAGAAAGCCGTCAAGATCGTGTGCGTTCCATCGCTCCACCATTCCTAGGAGTGTTCGATTGACTTCTCCGACATCGAGGCGCTGAGCCAACGGAGAATTCGAGGGTACAGCGATCGAATCATAGTCCCATGCAGCTGCGGCCGTGCCCACGCACAGCATCGCCGCCGCAACAGCAATCAAAAGCGTTTTTGCCCCAGCTGATCGCATTGAGAATCGCAAAAATCTTCGCACTTTTGATAACATACTGAGCATCTGCGGCGAGCCTTTTTTGAATAAATGACGGCTTTGTAACACTATTAGACCAGGAAAGAGTTGAGACTCTGTGAAAGCTAAAATCTCTGTGATTATTGATAATGTGGAGCCACCGCTCGATTCTTCGCGTCCCCTTCGAACAGAGTTTTTCTTGTCGCTTTTCACTGCATAAAAACTCACAAACTCACGCACACGCACGCGGCGATATGGAATTTCGTAAATTCGCGACTAGTATCTCCGCATGCTTGTCCGAACTTTCTTTCGCCGCCAATTGTTCCGATTTCGCCATGAGTTTATCGGACGCATCGGCGGACACATCGGTTGCGTAATCGTTTTGTTTCTCAGCTCGATCAGCACTCAGGCCGCAGAATTTCGCGGCGCTTGGGTCGCTGCGGTTTACAATCTGAATTTTCCTTCCAAACCCGGGTTACCGGCCGACACGCAGAAGGCTCAAATCCGCGAAATCGTAAGCGACGCAGCAAGGAGTGGACTGAATGCGTTGATGGTCCAGGTTCGCCCGGAAGCGGATGCACTCTATTTATCGCACATCGAGCCCTGGAGCCGATTTCTATCCGGGACGCAAGGAGTGTCGCCCGGCTACGATCCGCTAGAATATTTTATTAGCGAAGCGCGCAAGCAAGGGATCGGCGTGCACGCTTGGATCAATCCGTACCGCGCTGCTTCGAATAGCTCGGCACCAAGAGCCGCGAACCACGTTTCACGTGAACTGAATGGCTCTGTGCACAAAATCGGCACATTACTCTGGCTTGATCCAGGAGATCCGCAGGTTCGCAATCATGTCATCGCAGTCGTGCGCGATATCGTAGCGCGCTATCCGGTCGCAGGTGTGATTCTTGATGATTATTTCTATCCTTACCCCGGCCCGGGTCACGCCAGAGGCGCATTTCCAGACAGCGCCACCTATCATCGATACGGCGGTGGCCAAGATCTTGCCGATTGGCGACGTGAAAATGTAAATCGATTGATTCAACAACTCCACGAAACGATCAAGTCGACGCGACCGAACATGCTCTTTGGAGTCAGTCCGTTCGGAGTCTATACCAAAGGATCTCCGGGCAACGTGAGGGTTGATCTGGATCAATATCATGATCTTTACGCAGACCCGGTAACCTGGCTGAAGCGCGGATGGGTCGATTATCTGTCACCGCAGCTCTACTGGCGTGATAAGAGCGCCCAAAGTTTTTCTGCACTGCTCCAATGGTGGCGTAGCCCGACCGTGAACCCGCGCGAGATTCCAATTTATCCGAGCATCGCACTGGAGCGCCTGGGAAGCCCTTTCCATTGGCCCGCCAGCGAAATCGCGACACAGCTTTCGGTAGAGGTTGTCACAAAGCCACGAACCTCCGGCGGATTCATTCTCTGGAATATCGGGCCGCTGATGAACAATACTAAAGGGGTCGACGGAGTTATCGCGCGAGCGAGGTAGGAACGCAGGCAGCGCCGAGAGCCGGAAATAATCGCCACGCCAAGGCGCAAGAAGAAGGACCTCACGCCAAGACGCAAAGACGCCAAGATTTTTGAGATGGACCTTTTGCGCGAAGCCGCTCCTACATAGTAGCGCGAAGTTTGCTTGCCCTTGCCGAGCGTGTGTCACTCCGACTCCGCGGCTCAGCAAGCTTTGCACTACCTGTAAGCCGTATCGCCGACAACCGTATCCAAAAACTCTTACCTTGGCGTCTTTGCGCCTTGGCGTGAGGTCCTTCTTCGTGAGCCTTGGCGCGCGATCCCTGCCGCGTGACGGATGGCGGTTCAGGGAGTAGAGTTTACGGACTACGAGTAGTTTTCGAAGAAAACCGGAGCCAACCCATGAGAATCGGATTCAACAAACCTCTTTACATCCAGCCCTTCGATCACCGTGGCTCGTTTCAGACGAAGCTGTTCGGCTGGAAAGGAAAACTAACCGATGAACAGACAGCAACGATTGCTGCTTCGAAACAAGTGATCTATGACGGATTCAAAGCGGCCGTGGCCAACGGTGTGCCGAAAGACAAAGCGGGCATTCTGGTAGACGAACAATTCGGGGCAGCCGTCTTGCGCGACGCGGTGGCATCAGGCTTTATCACGGCATGCCCAGCCGAGAAAAGTGGTCAAGACGAGTTCGACTTTGAGTATGGGGAGGACTTCGCCCAGCACATCGAAAAGTTCAATCCAACTTTCTGCAAGGTGCTGGTGCGCTACAATCCCGATGGTGACAAAGAGATGAATCGCACACAGGCGGCCCGTTTGAAGCGGTTGTCCGATTATCTACACACTGAGAGTAAAAGCCTCTACATGTTTGAGCTCCTTGTTCCGGCAGAAAGCAAGCAACTGGAACAGGTAAACGGCGATAAAAAAAGATACGATCGAGAATTGCGACCTGGGCTCATGATCGGAGCAATCCAGGAGCTGCAGGATGCAGGTGTCGAACCGGATGTCTGGAAAATCGAAGGACTCGATCGCCGGGAAGATTGCGAGAAAGTCGTCGCGGCCGCACGACGCAACGGCAGAGACGATGTCGGCTGCATTATTCTGGGCCGTGGTGAAGATGATGCAAAGGTGCGCGAGTGGTTAACAACAGCTGCTTCAGTCCCAGGTTTCATCGGCTTTGCAGTCGGTCGCACCGTCTTCTGGGATCCGCTGGTTGCGTGGCGAGACAAGAAAATTCCCCGAGAACAAGCGGTCGCGGATATCGCGCAGAAATATCAAGGGCTGGTGGAGTTGTTTGAGAAGGCGCGCTAGCCGAAAACAGATTTCGCAGATTTTTTGGAAGGATTTGTTGCTGGGCGCTCTGACGGTGACGACGCTTTAAAAATCTGTGGACTCCGCGTAATCTGCGGTTCCCCTATCTCCCGCGGGCCCGACGGTAAACCTCTTCGAGTCGATCGATAGATCTATCGAAATCGTGATTCTCGCGTACCCATTTTGACGCCCTCGAAACCAATTCCGGCACCGGGTTCCGGTGCAGCTGTATCAGCAATTGCGCAAGTTGCTCGTCGTTGCCTGGATCGAAGAGAAAACCGGTTTTACCATCCTCGACAATCTCTAGTGGTCCTTCCACTTTCGTCGAAACAATCGGCGTTCCAGCCGCCATTGCTTCGAGGAGAACCAAACCAAACGGTTCACGTGTTGAGGTGAGCACGCAAACGTCTAGCGCGCGAATCAAAAGGGGAACATCGTTTCGAAAGCCGAGAAATTCTACGGCGCCGTTTAACCCTTCGGTCTTGACCAGATCCCGGATCCGTTCCCCTTTTGTTCCCTCCTCTCCGATCAAGAGCAATCTCGCGTCTGGGATTTGAGAACATAGGCGCTTAAAGGCGCGGATCAGGGTTGGATGATCTTTTTCGCCCCTGAACTCGGCGACCATCCCGATCAGGAATAGATTTTCAGGCAGATTCAATTTACTCCTGGCCGACTTGCGGTCCGGCAGAGATTCGAACCGCTGAAGATTCACCGCTGGCGGGAGCAACACAACTTTGGTTGGCTCAACTCCATGCTCGTTCACAAACCGTTCTGCCATCGCCCGCGTGATGACTACCAGATAATCTGGAAGCCAGCGATAAGCCGCGCGATGCTTGATCGGATTTGTAATGTGGCGCGTCCGGAAAATCGCCGGCCGGCGCCCGGGCATCCGGCCAGCAATTCCGGCAAGCCACGCATCCTTTCCGCTGTGTGCGTGCAAGATGTCCACGCGATCGTGATGTATCCATTGTTTCAACCGCCAAAGAGCCGGCGGCCAAAGACTATTCGGCATTTCCAGAGAACGATGCTTCAATCCAATTTCCTTCGCTCGGCTCAGGATCTTGCTGTCTGGTTGGGCAACTATCGTCACAGAATGGCCACGTTTTCCCAACGCGTCCGCCTCCGCCAACGTCTTCACCTCCTGTCCCCCAAGGTTGAGCGAAGACTCTAGATAATAGATGACCATTGTTTGAACGCCGTCATCCTCCTTCGCAAGGCTGCGGAGGACGCGTGGCCGACAACTAGGCGATGCAGCAACGAGGGAAGGCAATCAACTATGACGCTGCGAGCGCTCAGAAGCCCAGCACTCTCTGCGGCTTTGCATTTTTCAGTTCTCGGCGTTGCTGCCGACGCGTCCTCTGTAGCCTTGGCGAAGAAGGATGACGGCGTTCTCGGCGTTTTAACTATCCGACTGTGAATGAAGCGCAACGCGATTCCCTTCGCTATCGACAATGATCGCGCGGAAACCATATGGGCCGTTCGGATGTTTTGGTGCGAGTACTTTACCGCCATTTTTTTCAACGAGTGACGAGGCGGCTTCCAATCGGCCGTCCACACTCAAATAGATCAACGGACCATACTGCGAAGGTTTGTTGTCCTCCATTTGTGCCAGGCATCCACTGACACCGCCTTCTCCAGCGTGTGGCAAGACGGCCAACGAGATCCCACCAAAATCCTCTTTCGACAGCTTAGTATCAAAAACGGCCGAATAAAACTGAATCGCCCGATCAAGATCGACCACGGGAATGTCAGTCCAGACAATAGTGTTGCTCATAGTAAGCCTACCATCGGTAACGCCGTCATTGTCGTCAATAATTGGATCGAACGACATCGAGCGGGATCGAGCGACATCGAGCGGCATCTCTTCTAGGTCGGCAGCGACGGTTTCTGATTGACTTACCCACTCCCGCTCGATCCCAAGTCAGATTTCCCCGACGCGGATGCAAGCGGCAAACCGTTCAGGCTCCTTCTGGTCGAGCGACGGGAATTCCGCTTTGCAAGCTTCGATCGCATAGGGGCAACGCGGATGAAACGTGCAACCGACCGGTGGATTCATCGGTGACGGTGGATCGCCTTGGAGAATGATCCGTTGTCTTGTGCGTTCGCGCTTTGGATCTGGGACTGGGACAGCCGAGACCAATGCTCTGGTGTAAGGATGCAAAGGGCGCTCGACGACCGCCACAGCAGGGCCAATCTCAACCAGACGACCCAGGTACATCACAGCGATCCGGTCGGATATATATTTCACCACGGAAATATCGTGCGAAATAAAAATCATCGTCAGCTCCATCTCGCGGCACAATCTAAGGATCAGATTAAGAATTTGAGACTGGATGGATACATCGAGAGCCGACACTGGTTCGTCTGCGACGATCAGCTTCGGTTCCGGCGCCAGCGCGCGTGCGATCGCGATTCGTTGACGTTGACCTCCGGAAAACTCATGAGGATATCGCCGTATATCTTTGGGTGACAATCCGACTGTGACCATCAGCCGGATGACCCTTTGTAGCACATCTTTTGCGTCACACTTAGCCCTGGTTTGAATCGATTCCACCAGGGTGTCATACACCGTCATTCGAGGATTCAGCGATGCGTACGGATCCTGAAAGATCATCTGAAAGTTCACTCGTTCGCATCGGATATCGTGCTTACTTAACTGCGAAAGATCTCGCCCTTCCAGCATCACCGCGCCTTCGGTGGACGGAACCAGCTGCATAATGGTGCGCGCCAGTGTCGATTTCCCGCACCCCGATTCGCCAACTAGTCCGAGGATCTCACCTTTTCGAAGCTGCAGACTCACGCCGTCGACCGCTTTAACCCGACCGATCTCCCGCCGAAAGACCACGCCGCGATGAATCGGGAAATGGGTCTTCAGATTGTTCAGTTGCAAAAAGGCCATGATCAGGAAGAAATCGAACAGAAGGTCACAGAGATAAAAGATACTGATGTTTTTTTGTTCTGTGTTTTTCTTCGCGGCCCTCCGTTCGCTTTTGCTCTTCTTTCATTCAGTTCCCGGCGACCTGTCCGCCGTAGCCTTGGCGATGGTGGATCCCGGCGTTGGCGGCGATGCCCGCGTTCAGACTAATCTCTCCCTCCTGGTATCGCAGGCAGGCGGTTTCGTGACCGCGTGCGATTTCTTTGAGAGCTACTTTCGTAGTTCGACATCGTTCAATGACGTAGTTGCACCGCGGCGCAAACGGACAGGCCGTGATCTCCTGAGTTAAATCAGGAGGCGTTCCTGGAATTGTGAAAAGTGGTTGCCCTTTTTGATGGAGCGCCGGAATCGAGTGCTGCAACGATGCGTTGTATGGATGCGTCGGTCGGGCAAAAATCTCTTCGGTATACCCGCTTTCCACGATCCGTCCCGCGTACATCACATTTACGCGTTTGCAGAACGATGCTACGACGCCGAGGTCGTGCGTGACGAAAATGACAGCTAGTCCGAGATGCCTCTGCCGCTGTTTTATCAGTTCAAGAATTTGGGCCTGGACGGTGACATCGAGCGCTGTGGTCGGTTCGTCGGCGATTAAAATTTCCGGATGACCTATCAATGCCATCGCAATCATCACCCGTTGACACATTCCTCCAGAAAACTGATGCGGGTAAAGATTGATTCGGCGGCCGGCGTCCTGAATACCGACCTCTTCGAGACTTGTGATTGCTCTCTTCAACGCCTCGGAGCGCGTCATTCTTTCGTGTACAAGCAATGGCTCGATCAGTTGATCCGCGATTCGCAAATAAGGATTCAGCGAAGTCATCGGATCCTGAAAAATGATCGAGACACGTTTGCCCTGAACCTTGCGCAATTGTTCTCTAGAGCATTTCAGCAGATCAATTTTCCCTAACCGCGCGCTTCCAGACACTATCCTCCCTGGCGGTTGCGGAATCAGACCTAAGAGCGAGTAACAAGTTACCGATTTGCCTGAGCCCGACTCACCCACTATTCCCAGCGTCTCCCCTGGATTCAACGCAAACGATACCCCGTCCACAGCGCGAACAATGCCGGCCCGCGTGTAAAAGTAAGCCCGCAGATCATCAACGCTGAGTAGTGCCATGGGAGAGTGCGAGTGTTACTGTGAGTGTTGGTAGGGCTGCGCTTTAGCGCAGCCTGGTGCGCGTGGCAGGATCATTGGGAGGTCTTCCGTCTTCCGTCTTCAGTTTTCGGTTTTCAGTTCTCGGCGTTCCCGGCGTTTTCGGCGGTCACGGCGTTAATCCTTGCTCGATTTCGGATCGAGCGCGTCGCGAAGGCCGTCGCCAAGAAAGTTCAAGGAAAAGAGGGCCAAAGAAAAGAAAAGGCCAGGAAAAATCAGCAACCAGAGCGAGGTCTGCATAGTCCGAGATCCCTCGTCGATTAGTACCCCCCAGGAACTGAGCGGCGGCTGAACCCCCAATCCGAGGAAGCTGAGCAACGCCTCGAGCAGCATCACATTCGGGACGGTCAGCGTCGCGTAGATGATAATAGAACTCATGACGTTCGGAATAAGGTGACGAAACAGGATGCGGTAGTTTGACAGCCCAAGCGAAACGGCTGCTTCGACGAATTCTCGGTGTTTGAGAGAAATGACCTGGCCGCGCACGATTCGCGCCATATTCAGCCATTCGACACAGCCGATAGCCACGAACAACAATACGAAATTCTTCCCAAATATTACCATCAACAGAATCACGATCACGGTGAACGGAAGCGCATAAAGGAAATCGGCGAATCGCATCATTACATCATCGGTTTTCCCTCCGGCAAAGCCAGCAATCGAGCCCCAAACGACACCGATCAATACCGATACAAGCGTAGCGGCAAATCCGACCGCCAAGGAAATCCGTCCTCCGATCAACACTCGAGTTAATAGATCTCTGCCTAAAGGATCTGTTCCGAAGAGATGTCTCTGAGAAGAGAGTTGATAGGACAACTTACCGTCTTGATAAGGCGAACCACCGGCAATCTGTTTTACAATCGCATCACGTTCGGACGGAGACTTTTCGATGACTTCGTCCGCAAGGCCGGTCAAGGAAATGAGATCTTTTTTTGGTTCGGCGTTAGCACGCGACTCGGAGCGTAAGATGATCGGTTCCAGCGGTGCACTGGCCTTTAGGGAAAGCTGGGTGTGTTCGTAAGTGTATCCAGTAAAGAAAGGGCCGATCAAGCAGATCAGAGTAATCCCGCAAAACACACAGAGGCCAAGAATCGCACCGTGATTCTTCCGGAGCCGAAACCAAGCATCCCGCCAGAGGGAGGTGCCGCGCTCGGCGATCAGGGGTTCTTTTTCGATGTTCAGCGCTATCGACATGCGATTAAATTGCCAGCCCTCTCAGTGTTCACCGTGACCGCGGATCGAGAAGCGCTTGCAGGATGTCAGACGCCAGGTTGAACAGAACAATCAGGACTCCGAAGAATACGACCGTTCCCATAACCAATGAATAGTCTCGATTAAACACCGATTTAACGAACTCCTGGCCCAAGCCCGGCACATTAAAGACTTTCTCCACCACAAAAGAGCCGCTAATCAGGCCGGCAAACGCTGGTCCAAGAAAAGCGACCACTGGCAACAATCCTCCGCGCATAGCGTGCTTGAAGATAATCACATGACTTGGGACGCCTTTCGCTCTTGCCGTGCGAATAAAGTCCTGACTCAACACTTCCAGCATACCACCTCGGGCCAACCGGGCGACATATGCCGAATAGAAAAGCCCAAGTGTGACAGCCGGCATGACCATCGGATGAAACACGACGTAATTGAGCCCGTGCCATCCGCTGACAGGCGCAAGTTTAAACACGAGGCCGAACAACATGGCAAGAATCGGGCCCATCACGAACGTGGGCAGACAGATGCCGAGCATCGCTATCGACATCGGAATGTAATCCAGCAGCTTGTTCTTGTTGACCGCTGCCACTACTCCCGCGGTCACGCCGACGATAATCGCTATGCAGAACGCGAGAGATCCAATGGCGAGCGAGATCGGGAACGTCCGGGCTATTACCTCGCCAGAGCTCTCTCCCTGGTAAGACGTGCTCGGCGGAAAGTCGAAGCGAGCAAATCGCCAAAGATAGTTTAGATATTGTTCCCAGAGCGGCTTGTCGAACCCATAGTACGCGTTCAGTTGGGCAGTTACTTCAGGATCTAATTGACGTTCACCGGTAAAAGGTCCGCCAGGAATGGCCTTAGTAATAAAGAAAGTTACCGTGAACAGAACAAAGACTACCGGAATGAGCTGCAGCAATCGGCCAACTATGATCTTGATCATAGGGAGTGTGGGGGTGACTGCGAGTGTGGGTCGGTTGCTGTACTCGAAAGACCCTGCGAGATTTTCACGCTAACACTCACACTCGCACTCATTTCGTCCCCTCCGGCGACGCCTCGAGATCGATGAATTTGTAATTGTGATTGTCGAGCGCAAGCGGGTACCAGTTCTTCACCGACGGCTGTAACAAGTAGAAATTGGTGTACCAGTAGATCAAAACAATTGGTGGTTCGCTCAGGAATAAGGCTTCCGCCTCATGCAGAATATCGAACCGCTTCTTAGGATCACCTGTTCGAGCAGCGAGCGCGATCAATTCGTCGTACTTGGGGTTGCTCCAATGCGTGTTATTATTCCCGTTCCCGGTCGTCCAAATCGACAGAAATGTTACGGGATCCATGAAATCGCCGGTCCAGGCGTAGCGGCAGATATCGAAGTCGATTTTGTTCATCGTGTCCTGGTAGACCCTCCACTCCTGATTCTGGAGGCCAATATCGATATTGAGCTCAGATTTCCACATCTGTTGGACTGCCTCTGCGAGAGTGCGATGCGATTCCATCGTATTGAAAAGGACAGTCAGCTTCGGAAACCCTTTGCCCTTCGGATACCCTGCTTCCGCCAGTAGCCGGCGCGCTTTGTCCGGATCATATCGTATCTGGTCAAGCACTCCGTAATCAGCCAGGTTCGGAGGCGTAAACCCTGTCGCTGGCTTTTGCCCCGCACGAAGGATGTTTTTCACAATCGACTCTCGATCGATCGCCAAATTCAACGCGAGACGGACTTTCGGGTTATCAAGCGGCTTCCGCTCAACGTTCAGGCGATAAAAATAGACCGAGCTGTACGGATCAATTCGCATCAGCTGCGGGTACTTGGTTCGATAGTAGGCGACTTTGTCGAGCGGGAGTTGGAGGATCTTATGAAGCTGTCCCGCTCGGAAGGCTCTTTCCGCTGTGTCGAGGTTTTCGATCGAGTAGAAATTAATTCCGTTGAGCTTCACGTTGGCATCGTCCCAATAGAGAGGGTTCCGAACCATTTCGATTACATCGTTGGGGTACCACGACTTAAGGATAAACGGACCATTGCCGACGAAATTCCCGACTCGCGTCCATTTAGTGTCCCGTTCATCCATTCTGCCAAATTTCAGAATTGTCTTCGGATGCAGCGGGTACCAGGAATCATGGCGCACCAGCGAAAGCAGATATGGCGTTGGGCCAATCAATTCGAGGCGCAAGAGATGGTCGTCCAGAGCTTTTACTCCGACCTTATCGAAGTCATTGACTTTGCCGCGGTAATAGTCCTCAGCTCCTTTTAAAACAAAGAGATACTCGGCGTACGGAGCTCCGAACGATGCCGTTAGAAGTCGTTTATAAGAAAAAACGAAATCGTGTGCCGTGACCGGATCGCCATTAGACCATTTCCTGTCCTCGCCGATGTGAAACGTCCAAACGGAAAAATCCTCGTTGTGCTCCCAGCGATCGGCCATACCGGGTACGCAATCAGAGGAGCTTTTCAAACCATCGCCAACCAGCCCCTCGATCAGAGCCATAATCGTATGATGCTCCGGCACACCTTGGGCAAGCTGAGGGTCCAAGGTGCGTGGCTCCGTGCCTTCGTGGAGCATCAAAACTTTGTGTTTGTTCGCCTCCTGAATCGTGAGGCTGTCCGCGGGGCCGGCGAAACCGCTAAGATTGCAGGAAAACAAGATAATGCCTACCGCCACCCATCGAACTAATACCGTCAACCGTTTCACGCTTGCCTCTGAGGTTCCAAGCATAGACAGCGGCGGTCAAGATTTCGTTTTGTGGATAATAGACCCAGATTGCCGTGATCCAACGTGTTTCAGAGCGGCCCGATTGGAGCCGTGAGGGCGCATGCGACGGCACGGCTTCGCTGCTCTACTGGATCCCGACGTGTTTCAAGAACGGATCAATCGATTGTTTCCGGCCAAGGAATTTCTCGATCGAGATTGTGATATCACGGGAATTGCCCTGCGCGTAAATTTCATCACGCAGCTTTCGGCCAACTTTTCCATCCAAAAATCCGCCAGGCGCTTGCTGAAAGACGGAGGCCATGTCCGCGGCAATCGCGTCGGCCCAAGCATAGCCGTAATAGCCAGCGTCGTAGTCGCCCATGATGTGACCGAAACCGGCGACCGCGGCCGTGGACGGGTCCGGCGGCAAAAAGATTTCACCCATAACGCCATTACAAAAATCGTTGAGATGGTTCAACTGGTCGTCGGTCGGCCCTGAGTGCAACCTCAGGTCTTCCGTCGCTAGACTGAGCTGGCGCCGGTAGTAAAAAGCTTTGGTCGCAAGATCCGCCGCCTTCAACTTGGCGAGGACTTCTTCAGGAATTTTCTTGGTAGAATCTCGGTAGTCGGCAGCAAAGCCATCGAGCACCTTCTTGTCCCAGGAAAAATATTCGAGCATCTGCGACGGTGCCTCCACGAAGTCTTGAGGGACGTTTGTTCCGGAGAATCTGACGTATTTTGCTTGAGTCAAAATCGCGTGCATCGCGTGCCCGAACTCATGGAAAATGGTTGTCACATGCTGATGCGTCAAAAGCGAAGGGTGATCCTTTGATGCAGTGGGGAAATTGCAGAGAAGAGAGGTCGTCGGCCGCTGATATCTGCCGTCCTCCAGACGCTTCCCGTCGATCAGTGAAAAGTTGGCGAAATGATTAAACTTTCCGGGGCGCGGGAACATGTCCATGTAGAGTAGACCTAAAGAAGCTCCCGATTGCGCGTCGATCACAGCGTACAGCTTCAAATCCTCAACATATCTGGATGGAGCATCAATCTCGCGGATCTGAACTCCAAAGATTCTTTGATAAACATTAAACATCCCCTGCAAAACTTTCTCGAACGGGAAATAAGCGCGGAGGGCCTCAGCATCGATGTTGTACTTCTGCTGGCGCAATTGCTCCGCGCAGTAACGCCAGTCCCAGATATTAACGTCCTGCGTTTCGCTTCCCTTCGAAGCAGCTTTGATCTCTTTCATCGCACCCTTTTCTGCGTCGAATTTCGGCTGTAAGCCGACCTTAATTTTTTCGACAAAATCGAGTGCCGCCGCCCCGCTCTTTGCCATCCGGGACTCTGTTTTGTAGTCTGCCCAGGTCTTATATCCGAGTTTTTGTGCGATCGTTGTTCGGAGCTGGATAGCCCGCTTCAACAGATCCAAATTTTTGTCGCGTGCACGATTGTCACGAACAAGATAGAGCTTCTTACGAGTCGCTTCGCTCGCAGCATTATCCATGACGCCCTCAACCTGAAAGGTGACGTTCGCGTCGACCTGATACTTGTCCCCAACCTTTTTGTAACTGTCGAGAACCGATTGCGGTACTCCGTCGAGTTCTTCCTTTGTAAACTCAACCGGGGAGCTGGCGTTGTTGATGTTGACCTGTAATTGTATCTCGGTCTTGCTC
>Ga0207684_10001464_pt1 | contig 25451 bp, 23 predicted proteins | sample KBSK5501metaG_FD_184342 | JGI IMG/M metagenome (GOLD analysis project Ga0207684, IMG submission 184342) | Corn, switchgrass and miscanthus rhizosphere microbial communities from Kellogg Biological Station, Michigan, USA - KBS K5-50-1 metaG... | ecosystem: Host-associated > Plants > Roots >...
CGCACAGAGGGCGTGCGCTGGCGACGCCCGCATTCCTGGGCCCAAACCAGTGCGCAGGGGGCCCAGGACTTCGCCCCAACAGGACGGCGGTCGTCGCCTGCTCCACCGACCCGCCCGAAGGCGCGACGACCCGCTGCCTCGACGAACTCGGCCCGGTAGTCCCGCGTACCTTCCCCCCAGCACCGGGCTGGTCACCGACGGGTCATCGCATCCAGGCGCTCATGGACTCTGGGCGGGGCGATGAGAAGGTCTGGGTCTACGGCGCCCTGCGCGTGCGCGATGGGCACGAAGTGACCTTCACTGCGCCCTCACGCAACACCGTCGGGTACCTGCAGCTCCTCACGCTGCTGGAGGCCGCCAATCCCGACGGCGAGCTCAACCTCATCAGCGACCATCTCTCCAGTCATACCAGTGGACCTATCCAGGAGTGGCTGGGGCTTCATCCGCGTGTGCCTCCCGTCCCCCTCCCGACGGGCGCCTGCTGGCTCAACCTGCAGGAAGGCTGGTGGCGGCTCTTCCGGCGTGAGGCGTTCGCCGGCCAATCCTTCGCCGACGCCAAGGAGATCGCCCTGGCCACCCGCGTGGCGACCGAGCATCTCAACGCGCGGGCCAAGCCCTGGGTCTGGGGCCGTCCGCCGCCACCGCATCGCCAGCTTCGTCGCTCTTTCGTCTATCGTCTTTGAGGAATGGAGCACTAGGACCCGCTCGTATTGCTCGATACTCGCTCGCACAGCGCCCTCCGAGCTATCGGTGAGCGGAGCGCGCACACCTGGGTCGCGCGCCACGAGTTGCTCGGCTATGAGGGCGTGCGCAACTACGACGGCTCGTGGACCGAGTGAGGCAGTCTGGTGAACGCGCCTGTCGAGGTGGGCGCGTGAGTCGTCGCGCACGCCGATGCGGTATACTGCATGCAGCTTTCCCTGTCAGCCATACGATGATGTTTTGGTCATGTCCCGCGACGCCGCGGGCGCGGAGAGGGGGCGCAGTCCATGTATTTTCAGCAATTTCTGGACCAGCTGCATGGCTGCGCCTCCTACTTGATCGCCTCGCGCGAAACGCATGAGGCGGCGGTCGTCGATCCGTCCATGAGTATCGAGCAGTACGACGACCTGTTAAAGGCGCGTGGCTTCACGCTGCGCTATGTGATCGACACGCATGTGCACGCCGACCATATCTCCGGCGCGCGGCGGCTGGCGGAGGCGCACGACGCCACGCTCTGCCTGCACGAGTCGGCGCGGGTGAGCTATCCCTTCCATCCCCTGCGCGACGGCGATGAGCTGGCGCTGGGCCAGATCCGCCTGCGTGTCGCGCATACGCCGGGGCACCGGCCCGAACTGATCTCGCTGCTGCTCGTGAACCTGGGGCGCAGTCCAGCGCCATCAATGGTTTTGACCGGCGACTCGCTGCTGGTCGGCGATGTTGGTCGCCCGGACTTCGGCGGCGGCGACGCCACGCAACAGTACGAGAGCATCGCACGGCTGCTGGCCCTGCCGGACTGGGTCGCGGTCTTCCCCGGCCACGTCGAGGGGCCGTGCGGCAAGAGCATGTGTGGCCGCCCCAGCACGACCGTTGGCTTCGAGCGCCTCTTCAATCCGCTGGCGCAACTGGAGCGCGCGGCGTTCATCGAGAAGCTCACGACGGATACGCCGGCGCGCCCGCTGAACATGGCCGCGATCGAGCCGACGAACCGCGGGCTGGCGGACCTCTCCTGGGCGATGCTGATGGCGCCGCTGGAGGTCAGGGACGTTGACGTGGAGACGCTGGCGGCGCGCCAGGGCGAAGCGTTCCTGCTGGATGTGCGCGAGCCGGGCGAGTATCAACGCGGACACGTCTCCGGCGCGGTCAATCTCCCGCAGGCCGAGCTGGCCTCGCGGCTGGACGAGCTGCCACGCGAGCGGTCCATCCTGGTCATCTGCCAGACGGGCTCGCGCTCGCGTCACGCGGCGCAGTTCCTGACGCAGAGCGGCTACACCGACGTGGCGAATGTCGTTGGCGGCTCGTCGGCCTGGCGGCGCGCGGGGAAGCCACTCGTCCACAGCGAGGCTACGGGCGAATCAGCTGGCGCGAGTTGAAGCGTAGGTAGCCGCGCGTAGGGGCCGTCCCGCAGGGCATCACGCGCTGCATGCGCAGGCCTTATCTGTGGCGGCGCACGACGCACTCGACCGTCAGCGTGGTGGCGACCGCGCCACTCCCGTCGGCGATCTCCACCGTCACCGGGAAGCGAACGCTGCCCTGCTGGCCGAATTCGGTCCGCAGGCGCTCGACCACATCCGAGGGTAGAACGCCACGCGCGGTGATGTCCCCTTGCGCCGGACGCTGGTAGGTGATCGTCGCGGTCGCCGTCAGCAGGTCCACCTGCGCTAATTCGGTGGGGAAAAGCGTGGCCGCCACCGCGATCGCTGTCGCCTCGCCGAGGGCGTACTGCGCGCCGCCGTGCGCCGAGCCGGCGTGATTCGTCACCTCGCGACGCAACGGCAGGCGCACTGTCGCCGCTCCGTCGCCAGCCGCGATGACCTCGAAGCCCATGTACCCAAGAAATGGCTCGGTCGCGTTCATCAGCCGCTGCATGTCTGACGCATTCATGCTGTCTACCTCCCGAACGAGCGATCATCCCGCCAAGAGCATAGCAACATGACTGGCTGCCAATGCGAGATGCAACTGGCAACAGCGGAGTCAAAGCGCCGACAGCGGTGAGATGGGCGGCTGAGGCAGCAGAAATCCGCACATGATGCGGCGCAGGGCTTGACGGCGCGCCAGTCGCCGCCGTACACTGGCGGCATGCGAGTCACCACCATCTTCCTCGCCCGGTAGGCTGCGGCGCGTCAGCGTACCAGGGGCGACGAGCGCTTTACATTCACGCCAGCCGCTCTGCGCTGGCGTTCTCAGGCACGCCATCAACTTCTCCGGCGCTGACCTGATGCGCTCGTCCAATCGCCCCAGCCACTCTTTCTGACCCTCTTGCGCCGCGCCTCCGCGCCACGGCTTTTTCTGGCATTCGTCTATTTCCGCGCCTGTGGAGGCTCGCATTGATGACTGAGTACGAGACCCTTGCGCCTGCTCGCGAGCAGGTCGCAGAGACAATCGCGACATCGCCACCAACCGGTTCGTTGTGGCGGCATCCGGACTTCATGAAGCTGTGGACGGGGCAGACTGTCTCGCTCTTCGGCACGCTGCTCACGCGCGTCGCGCTGCCGTTTATCGCCGTGCTGATCCTGGGGGCGAGCGCCACGCAGATGGCGATCCTCACCGGGCTGCGCGTCGTCCCCGCGCTGTTGCTGGGCCTCGTCGCCGGGCACATCGTGGATCGTGTCAGCCGGCGCAAGGTCATGCTGCTGGCCGATCTGGGCCGCGCCGCGACGCTGCTCTGCATTCCGGTGGCCTTTCTCCTGCATGCGTTGCGGCTGGAGTATCTCTTTGCCGTGATGGCGGTGACGAGCGCGCTGGATGTCTTTTTCGACGTGGCGTATCCCGCGTATTTGCCTACCGTGGTCGGGCGCGAGCATCTGCTGGAGGGTAACACCAAGCTCGAAGCCAGCGGCGCGATCTCCGAGGTGGCGGGCTTCAGCCTGGCGGGCGTGATCACGCAGGCGCTCAGCGCGCCGTTTGCGCTCTTCGTGGACGCCGGAACGTATCTCGTCTCGGCGGTCTCGCTGCTGCTCATTCGCCGGCCAGAGCCACACATCGCGGCCAGCCGGGAGGCGCCGCGCGAGCGTGGCGCGATCTGGCAGGGGCTACGCGCGGTGATTGGGCATCCAGTGCGGCGTGGGCTGGCGGGCTACGAGGGGTTACGCGAGATGGCCAGCCTGATGGTCAGTACGGTCTTCTTCATCTTCGTGGCACGCGATCTGGCGCTGCAACCGGGGATCTTGGGCGTCATCTTCGCGGTGGGCGGCGTCGCCTCGTTCGCAGGGACGCTGCTGGTTGGGCGCGTCACGCGACGCTTTGGCCTGGGGCGTGTGATCGTCGGTGCGGCGGCGCTCACGATGCTGCTGGGACTCTCCGTGCCGCTGGCGTTCGGGCCGGTCTGGATGCTGGCCGCCTTCCTCGTCGTGCAACAGCTCTCAGACGGGTTCGCGACTATCGCCCTCGTGGATCAGGCGAGCCTGCTCCAGGCGATCACGCCCGACGCGATTCAGGGGCGCGTTCACGGCGCGATCCGGCTCATCAGCAGCGTGGCGGTCTTGCTCGGCATCGCGCTCGCCGGCGTCCTGGGCGAGTTGATCGGCGCGCGGGAGACGCTCCTCGTCGCCTGCGGGATCGAGTTGCTGGCGGTGCTCTGGCTGGCGCTCTCGCCAATCCGCCACCTTCGCGCGATGCCCACGCAGCCGGAGTAGCGGACCTGCGCCTACGCCGGGTCCGAAGCAGGTCGCGTCTATGGTAGTCTGTGGGATGTGGGCGCCGGCGAAGCGCCGTACAGACGCGGGATGCGCGTAGCCTCCTGGCGCGGGGGAAACGAGTATGGACGGTGGTCAGCGGGGCACACGCGAACTGCGCCTCGCGGAGCTGGTCGCCGCCCTCTCACTGGCGATTGACCTCGGACTCGGCCAGCCGATGGAAAAGTTTCTGCGCACGTGTCTGATCGGCGTCCAATTGGGAAAGTTACTCGGCGTCTCTGACGAAGACCTCAGCGCCGTCTATTATCTGGGCCTGATCCAGCATCTGGGCTGCACCGCCTATGCCAGCGAAGCCGCCGCGATCTTCGGCGACGAGATCGCGGCCAACACGTGGCTTCTGACCACCGATCACGGCAATCCCGCCGAGATGATCGGCGCCGTGCTCCAGCATATTGGGCAGGGAGAGGCGGCCGTGCAGCGCATCCGACAGATCATGCATGCGCTGCTGACCATGCCGAGGGCGCAGGAGGAAATCTTCGCGGGTCGTTGCGAGGTGGCGCAGGGTCTGGCCGAGCGCCTCGACCTGGGAGCGCTCGTGCGGGACGGACTGGGGCAGATCTACGAACGATGGGATGGGAAAGGGCTGCCGCGCCACCGCAAAGGCGAGGCGATCCTCCTGCCCGTCAGGATCGTCCAGGTCGCTCAGATCGCGGAGAGCCTCTTTCGGCTGTACGGTGGCGACGGCGGGGTCGCGGCGCTGTCGAGGTTGCGGCAGGGCATGCTCGACCCGCAGATCGTGAGTCAGTGCTGTCAGCATGGAGACCTGCTCGTCGAGACGGCGAACACCGGCGCGTTGTGGGACGCGGTGGTGGCTGCGGAGCCGGGTGTGGCGCGCTCCATTAGCGCGGAGTGTCTGGATGATGTCTTCGGCGCCGTCGCCGACTTTGTGGACCTGAAATCGCCCTACACGGTCGGGCATTCGCGCGGGGTTGCGGCGCTGGCGGCGGAAGCGGCGCGGCGGTGTGGGCTGCCGGAGCGCGAGGTGATCGCCACACGGCACGCTGGCTTGCTCCACGATCTTGGTCGCATCGGCGTCCCCAACACCATCTGGGATAAGCCGGGACCATTGTCCGAGGCTGAGTGGGAACGGGTGCGCCTGCATCCGTACTACACGGAGCGCGTATTGGCCCACGTGAATGGGTTGGATGCGGTCTGCGCGCTTGCCGCGCAGCATCATGAGCGGCTGGATGGCTCCGGCTACCATCGCGGCGCCGCCGCGGCGGCTCTTCCTCTGGCTGGCAGGATTCTGGCCGCCGCCGATGTCTATCAGGCGCTGCGGGAGCCACGCCCGCATCGCCCGGCGCAGTCTGCCGAGGCGGCGTCTGCAGAGCTGCGGCGGCAGGCGCAGGCGGGACTCCTCGACGAGGACGCCGTGCGAGCGGCGCTGACGACCGCGGGCCACCGTCCGCCTGCAACACGCCGGATGAGGGTGGCGGGACTGACCGAGCGCGAAATCGAGGTGCTACGGCTCATCGTGCGTGGGAAGTCCAACCGACAGGTAGCTGAACGGCTCTTCCTCTCCGAACGCACCGTGCATCACCATGTCGAGCACATCTACCTGAAGATCGGCGTCTCCACGCGCGCCGCGGCGACGCTGTTCGCCATGCGGCATCAGCTCCTGAGCGAGGCGGACGAGACAGGATATCTAGAGTCATCGGCGAAATAGGCCCAATGGCCCATGCCCCTTACCGCCCCGCCAGATATGCTCTCCTCGACAGCTACAGCAAGAGTCGCGCGGAGGGTGGTATGGTTGCGCTCAAGACGATCATTTTCACGATCCTGATGCCGGGCATGGTCGGCGGGATGATTCCCTGGCTGCTGGCGCAGGGAGCGCAGGGATCAGGTTCACTGGCGCCAGCTATCTGGATGGTCGGCCTGCTCCCATTGGCGCTGGGCGTGGGACTCTATCTATGGTGCGCGGCGGCGTTTACCTTCATCGGCAAGGGAACGCCCGCGCCAATTGATGCGCCCAAAACGCTGGTCGTTCAAGGACCCTATCGGTGGGTGCGCAATCCCATGTATGTCGCGGTGCTGTGGGTGATACTCGGACAGGCGCTGTTGTTTGGCTCGTCGCTGCTCGTCGGCTATGCCCTGTTGTTCTGGTTCGTGGTTCATGCGTTTGTGGTCATGATCGAGGAGCCTTCGTTGCGCGACCAATTTCATGGCGCCTACGACAGCTATCTGCGCAGCGTCCCGCGCTGGCTACCGCGCCCTCCACAGGCGTGACGCGCTCGCAGAGAAGAGGCTCCTCATGAGCGCATATCTGTTCACCACCCTGCCTACCGACGATCTTGGCTTGCTGACACGGTCGATACCCATCGCCGCGGAACTGGCGCAGCATGGGCATAAGATCGTGTTCTGCAGCCCAGCCAAAGCGCCCAGTCGCTTGATCGCCGAGGCTGGCTTTGAGAATCCGCTCCCCAGGCATCCGCTCTTCGATCTGATCGCCGGTGACCAGAGCCTGAGGTGGCTGGCCGGGTTCATCGTCTCGGGAGGATGGCGGGGGCGCTATAGTCATCTCAGCACGTTCCTGCGCGACCTTGTGGTAGCATTGCCGATCAAGTCCGCGCCTAAGACGACGGAGATTTGGAACGCGGATCACGCCGGCGCGCTGATGGGGATGCTCAATGGGGGATTCGTGCGCGCCAACTGCAAGGCGCTCACCACACTGATCGTCGAGAGTGGGGCGGATGTGGTGGTGGACTTCTGGAATCCATTTGCGGTGATCGCCGCTCGCGCGCTCCACAAACCCGTCGTATCGGTCATCCAGGCCGACGCCCATCCGCGCAGCCAGGGGTTTATCTGGTGGAAGCCGCCGCCCGCGACAATCCCCACTCCTGTTCCGGTGGTGAACAAGATACTGATGGAGTACGGTTTGCCGCCGGTAGGCGCGTTGGGCGAGCTGTCTGTGGGCGATCTGACGCTGGTGGTGGGAACGCCGGAGATGGATCCACTTCCCGACGGCGCCGACGTCACGTATGTTGGCCCGATCCTCTGGCAACAGCCGGGGGCGCAACTGCCAGACTGGATAGGCGCTCTCAGCGGAGACACGCCGCTGGTGTGGGTGTATTCGGGCAATCCGCACTACGCATTCGCGGGCGCTACACTTGACTCCGCCGTGGTGATACAGGCTACTATCGCCGCGCTGGCCGGCGAACGTGTCCAGGTCGTGCTGGCGACCGGGCGCCACCCCCTACCGAAGGGCGTCCTCCCTTTACCGGCGAACTTTCGTCACGAACCCTACGTTCCGGGCCTGGCAATGGCGGAGCGGTGCGATGCGCTCATACACCACGGCGGCTATGGATCATGCCAGACGGGCCTCTATGCCGGCAAACCAGCTGTGATCATCCCCACGTTCTCCGAACGCGAGAGCAATGCGCGGCGGGTTGCCGCACTGGGCGCCGGGGCGATCGTACCAGTGGAGCGCGTGCGGGGGAAGAAACAGGTGGACGCGGAGGCGCTGCGGATGACGGTCCGACGCGTGCTCTCTGATCCGTCCTTCGCCAACAATGCCAGGCGAGCCGCCGAAAGGTTGCGCGCCTATGGAGGCGCGTCGCAAGCGGCGCAGCTCATCGAGCAGTTTACGCGGAGTCGTGTGATGGACGGGCGAGTCGCGCCGCTTGAGTAATTCTGCGGCGGCACGCCTGGATGCGCCGCCCGCTGGCAGTGGCCAGCCCTTTCGCCGACGCCCCTCTGCTCTATTACGATTCCACAGCGATATACAGCCAGTCGCTGCCATGATATGCTGCGCGAGTTGTGCCGGGCGACCGTATTCGCCTCCTTGTCGTTTGTGAAAGGTAGCGCAGCCTCATGGCGATTTCCAACGTCGGCGCCATACGATTCCGCTCACAGTCTATGTTGCTGCCCCTCATCGCACTGATTGCGCTCTTTCTCTCTGCCTGCGGCGGCGCCACATCCTCTGGTTCAACAACAGCAACTGCCACAGCGACTGCCACAGCGACGCCCACTCCCACGCCCAAAACGCCGAGTGTCTATACAAGCGCTGGTGATAATGCGCTTTACGCCTTGCGCGCCGACAATGGCGCGGTCCGGTGGAAGTATCAGGCGACAAAGCTGCCTCAGATTATGGCGCTTGGCTCCAGCGCCATCTACATCATCGACCCTGCGGATGAGCTCTTGTCCGCAATTTCCCAGACCGATGGCGCGTTGCTCTGGAAGTCGCAGGCGCAGGTCTGCTACTCCGTTTCCCTTACCAGTGACGCCGCGCGCGTGTTTGTGCCTGTAGTTCAACATGAAGGCAGCGCATTTACGCCGATGGTGTATGCGCTGGACGTGAAGAAAGGAACGATGCTTTGGAAAGCGCAGGCAGGCGCCACGTAGCAATCATCAGAGCAGGCGAATTGCCCACAATTCGCTGTCTCAGATGGAGCTCTCTATACCAGTTCGTTCACACAGCAGCCCAACGATGGCCCCTAGAGCAGCGTCCTCGCAGCGTACAAACTGAACGATCAGACACAACTCTGGCATGTTGAGATACCCTACGATAGTCTCTCCCAGCCAGTCCTGAGTGATGGCGTCATCTATGTCTCCGGACGAGAAAGCGTTTACGCGCTTGACGCCACCTCTGGCAAAGGGCTGTGGGTCGGTGTTGGATCATTCCCACAAGGGTTGTGAGTGTCTCCGGCGCTTTCGTCTACGCCGGCTACAATGGGCCATATTATGCGTTCGACCGCGCGACTGGCAAACGCTCCACGGAGCAGCCATTCTGCGCGTTGGCCGCTGACGTCGCATACACGTGCGATGGGCGGCAGATCGCCGCGCTGAAGACCGCGGGATGGGGCGTCATATGGCGGAGTCTGGCGAGCGAGAATGTCTGGCAGGCAATTGCGGCGAACAATCATCTCTATCTTGTCGCCGATCACCAACTCGCCGCGCTCGATGCGCTGACCGGCAAACCGCTGTGGCAAACTTCAACCGCCCTCTGGCATTTCGGCGTCATAGCCGCGCAGGACGAGATCTTCGGTGTGTCGCCTTTGCAGACAGGAGCCACGACGGGAACCATCTACGCCTTCGACTCAAATACTGGCGCGCAGCGTTGGTCGCGCCAATTGCCTACTGCCAGCGATAGCAGCGGCTATCTTCCAATTGTCGTAGGTTAACCAGGTGTTGTGATAGGCTGGCGGTAGAGGTTCTTTGTAGCGCAGGGTCATAGACTGCATAGGTATGGACGACTGCGTGCAGAAGGAGACGCGTCGATGACGCCAGCGCCGACGCATACGATGCTACCCACGCCCAACAGCTGGTACGCCGTCGCCTTCTCGGATGAGCTGAAGGCGGGCGGTGTGCTGGCGCGGACGGTGGCCGAGCGCGATCTGGTCGTCTTTCGCACGGCGTCTGGGGTGGCCTGCGCGTTCGACGCATACTGTCCGCATCTGGGCGCGCACCTGGGGATCGGCGGCAAGGTCGTCGGCGAGACGCTGCGCTGCCCGTTCCACGCGTTTCGCTATGATACGGCGGGCGTCTGTGTCGCCACCGGCTACGGCACGAAGCCGCCGCCGACCGCGCGCGCCGGTGTCTGGCCGATTCGCGAGGTCGATGGCATCGTCTTCGTCTATTATGATTGCCTGGGACGCCAGCCAACATGGGAGCCGCCTGCGCTGGAGACGGCAGGCTGGACCCCGCTCATCCATCGCGTCTTCGATCTGCATGATCACGCGCAGGAGACCGTCGAGAACAGCGTTGATCTGGGCCACTTCGCCATCGTGCATGGCTACTCTGAGATGACCGAACGCGGCGAGCCGGTGATCGAGGGGGCGCGCTTCCAGACGGCGTACAGCGCCGGCCGCCCGGCGCCCGTCCTGGGGCGCTTTGGGGCGACGGTGCGCTTCGACTTCGCCATCGACCTGTATGGCCTGGGCTGCTCCATCGTCACTATCGGCGTGCCGACCTATGACGTCACGGCGCGCCTCTTCGTGCTGGCGACGCCGACGGTGAAGGAGCGCATCAACCTGGCGCTCGCGGTGAGCCTGCGCGAGATCGAGGATCCGGCGCGTATGCATCCGCTGGCGCGTCTCCTGCCGCGTCGACTACTTCAGGGAGTGATCGCCAGGATCATTCACCAGAACATTATCCATGACGCGCGGCAGGACTTCGTGATCTGGGAGCATAAGCGCTATACGCAGCCACCGGCGCTGGCGCAGGGGGATGGCCCGATCGGCAAGTTTCGTGTGTGGGCGCGCCAGTTCTACGCGCAACCAGATGTGGTAGCGGCGCCGTTCGACGAGTTAGCGCAAGAGCGCGCGCCGATCGCACAGAGCGATGTCATGGCGGCGCCAGCGGACTAGTCGGGAAAGGGCAGGCAGGTGGACGACGATCTGCGGCGCTATATGACGGAGGGCGTGCCCTACTGGCGGACACTCGGCCTGGATCTGGTCGCGGTCTCGCGCGATGAGGCGGTCTTCGAGGGAATCTATCGGGACGATCTCTCGCAACGGGGCATCCTGCACGGTGGCGTTGTCGCCTCGATCATCGACTCCGTTTGCGCCTGCGCGGCCATCGCGCACACCTATCCCGACGCCTACGCGACGACGATCAACCTGCAAGTGGCGTACACCAAGGCCGTGAGCGCGGGGCGCATACGGGCGGTGGGGAAGTGCATTCGCCCTGGCCAGCGCGTCCTCTTCTGCGAGGCGCAGGTCTGGAACGAGCGCGGCGAGTTGGTCGGCTCCGGCTCATCACAGTTGCTACGCATCTCACATCCTCCAACGCAATAGAATCGACGCTTTCGCGTAAATCAACCGCTATGGTGTGCTAAAATGCGTCGTGGCGCGCAGCGCAGAGCGGTCGCCGGAAGGAATCCGACGCCGCACATGGCTCTCGCGCACGCAGAGAGACATCTGCGTACTCAGCGCGCCCAGGGAAGGGCGGACGTATCCCATGGGCGTCGAACCTGTCTATCAACATCCGCTGGATTACGAGCTTGAGGTCGCGTCACGATGTCTTCCGGACGCCTCATTCTGGGTTGATCTGGCGCGGCGCGAGCATCCGGCGCGCGTGCTGGAGATCGGCTGTGGCACGGGGCGCCTGACGATTCCCCTCGCGCGTGAGGGCGCGCGCAGTGGCTTCACTGTGACCGGGCTCGACGCCGAGGCGGCGATGCTCGACCGCGCGCGCGAACATGCGCGCGACGAGCCGGAAGCCGTGCGGCGGGCGCTGTGTTTCGTCCAGGGCGACGCGCGTACGCTGACGTCCGCCCTGCGCTCCTCGGAGCGCTTCGATGTGATCCTGGCGCCCTACGGCGTCGCGCACCACTTCGTGACTAGCGAGGAGCAGATGGCCGTGTGGCGCGGTGTGCTTGAGCGACTGGCTCCGGGAGGTCTCTTCGCGGTGGATGTCACCATGCCCGACCCCGCCGCGCTGGTGGAGGCGCAGGAGGGCGGCCCGCGCGCGCTCGATTTGGACGTCTGGGGGGCGGATGGACGCCATCTGCGGCGAACGGTCGCCCGGCGCTACGACGCGGCCACACAGCGCCTGACGATGGCGTTTCAGTATGAGGTGACAGAGCCGGATGGAACGCGGCGCGCCTACCCCTCGACCTTCGTGATGTACGTCTACCAGGCGCAGGAGCTGACGCGGCTCTTCCAGCGCACGGGCTTTGTGGTCGAGCGGCTGCTTGGATCATACGCCGGCGATGCCTACGACGACGCCTCGCGCCGGCTCATCGCGCTCGCCCGGCCAACCGAAGGCGTTGAGTCGTAGTCGCGCTATGGTACGCTTCAAAGCATGTCGGGTCTTTCTGCCTTGGAATGGCATGTTACGGCATGTGTTGAGAGCGCCACGTCGGGTATCTGTGGTTACCTGGCATAGGTCGTGAGATGCGTAGATGGTGGTTCTTTTTCGTTCGATAGACAGCCAATCGCATCTCCTGCTGCGACTTGTCAGAGCTAACGCGCTTGAACTGACCCTCGTACTCGATCTCGCACACGCGGGCCTGACCGGACGCAGCCAGGAAACCGATTTCTTCCGCGCTGATGTCGCGCGTTTTCTCGACTCATTGCGGGCATTTGCTGTCTCGCATCAGGGAGAGGCGACGCTGGAGAGTTTCGACCTACCGGGCATTACTCTGCGGGTTTGGCCGATAGATCAGGCGCGCCACGCCGGTCTGGAGATTAGCCTGGAGTATGGTCAGACACTTGGTAATGGGTTCTACGACAACCAGATCAACGTTGCGTTCGAACTTGATCCCAGCCGATGGGAGGAATTGCTGACCGACTTGCAGGCCATGCTTGATGCTTAATTTGCCGGTAATCGCGCGCATGCTGCGCAAGCTAGAGGTTCCCGATCTCACCGAGGCTCACAGCGTCGAGTGGGTCTGGCGTGAATAGGCGTGTCGTCGCATCACGGACGTTTAGCAATTGCCCGCACTCGATCTTATGCGATGAAACGGCCACTACCATTCACTGGTTATAGTTGCCCCTGCATCCCGATCAGGCAGGCCGCGCGCGATCAGGTAGGCGTCAAACTCGTCCGGCGTCCGTACACCAGCGTTCAGCACGGCGTCGTACATCTCGTGAGCGTGGTGAAAAAGTCGTCGAGAACGCTGCTAGACAGCTATAGCCGCCTCTCTAGCAGAGAGGTACACGGCCTGGTCGCGGACACGGTTCAACCGACCGCTGCAGGATCCTCCGCGCCACAATGAGAAACGCGCAGTAGTCGTCTGCGCTTGCTCACGAGACACGGGCTCTTCCGCACATTGCGTGAAGACTTATTGGCAAGATCCTCGGGTCGTCGGACACGCGGGGCGAAGCCCATCAGTTGCGGTAAATTTGTGGGCTGTTCGAGTCTTGTTGGCTCCTGAGCAATTGCCAGCAATTGCCGTGCGCCAGCGACGGAATGACGTGCGCACGACACGGGCATACATTTCGGCGCTGGCGAAGCGGGCGGAATGAGGAGCGCGTGTTCGGAGGTGAGGTCTACTCCTGTTTGCGCGCGAGGACGATGACGGGGAGCTGGCGTGTCGTGTGGCGCTGGTAGTCGGCGAATCCAGGCATTTTCGCCGCCATCTGATTGAAGAGCCGCTCGCGCTCGGCGCCCTCGGCGACGGTGGCGCGCGCTGGGAACCGCTCGCGGCCAACCTCGACCGTCACGTCGGGATGCGCGACGAGATTATGGTACCAGGCGGGATTGGTCGGCGCGCCGCCCTTCGAGGCGATGATGACGTAGAGATCGCCGTCGCGTGTGTAGGCCACTGGCGTCGTGTATTGGCGCCCACTCTTCGCGCCGGTGGTGGTCAGCAGCAGCAGGGAGTCGCGGAAGGGATGTGTCGTGACGACGCCACCATTGGCGCGGAACTCCTCGATCAGGCTCTGATTAAAGTTGTGGAAACTGCGATTCTCACTCAAGCTATCATCTCCGGCTTTGTCACGGCGAACACAGGTTTAGCGCCACGCTGACGCCATCACTTCAGGAAAGAAAGTAACACACGCGCCAGCAGCGACGCCAGAGGCATAGGACGAGGGCGGAGACGCGATGATGGATCGGCGTAGCGCAAACGGCTGCCTCTCATGCGGTCGCGGCGGTCAATGTGAATAGAACGCATGATCCTTGAGCGCTCTGCGCGGGAGTGGTCCTCGCTTGATACTGAACCGGTTTCAGTCGCTCGCATCTTAAGCGAGCGACTCCTTCGGGGTGGGAGAGACGACCATCTGTGGGAAGACAGTGGCATCATTGGAAGGCCCAACGCGCCTCTCCTTCTCTCTCTGAGCGCGCAGGCAGGTTATGTGGAGGCTACGCGGTTCCGCCCGGAGCGACCGGCCACGAGGCTCCCGACCCAGCCCGCGCCCACGATCAGCGCGGCGGCCAGCAGCGCTATGGGCGTCAGACCGCGGGATGAGATCAGGCTCAGCAGCAGCGAGAGTAGCGCGGCGACTGCGCCGATGAGCGTTCCATGGAGTTGGGCGCGCGCCGGCGCCGAGCGCGCGACCCAGAACGCGCCAAGCGCGGTCAACACGATTGTCAGCGCTGGCGCGGCCCACGGAGCGATCTGTGCGGCGAACCGGTTGATGAGCGTCATGTCGGGTTGACCGCGCGCTTGAATCGCCAGATAAGCGGCGTAGACGGTGACGATGAGTGTGACAAGGACAAGGCTCAAAACCGGCGCCAGCACACCGACCAGCGCAATTCGACTCCAGCGAATCGGCGCAGCAGCAGTCGCCATCGTGTTTCCCCTCCTGACCGCGCAAGCTAAGCGCAAGGATACTGGCGCCAGGCCCCGCCATACGACCAGTATGCCATAGGCGCCGAGCGTTGGCCACTACTGCGAATGGCGCAACACTTCATGTTGCTCTCTCTTGTCCGCTTGACACCAGGAGCGGGCGTCTGCCCATACTGGAGGTCTGCTGGACGGGGCGTCGGCTGGCTTCGATAGCCGTGTGTGTCGCGCCGGGAGAGGATGGCGAGTAGATGGGCAAGCCCGGCGACGCATCAGAGCGTGCGCGCGGACGCGTGGTCATGGGCATCCTGTTTTCGCCGCGCGGTGGCTCGGCGCATGTCACTCGTGGGCTGGCGCGCGCGCTCACCACTCAGGGGTGGGATGTCACGCTGGTTTCGGGATCCGTCTCGTCGCCGGGAGGCCAGGGAAACGGCCCCGGTGATGCGCGCGCATTCTATAGGGGCGTGGATGTCCGTCCGGTGGATTTCACCGCCGCGCTGTCCGCCGCCGATCCCCTGCGCGCCGACCCGCCGCTGCACCCGTCGTACGAAGATAGGCCCGGCGCGCCCGATCGCGTCTTCGCCTCCGTGGATGACGATACGTATGAGCATCAGGTTCGCGCCTGGATGACGGCGCTGCGTGACGCTGGGGCCGAGCGCGCGGACGTTTTGCACCTGGACCACCTCACCCCGCTCAACGAGGCCGCCCAGCGGCTGGCGCCGCATGTCCCCGTGCTGGGGCATCTGCATGGCACGGAACTGCTGATGCTGGAGGCCATCGAGGCGGGGCCGCCCCCGACCTGGCGCTATGCGGCGGCGTGGGCGGGCCGTCTGCGCCGGTGGGCGGCGGCCTGCGGACATCTGCTCGTGGCCTCGCCGACGCAGATCCCGCGCGCGAGCCATTTGCTGGGCATCGGCGTCGAGCGCTTTACGAGCGTCTCGAATGGCTTTGATCCAGAGGTGTTTCATCCGCACGAGGTGGATCGCGCCGCCCTGTGGCGCCGCTTGCTGGTCGAGCAGCCGCGTGGGTGGCGCCCAGGAGCGGCTCCGGGCGCGGTCGCGTACACGGTGGACCAATTGGGGGCCTTTGCGTCGGGTCCGGTGATGCTCTATGTCGGACGGTTCACCGCGGTCAAGCGGGTCCCGCTGCTCATCGCGGCCTATCAACGCGCGCAGGCGTCGTTCGCGCGCCCTGCGCCGCTGGCGCTCGTCGGGGGCTTCCCCGGCGAGTGGGAAGACGAGCATCCCTGGGAGACCATCCAGCGCCTGCAGGCGCGCGACGTGTTTCTGGCGGGTTGGCACACGCACGATGAACTGCCCGACATCTTCGCCGCCGCCGACACCATCGTCTTGCCGTCGGTGCGCGAACAGTTCGGCCAGTCCCTCGTCGAGGGAATGGCGTGTGGGTTGCCCGCGATCGCGGTGGCCGCCGATCACGGGCCGAGCGAGATCGTCGTCGACGGGGCGAGCGGATGGCTGGTCCCTCCTGACGACGAGGGCGCCCTCGCCGCAGCGCTCGTCGAGGCGGTGAATCAGACGGCGGAGCGAAGGCGGCGAGGAGCGCTGGCGTGTGAATCGGCGCATGCGCGCTATGCGTGGCCCGCGCTCGGCGCGCAACTGACGCAGGTGTACCAGACCCTCCTCGGCCAGCGCTGAGACGTGGCTTGACGGCCTCTCGCTCGTCCTCAGGACGTCGAGTGTACCGCTCGTGGCGTCCGCCCGTGACGCAGAGCGCCGAGCAACAGTAGTAACACGATCAGGCCGGCGAGCGGGAAGAGGATGTAGGTCGCGATGGTGGAGAAGACCGGCTCCATCGGGTCGTGCAGGGCATTGAGGGCCAGATAGGTCGTGTAGAGCGCGTAATAGTATCCAATCGTCTAGCGTTTTATGCCGCCAGCTGACGGTTTGCCAGGTGAAGCCTGGCAGGGTGAACTACCACACCCGCTCTCCCATTGCCGAAGGCGTCTGGGACCACTTTGACGATCATGTTGTAGGACCCATTCACATCGGCGTTGAGTCGCCTGCCCGTTGCGGACTCGAACAGCCCGCGCTTGAGGCGCTTCCCAATGTAGCTCGCCTGATGAGTCAGTGGTTCATGATCGAGGAAGCTGCACTTGCTCGTGTAGGACTCCTCGGTGAGGATAACCTGAATCCCGACCAGTTGCGACTTATAGGTCAACATTTGGATGAAGCGGGCATGGGGGAGGAAGACGAACGCCTGGTTGTTCCGCTTCCCCATGGTCACCTCCTGCTTCCAATTATCATTCTTCCCGATGACTAAGATGCCAATCTGGTGGCGCAGGAGATGATTCACTATCCGTCGGCTGGCGACATGAAGGTAGCTGTCTACCTGGCGTTTCCGCTTGTCGGCGAGACTGTCGAGGCGACGCGAGGTGTACTGCCCATCGGGGAGCAAGGACTGATAGTGAGCGCGTCGCTTGTTGTAGAGTTGGTTCAACGCCTTGAGCGGACGCCCGTTGACCAGAAGAGGCATGAAGCCTGGCTGGTTTGCAGTTAACGCGGCCAAGTTGTTGACGCCCAGGTCGATGCCGGCGACCCACTGCGGGTCTATGTCGGCGCGCGTGACGGGCTGTTCATAGATGACCTCCATGGTGTAATAGGTGGCATGCGGGACGATACGTACCTGGTCAATGGCTTCAAAGGCGCGCTGGGTGGCCACCCGGACAGGCAGCCCGGACGGGACGATCCAGCCTGCGTTCTTGGGATGGCGGCTGATGGCCTGGGTAGTATAGATGAGCAGGTTGCGTCCCTGCTTGTCCAGATACTTCGGCAGCTTGGGATGGCCGAGAAAACGAGACGGGTCAGCCGCCCATGCCTGGCATGCTGCGAAATAGCCTTTCCAGGCAAGGCAGACCTGTTTCAGGACCCACTGCGCCGTCTTGGCAGGAAGCGCGCGATATTCCTCGGTGGACTGAACTAGCTTGTCGAGCTCACCATAGCCGAGAATAGTGTGGTCGTTGATGTAGGCTTGTCGGGTGAGGTAGAGAGCAGCGTTGTAAAGGTTTTTGCTGGCAAAGGCTGCCGCGTCAAGCGCCGCCCAGCGTGGATCATGGCGATCAATGCGATGCTGTTCGACCAGTTGCATTTGGCTCCTCAAGGGAGTTGTTACCCCAGCAGGTCTCCTTGTTTGAAACAGCGCCACGCGGTTTCGTACCGCACACCCATCTTGCGAACGTAGTCTCTGAACTTCACGCCAGCAGCATATCATGTCTCGCTAAATATTGGACGATTTCGCTATATCTCTTGCCTGCGTCAGCGATACCTCACATTCTCGACCAGACTCGCGCTACCGAAGGAGACACATGCTATAGTAGCGAGAGATCGCTGTGGGCCATCACATCAAACGCCAGGAGGCCATCTATGCGTCTGCCGGAGTATCTCGTCGGCCAGTTTACCGTCGTCAACAACAACCTCCAGGAGATTGCTGGCGACCTCACGCCCGACGAGCTGGTTACCCGCGCGCTGCCTAGTACCAACCTGATCGGCTTCGACCTCTGGCATGTCGCGCGCGCCCAGGATTGGGCCGCGCAGACAATGGCGCGTGGCGTCTCGGAGGTCATCGAAGACGCTCGCTGGCAATCCCTCGGCAGCCCATCGCGAACTGGTATCGGTGTTGGCATGACCGAAGCCGAGGCGGACACTCTCGCGCGCTCCATCGCCCTGCCCAACCTGCTTGCCTACGCCGACACGGTTCACCAGACGATTGTGACGTGGCTGGCGACCCTGAGCGATGATGACCTGGACGCGCAACCCGACGTGCCAGCGCATATCGCGCGCCATTCGTCATATCTCTCGGACGTGATGCGTGCGGAGGTTCCCTGGATGTACCAGCAGCCGCCGATGTGGCGCTGCCTGAGTCCGGGGTTGGGACATGTGCGCGAACACCTTGCCCAGATCGAACTGCTCAAGCATCAGCTGCGTCTGCGCGCCTGATCTCTCCTACGCGCGCAGCGATGGCATCTTCAGGCTCTTCATGAAGTTCGCCGCCAGCGTGTCGAATGCGTCGCTGTCGTATTCCTCCAGCTTCCCGGCGTCGCAGAGCAGCGCGATCTCGGGGTCAAGGGGAATCTGCGCCAGCAGCGGCGCGCCGGAGAGCGCCACCAGCTCCGCCCCTGTGCTCGGCCCAAAGATCTCCTTCGCCGAGCCGTCGGGCATCGTCATGTACGCCATGTTCTCGACCAAGCCGAGCACCTTGCCCTTGAGCGTCTGCACCATCTTGATGCACTTCATGACGATCTCGGTGGCGAGCATCTGCGGCGAGGAGACGACGATCACGCCATCCAGCGGCAGCGACTGCATGACCGTCATCGGCGCGTCGGAGGTGCCAGGTGGAAGGTCCACGAGCAGGAAGTCGAGATCGCCCCAGTCCACATCGCTATAGAACTGCTTGATCGCGCTGGAGACCATCGGGCCACGCCAGACGAGCGGGTCGGTCTTGTCCTGCAAGAACATGTTCATCGACATGACCTTGACGCCGCCGATGGTCGTCGGCGGGATCATCCCCGTCGCGCCCTTGGCTGGCCCCTCGCGCACGCCAAACTCCTTGGCGATGCTCGGACCGGTGATGTCGCCGTCCAGGATACCCACGCGCAGCCCCTGACGTCGGAGTGTGACGGCGAGCAGGCCCGTCACGAGCGACTTGCCCACTCCGCCCTTACCGCTCATGACGGCGATGATGTGGCGCACCTTGCGCGTGGGGTCGGCGCCAGGGACGACGTTGAGCGCGATGCCCTTGCCCACCGGCGCCTTGGTGGCGGGTTTCAGCCCCTCGGCCTCCAGCCCGCTGGCGACGCGATTGAGGTCGGCGAGCAGCGGCTCCAGCGCCAGCCGGTGGGTGCGCGCGCCACCAGCGACCGTCTCGCGCGCGCCGATCTGGCAGGCGGTGCAGGGCAGCCCATGGCCCTGGAAGACCTTGACGGTTCTGGGGTAATTCGTCACCACCTCGTGGATCACCATATCGGATGTAATGAGTTCGGAGACCGGCGTGGTCATCTATGCCTCCTCGAAAGCGCGGTGAATGGCGGCGCTGAAACAGACTGGTGGCGCAAAGCGGAATCTGCTAATTCCGACCTGGCTAGTCTGATTATACCATCACGTCGCCCGGGCGAGGAAAGGCTCGTCTAGCCACAGCGGCCGATGGCGGCGCTCACCTTGACAGCCATTTTGCCGGGGTGATATGCTCTCCCTGCGTTTAGCACTCACCATGAGAGAGTGCCAACACTCCGGAGTCTGGAGTGCTAGTGACGCCTTCGAGCACTGTCTTTCGAGAGGTCCGTTGGCCCATGCAGCCACGATTGAGCCCGCGCAAGGAGGCGATTCTGCGCGCCCTCGTGGATGAATACATCCGTACCGGCGAGCCCGTGCCCTCCAAAGTTCTGGCCGATCAGCTGCTGAGCGTGTACGCGTCGGGCGTCTCGCCGGCGACGGTGCGTAACGAGCTGGCCGCGCTGGAGGCCGCTGGGCTGATTCTGCAGCCACATGTCTCCGCCGGGCGCGCGCCGACCGATCTCGGCTATCGTTACTTCGTCGAGCGGCTGATGGGGGAGTCGCGCCTCTCGCTTGACGAGCAGCGGTTGATTCGCCACCAGTTCTATCAGGTGCAGCATCAGCTCGACGAATGGATCCGGCTGACCGCCGCGATCCTGGCGCAGGCGTTGCAGAGCGCCGCGATCATCACTCAGCCGCGCGCCGACGAGGCCCGACTCAGGCACTTCGAGCTGCTCTCGCTGACCGACACCGTCGCCCTGCTCGTGCTGGCGCTGGAGGATGGGACCGTACGGCAGGAGCGGCTCCTGCTCGACCTGCCGATGAGTCAGGAAGAACTGAGCCGGCTGACCGCTCGACTTAACGAGCGTTTCCGCCGCGCGACGGCGAACGATGTGGTGGAGTGGCTGGAGTCGGCGCGCCTTGCGCCAGACGAGCGGGTCGCGCTGGAATCGCTCGCGCGCCTGCTGGCGCGGCCCGACATCTTCTCTCCCGATAGCTTCCACGCCGAGGGCATCACGAAACTGTTGCAGCGGCGCGAGTTCAGCCAGGCCGATCCTGAGCGTGTCCGCAGGGTGGTCGAGGCGCTGGAGGAGAACAGTTTCCTGCCGCGTATCGCGCGCCAGGCGCTGGAATCGGACGGCGTACAGGTCATCATCGGAGCGGAGAACGAGTCCGACGCCTTCAAAGATATGAGCGTGATCGTCGCCCGCTATGGTGTGCCGGGGCAGCTTGGCGGCCTGCTGGGTGTGGTCTCGCCGACACGCATGCAGTATAGCCGCGCTATCGCGGTGGTGCGCTACATGACGGAGATGCTCAACGACCTGCTGGCCGACGCCTATGACGCCTACGACACCGCTGAAACCTACGGAACACCTGGAACATTTAGGCGCGAGTGAGAGGGGAGACGCAGACATGACCGATGAGCGCGCGCCAGATGTCGCCGAGGCGCTGCCCGACGACGTCTCCGGCGCGATCTCCCAGCGGACGCCTGCAGACGCCGAACAGTCACAGACTGGACATGCTGAGCGGATCGCGGCGCTGGAGGCTGAGCTGAACAAAGAGCGCGACGCCGCCACCGACTATATGCAGCGGTGGCAGCGCGCTCAGGCCGACTACTCGAATTTCCGCCGACGCGCGCAACAGGAGCAGGAGCAGCAGCAAAAGGTGTACAGCGCGCAGGCGCTCGCCATCATCCTGCCTGCGCTGGATGCGCTCGAGCGCGCCTTCGCCACAGTGCCTGCGACGCTACGCGCCTACTCCTGGATCGACGGCGTCGCGCTCGTGCATCTCCAGTTGGAGGGCGCGTTGCGCAGTGCGGGCGTCGCGCCGATCGAGGTTGAAATTGGCGCGGCGTTCGACCCGCAGCGGCATGAGGCGATTGGTGAGATAGACGCGCCGGAGGTCGCTGCCGGGCGCATCGCGGCGGTGATCCAGCGGGGCTATCTGCTCGGCGATCTCCTCCTGCGACCGACACTCGTGCAGCTCGCGCGTGGGGGGGCGAAGGAGGCGGACGCGACGCCCGCCGGCGAGGTCGCTGGCGGCCCGGGGCCGTAGCGTGAATGGAAGATACGCCAGACGTTTGGATGACTGAGTGTGCGAATGTGCAATCAGGGAGGCACATGCAGTGGCAAAGGTAATTGGTATTGACTTGGGGACGACGAATAGCTGCGTCGCGGTGATGGAAGGCGGCGAGCCGGTCGTCATCCCCAGCGCGGAGGGCAGCCGCACGACCCCCTCCATCGTCGCCTTCACCAAGAGCGGCGAGCGTCTCGTCGGCGAGGTGGCGAAGCGGCAGGCGATCACGAACTCCGAGAACACGGTTTTCTCGATCAAGCGTTTCATGGGGCGCAAGTACGACGATCCTGAGGTGGATCGCGACCGCCGGCTCGTGCCCTACAAGGTAGTGCGCGCGCAGAATGGCGACGCCTGGGTCGAGGTGATGGGCAAGCAGTACAGCCCGCCTGAGATCAGCGCGATGATCCTGCAGAAGATGCGCACCGACGCAGAGGCGTATCTGGGCGAGCGCGTCACCCAGGCGGTGATCACCGTCCCGGCGTACTTCAACGACGCGCAACGCCAGGCGACCAAGGACGCCGGACGTATCGCCGGGCTGGAGGTGCTGCGCATCATCAACGAGCCGACGGCGGCCTCGCTGGCGTATGGCCTGGACAAGAAGAAAGACGAGCGCATCGCGGTCTATGACTTGGGCGGGGGCACGTTCGACATCTCGATCCTCGAGCTGGGCGACGGCGTCTTCGAGGTGAAGTCCACCAACGGCGACACGCACCTGGGCGGCGACGACTTCGACCAGCGCATCATCAACTGGCTCGCCGACGAGTTCCGCAAGGAGCAGGGCGTCGATCTGCGCCAGGACAAGATGGCGCTGCAGCGGCTGAAGGAAGCGGCGGAGAAGGCGAAGAAGGAACTCTCCTCCTCGATGCAGACGGAGATCAACCTGCCCTTCATCACCGCCGACCAAAGCGGCCCCAAGCATCTCACCGTCACCATGACACGCTCCAAGCTCGAGCAATTGGTGGATGAGCTGGTCGAGAAGACACGTCGCCCGGTCGAGCAGGCGCTCTCCGACGCTGGCGTGCGCGCGGCGCAGGTAGACGAGGTGGTGCTCGTCGGCGGCATGACGCGCATGCCCGCCGTGCAGGCGGTGGTCAAGCGCGCTTTCGAGAAAGAGCCGAACAAGGGAGTCAACCCGGACGAGGTGGTCGCGGTCGGCGCTGCGATCCAGGCGGGTGTGCTCACCGGCGAGGTGCGCGACGTGCTGCTGCTGGACGTGACGCCGCTCTCGCTGGGCATCGAGACCCTGGGTGGCGTGACGACCAAGCTGATCGAGCGCAACACGACGATCCCGACGCAGAAGAGCCAGGTCTTCTCGACCGCGAGCGATGGCCAGACGAGCGTCGAGATCAACGTGCTGCAAGGCGAGCGTGAGCTCTCCCGCGACAACCGCTCGCTGGGACGCTTCATCCTCGACGGCATTCCACCCGCCCCGCGTGGCGTTCCGCAGATCGAGGTGACCTTCGATATCGACGCGAACGGCATCGTCAACGTCCATGCGCGCGATAAGGGCACCGGGCGCGAGCAGCGCATCACCATCCAGGCGTCGAGCGGTCTTTCCAAGACCGAGATCGACCGCATGGTGAAGGATGCCGAGTCGCACGCCGACGAGGACCGCCACCGCCGCGAGGAGGTGGAGGTGCGCAACGAGACCGATAACGCCGCCTACACCGCGGAGAAGACCCTGCGCGACCTGGGTGACCGCGTCGCGCCGGATCTCAAGACCGAGGTGGAGAACAAGATCGCCGACGTGCGTGCGGCGCTGGCCACCGACGACGTGCAGCGCATGCGCGACGCGCGGGACGCCTTGCAGCAGGCGATGTTCCGCATCAGCGAGCAGATCTACAGCCAGGCCGGTAGCGGGTCTACCGGTGGCGAGCCGGGCGCCGAGAATCCATCCAGTGGACCCGCGGATGACAACACCGTCGAAGGCGAGTTCAAGGAGGCCTGATTCGGCCTCATGTCCTGGGTGGGCGCGCTGGTCCAGTATGTGACGGCGCGCCTGGCCTGTTTTCACTTTTGAGCGGCAATTCCAGACGCCTCATTCACCGCTGTGGGATGCGATGGCAATCCCGAGTGGGCGGCGCAAGAGGCCTATGGTATAGTACAGACACCCAATCCGGGCTGCCTGGCGCGCACGCGATGCGCGCCAGGGCGGCGCCAGCCACGCAAAGAGGAAGCCTATGTCGGCCAAGCGGGACTATTATGAGATCCTGGGTGTGCAACGGAATGCCAGCGAAGACGACATCAAAAAGGCGTTCCGCAGGCTGGCGCGCCAGTATCACCCTGATGTGAACAAAGAAAAGAGCGCCGAGGCGCGCTTCAAGGAGATCAACGAGGCCTATGAGGTGCTTGGTGATCCGCAGAAGCGGCGGGCCTACAACCAGTTTGGCCACACAGGCGTCTCCGGCGCGGGAGCAGGGTCCAATCCCTTTGAGGGGGGATTCGGCTTCGGCAGCTTCAACGATATCCTGGAGTCGCTCTTCACCGGCGCGGCGGGCGCTTCGACTGGCACACGGCGTGGTCCCGCGCGTGGCGCCGATCTGCGCTACGATCTGACACTGACCTTCGAGGAGGCAGTGCGCGGCGCGCAGAAGGAGATCGAGATTCCGCGCTGGGAGGCCTGCCCCACCTGTCACGGCAACGGCGCGCAGCCGGGCACGTCTACGGCGCGCTGCACGGCGTGCCAGGGGACCGGCGAGATTCGCCGTGTCCAGCAGTCCATCTTCGGCCAGTTCGTCAATGTCATGGTCTGTGATCGCTGCCGTGGCGAGGGACGGGTCATCACGACGCCGTGCGAGCGCTGCAAGGGGCAGGGCCGCGTGCGGAACGTCCGCAAGGTGACGGTGAACATTCCGGCCGGCGTGGACGATGGCATCAATGTGCGGGTGACGGGAGAGGGCGAGGCCCCTCCACGTGGCGGCGCGCCGGGCAATCTCTTCGTCGCGCTCAGCGTCAAGCCACACGAATACTTCAAGCGACAGGGCACCGACATCATCTACGAGATGCCGGTCAGTTTCGCTGAGGCGACGCTGGGTACGGAAGTCGAGGCGCCCACGCTTGATGGCAAGGAGACGATCAAGATTCCCCCCGGCACGCAGAGCGGGCGCGTCTTCCGGATCAAGGGCAAAGGTGTGCCGGTCGTCCATAGCAGCACACGGGGCGATGAGTTGGTGACGGTGAAGGTTGTCACGCCGCAATCGCTCACGCCGCGGCAGAAAGAGTTGTTGCGCGAGTTCGGCGAGATCGAGCGGCAGCAGAACGAGCGCGGCCAGCAGAACCTCTTCGAGCGCGGTTTCGACCGCGTGAAAGACGCCTTCGGTCTGGAATAAGCAAACTCACTTGCAAGAATCGCCCGGTAGTAGAGGCTACCGGGCGATTTGTCTTGTATTCAGCGAGATTCCCTACTGCCCCCGGCTGGCGGGACCGACGCCAGCGAAGGTCAAGAAATCGACCATGCGAAAATCGCCAGCGCCGCCATTGCGGGTGGGCAGGGTTGGCCGCCAGTCCGGGTCCGCCACGAGGTAGGAGGTGGGGTCCGCGCGCAGGAGTCCCAAAATAACCTCGCCTACGATGCGACCACCGAGCGGACCAAGCCGGAGACCCACGCCCGTCGTCGTCGGCGCCGGTGGTGGTGAGGGGACAAGTGTCGGCTGGGTCGTGCTGGTGGACCCCGCCTCACGCAGCATGTAATACCACAGCGGCGTGCCACTCTCGAGACCGAGGCCATATGGCGCAAGCTCGGTGAACTGGTCTGGTGTGAGCGCAGAGACGCCCATGCGCTTGGCAATCGCCTGGCCAGATGGC
>Ga0207684_10001465_pt1 | contig 25429 bp, 26 predicted proteins | sample KBSK5501metaG_FD_184342 | JGI IMG/M metagenome (GOLD analysis project Ga0207684, IMG submission 184342) | Corn, switchgrass and miscanthus rhizosphere microbial communities from Kellogg Biological Station, Michigan, USA - KBS K5-50-1 metaG... | ecosystem: Host-associated > Plants > Roots >...
TTTTCTTCCGCGACTTTGGCGATCGATCGCAATCAAGATCTGGCTAATCGCTCGCAAGCTCAATTACATGTGGACCGGCGATAAAGTCGATTCGCTGCCGACCCGGCTTCCTTCACAATTTGAAAAAGCGATCCGGCGTGTCGGGGAGAACGAGATTAGATGGGCGGTGCCATGCATCTCGGGCAAAGGGAAATACGTCGGCGCAAATCGGTTCGGTTATCTGGCGGCAACGACCGAAGAGCCCTCGAAGGTCTATTTCCTGACTAAGAAATTGTTCGGCGGCGTTTCGAAGGTGCTGGAACTCGAGCACTTCAAAGTATCAGTCGACCGCCGGCTTCTGTACGATGAGCTGGATCTGTACAGCTCAGGCAAAAACCGGCGTTACACATTCCGATTTGATCGTAGCCGCGAAGGGGTTGCGGCCAAGGTTGCGGAAGAGTTGGAGAAGCAAGAGTTGTTGGTGGCCCCAAAAGAATTGCAGGCGTAGGGCGTGCTGGCGCTCGGCGCTGGACAACCGAATTGCTATCGTCTCGCCGATACGCCGACACGCCCACACTCCGACACGATTATTATTTCACGCCAGGCCGTTCTCTTTCAGAACCTCCTGCGCGTTTGTTTTATCGACACGCTTGGTTCCCAAGACGATCTTCTTTTCGATCTTCTCGCCTTTCATCAGCTTCAATCCCTGGCGCACCCCTTCTGCGCCTGGTGTCGCGTATACGAAGGTTGCAGTGAGCTGCCCTTTAGCAACCCAGGTGACGCCTTCGTCTGGCAACGCATCGATACCGATGAACTTCATCTCTTTATCGCGGCCGGCGTCTTTGGCAGCCAAATACGCGCCGTAGGCTTCTGGATCATTGTGACCGTACACAAGGTCCACGTGATCGTGCGCTTTCAGCGCGGTGGACATCACCTCATATGCCTTTTGCTGCTTCCAGTCGCAGTCTTGTTTATCGAGCAACGATTTTACGCCAGGCTCTTTGCCGATGTACTCCCAGAATCCGTCGTGTCGATCGTGCGCCGGCTGTGTCCCCATACCGCCCCACAGCTCAATAAGATTTCCTTTTGCTTTGCCCGTGCCACCGAGCAATTCGACAGCGTACTTACCTGCTTCCCGCCCAATCAGAACGTTATCGCCTCCGATGAACTGCGTGTACTTGTCGGTCTCAACGTTCCGGTCGAGCACAATCACAGGAATCTTGGCATCAACCGCTTTAATCACGACGCCGGTCAAACCGGCAGACTCTTTCGGACTGATCAGCAGCACGTCCACCCCTTGCTGAATCAGGTTCTCGACATCAGCTACCTGTTTCTCAGTCTTGTCCTGACCATCCGTGATAATTAGATCGAGCTCCGGATGTTTGCTCGCTTCTTTCATCATATCTTTGTTGAACTGCACTCGCCACGGTTCAACCGTGGTAACTTGAGAGAAGCCGAATCGGTACTTCTTCGACTGTGCGCGGATGTAGAACGGCTTGAAAACCGTTGATGCCGCTGCCGCGACTACTGTGGTTTTGATGAACGATCTTCTGTTCATAAGGGGTAACTGGAGGTTTTTACTGGGGTTCTGAGGGCGAGCCCGAATGCTTTCGGGGTGCCGCGACATGTGTTTATGGATTTTGCTTTCAGTTCCGGCGGTCTGGCATTCGCGGGATCGCCGGACAGGTTTTATTTCTTGATGCTTTTGAGGTCTGTTTCGGGTTGTTCGCTCCTGCGCAGTTGATCGAGCGAACTTGCGTCCGGCCGGGTAAGCCGGGTGCGGATTCGTCTCCACCAGACCGCGATTTGACCTTCCTGGAGCAGGACGGCGGTCAAAATGATGAGTCCTTTCAGGACAAGCTGTGTGTTACTATCGATATTCTTCAGCTGGAGAATGTTGCCGAGGAAGCCGAAAATCAGGACGCCTACTAGTGTTCCGGTCATCGATCCCCGGCCGCCGCTCAGATTGGTGCCACCAATCACCACCGCAGCGATTGCATCGAGCTCGGCGCCAGCGCCGGCGTCGGCTTTTCCCTGGCGATATTGAGCCGTATACAGAACGCCGGCTAGCGAGGCCAGCATCCCGGCAATCGCGTATACGGTAGTTTTTATTTGGTCGACATGAATACCGGCCAGGCGTGCCGACTGTTCGTTACCACCAATCGCATAAACGTACCTTCCAAAGGTGCTGAACCTCAGAATAAAACCAAAGATCGCGACAGCGATCAGGAAGAAGATTCCGGGAACCGGTACGATTTGGAAAACGAGCGCTCGCAGAATATCGAAGTGCTCAGTCGCGTTGCTGCCCGTATAGACTGGATGAACAGCCGTGTTCGAACCCCCAAGCAATCTAGCTGTCCCGAGGACCGCCACCATCATCGCCAGCGTCACGATGAATGGTTGCATCTTGCCTTTTGTAATGATCAGCCCGTTCAGCGCTCCGACCGAAAGACCCACTGCCGGAACTGCGCACAGCACCCCGAAAACCCCAAACTTTTGATCGAGTTGCCCCGTCGTCCAAAAGATCGATAAAACAGCTGCTGCCAGGCCGAGACCGACTCCCCACCATCTGGCTGCGCGGCTCGGCTTCTCAACCGGCCTCGCCGACCGCTTAAGGTTCACCGATAACAACGGGACCAAGTAGGCTGCCAGCAAGAATAAGATCAAGGCCAGAACAGGGATCGCCAGAATCGAAGCGTTGGTCCACCCTTTCTGCGTCAGCAGCATCGCACAGACCACCGACCCCAAGGCCATCATTGAACCGACCGAAAGATCGATGCCGCCGGTGAGGATGACCAGCGTCATGCCAACTGCGATAATTCCGTTGTTAGAGACTTGTCGAAGAACATCCGATTGGTTTCCCGGGCTGAGAAAGATGTTCACACCCCGGTGATTCACCGGAGAAAGGAAAACTCCGGTCAGATATAGAGCGGCCAGACCCCAGAACAGTTTCGTCTGAAGCAGGAACCGCACGATTTTAGAAGCAAATTGATTCACTAGGCCACCTCCCGATCTTCAAATTCGGGTTGTATTAAGCCTCCTGGCGACGCGTATTCCAAAATCGTTTCGTGAGCGAAATCGGATCTCTCAAGGATCGCCGTCGGCCGCCCTTCTCGCATGACCAGGATCCGATCACTCAACAACGTTAGCTCGGGGAGCTCCGACGAAACCAGCACGATCGCGATCCCCTGCCCGGCCAGATTCTCGATCAATCGATAAATTTCGGCCTTCGCTCCGACATCGATGCCTCGGGTCGGTTCGTCCAACAGCAACACGCGCGGTTTCGAGAGCAACCATTTGCCAATTACGACTTTCTGTTGATTTCCTCCGCTAAGCGTACCGGCCGGCTGCTCGGCCCCGCTTGCAGCAACATGCAGATCCCGAATCGTCTGATCCGCTAGCCCGATTTCGTCAGGACGCGATACCAGTCCGAACTGGGCGATTGTCCGAAGCACCGGTAATTCCACATTTCGATCGATACCAAACCCAAGGATCAGGCCGTCCCGCTTTCGATCTTCTGTTACTAACGCGATGCCGTGTCCTTTCGCCTCAACTGGGCTACGGATCTGAACGATCTGCCCAGCGATCTGAATAATGCCTCCTGAAGTACCCGGATGCAGCCCGAACAGCACTTCCAAAATTTCGGTGCGGCCCGCTCCTAAAAGTCCGGCAATTCCCAATACCTCACCGCTGGCGACGGAAAAACTCACTCGCTCTGCCAGTTTCGGTCGAGAGGGCGTTGGCGCGGGATGCTCCAGCCAAAGGTTTTGCACCTCAAGCAACGGCCGGTCTCTAGCCGTTTGTATTTTGCCGCTGGCGATTACTTCTTGCAGCTCGCGGCCAACCATCATTCGGATCAGTTCTCGCCGGCTCAACTCCTTTGCCGCAATGGTCGCAATGTGTCGCCCGTCGCGCAGCACTGTGACCCGGTCGGCCAAAGCAAACACTTCTTCGATCCGATGCGAAATGTAGACGATTGCAACGCCTTCTTTAGCCAAACGGCGGATGACCTGAAACAACCGCTCCGATTCGTGGATCGAGAGGGCCGAAGTTGGCTCGTCCATGATCAGAATGCGGGCGTTTGCCACCAGCGCTTTTGCTATTTCAACGAGCTGCTGTTCGCCAACCCGCAGCTTGGAAACAGGCTGATCCGCCTGACCTCGAAAATCCAACGGCTTCAAAGCCTCTCTTGCAGCCGCTATCTGGCGCTGCCTATCCACGAGAAAAAGTCCGTGAACTTTCTCCTGACCTAAGAAAATATTCTCGTCGACCGCCAACTCCGGCACCAGGCTCAGCTCCTGATGAATCATAGCGATACCGGCTCGAGTAGCTTCCCGTGGCGACAAGAATCGGCATGGTACGCCATTGACTGATATATCCCCTTCGAATTCGTCGATGAGTCCGGCGGCGACCTTCATGAGAGTTGACTTACCGGCGCCGTTTTCACCCATGAGTGCGTGGATTTCTCCCGGGTAGAGATCGAAATCGACGGTTTTCAAGACCTGGGTTGGACCAAAGCTCTTGGAAATCCCTCGCATTTGGAGAGAGCGCTCGGTCATGGGTTCGGGCGAATGATTATGAGGGGCATGCATAAGTTTAGCGCTGCGCAACCGAGACGGCCGGCTAACTTGAGCGGCGCTAAATAAGGGGGAACCGACCAAATGTAAAACTTTACATTTTGTTATCTTTCGGGCACTACCTTGTCAAGCTCAACGCTCCGTTTATCGTGCCGCGACCACTGACCGGTATGGTTGTGACCCTTCTCGCAACCGGGTGGTGCGCGCCATGGCGACGGACTGGAATAAATCCCGGCCCTACCGGCGATTGAGCGCCGTTACCCCCTATGACCCTTCACGATCTGGCCAGGGAGTTAAGCGTAAGTATCGCTACGATCTCCCGAGCGCTGAGCCGCCCCGAACAAGTCGCTCCACGTACCCGCGAGCGTGTCCTCGCCGCCGTTCACCGCCACGGATACAGACCAGTCGGAACCCGCCGCTCATTGCGCACCCAGCAAACACGAACAATCGGCGTCGTCTTATCTGATATCCGGAATGCATTTTTTGCGGCAGCGGTCAAAGCCATCGAAAATGTTGCCAGAGCAAACGGGTACACCGTTCTAATCTGCAACGCGGACGAAGACCGGCAGAAAGAAGGGATAGCACTGCAACTTCTGCTTGATCGAAAAGTCTCTGGAGTTATCAATTGCTCGACCGGGGCAAATCTCGAGCTCCTTCGAACATTTCAGAGATCGGGGACCCTGCTGGTCGATTTCGACCGCGAATCCGGGCTTAAAAATGTTGACTCAGTAGTTCTCGACAACGTACTCGGTGCGGCTCTCGCGGTCCGGCACCTGGTAGAGCTCGGGCATCGAGCCATCGCCACAATCGCTGGTCCAAAGCATCTTTCCAACGCCCGAGGTCGACTGGCCGGGTTTCGCAAAACGCTCCAAGAATTCAAAATCTCGGTCCGGCCCGAGTATATTTTATTTGGAAACTTCAAGCCTGAATCAGGATACAGCGCTGCGCAGAAACTTTTTTCGCTGCCTCGCCCGCCGACAGCTCTGTTTGTTGCTAACATTGAAATGACCGCCGGGGTAATCCGTTTCGCCCGCGAGAAAGGGATCGCGATTCCGAAGGACCTCTCGCTGATCAGCTTCGACGATCATCTGTGGGCACAATTCATGGACCCGCCCTTAACCGTGATCGTTCAGCCAACAGAGGAGATGGGAGAATGCGCGATGGAACTACTTCTGAGCCGCCTCCGCGGCGGGAACTCGGTTCAAACCAAAGTTTTTCCGCCCAGGCTGATCGTTAGAGGATCTACCGCGCGCAAATAACAAAAAAAAGAACCGCAGATTACGCAGATTTCTACAAACGCTCGTTTACCCGGATTCTTCGAAACAATCCACGCCTGCAAAATCTGCGTAATCTGCGGTTTCTCAATCTCCGTTCAGCTCTTTTGCTAATCGGCCCAATGTCTGGATCGCCCGATCGATTTTCGCCGACCAGGGATGGGCGCAACTGATCCTTAGACAATTCCGATAGTTATTTCCTTTTGCCGAGAAGATACATCCCGGCGCAATCGATATCCGATGTTCGTTGAGTGCGCGTGCGGCCAAAATTGTTGTGTCTGCACTCGTTTCAATCCAAAGAACAAAGCTCCCTTGAGGACGTGAGATGCGAGTACCGGCAGGAAAATAGCGCGCGACCGCTCCGCTGAACCGGCACAACAGCTCCCAGTATACCGCTCTGATTTTGCGAAGATGAGCGTCGTAAGAGCCGTTTTTCAAGAACTCCGCGATTGCCATCCGGGTTATCGCCGGGCACGCGAACGTTTGGTTTGTTTTCAACTGCAGAATAGCGTCGCGAAACTTTCCCGGCGACACCCAACCAACGCGCATTCCCGGCGCCAGTGTTTTCGAAATAGAGCTACAGAGCAAAACAAGTCCTTTTGCATCAAATGCCTTCGCTGTAACCGGACGCTTGTCATCGGGACGCGCGAGGTCGCCATAAATGTCGTCTTCGATCAAAGGGATCCGATGTTTCGCGAGCAAAGTAACGAGTTCTTTTTTTCTTTCCTCCGCCAAGGAACATCCCAAAGGGTTGCTGTAATTCGTGACAATCAAGCAAGCGCCTATTTTTGGAACTGTGTGAATCGCCTTTCGAATATGCTCGAATGATACCCCTTCGCGTGGGTCAGTTGGTATTTCCACGACCTCACGTATGTCACAATGGTCAGCCAATTCCTCGGGTTCTACTTCTTCTACAAAGGTCTCGCACTCGGCGGCGTCGCGAAGATGAGCCAATTACAACTGCTTTCGCCGTTCCTATCAATCTACGCCGCACACCTGATTCTAGGCGAAGTGGTAGACGCAACGGTCATTGTAGGAGCCGTGTTGATTACGGCGATTGTATTTGCCGGCCGTTTGTCCTTGCGCCGCTAGTAGGCGTTTCGCGTTTGGCGTTTCGCGTTTCGCGAGGGTTCAACGGTGGTGGAACAGAATAGAGTTTTCACGCGCCTCGGTCGCCCTTTCAGGGAGTACGGATTCTCTTGCCCACCCGAGGCGGCCTGATAACTCTACCTCATCGAATACCGTTACGCTCTCGCGAAACGCCAAACGCCAAACGCCGAACGCGAAGCGCTATTTCTTCCGTACAACCGTCATACCGTCTCCCAGGCTCAACAGAACGGCCGATACTCGTTTGTCGTCGCGGATTTTCAGGTTTAGCTCCCGGATTGCCACGGTTGCTTCGTCCTTCGCTCGCTGGTTAATCACCTGGCCGTTACGAAACATATTGTCGAGCACGATCACCCCGTTCACCCGAACCAGTTCAAGGCAAGCCTCATAATAAAGATCATAAGCCGTTTTATCTGCATCGATAAAAGCTAGATCAAACGAGTTTTTGCCGAGCTCGCGCTTGAGTTTCTTCAGGGTATCCAGCGCAGGCCCGATCCGCAGATCGATCTTGTCTTCTACGCCCGCTTCTTTCCAAAAACGTTTTCCGACTGTGGCCCACTCATCGTTGATATCACAGGCAACAAGTTTGCCTCCCTCCGGAAGTACCATTGCCACACTGAGCGCACTAAAACCGGTGAACGTACTGATTTCCAAAGCGTGTCGCGCGCTGATCAGCTCAGCAATCCAGGCAAGAAACGCGCCCTGATCAGGGCCAAGCTGCATGCCGGCGTTCGGAAGTTTTTCAGTGACCTTTCGCAGCTGCTTCTGCACAGCTGTTTCTTTCGTGGCAACCTGTCCAATATAGAATTCAACGGGTTCGGGAAGCAAAGAACGCCTGATCATCGGGTCAGAACGTACCGGTCCTGTCCGTTCCCCGTCAATGCCTGTCGGCTTCTTTTGGATCCGTTGCCGGTCGCGCGCTCCTGCTCACCACTAGCGAAATCGGTAAACCGACACAAATGATATGGGTCACAATAGCGACACTTGAGTTGAACAGAGTGCGCGGCGCGCCTTGAAAGTGCGCAAGTGGGATTACAATCCAGTACATCACCACGTAGACGGCAACTCCATATGCAATTCCGGAAAGAATCGGCCGCCGGATCAGCACCGACAGTTTACGGGTCGCGGCAAAAAACACGGTCGCAGCCGAAAAAGCGATGAAGAAATGAATCGCTGCGCCGAGCGCCGCAGTTGTTAACCCACGCTCAAAGGACGTCGGTCCAAGAAGCGCACTTGCGATTCCCTGCAGGATCTGAACCGGGGTTACGCCCCTGGGCGCCCACGTGATAAATGCCGCTGTAATATCCATGACCCCGCAAAGGAGCCCTGCCGAAACGATCGTCGGTAACGCGCGCGTTTTCACATTGGACGCACTTAACAGACGATCAGCTCAGCGACGAAATGGAATCAGCGCGCTCACCCGCGGGTCACGAAGAAAAAGTCCCCCCAAATCAGCACACCAATGTAAACCGGAAACAAAATGTGGCTGAATAGCGGACTTCCAATCCGGGCATTGGTTGCCACCGCACCGGTTAACAGAATCGCGCCCAGAACGGACGTCTGCGGGATAAGATAGAGAATCGTGCTGACCAGCAGAACGATTCCCAGTGGCACAATGATGTCTTCGGAGTAACCGATTTGAACGGTTGTCTTCACAACAATCTCCGGTCTCATCAACTTCATGACGCCATCAAGAAGAAGAAACAATGCAGGCAGGATACTGAGGACACGGCCGGTCCAGAGCCTCCCAATTGAAACAGAAGGTTCCGGCGACTTTAGTTCGGATGAAAGTGTATTCATAAAATAGGGATGTTTGGCTCTCGACGATCCAATCCCTTCGATTCGGACATCCGTGCACAAAATTCGTCGCGTGTAATATCTCCTGGCTCGCCGGTCCGGTCTCTTGTATTCGTTCGCCGATGAAATTGAAAGACTCGGTATTTATCATTACTGGGGGCGCATCGGGTTTAGGATTGGGAACAGCGCGGCTGTTTGCCGCGGACGGAGCGAAAATCGTGATCGGTGACCTGAACGCGGAGGCAGGCGAGTCGATTGCCAAGGAACTGGAGTGCAAGTTTGTTCGATTGGATGTCGCGGATGAATCCAGTGCGCACGGGGCGATCGCTGCCGCCGAGGAATCTTTTGGCGCGCTTCACGGTTTAGTGAACTGCGCCGGCATTGCCCCGGCCGAGCGGGTTCTTGGCAAACATGGCCCGCATCGTCTCGAGACTTTCCAAAAGGTTGTCGCTGTTAATCTCATTGGAACGTTCAACATGATCCGGCTGGCGACCGAGCTCATGGCCAAGAACGCTGCGGGTGAGGATGGTGAACGAGGTGTGATTATCAACACCGCTTCAGTCGCTGCTTACGACGGACAAATCGGTCAGGCCGGATATTCGGCATCCAAGGGCGGTGTTGTCGGAATGACGTTGCCAATTGCTCGTGAGCTTGCGCGAACCGGGATCCGCGTCATGACCATCGCTCCAGGGATCTTCGAGACACCAATGATGAAAGGGTTTTCACAGGAAGTTCAGGATTCGCTGGCGAAATCGATCCCTTTTCCTCAGCGTCTTGGCAGACCGACGGAGTACGCTGCCCTGGCAAAACACATTTGCGAAAATGTGATGTTGAACGGTGAAGTTATCCGCCTCGACGGCGCCATCCGAATGCCTCCAAAGTAGCGAGCGAGATCGAGCGAGACTGAGCGGGACCGAGCGAGATCGAGCGAGACCGCCGAGAAAGCCGGGAACGAGCGGGAACGCAGGGGAACCGACTCCCGAATGGTCGCATAAGTCCTATAGGTCGTATAAGTCGTATACGACACGCTGTATTGCACGCCACTCCCGCGAAATGCCTTCCGTGAATACCCCGCTTCCCACACCGTCTAAATCTCTCGGCATGAAAACTCCCTTTTTTGTCTCGGTCGCAGCAGCAACTGCCGGGCTGTTGATAGCCGGCTGCGGAGAACAATCAGCGCCGACCTCCAAGCCAGAGGCATCCGCTACGCCGGCGACGACCCCGGCAACAGCGCCGACCGCCACTCCTCAGACCGCGCCCACTGCGCCTCCCGCTCCGTCTGCTACTCCAGCTCAACCGAATGCGAGTCCAGCGACTTCGCCCTCACCCGCTACGTCTTCCGACGCTCGGCCCCAGTTCAGCAGCCCCTCTGTGAACGAGTACGTGCAGACGTATGACGCGTACATCAGCGATTTCAAAACCGCTTACGCTGCGATGAAGCAAGGCGACATGAGCAAATACCAGGCTGTGATCCAGCGGGCCCAGGAACTCGAGACCAAAGGAAACAACCTGCAAGGCGAGCTCCCCCCCGATGAACAGCAGCGGTTCGCTGAGTATCTGAATAAGCGGGCAAACGAGCTGGCACAGTTTGCGCAAGGCAAGTAACGCCGGCAACACCGACATCGCCGGCAACTGAAGAACCGCGTACAGCGCCAGCCCTGCGCGCAATAACAATCGACGTTCTAGCTCGACGTTTGCTGAAAAACTCCATACCTCATTCGCGTTTAGCGTCCCTTAGCCTTCCTCGGCGGTTTCGGCGATGCCGGCGTTGCTGGCAATGTCGGCGTTGACGGCGCTGACGGCGTTGTTAATCCGGGAAGCTCCGGTGCAACCAATACAATGGGAACCGGTTCCCGGGACAATCAGTAGGTCGCGGATTAATTTCGCGATGACCGCGGACGGTTGAGTAACGGCTATCGACTTTCCCGACTCGCCGCCGAAGATAACGAATCAGCTCGTCGAGCGCTTCGTACTCGGCCTTTGTCGGCAGATCCCGATTGAAATCTCCCACCAGACAGATGCCGATCGAAATATAGTTCAGATAGTCGCTATGAACGTGCCCGCCGTTAATCTGCCGGTACCAACGGTCGCCCACTTCAATCTGGCCGTTCCCGGAGGAGGTGCCGTTACCGATCACAAAATGATAAGCAAGGCCGTTCTGCATTCGCCGGACATGCCGATGATAATAGTCAAAGATCCGCGCGTTTCCCTGTCGAGTACCACTATTGTGGACGATGATATATTTCCATCGGTTTCGCGGGACACGCGCATTGTCGATAGCTCGCCTGACCTCGGGTGTTACATAACGCCAGCGTATACCGGCACTCGATGGCGCAGACACAAGATCTTTTTCCTGCTCACCGCCCGATTTTTGAACGACAATTTCGTCGTTGCGCCTGCCAAACCATGACCAACCCTTCTTTTTCGGAGTAGGTGTCGGAATCGGCGTCGGGGTCGGCGTGGGTGCAGGAGTTGGAGGCGGCGCGGGCGTTGATGTGGGCGCAGGCGTTGGCTTCGGTGTCGCTTCCTCTTCGGGCGAAGGCGCCGGCCGCACTGAGGGTGACCTCTGCCGAATCGGAGACGGAGCAGCGCTGGGAGTCGGTCTCGGAGTAGGCGTCGGACTCGGAACAATCTCCATCTGTTGCCTGCTTTTCAGGAAAAGATCGCGCAGCCGTTTTTGCTCTTTCTGCTCATCAGTCTCCTGACCAAAACCCGGAGTGGAACTGAATAGGAAATAGGCTAACAGCCATAGGATCGGCCAAGCGAGTGATCGGCTCGTACGGCTGGCAAAAAGTTCCAAACAATGCTCCTTTTAATCTATGAGCTCGTTCGGGCGCCGCGAGCAGTCCCTCTCCAGAAACGGCCCGGCTGCTTCTTGGAGAAGTCTTGCTGGCAACGCCCGATCCGTACCCTCGAACATAATTTCTATCGCGTGTCGAGCCTTCAAATTCGCTGGAACCTGTACTTACCATGATCTAACCTCAACGGTCTATTTTCGAAATCTCTCGCTCACATCGTGAACTCAGGGAGTCCTGAAAGCATTTTGGGGTGAGCGATTTTTCGGTCTCGATGAAAAAAATTCTGATCTTTACAGCCGGTTTTGGTGAAGGGCATAACACCGCGGCACGTAATATCCGAGACGCTTTGGAACACATCGCGCCGGACGAAGCTAAGGTCGAAGTACTCGATCTGTTCGATAGCTGTTATGGGAAACTGAACGACTTTTTTCGCAAGGCGTACATCGCCGCGATCAATCGAACCCCACGCGTCTGGGGCAAGATTTATGATGTCATCGACGGAACCCAACTCGTCGAGTCGAACATGTTGATTTTCGCTAAGATGAAGCGAGCAATGGCAGATTTTCTGAACCGCTTAGAGCCTGACGCGGTCGTTTCGACCTATCCAATCTATAATTATCTGATCGATTCGATCCACAGCGACGGGCGCTCGCGCAATTTTTCCCAAATCACCGTAGTGACCGATTCCATTACAGTGAACTCGGTCTGGTATCGCAGCTCGAGCGATTATTTTCTCGTGGCCAACGACGATACCGCAGCCGCGCTGCGCAGCGGAGGCATTCCCGAAGACCAAATTCGGATCTTTGGCTTCCCGGTCACCTACCGGTTCGCTGAAATGGTAGACAATCGATATAGCGAGACTGACAAGGGTCCACGACGAGTTCTTTACCTGATCAATTCCGGCAAAAAAGAGGCGCCCAAGTTGGTGCGCAGGCTGAGTCAACGAAGCGATATCCGCCTAACAATTTTGGTCGGAAGAGATTCGACGCTCCGTAAAGAAATAGAAGTAGAGATCGAGTCGGCGGCGAATCAGGTCGAAATCCTCGGTTGGTCAAATCGGATGCCCGAACTGCTGACTGGCCATCACCTCGTAATCACAAAAGCAGGAGGCGCAACCATTCAGGAGGCGATTGCTGCTCGGATCCCGGTGATAATCAGCCAGGTTGTTCCCGGACAAGAAGAAGGCAATGCCCGACTAATTTTGGAGAATGAGTGCGGGTGCCTGGCGCCCAATCCGCAAGCGATTCTGTCGGCATTGGACAGCGCGTTCGCCAAGAACGAACTCGGTTTGAAGCAATGGACTGCCAACGTCGCCAAGCTGAGCAAACCGGATGCGTCGCTGCAAATTGCTCGCTTCGTCCTCGAGAGTGCCGTTCCACAAAATACGCCGCCCAAACGTGCAGCTGATCTTCATCCGCTACCGGCGTCACGCCCGAGCCGCTCGATTCTCCTTTGTGACTTGCATACGCACACCAGTTTTTCCGATGGGAAATTGAGTGTTCGCGAGCTGGTAGATTTCTATGGCCAACGGAGTTTCGATGTCCTTTGCATTACCGATCACATTTGCGATCACACAAAGCTGATCGGCCGGGTGACCAACTTGACCGGGCTGGTTCTTACTTTGGATGAAGTGGATGAATATTTCGAAACTATCGAGCAGGAAAAAAAGCGGGCGCTGGAGAAGTATCGGATGATTTTGATGACCGGTTTGGAGTTCAACAAGGACGGCTTAACTCGAAAAAGCTCGGCGCACCTCCTTGCCGTCGATCTCAAGAAGCCGATCAACCCCGGGCTAAGCATTACTCAGACAATTGCGGAGATTCATGCGCAAGGAGCTTTGGCTATCGCATCGCATCCGCACGAGTTCAAAACCCATTGGGGAAGGAACACGCTTTATTTCTGGAAACACATCGACGAATTCGCACCGTTGCTCGACGCATGGGAGGTCGCCAACCGAGATGACATATTCAATCCTATCGGCCTCAAGCGTCTGCCTTTCGTGGCGAACAGCGACTTCCACAAACCAAAACACATCTTTTCGTGGAAGACCGTTCTGTTTTGCGACAAGGACCCGGAAGCGATCAAGCAGTGTATCCGAATTAACCGAGATATCTCGATCACGCTTTATCGCGACTATCGGATCGGACTCGGATACAAAGATATCGAAGAGGCAGCGTCGGCCGAGCAAAAGGAGATCGTCGAGTTTCCGACGTCGCATCTGAAGTCCGTAGGATGACGTGGATGGGCAGATGGGACTCATAGGACGTATACGACCAATAGGACCTATGGGACTGATGGGAAGGTGTCACAGATGAACCATTCAAGTTGCGCCGAATATACCTACCGTTCGGTATAGTCAACTATTTGTTTTGGCTCGTCGTTCCAAAAAGGAACTGGTCAGAAGTGTCTTCGGTTACCTTCGCCGTCAGCTTGATCTCGCCATTCAAAAAAGCCGATGCGCAGCAGTTGATCAGCCCGATCAGCAAGGTTGCCTGCCATTCAAGCTGAACCGGGCTCATTTCTTCGCCCGATAAGAGGTTCTTGAGTACGCGGACTACCTCCTCCCGCTGGATCACATAATATTTCCCGGCGGCTTTGTACCCCTCGCTTTTCAACGGAGCAAAATAGAGCGCTAACTGCAAACGATAAAACGCAGGATTTCGGCGAACGAAGCCGAAGTATGCTTCTACCAGAGGCTCGACGCTGGGGAGGGAGGGAACGGCTGCGGCCTCCAACAACCGGAGCTCATTCAGCAGCTCTTGGGTCGTTTCCTGAAACACCGCTTCAATCAGGCCACGCTTGCTTCCAAAATAGTGATAGAGCGACGGCTTAGTTACTTTCGCCATCGCAACAATTTGTTGTACGCCGACTGCCTCATAGCCCCATTGCGAAAAGAGGTTCAGCGCACTTTCAATTAATCTGGTTCTGACTTTGCTGGACACTCAGTGGTGACACTTTTTCGCTCACGATCAAGCGCGCCTGCAACTTAATAATTGGCGTTTGGCGTTTCGCGTTTGGCGTTTCGCGTTTGGCGAAGGTGCGTCGGTGTTCGTACGATATAGAGTTTGCCGAGCGCTTCCAATGCCCTTTCAGGGAACGCCGAACGCGCCCAGATTTGGCGTCCGAAAACGGCCAGACTCACGGTTGAAAAGCGAAGATGATAAAGACAACAGCCACCATGCACTCGCAGATGCTTCACGAAAAAAAGCCGGCGAACCGGACGATTCATCCTGTATCCATTGGTTGGATCACGACTGCCACAAGTTTCGGATTCGTCGTGGTGCAGCTCGATGTCACGATTGTGAACGTTGCTCTGCAAAGAATCAGCACCGATCTGCATGCGAGTATGGCAGCGCTTCAGTGGGTCGTCGATGCGTACGCTCTCGTGTTTGCCGTACTGCTGCTTTCTGCGGGAGTGTGGGGAGACCGATTTGGAGCCAAACGCTCGTTTTCATTCGGATTCTTCTTGTTCGCTGTCGCGTCGCTTGGGTGCGGCATGGCGCCGAACGCACCATTTCTGATCGCTGCGCGCGCTCTGCAAGGAGTTGGGGCAGCGTTGTTGGTGCCGAGCTCCCTGGCGTTGCTCAACCACGCGTGTGAAGATGATGCGCGGAGGCGAGCCCATGCCATCGCTTTATGGACGGCGAGTGGTGGAGTTTCGATTGCAGCAGGGCCGGTTGTTGGTGGCCTGCTTTTGTCCGCATTCGGGTGGCGAAGTATTTTTCTGGTGAACCTGCCGGTCTGCCTCGTCGGGTTCGTCTTGACTTATCTCTTCGCATCCGAAACCAAACGCCAGCACCATAGCAAGCATCTTGATCTATTCGGCCAGTTTCTCGCGATCGTTTCTCTGAGCGGGCTAACCGCAGCGGTCATCGAATCGCGGCCCTTAGGATTTGGCAGTCGGTTGGTCATTGGGGGATTTATTCTTGCCCTCCTTGGCGGGATTCTCCTTGTGATTCACGAAGGGCGGATCGCCTCGCCAATGCTTCCGCTCGAATTCTTCACCCGCCCGCGGTTCAATTCCGCCGTAATTTTCGGCGTCCTGGTTAACTCAACCTATTACGGGATCATCTTCGTCCTCAGTCTCTATTTACAACGGGCGCGCGGATTCTCGACCATCCAAGCTGGACTCGCTTTCCTGCCTTTGACCGCGACATTCATCTTCTCCAACATCGCCAGTGGATGGGTTTCGTCCCGATTCGGACTGCGAATACCGATGGCCGTCGGAAGCGTGATCGGAGCTGCTGGCTTGGCGTTGTTGTTCTTTTTTACCAACCAAACTTCTTTTGGTGGAATGCTACCAGCCTTCGTGCTGATCCCTCTCGGCTTGGGCCTCGCCGTTCCCGCCATGACAACCGCCATTCTTTCGTCGGTGGATCGAGTTTGGTCAGGCACAGCTTCAGCCGTGTTAAACGCAGCCAGGCAAGCGGGCGGCGCAGTCGGAGTCGCTGTATTCGGAGCGCTCACGAACGGAGAAGCCGCTCACCAGATCATCTCAGGTCTTCAAATAGCGGCACTCATATCTGCTGCGATGCTCGTACTTGGCAGCTTGGTTTCCTGGACCGGGATTGGACGGGAATAGAGGTGTCGGCGTATCGGCGTGTCGGCGTGTCGGCGTCGTTCCGCGTTTCCACATCTGCACGCCGATACGCCGTTACGCCCATACGCCGACACGTCAATATATTAACCAGCCTCCCGCCACTGCCCGACAGCCAAATCCCCCAACCGAAACTCGCCGATCCTCACCCGGATTAGCCTCAAAGTCGGGTGCCCAACAGCAGCGGTCATTCGTCGCACTTGTCGATTTCTTCCTTCTCGCAAAACCATAGTCATCCAGCAGTCGGGAACAGTTTTTCGGTAACGTATCGGTGGATCTCTAGGCTGAATTGTTGGCTGCGGATTCAGAATTGATGCTTTGCACGGAAGCGTCTTGTACCCTTGAATGACGATTCCCAGTTCCAGCATCTTCAGTGCGGGCTCGGCCGGGATGCGCTCAACCTGCACCCAATATTCTCGTTCATGGCCGCCGAAGAGTAGTCGCGAGTTCCATTCCGGTTCGTCAGACAGTAGCAGTAGCCCTTCAGAATCGGCATCCAGCCGCCCAATCGGATAAACATTCTTCGGAAAACCGAAATCCTGCAGTGTCCGGTGAGGCGATCGATCCGACGTAAATCTGGAAAGCACACCGTAAGGTTTGTTGAATGCTAAGAGCATGAATGTTTCGACAATATCGCAAAATCAGCCCTATATTTCTCTCCCGGTGAAGCGTTAGTGCCGGGATATCCAGATGTCCAAGCGTCCTTCGGAACATCCGGAATTACCGCTGCCACGCTTATCAAAGCCAATAGGCTCCGATGCCCAGACGAAGACACAACCGACAAGGAATCTCAGTCCGGTTTGGTAGCACGGAATTCTTGAAGATAAACACCGCCCGCTACGACTGGCGCGATCTGTATCACAACCTGCTCACCTTTACGTGGCCCCAATTTGCCACTCTGATTCTGGCTGTCTATCTATTGATCAACCTGTTCTTTGGGACGCTTTATTTCGTCGCTCCTGGGTCGGTTGCCGAAATGCAGCCTTATTCTTTTGGCGAAGCTTTCTTTTTCAGTGTCGAGACGTTGGCGACGGTCGGATACGGGCACATGTATCCCGCATCGTGGTACGGCCATGTGATCGCTACGCTCGAGATCATGGTCGGCATGTTCGGGATGGCTGTCATCACCGGTCTCATTTTTATCCGATTTGCGCGGCCCACGGCTCGCATCGTCTTCAGCAAGACCGCCGTGGTTGCGCAGTTTGATGGGAAACCAACGCTCATGGTCCGAGTCGCAAATCTTCGGCATCACCCAATGATGGAAGTGAGATTTCAAATGGTGGCTACCCGGGCGATCATTACAAAGGAAGGCGAGGAGGTCGTTATTTTTCCTCAGCTAAAACTCATCTTCGACAAACTGGCTCTGTTCCCGGTTGCGATCACGCTCCGGCATCCAATCGATGAGAACAGCCCGCTCTATGGATTGCGACCGGACGAATTTGCAGAGCACTATGTCCGAGTGCACGCGTCGGTTGCTTGCGTCGACAGCGTCATCTCGGCTTCGGTCTATCTTAATCAAACCTATGAAAGTTCCCAGATCGAATGGAACCGGAGATTTGTCGAAATTTATACCGAAATGCCTGACGGCGCGTTCGCCGTCGACTACAGCAAAATACACGACACAGAACCGGTGCAGCCAGGCACGGAACTAGGATCGGACGGGATGGTTCAGGTCACCGATAATTTGGTTTCGTCGGGTGCTGCTGGTAGCACCCCTGCAACGCGATGACTCGCTCTTAAGTCGTCCAGCAAAACGCCGATCTAAACCAATTGTGACTACGTCGAGGGCATACACGCCACAAGAGCTACAGGAGGTTATTCAAATGGCTACTCCAACGCAGCTGGCCGAGCTCCGCGTTATCAGCGAGGTCTTCAACCTCTCAATGGAAGAGGTATGCATCGAGGTCCTCAAACTGATCGATCGTAAGTTTCCTCTGCCGCGGTGCCGAGCTTCGCGGAATTAGCGGGGAGCTGGAGAGGTTTGTTCGACTGAGCTCGCGCCGATGTCTTGCGCATCCTGATCGTCCTCGATCTCGATCTCGTTTGTCTGGCGGCTATAGCGCCATTCTCGAGTACGAGAGAAAATTCCATAGCGCATGATTCACTCTCGGATCCGTATTACGACCTGTTGACGGACTCCATTCATCTTCCGGGTCGTGAACGCTTTCCGTCAGCCTCGAACTATTATGCAACGCTTCTCCACGAGCTCGGTCATTGGACGGGTCATCGCAGCCGGCTCAATCGCGACCTGAAGAATCTCTACGGCTCGCCAGGATACGCTCGTGAAGAGCTCCGTGCGGAGATAGCCAGCCTCATTATCGGCTCCGAAATCGGCATCGGCTACGATCCCAGTCAACACGCTGCGTACGTGGCCAATTGGATCACAGTTTTCGAAGAGGACCCGTTAGAGATTTTTCGAGCGGCCGCAGATGCTGAGAAGATCCAGAAGTACCTTTGCTCACTCCAACAGCGGCAATCTATCCCTGAAGGCGTTTCTCTCGCTGACGCGATCAAAGAATACGAGCGGCGAGTGGACGGTCCAGAGTCGCGCAAAGTATTGGAAAAAGAAAATCCTGCTTTAGTAATGGCGCGTGATGCGGTCGTCGTTCAGCAAAAGAGAGAACGTCTGCAATGGGAGATCGCTAGTCAATCAGCCACGCATCGGATGCGAGTTTGATTAGGCGCTTAGGCTCGTGTGCGCACCCTTTCGAACGGAGATAGCCAGTCTCGTTATGGGATGGCGCCGCTGCATGACGGGCCGATCAATGGTGCCGCAGCTTTTGGAGCTGCGGACATGGTGTAAATCGCTGATTTGATGAACGACACCGAGTTTCTTCAATGGTGCCACAGCCTTTCGGCCGCAGGCATCTTATGCCGCGTTGATCTGGTAGAGCATCGGAGTCCCGCTTCAATAGTGCCGCAGGCTTTCGGCTGCAAACATAAGACAATCAAGGATCGAGTTCTGTTTGCGACTCACGAGCTTCAATGGTGCCACAGCTTTTCAGCTGCAGACGTGAAGGCCATTCGAATCCCCTTACCTCCAATGCCTTCAGGCTGAACGACTTAAGCAAGATGGTTCGAACTCGTAATAACAGAACCAATAACAAATCCAGGCCTGTCCGTTCTCGTCCGCACCCGTAGCCCGAGTTTGTGCCGGTGATACCGGTGCACTCGGTCGGCAGTCGGGGCTTCGGTCGCGTTGCAAACTTTCGCGAGCTAAAGTTTTATTCGACAAGGTAGACGGTACTATCGGGGCGAGTTAAAAGCTGTTGTACTTTCGTTAACCTTTGCGCATTGGACTCGCTGATTGGATTCGGTTTCAACCCTCGGACCACATCATTGTGACCTTCACCAATAACTAAGGCTAGGGATTCTTTGGCTATCGCCTTTATTTCTTCTTCTACGCGCGGTTCTCCGTTAGCGGGGTTACGCGTTTGCACCTCGATCAAATAACGTTCTTCGGGAAGAACCAGTGAATATTCGAAATAGGCTAAGTCGCTCATGTATTAGATCTTATCCGATTTGATGCCCTCGATCGATCCGTTTTACCCCATGCTGAACCCGCTCCCTCAGCGTCCTGCGGAGTGTTCCCAGCCGGAAGTGCGTACAGTATGCGAGTTAATCGACCTGAAGCGGAGATTGTTTTGAAGGCGTTGAATTTCTGGGTCTGTAAATCGAAAATGACCCGTTCCAGCGGGATTCTGATTTCAGCCTGGTCTTTGCGCTCGTACATCGCAATTGTCGATCCAGCGATCCGCGAAAGTGCGGGATGGTCGTTGCTCCCGGAAACGTCTTTAGCGTAACCGCTGGCGAGCCAAAGTGCGGCCACGACCGCGGCACAACTCATCCAACGTGCGCTCAAAGTCCGCCACGATGGCTTCACCACACAACAATACCACCAACTGCAAGAGAATCGAATCCTGTCGCGACCTCGAATCAACTGAATCCAAAATCCGAGGTTAAACTTGGCGTTAGGTATCCAACGGGACGAGACCAAGGATGTACTGAGCCTCATGAACGAACCCAACCATCGCGGGCTAAAGGATATCCTGGTGGCAGTGATCGAGGGTTTAAAAGGCTTTCCTGAGGCGATTAGTGCGGTTGATCCGGACTGTGCGATCCAGACCTGCATCGTGCATTTGATTCGTAATTCGCTCTTCTGTAATTGGAAAGAGCTAGCTTTCTCGCACGATCCAGAGACTGCACGGAGTAACTTGTAACGCCCAGTCCATCATCGATGGCACGGCGCCTTCGACGTGCTTGGGCGCAGGCACAACAAGCAGTTCGGCGCCGATTGATTGCATAAAATCGCACGCCGCAAAACCGGTCGTCGTATCGACGATATTAGATTCGACGGGAACGCCGCACGCCGGCGCTGTCGCCAAAATCGCGCAGCAACTCTTCTTCCTCTTCGCGCTTGCGCACCGGTTTTTCGTATTCAGGGCCCGACTCGGCACGCACCTGCATAAAAGTCGTGTGAATTGAAATGACCTGAACCAGTTCAGCCGAATCAGCCTCCGCCAGCCACAGCGCATTCTTAAATGCCATCTTTACGCAATCAGAGAAATCGGTCATCACCACGATCCTGCGAAATGGATTCAGACCGACCTTGGGACGCGTCAAAAGTAACAGCGAACAGCGTGCCAGCTTCGCTAGAGGCCGCGCGACGGCGCCTAGGAAACTGCGGCTTGCGACCTCTTTGCCTTCGAGCGCGCCGGCAATCAAAAGATCGACGCCTTCTTTTGCCGCCGCGGTCACGATGGCACCGGCGGGTTCGCCTTCGCTCCAGACGATGGGGGTCTCGCGCGGCATTTCAAGCTGAAACATCGCGTCGCGGAACTCCGCTTCCTTTTGCGCGTTCGGTGCTCCGCCATGGATCACAAGCAAGGTCGCCTTCAGCCGTTCGGCGAAATGCCAAGCTGCCGCGAGCACAGTAATCATTCGCGGTGAAATTGTGATCGCCGCCGCGACGCGCCTGATTCGTGGAAAAAGTTGCGTCATATTTGGAGTTGTGGGGAAACCGCGAAGTGCGGCTCCAAGAAACTTGTACGCTTCAAACGATGGTGCAAGAGCCATAGTGTTGCGGCATTTGCTAGGGGTAAAAAGCGGTTTTTCCATCGTGATCCCGATGCGCCGGTTCTGCGCGTTCCCTCGCCATAGCCTTCAGTGTCGATTTCGTGTCGTGACCCCAAAAAGTGCTTGACGCAACCAAACCAAACTTTGCGAGCTTCCCACGAGGCGATTGAGTGAGGCGTTGGCCGATTCGTTGAAAAAATAAAGTTGAAGTGAATTTTTGAAACCGCCATTAGGGGTCACTCCTCCATTTGTAAAAAATTGTACGCTAAGGGGCAAAGTCGGTTGGAAGCGGTCGGCTCCGAAGTGGACGCAGCTTCCGATTTCGGACGCCTCCGTCCGAGGGATGGCCGAATGTCTGCGGGTCACTCGCGAAACCCTTGATTTCCTGAAAGAGCAGAGGATCGAAGCGCATATCTTTCCGACGGCTCAGGCGGCGGAGCTCTACAACCGGCTTGCAAAAGAAGGGCCAGTCGGGGGGTTGTTTCACACGACCTGCTGAGATCCGTGGTGATGTCGCTGCAGGAGGCAACTGTCGCTAATTTCTGGTTAGTTGGCGGGATTGCGGCACCGACCTACAGTTTGCTGAGCTTCTCGGGCGTAGCCAGGAAAAGCTATTGAAGTTGAGATGACGCGTCCCGGGCTCCGTGAAGAATACGCACAATCTTCAGTGGCTCAGTGTCGGGTAGGTAGATCACCAAGTATTGCCCTCGTATTGGCCAGAACCGCGCTGGTTCATCGGTCAGGTCAGGACGCTTGTGTCCTACGTGAGGGTTTTTGGAAAGCAACTTCAAGCTGCTATGAAAGCCCTCTTCCAGCTTGCTTATTGCCATCACCCCCAAAACTGGATCCCTAAAAAGGATCTCTACCTCCTCGTCGCTGCTAACCAAGACAACGATGAACGTCTCAATTGGTTCGGTGACTTCTCCGGCGATAAAAAGAAATCCGCACAAGTCAAACTCGGTAAAGCCATTAGCCTCTTCAAAAATCGTATCCTCTCAGGTATTAAACTCGAAATCGATCAGTCCTTAGCCGAAACTCAAAATTGGAAGCTCCGCTGGAAGCTCCGCTTTACTAAGCGCTCTTAAACCTGCTCTATAACCTCAATCCCTCCCAGCTGTCCAGCTCCTCGCTGCGCCGCCTAACCGCACACGACCGCCACTTCCCTCCACCTCTTCTACCTCCTCCCTTACTTGACATGACTCAACCGCCAGGGACCGCTCGGGACTTTGAAGATCTCACGCGGCTTAATGCTACTGATAAAAGCGGGAATGAGTGACCACGTCATGTTCACGAGGTTTGGACCGAGAGACGATCTGCCATCCGGGCCATAAGAGCGCGGCTCCTCTTATAACCACCTGCAAAGATGCGGTCAATGATCCGGTGGACCACTTTCCGGAGCTGGATTCGCTATTGCAAAATAGCGAGAGAAAGGGAAGCCGCGAGACTCGCCAGGAGGCTGGCTCCAACTCTATGGAACTCCTGCTGGCCATTCCCCCGATTTGAGCTCTCGATCGAAATAATTTCGAAAGGCGGCCATCACCTCACGCACCCAGTTTACGAAGTCAGGAGCGTTTATAACCTTGAGTGATCTTGCGGAAAAGTAGGTGGGTTTGAAATGAAAGGCGCCATTCCGACAACGGCGGAGAGCATTTGCATTAGGAGAGCCAAGGAGCGCTTCGATACCTTGATCGGTCAGATGTAAACTTCGAAAACCTTCCACGACAACGTAGAGGCTTCCGTACCAATAGTACATGAAATTACCGCGGGGGCCGGCGAATAACTCGAGCACTTGGCGATTCCGATCCTCTGGCGCCGCAGACTGCGGTTCCTCAAAAGGAGCCAAGTTGGACTCAAAGTGGTGCTGCATCCGCGATGCTGCTACGAAATAGCTATGAAGGGAAAGAACAGGAGAAAAGCTCATACTGAGACTATAAGGCTACCAAGCTTACTGGACAGTTGATTTGGGTTCGACCAATGACTTGCGGGTGGAGAGTAGCCACTGACCCAGCGAAAGATAGGCGCGCCCGTGGGTCCGGGGAGTTGGAATTATGATGCTCTGAGGGCGGTTCCGCGCTATGTTTAATTCGGCCGCCAGGGGTTGAACCGGCAACGGGACCCGAAGATGTTTGAGTTTGCATATAGAGAAGGTAGGCGGAGCAACTCAGTCCCGCTTGAATTAGCTGGAGGTAGCCGGTTTGTCCTTCCCCGCAAGGAATTCGTTCCGGCCTATTTGAAAACGTACGAGGAAGGACGTCTGCGGCAGAAAGCAGATGAAGCCCTCGAGCTGTTGCGCAGCTGTCATGTGTGTCCGCGCGATTGCAAAGTAAACCGCCTAGAAAACAAGACCGGCGTTTGCAAAAGCGGGCGACTCGCGCGGGTCACAAGCGCATTTGCCCACTACGGTGAAGAGGATTGTCTGCGTGGCTGGAACGGGTCGGGAACAATTTTTTTTGCGTGGTGCAACCTGCGGTGCGTCTTCTGCCAGAACTTTGAAACGAGCCAGCAGGGCGACGGTACGGAAGTCACAGCGTCGCAGCTGGCAGCGATCATGTTGCGGCTACAGAGCGCCGGGTGTCATAATATTAATCTCGTCACACCGGAACACGTGGTGCCACAGATTCTTGAGGCATTACTCATAGCGATCGATGGCGGGCTCCGGTTGCCGGTGGTCTATAACACCAGTTCATACGACAGCCTGGACAGCATTCGGCTCATGCATGGCGTAGTGGATATTTACATGCCGGATTTCAAGCTCTGGGATTCGCGGCGCAGCCTCCGATATCTGCTGGCGCGCGATTATCCCGAAGCTGCACGCCGCGTCATAAGAGCGATGCACGAGCAAGTGGGCGAGTTGCGCGTCGACGAAAATGGTCTTGCACTCCGTGGAGTGATCGTGCGCCACTTGGTGATGCCGGGCCTGCTCGATGACACCGGAGAGATTATGCGTTGGCTCGCCGGCGAGCTGTCGCCCGATACTTACGTAAACGTGATGGACCAGTACTACCCAGCGTGGAAAGCGAAGACCGAGACAAAATTCTCTGATATCAATCGCGGAATCGAAGGGAACGAGTTTGAGCAGGCAGTTGCTCACGCACGAGAGGCCGGTCTGTGGCGGTTGGACAGACGCTGGCGCTCCGTCCGGCTCAGGTTCGAGTTCGTTGAGATTCCACCAGCCGATGCATAGGCCCGATTCCTGATCCAGTGAATCTGGAGCCCGGCCAACACCCGGCTCATTGCTCCTTAGAGCAAGCACGAAATGCTCAGATGACTAAAATAGCGACGACCTTGTCTGCGCCTTGCTGTCCTTCGCGAATGTAGATTACACTCCCGGCTATTGTCGCTCTGTGTGTATGAAAATTCGTTTATCCGTCAGCCTTGTCGCAGCCCTATTTCTAACTCCGATCGCCGGTCTTGCTCAGACCACGATCGCTGCGCTCCCCTACGCAATCAGCGTGCCTGGCGTTTACTTTCCCTTTTACGAGCATGTCACGCATATCACGCATACCCACCCCTTTGTCGTAGCTAACTCAAAAATGCTGGGCCGCCTAAGGTTACAATATGCGTAATATGCGCTATATGCGGCCCACTAACTGTAGCTCCGTTTAGTCACATCTAGTTATGTTTAGCTAGTTGTACCTAATAGCACTCCAAAAATTTTTCCGACCTCTTAACCGGTGCGGCGGTTCCGGCAAGGGGCGATGTCTGACCGCCCCCCGCCAGTCATACAAAATGCAGTTAGAGAAGAGTTGTTAGCGAAGGGTCGGTGCTGCCGCTCGACTAGCGGTCAAATGGTGCCGGTAATCTCGGAGCAATCACCAGGCGCTTGGCCGGAAGCCATGCAGTTTGTCGATGTGAACTGTGCAGTTCAGGCGGTAAACGTCGGCATCTGGTTTTGGGATTAGCCGGTGATGTTCCAGGCTCACTTACCAGCGCCGGGATCGGCTTTCGAAGAGTCAGCGCTTTTGATAATCTAAATATGAAATCATAGATTTGTCGTACAGAGCGATTTTAAAGAAGCGAGCGACTAATTACCTAGCTTGCTATCGATTTTTGCACTTTGAGGGCCGGAGCCCCTTTTTTGGCAAAAACCATGCGGTTCCTCAACGACCTCGACCAGAGGAATCGCCAGATTCCTGGCTTTTGAGATGACCTATCAGTTGATCAGCGACTTCTAAGTAGATCTTTTTAACGCATCCGTCAGAGCAACGCACCTAGCGGAGGCGG